>Ga0315288_10001113_pt1 | contig 34453 bp, 25 predicted proteins | sample YL17G11_20_MG_FD_203454 | JGI IMG/M metagenome (GOLD analysis project Ga0315288, IMG submission 203454) | Sediment microbial communities from Yellowstone Lake, YNP, Wyoming, USA - YL17G11_20 | ecosystem: Environmental > Aquatic > Freshwater > Lake > Sediment | place: USA: Wyoming | collected...
AGGGCGAGGAAGATCTTTCTGTCGCCCTTTCAGGGCTTGTCTTTCTAGGCCCGCCTACCCAGGGCTTCGCCCTGGGCTTCTGTATGCCGCCCCTTTGGGGCTTCAGTCAGAAGATGCGATTGCCCTGTAGAAGGCAGCTCTTTGGGGAGAACCTGAGCAACTTTGCCGGGCCGCGGGCGCGGCGGCGCGGCTGTCTTGCAGGATTTTTGCTTGATTTTTAGGGGATATTTGCCTACAATAGCGTTATATTGTTGCACTTTTTGAGTTCAGTCTAAAAGTTTGCACAAATCTTTTTGGTCCGGTGATTAAGGAGGCGTTCATGCGATTTCGTTTAATACTGCTGGCAACGGCGTTGGCCGTGAGTATTTCTGCAGGCATCTGCCGCGCGGAAAATGTGGCAGAGGTAAATGGGGTTGCTATTACCCGCGAAGATTTCACGAAGGGCTTGGAGAATGGCATTGGCTTGAGCGAAAACTTCCAGGCCGGCCGGCGGGTATTGGATGCACTGATCGGGCTGCAAGTGATCAAGGATGAGTTAAAAGCCCGCGGGCTCAAGATCAGCGAGGAGGAACTGCAGGTTACGTTGGCGGCGCTGAAGAAGAGCATTGCCGCTTCCGGCGGCACCTACGAAGAGCTGCTCAAACAGACCGGCGCGAGCGAAGCCGACATCCTGTCGCAATTTGAACTCACTCTGGCCTTGCGCAAGCTGGCGATAAGCGACGCCGAGGTGGAACAGTATCTCAAGGCAAATGCCAAGCCGACCGATACGATGCTGGAGAAGGTCAAGTATTATTCCATGGCTTTTATGACGAAAGAGGCGGCGGAGGCGGCGAGCAAAGAAGCGCGGGAGGGAAAGAAAGATTTTGCAACCATTGCCAAAGAGCGGGGCGCGATCAAGACGTCCGCGCCTCCGACACAGCTGCTCACGGCCACCACGGGGCCGGCGCCGTTCAAGCTGGAAGGCACCCTGGCGCCCGACCCGAATTTCCTTAAGCAGTTGTTTGCGGCGCCGGCCGGACAGGTGAGCGAGCCGCTCTCCATCAAGCTGGGAGTGCCCCTCGAGACCACCCAGGCCACCGCCGGCGGGAAGACCGAGATCAAAAAGCTGGGCTCGGAGCCGAGAGAGTTCTGGATTGTGGCAAAAATTGTAGCCCATGAATCGGAATATAGCCAGGATGACAAAAATAACGCGCGTGAAAAGCTCTTTCAACAAAAGGCCTCCTCGGGCGAGGTGGCGCGATATGTCAACGGTTTGAAAGTGAAGGCGAAGATAACCATCCCGGAGGCCAGATATAAATCTCTCGTGGAGGACTATCAGCGCCTTGCTGCGGCGCCGCCACCACCACCCCTGATTGCTGCCCCGGCGCCGGCTCCGGCGGCTGCGCCGGCGGCCAAGACCGATGCACCTGCTGTGGCGCCGGCAAAATAGGATTTTTGCCGCGCTATTTCGGCTGCGCGCACGTTGCAGAGAGCAGCTTGAAAGCAGTGAGTGGAAAGGCGATGGCGCTTCAGCCCGAATCATTCATAGATGATTTAGACTAAGAGCGCCTAACAAAAAAACTCTGACATGGGAGAGCTTTCGACAGATTTGAATAGGCAAGAAATTATCAGGCGACTTGCTGGCGCTTTTCGCGACATTCAACTGAAAATATAACGGGATATTTTCCCGGCTTTCAAGGTTTTGTTAAACCCTCTAAGGAGAAAACTCATGCGACTTCAATATTTGTTGCTTGCCGGAATTATTGCCCTGGGATGGTTTAGCGGAGGCTGCGGAGGAGGCAACCAGGCGATTGTGGAGGGGCCGCCGACGGTGGCCGAGGTGGACGGCACGCCCATAACCCGGAGTGATTTTCTGCGGGGGCTGGAAGAAGGCGTGGGCCTTGACGAAGGCTTTTTCGCGGGCCGCCAGACCTTAGACATGCTGATCGGAAGGCAAGTGATCAATGCTGAATTAAAAGCCCAAAACATCACGATCAGCGAAGTGGAGTCAAAGGCTTTGCTGGATGTGATTAAGAAGAGCCTTGAGGAGTCCGGCAGTTCTTACGAAATATTCCTCACTCAAAAAGGCATAAGCAATGACCAATTCATGGAGCAAATGGAACGCAACCTGGCCTTGCAGAAGCTGATGATAAGCGACGCGGAGGTGGAGCGGTATCTAAAGGCACACGCCGAGGAATATGCGACGCCGGCCACGGTCAAGTATTATTCCATGGCCTTTATGACGAAGGAGGCGGCGGAGGCGGCGAGCAAAGAGGCGCGGGAGGGAAAGAAGGATTTCGCAACCATTGCCAAAGAGCAGGGCGCGATCAAGACGGCGGCGCCTCCGACGCAGCTGCTGACCGCTACCACGGGGCCGGCGCCGTTCAAGATGGAAGGAATCACGGCGCCCGACCCGAATTTCCTGAAGCAGTTGTTTGAGGCGCCGGCCGGACAGGTGAGCAAACCGCTCTCCATCAAGTTGGGGGTGCCCCTAGAGACAACCCGGACCACGGCCGAGGGGAAAACCGAGACCAAAAAGCTGGGCTCGGCGCAGCGGGAGTTCTGGATTGTGGCCAAGGTGGTATCCCATGAAGGGGGAACGGACGCCGCGACGGAAGAGAACAAAGCCAAGGTGCGCGACAAGCTTTTTCAAAAAAAGGCCGACGCGGGCGAGGTGCCCCGTTTTATAAACGGCCTGAAAGTGAAGGCAAAGATAGCTATCATGGATGCCAAATATAAGACTCTTCTGGAGGACTATCAGCGTTTTGCCAAAGAGCCGCCGGCGCAATCCCCTGTAGATGTGCCGGGCCTCGGGAAGACCGCGCTCGCGCCGGCGCCAAAATAGGGCCGGCGCATAGACCTTTCTGCCGCGTGCGCGCGGCAGAGAGCGCCTTCCGCGGGAATTTCCTTGGCAGTGCGCTGTGCCCGGTTTTCTTGACTTTTGAGGTATCATTACCTACAATTGCGCAGAGCGAGGGGATTGGGTAGGGCAGAGCAATTTTGGCATACTTCGTTCATGTTATGCCAAACAGCGGCGCGGATCACTAAGGTTCTGTTTTAAAAGGCGAGCAGGCCTTCGCCAAATATCAGGCGAAGGTATTTAGACCCGAATCATTCGCAAATGACTCGGATTAAGGAGAAAGCTAATGCGACTTCAATATCTATTACTGGCGGGGATTATGGCCGTCGGATTGTTGGGCGGAGGCTGCGGAAAAAACACCGGCAGCTCTCAGACCGCCGTGCAGGGGCCGCCTACGGTGGCGGAGGTGAACGGCACGCCCATTACCCGGAATGATTTCATGAAGGGGCTGGAAGAAGGCGTAGGCCTTAGCGAAAGCTTCACCGCGGGCCGGCGGGTATTGGATACGATGATCGGCATACAATTGGTGGAGAAGGAGCTAAAAGCCCAAAACATTACGATCAGCGACGCGGAATTGAAGAAAGCGCTGGAAGAGGCAAAGCAGGGCATTGCCTCCTCGGGCGGCGGAACTTATGAAGATTTTCTCAAACAGGCGGGAATCAGCGAGGCGGATCTTACGAAGCAACTGAGATTCAACTTGGCGCTGCGCAAGCTGGTGGTAACCAAATCGGAGATGGAAGAATATTTCAAGGCGCACCCAAGCGCCTTTAATATTGTGAAATATTACTTTCTGGCGTTCCGGACCAAGGCGGTAGCAGACGCGGTTTACAAAGAGACCACGGAGGGGAAGAAAGATTTCAGCGCGGTTGCCAGAGAGAAAAATATGCTTAAGCCTGGGACAAAAGCGCTTCCCTTGAACACTATTTCTGAAGAGCAAGCGCAACAAGAACTGCCGGCGGCTGTTGTAAGTGCGCTACTTTCGCTGAAGCCCGGCGAAGTAAGCAATCCCATAACTATCACGAACCAGCCGCAAGCTGCGCCCGGGCAGCCGGCCGCGCCGCCCCAGGAAATGTGGATCCTGCTAAAAGTCGAATCCCACGACGCGGGAAAGACCTTTGCCGACAGTGAAGATGAAGTGGCTTCGATACTCTTCCAGCAAAAATCCTCTGCGCGCGAGGTGTTTAAGTATATCAACGGCTTAAAGGCAAAAGCAAAGGTTACTATTTTGGATCCCAAATATATGTCTTTACAGGAAGAATACCGGCGCCTTGCCAGCGAGCCTTCCATGAAGCTCCCTGCCACCCCACCGGGAATGCCGCAGCCCGCTCCTGTACCAGGCGCCCCGCCTAGATAGGATGGATTCCCAGGCGCGCAGCCATTCCTAACCCGGCACAGCCGGAACCATAAAGGAAGGCTTAAAATCTCTCCAGCCGCTCCCATAATTGAGAGGCTGGGAGGGTTCAGCTCGGTATCTCACGATTGAAATTCTGCGCGATTTGCGCAGAATTTCATCGTGAGATACTAATAACGAGGAGCCTGATGTCCGCAAAGATTTTAGTTGTCGGCCTGGGCCCCGGCCGGGCCGACCTGCTTTCCCTGGGCGCGCTGGAGGCCTTGCGCGCGGCCGGCCTGGCGTTGGTGCGCACCAGCGCGCATCCGGCGATAACCCAGTTGTCCTCTTTGGGGGTGAAATATCAGAGTCTGGACTGGGTCTATGAAGCCAATGAAAAGCTGGATGAAGTTTATGCGCAATTGGCCGCCGAGGTTATAAAGGCGGCGCGGCAGGCGCCGGGAAACGTGGTTTATGCAGTGCCCGGAAATCCGCTGGTGGCGGAAGCCTCAGTAGGAATTTTGCTGGAACAGGCGCAGGCCGAAGGTCTTGAAATCGAGGTCATCCCATCGCTCTCTTCAGTAGAATTGTGCCTCGCGCGCCTGGGCTTTGATCCTCTGCAGGGATTCAGGGTGGCGAATGCCCAGGCCCCCGGCCGAATCTACACCGATACGGCGACGCTTTTTTTGCAGGTAGATGCGCGCATGACGGCCTCGGAGCTAAAAATCCTGCTTTTGGAGGCTTATCCCGCGGAGCACAAGGTGGCGCTCCTCCATGAAATGGGCGTGGCGGAGAAAGAGCGCGTGGTGTGGCTGCCGCTGGCGGAATTGGACCGCCGCGACGATTTCTCTCACCTGACAAGTCTGTTTGTGCCGGCGCTGGAAGTGGACGCCGCGCCGGTGGTCTTTCAGGAACTGATTGATATCATGGCGCGGCTGCGCTCCCCGGAGGGGTGCCCCTGGGACCGGGAGCAGGATCATGTCTCCCTGCGCGTCTGCCTGGAAGAAGAAACCCAGGAAGTGCTGGAGGCGATTGAGCAACAAGACCCCCGCGCGCTTTGCGAAGAATTGGGCGACCTGTTATTGCAAACGTTGTTTCATGCCCAGTTGGCCGCGGAGGCGGGGGACTTCGATATCGGCGATGTTTTGCGGGGATTGCGGGATAAACTGATCGAGCGGCATCCGCATGTTTTCGGGGGAGAAAAATTGCAGACTGCGGCGCAAGTGCTGGAGGCTTGGGACGAAATAAAACGACGGAGTAAGAAATGAAAAGGTTGAAGGCGGAAGGATGAAGGATGAATCCAAAATCCGGAGCCTGAAACCTGAATTAAATAATTGACAGAGGTAAAGAGATGGCTTCAAAAAAACAAGTATATCTTTTTCGTGAAGGCACTAAAGAGATGCGAGATTTGCTGGGAGGCAAAGGCGCCAACCTGGCGGAGATGACTAATTTGGGATTGCCGGTGCCTCCGGGCTTTACGATCACCACGGAGGCCTGCAAAAAGTATCAAAAGTCGGGCAAGCTCAAGAAGGCGCTGAAGACGGAATATCTGGCGGCGCTGGCGGATGTGGAGGCGGAGATGGGGCGCAAACTGGGCGACCCGTCGAATCCGCTGCTGGTGTCGGTGCGTTCGGGCGCGAAGTTCTCCATGCCCGGCATGATGGACACGGTGCTGAATCTGGGCTTGAATACCGCCAGCCTGGCGGGCCTGCTTCAGCAGACCGGCAACGAGCGCTTCGCCTATGACGCCTTCCGCCGCTTCCTGACGATGTTCTCCGACATCGTGCTGACGAGTGTGGCCACGAAGAAGGACGGCTCGCCGCTAAAGCTGGAGCGCCAGCGCTTTGAAGCCTTGCTGGACAAGATGAAGGAGGAACGCGGGGCCAAACTGGATACCGAATTGACTGCGGCGGATTTGAAAGCATTGTCCGAGCAATACAAAAAGCTCATCCGCAGCGAATGGGGCCGCGACTTTCCGGAGGATCCGAAAGAGCAATTGGCGATGGCGGTGGAAGCCGTCTTTCGCTCCTGGAACAGCAAGCGCGCGATTGATTATCGCAATTTCAGCAAGATTCCTCACACCCTGGGAACGGCGGTCAATATTCAGGTGATGGTGTTCGGGAATATGGGGGAAGACTCCGGCACGGGCGTCGCCTTCACCCGCGATGTCGCCACCGGCGAGAAAGCGCTTTACGGCGAATATCTGATGAATGCGCAGGGCGAAGATGTGGTGGCCGGGGTGCGCACGCCCATGAAAATCGCCGAACTGGCCAAACAGAATCCCGCGATCTATCAACAGTTCGATGAGATCTGCAAGAAGCTGGAACGGCATTATCGCGATGTCATGGACATCGAGTTCACCATCGAGAAGGGCAAGCTGTATATCCTGCAGTGCCGCGCCGGCAAGCGCACCGCCGCGGCGGCGCTGAAGATTGCCGTTGATCTGGTTGGTGAAGGGCTGATTACCAAAGCGGAAGCGATTTCCCGCATCGAACCGGCGCAGATCAATCAACTGCTGCTGCCCCGCTTCGATCCTCAGGGCAAAGAGGCTGCGGTGAAGGCCGGCAACCTGCTCGCCAAAGGCTTGAACGCTTCTCCGGGGGCGGCGAGCGGCATCGCCGTTTTCGACGCCGACAAGGCGGAAGAGCTGGGGAATGCGGGCAAGAAGGTGGTGCTGGTGCGGCCGGAGACCAATCCGGATGATGTGCATGGCATGTTGGCGGCCCGCGGCATTTTGACCGCGCGGGGCGGGGCGACTTCCCATGCCGCCGTGGTGGCGCGAGGATTGGGGCTGCCCTGTGTGGCCGGTTGTGAGACGCTCCGCGTGGATGAGGCGGCGCGAAAGTTCACGGTTGACGGTAGAGTATTAAACGAAATGGAAGAACTCTCCATTGACGGGACCACGGGGGAAGTCTTTGCCGGACTTATTCCCACCATCGAGCCGGACTTCCGGAAGGAAGTGGATCTCGTAACCTTGCTCGGCTGGGCGGATGCTACGCGGCGGCTGGGGGTGTGGGCGAATGCGGACTATCCCCGCGATGCGCGCAAGGCGCGGGAGTTCGGCGCCGAGGGCATCGGCCTCTGCCGCACCGAGCATATGTTCATGGAACAAGAGCGCCTGCCGATTGTGCAGAAGATGATACTTGCCGAAACTTCGGAGGAGCGCAGAAAGTGGCTGGCGGAGTTGCTGCCCTTCCAACGTTCCGATTTTGCCGGCATTTTTGAAGCGATGAGCGGCCTGCCGGTCGTTATCCGCCTGATTGATCCGCCCTTGCATGAATTCCTGCCGAGCCATGACGAATTGCTCGAACGCGTTACCGAACTGCGCACCGAGATAAAACTGGGCAGAGGCAGCGATGCCGCGCAGCAGGAATTGGCCGCGAAGCAGGCGATGCTGCAGGCGGTTGATGCGATGCGAGAAGCCAATCCCATGCTGGGCTTGCGGGGCTGCCGGCTTTCCATTCTCATGCCGGAAATCGTGGAGATGCAGACGCGGGCGATTATCGAGGGCGCGCTGGAAGCGAAGAAGAAAGGCTTTGACCCGCATGTTAAAATCATGATTCCGCTGATTGGCCATGTGAACGAACTGAAGGTGGTGCGGGATAAGCTGGAACCGGTGGCCAAAGAAGTGCTGGCCGAGCAGAAGACCGAATTAGATTACAAATTCGGCACCATGATCGAGATTCCCCGCGCCGCGCTGACGGCGGGCGAGGTGGCGAAGGTGGCGGAGTTCTTCTCTTTCGGCACCAATGATTTGACGCAAACCACTTTTGGCTATAGCCGTGATGACGCGGAAGGCAAGTTCCTCTTGCAATATGTGCAAGACGGGATACTGCCGGTCAATCCCTTCCAGACGCTGGATGCCGCCGGCGTGGGCAAGCTGATGCGGATGGCGGTGAAAGACGGCCGCGCGGCCAATAAGAAGCTGGAACTGGGCATCTGCGGAGAGCACGGCGGCGACCCGGCCTCGATTGCGTTTTGCGACGAGCTCGGACTTAACTATGTCTCCTGCTCGCCCTTCCGCGTGCCAATCGCGCGACTGGCCGCCGCTCAGGCCAGCCTGAAAACCTCCGGCCCGGCGGATAAATAGGTAAAAGCCGTTGGGGGACGAGCCAGCGGTTCGTCCCCCAAACCCCCTCACCCGCTTTTTTTCCTGTTCACTTTGGCGACTGCAAAAGCGAAAAATGAGCGAGTGAAGGGCTGACCAATAAATAGGACATAAGGAGGTCAGCGATGGATGCAATCGAAGCGCTCAAGACCCGGCGGAGCTGCCGGGAGTTTCTGCCCCAGGAAGTTGAGAGAGCGGTTATTGAGGATTTGATAGACTGCGCGCGGATGGCGCCCACGGCGCGCGGGGAACAGCCCTGGGAATTTGTGGTGGTGCTGGAGTCCTCCTTGCGGGAGCGCATTGCCGGGCTTACCTCCTATGGCAAATTCATCGCCCAGGCGCCGGTGTGTATTGCGGTTTTCTGCCGCGCCACCACATATTATTTGGAAGACGGCTGCGCCGCCATGCAAAACCTCCTGCTTGCCGCCACCGCCCATGGCCTCGGCTCCTGCTGGGTGGCGGGGGACAAGAAAAGCTACACGGAAGAGATCCGCACCCTCCTGGGAGTCCCCGAAGATTATAAACTGGTCAGCCTTGCCGCTATTGGATATGCCAAGCCCGTCGAACCCAGGCCCAAACGTCCTCTTGAAGAAGTATTGCATTGGGAGAAATTCGGGAAACGTTGAATGGGTCTCTGGGTCTTAGGGTCGCAGAGTCGCAGGGTCGCAGGGTCTTAGGGTCGCAGGGTCTTAGGGTCGCAGGGTCGCAGGGTCGCAGGGTCGCAGGGTCTTAGGGTCGCAGGGTCGCAGGGTCGCAGGGTCGCAGGGTCTCAGAGTCGCAGGGTCTCAGAGTCTCAGGGTCTCAGGGTCTCTGGGTCTCAGGGTCTTAGAGTCTCAGGGTCTTAGAGTCTCAGGGTCTCAGAGTCGAAACAACAGGCCATTTTTGAAGCAATGGGAGGAGAGCATGGGAGGGACAATTAAATGCTTTGAGGATATAAAAGCCTGGCAGAATGGAAGGGTTGTCATCAAAGCGATTTATCAGATCACGAGCGATGGCAAGTTTAGTAAAGATTTTGGATTGAGAGATCAAATTCGCAGAGCGGCGATTTCGATTAATTTGAATATTGCGGAGGGATTTGGTAGAGGCACGGATAAAGAATTTCGGCAGTTTTTGATAAATGCGCGCGGTTCAGTTGCAGAGGTTCGCTCTGCTCTCTATATTGCGCTTGACCTGAGCTACATTACGCAACCCCAATTCGACGATCTTTTCTCTTCCCTTGACAGCCTGTCACGGATGATTACAAATCTTATCAGATACCTGGGTGATTCCTCTCGTAAAGAATCGTCCAAAGCCACAAATAGTTCGCCATATGTTGGCAATTAGCGGCCAATCTCATGCAAGAAATTGATCTGGAATCTCCGTCCCTGACCCTGAGACTCTGGGACTCTGGGACACTGAGACTATGAAAGCGGTTATCTTCGATTTAGACGGCACTTTACTGAACTGCCCCTATGATTTTGTCAAGATGCGTGCGGCGGTGTTGGCGCTTATTGGCAAATATGGGCTTGCGCGGGGCGAATTTGGGGGGCTGGGCGTCTTGGAGGCGGTTGCAGAGGCGCAAGGCCGGCTTGGCGGGGAGGAGGGAGAGCGATTTCGCGGGGAAGCGGATGACGCGATCCTAGCGATCGAGTTGGAAGGGGCGAGCCATTCGCTGCCCTTGGAGGGGGCGAAGGAGGCACTGGAGTGGATGCGGGGGGCGGGATTAAAAATCGGGATTGTGACGCGAAATTCCGGCAAGGTTGTAGAGCAGTTGCTGGCGCGCGTGGCCTTCTCTTATGATGCGCTTTTGGCGAGGGAGGATGTGCCGCAGGTGAAACCTCACCCCGCGCATGTTACAATGATGTTGGCGAGGCTGGGCTGTCAGGCGGCCGAGGCGATCATGGTGGGGGATCATGTATGGGATATGGAATGCGGCCGCGCCGTAGGTTTGAGATGCGTGGGCGTTGCGACGGGGGCAAGTTCGGCGGAGGCGTTATTTGAGGCGGGGGCGGAGGCGGTGCTGGAGGGGATCGCATTGTTGCCAACATGGTTGAGGGATAATTGTCTAATATAACAATTAACCGCAAAGTGAAAAGTCCCTAAGTCCGCCAAGGGCGGACCGGGATGGCGGCCCGCCAAAGAAGTGTGGCGGGCCTAGCCAAGCGCAAAGCCGGCGCAAAGGCATTTAGGGGGCAGGAGTAAACTCCTGCCCAACCGGAATTATGCTCTGCATTGCCTTTAATCTTTACGGTTCGACGCAATTGCTGTAGGGAATGGAGTTATAAGATGGGAAATTTGTCGCGTGCAATATTTGCGTTTGCCATTCTTTGGTGTATTGGGGCGGGCGGATTTATGCCGAGGGCGGGGGCGGATGGAATGGAGGAATCGGCGGGGGATTGGCGGGAGTGTCTGGCGGGGAGGCGGCTGCTCCGCATCGGGCTGAAAATGGGGGCCTCGCAGATTGACCTGGTTTGTGACGGCGCGTTCAAAATAGTGAAGAACGATAGGCCGTGGAGAGACGGGGAGGCGGGAGAGAAGCTGGGCTTTTCCGGCAATATGACCGACCGGATAGCTTTGGTTCCGACGGAGCGGGGCATCTGGAAGGTAAAGATCAATGGTCAATCATTGCCCTCCCAATATGCCGGCGCGATGGAGATCTTTTCCAGTTATGGCAAGAGCGCGAATGGCGCAGTCAAATCCGGCTTGACGCTGGTGAATACGTTGCCCTTGGAGGAATATATTGCCGGCGTGGTGCCGCGCGAGATGCCCACCACCTTCGGTATTGAAGCCTTGAAGGCGCAGGCCATCGCGGCGCGCAGTTACACGCTCTATTATCTGGGCCGCCACCAGGCGGAAGGATTTGATTTGTGCGCCGGCACGCATTGCCAGATTTATTCCGGCAGGCCGGATGCTTTGAGCCGGGCGTGCACCGCGGTATATAACACGCGGGGGCAGATAATGATTTACCAGGATCAACCGGTAAAGGCGCTGTATCATTCCACCTGCGGGGGAGAGACGGCCGACGGGATTTACCTTGATCGGAACAGCGATGATTTGCCTTATTTGAGAGGCGTGACGGATATACCCGACGCCGATTCCCGCTTGAACGGGGAAGCGGCGGTCTCCAAATTCATCGCGAACTTTCCCCGCGCCTATTGTGATATTTCCAAGCGCTATCGTTGGGAGGCTATCTACACGGCGGCGGCGGTAAATGCTTTAATTGCGGAGAATCTGGCGAAGCTGGTGGGTCAGTCGAGCCTGAAGCCCGGCAAGGTGAAGGATTTGCGCATTGCGGAAAGAGACGCGGGGCGGGTGAAGGCGCTGGAGGTGCAATGCGAAGCCGGCGATTTTCTGGTGAAGGAAGACGCGATCCGCTGGCTTTTCGGCCGAGGAAACGGGAGGGGCTTGCAGAGCACGTTCTTTACGCTTAAAGTGGAGAGAGACAAAGCGGGCAATCCCACGAAATATATTTTCTCCGGCGCGGGCTGGGGGCATGGAGTGGGGATGTGCCAATATGGCGCGGAGGGGCGGGCGCGCGCGGGACAGAGCGCGGCGGAGATACTACGCACGTATTATCCGGGAACGGAATTGTGGACGGAAGCGGAATAAAGGGAGATTAACCGCAAAGGCGCAGAGAGTGCAAAGGAATTTTCGTAGGGGCAGCCCCATGTGGCTGCCCTAAAATGAGGGCGACCACGCAGGGTCGCCCCTACACACGAATTGAGCGTAGGAGAAAAAATGAGCGAAACGGCAAAACCAAAGGCAGTGATATTGATTGCGGACGGCATGGCGGATCGGCCGGTGGAGGCCTTGAAGGGGCGGACGCCGTTGGAGGCAGCGAAGACGCCGCATATGGACCGCCTGGCGGCGGAGGGCGAATGCGGGCAGATGGATCCCATTGCGCCGGGGGTGCGGGCAGGGTCGGATACTTCGCATTTGGCCATTTTGGGCTATGACCCGCATACATATTACACCGGCCGCGGGCCTTTCGAGGCGGCGGGCATCGGCTTGGAGATAAAGGGCGGGGATATCTGTTTCCGCTGCAATTTTTCCACCGTGGACGAAAATATGGTGGTAACCGACCGGCGGGCGGGGCGCATCAGCAGCGGCACGGACAAATTGGCGGCGGCGCTGAATGGCATGACCATTGATGATGTTACCTGTTATTTCAAAGAATCGGTGGAACACCGCGCGGCGCTGGTGTTGCGCGGCCCCGGCTTGGGACATGAGGTGAGTGACGCCGATCCCCATGCGGAGGGGGTGAAGGTGCATTTGGCGCAGGGAAAAGATGCGGCGAGTGCAAAGGCCGCCGGCGTCGTGAACGAATTTGTCAAACGTTCTTACGCGATACTCAAGGACAATCCGGTGAATCTTGAACGGATAAAGCAGGGCAGGCCGGCGGCGAATATCGTGCTGCCGCGGGGCGCGGGCGTGGCGCCGCATCTGGAGGCCTTTCAGGCGCGCTATGGATTCTCCGGCGCGGCGGTGGTGGAGACGGGACTGATTGCCGGCATTGCGCGCTATCTGGCGATGGATATTCCCTCGGTCGCCGGCGCGACGGGCGGTTACGATACCGATGAAATCGCGATCGCGCAGGCGATTGTAAATTCACTGAAGGACCACGATTTCGTGCTCTGCAATTACAAGGCCTGCGACCTTGCCGGCCATGACGGCGACGCCATGAAAAAGGTCGAATGTGTAGAGAAGATGGACCGGCTGGTGGGAGAGTTGATGAAGCATCTGCCGATACCGACGCACTTGGCGATCACCGCGGATCATTCCACGCCGGTTAGCTTCAAAGATCACACCGGCGACACCGTGCCGATTTTGATCTGGGGGCCGGCGACGAGGCCGGACGGGGTGAAGAGCTTTGGCGAGCGGCCTTGTGCGGCGGGCAGCCTGGGGCGTATCCGCGGGCAATGGCTGATGACCCTGTTGACGAATTTGATGGGGACGCAGGAGAAATACGGGGCGTAAAACAGCTTAACCCGCCTTCGCCAAGGCTTCGGCGGGCAAGCCGCAAGGCGCAAAGTCCCTAAGTCCGCCAAGGGCGGACCGGGATGGCGGCCCGCCAAAGAAGTGTGGCGGGCTTAGCCAGACGCAAAGAAATTCGCAGGGCAGTTCGGCGCGGTATTTGGCAATGATAACAAATTGCTAAGTTATCACCACGAAATACCTGCGCGCTTTGAGCTTAAAGTAAATTTAATGGAGGATCGTATGACAGTGAAGAAGTCTGCGGAAAAGGCCGCGACTAAAGAGGAAGTGGCGCGGCTGGAGAAGATTGCGCGGGAATTGCGCACTTATAATATGATGGCTATTTTTGCCGCGAGTTCGGGGCATCCGGGGGGGACGCTGTCTATCATGGATATCGTTGCCGCGCTCTATTTCAAGGAGTTGCGCCACAAGGCGGAGCAGCCCGACTGGCCCGACCGGGACCGGGTATTCTGGTCGGCCGGACATAAAGCGCCCGCGTTGTATGTTGCTCTGGCCCGCGCCGGATACTTCCCCCTCGAAGATTGCATGTTTTTGCGCCAGCTCGGCTCGCCCTGTCAGGGTCATCCTCATTATGGGGATATAGGCGGGATCGAAATCTCATCCGGTTCTCTGGGTCAGGGGCTGGGAGTATCGGTGGGCAGCGCGCTGGCGGCGAAACTGGACGGCGCGCAATACCGCGTTTATTGCATTATGGGCGACGGCGAGCAGCAAGAGGGCAGTGTCTGGGAGGCGGCCATGTCCGCGGGGCATTTCAAGCTGGACAATCTGGTCGCGATCGTGGACTGCAACCGGCTGCAGATTGACGGCTGGACGGCAGATGTGATGAATGTTGAACCTTTGGCGGACAAATACCGCGCTTTTGGCTGGCAGGTTATCGAGATAGACGGCCACGACATGGGGCAGATTCTCAAGGCTTTTGAAGAGGCGCGCGCGACCAAAGGCCAACCCACCTGCATTGTGGCGCACACGGTGAAAGGCAAGGGCGTGTCTTTCATGGAGAATGAAGCGAAGTGGCACGGCGTGCCGCCAAATGCCGAGCAATTCAAACAGGCCTTTGGGGAATTGCGTTTCCCCGAATTGACCGACCGGGAGGCGGAGCGCATGTTGGGCCGGGTGAAGGAGTATGAGCAATGCACCTCGGCCGAGGTGCGCGCCGCGGTTCCCAAATTTTCTTGCGATTACTGGTGGAATGTTGAAGCCAGGATGAAGGTTGACATGGAAGCCACGCGCCGAGGTTTTGGCTGCGGGTTGGCGAAAGCGGGGGCGGACCCACGCGTGGTTACGTTGCATGCCGATATCTCCGGCTCGATCTGCATCACGGACTTTGAGGCCGCGGCGGCGGAGCGGGCAAAGCGCGTCTTCAGCGTGGGCATTGCCGAACAGAACATGATGTCGGTGGCGGCGGGGCTGGCGAAAGAGGGAAAGATTCCGATCGCCGGCACCTATGGCGTGTTTGCTTCCGGCCGCTGCTGGGACCAGATTCGCACGACGATCTGTTATTCCAATCTGAATGTCAAAATTGCCGGCGCGCACGGCGGGATTTCGGTAGGGCCCGACGGCGCCACCCATCAGGCGCTGGAAGAGATCAGCTTAATGGCGATCCTGCCGGGGATGAACCTGGTGGCGCCCGCAGATGCCCTGGAGACCGAGAAGGCCACGCTTTGCAGCATTCTCAAAGTGGAAGGCCCGGTCTATATCAGATATGCGCGGGAGGCCACACCGGTCATTACCAAGCCGGAGACGCCCTTTGAATTCGGCAAGGCGAATGTCATTCGCTACCGCGGCCGGCAGGACCATTTTATTGACGCCTTCGAGACCTGCCTTGCGGAAAGCTATGTCTCGGAAAATGAAGACCTGAGTATTATTGCCTGCGGGCCGATGGTGCCGGAGGCGATGCGCGCGGCTTATATCCTGAAGGAGGATTTCGGGCTGGAGACGCGCATTTTGAATGTGCACACCGTCAAGCCGCTGGATATCCAGGCCGTGGCGCGGGCGGCCGAGACCGGCGTGATACTGACGGCGGAAGAGCACCAGGTGGGGGGCTTCGGGAATATTATCGCCGGCGCCGTGCTGAAACATTCCTGCGGGCCTCTCTGTTTCGATATGATCGGGGTGGCCGATCGCTGGGGCACTTCCGGCAAGCCGTGGGATTTGATGCAGTATTTCGGTCTGACGGCGGAACACCTGGCGAAGCGGGCGAAGGAATTGCACGAGCAGAAGCGATAAAATCCGCGTTCGCAGAATCCTTTGTCAAGGGTTTTGATATAGTATCATAAAATACAGGAGGACTTACGCTTTTGATGATAATAGCCAACCTCCCGCAGGTTTCTGAACTTGGGGGAGGTTCTTAGGCAGGTAAAAGCGTAAGTCCTGTACAGGAGACTTAGCTATGCCAGATTTTGCCAATCCATTCTCGGGGAATGTGCCGCGGAAGATGAATAAGCAGGAGTTGATTCGTGCGCTACGGCTGGCGATTGCCGCGGAGCACGAGGCCGTTCACATGTATTCCGCGCAGGCGGAGGCGACAGATGATGCGCTGGCCCGCAAAGTGTTGAATGAGATCGCGGATGAAGAGAAAGTGCATGTGGGCGAGCTGATGGAATTGCTGCGCCGCCTGGCGCCGGAGGAAGAGGGCTTTTTGGCCTCCGGGCGACAGGAGGTGACGGAGGCCGCGGAAGGGCTAAAGGCAAAAAAGCATTTGGCCGCAGATTTGCGCGGATAAACGCAGATGAAAGAAATTGCTCATTAGGGGAGCCGTTGCGTAACCTTTGTTTCTTGGCGGCTTTGCGGTTAGAGAAGTTTTTGAGCAAGTGAAGGAGGAAGCAATGTGTGAATTTTGCGTTCAGCATGGGGAAGGCAAGAAGTGGTATCTGCAGGCGAAGAATTATGGCGAAGATATGATGAGCGACCTGCGGCGGAGGAAGTTCATCGCGGATTTCTTCAGTCATCCGGAGCATCTCACGCGAGATTCGGGGCGGTTGGAGAAATTGAAGAGCGCGCCGCCATTTGTGCAGCGCATGATTAAGGCGCAGGCTATCCGCTCTATGAAGAATGTGCACTTTGGGCAAGTATTACCCTTAGAGGACGTCAAAGAGATCTTCGGATTCGTGAATTCGGTTGTGCGACTGCCCTGTATTTGCCGAAAGATGAGCATTGGCAAGGAGGCGCGCTATTGTTATGGTGTTTCGCTGGGCCCCAATGGCGGCGCCTTTGCGGATTTATTGCGCGGGCTGGATCTCAGCTACCTTTTGGGGCCGGATAATTCGGCCTTCGAGACTTTGAGCCGCGAGGAGGCGCTGGCGGCCTTCGCCCAGCATGAAACCGAAGGCCTGTGCCACAGCGTCTGGAGCTTTATCACCCCGTTTATCGGCGGGATTTGCAATTGCGACCGCTCCGATTGCCTGGCGATGCGGGCCACGGTTACCCATGATTTCAAGGTCATGTTCCGGGCGGAATATGTGGCCGGCGTGAATCCCGATTTGTGCACCGGCTGCCGGGCGTGCATGCGGGTCTGCCAGTTCGGCGCGCTGGGCTACAGCGCGGCCAATAAAAAGACTTTTGTTGACCAGTCGGCCTGTTATGGCTGCGGGATATGCCGGAGCGCCTGCAAAAAAGAGGCGATCCATCTTATGCCGAGAGCGGAAGTGCGGGCCGCGGCGGGAGTGTGGTAGACCGAAAAAGCATTTGGCCACAGATTGGCACAGATTAACGCAGATAATATTAGGGCAGGAGTGAACTCCTACCCAGCAAAAGAAGGCGAGTCCGCTTGAAGCGGGCTCGTTTTTTATTCAAAGGATCAATTGAAATAATTGGGCATGGGAAGAGCATGCTCCTGCCCAACGACACAGTCCGCTATGGGCGGATGATTACGGGCGTGCCGACGGGGACAAGGTTGTAGAGCTGGCGGATGTCGGCGTCGTCGAGGGCAATGCAGCCCCAGGTCCAATCGGTTTTGGAACCATTGCCGTGGAGGAAGATTTCGCCGCCGAGCGGGGTATTCCAAGGCGGTCTGGCCTTTTTGCGAAGGGCGCGGGCGATGTCGTTGTATTGCGCTTTCGTGATGCGCTTTTCCTTGAGGCCGCGGGCGACGTCTTTGAGATTGGGGTAGCTTAGGCCGAGCGAAAGGTGGAATTTGCTTTGCGGATTTTTGCTGCAGACATAATACTCGCCTTCCGGGGTGCGGCGATCACCTTCCTGTGTCTTATCGCCCTCGGGCGCGCTGCCCAGGCCAATACGATAGGTGTGAATCAGCTTGCCATTTGAGTAAAGCGAGAGTTTGCGGTCCTTCTTGGCGATTTCGACACGCAGACCGGCAGGGGCGGGAGGTTTGGCAGTTTTCGCAGATATAAGCAGGGCCGTTGCCGCCGCCAAAATTATCGAAAAGATGCTTATCCCGATGATTTTCATTTGCTGCCACCCCGAAAGGATGCTGTTTGGCGACGATATTAGCTACTACTTGAATATCTGCTTGCTGCGCGAATAGGTTAGTTCGCGCCGGGCGGCGGCGGCGGTGATGGCGCCGAGGCCGATGGCGACATCTTCGTCCACCTCGCCGGGATTGAGGAAGCCGACGGCGAGGATATCATTGTCTTTGATATTATTATAGACGAAGGGAATGCCGGTGGGCGGCATGACGCGGCCGGCCGCCAGGGCCTTGATGCAGAGCACGGTCTTGGGCGTATTTTGGATGATTTTCGCCATCCAATCGGTCTCCACGCCGCAGAGAAAGCCGGCGGGATTGAAGGGCTGGATATAGACCTGCAAATCATAGCCGGCCTTATCGCCGACCGTGATGGCCTCCGGGCGGTGGGTGCTGAGGCCGGGAATCATGCCCAGTTTGCGGATTAGCGCGATGGGCTTTTCAATTTCGGCGATGCGATTTTCCGCGGGGATAAGTCGGGTATCCGTATAGCAGGTATGGGGGAGGCAAAATTCCGCGCCGTGGTCGGCGGCCCAATGAATGCCTTCCAGCAACTCTTTCTCCGTGTCGCCGCTGGGGGTGCAAAACCATTTCATATGCCAGCCGGTCTGGCGCTCAAGGGATTGCATGGCGTCGTACATTTTCTGCACCGTGCCGCTGACGAGGGCGTTGAGGCCCTGCTCGGCGCAGCGGGCCATGACCTCCACGACCCGCTCGGTAGTGAAATAATCCCGCAGCCAGCGGTCCCGCGCCGCGCTGAAATGGGAAAATCCGTTAAAGGTGTTGCTGCCGCAAATCATGCGGGAGACTTCGTGCTGCTCGATTTTGGTGGTTGGAAAGGCCATCACTACTTACCTCATCAAACCCGATTGTTACTTCTCAAAAGGTAATAGCTTTGGCGGGAAATGTCAAAAACTTTAACCCAACTTATAAGATTGGCCAGAGGAGTCCCGAGCTTGCCCTTTGTTTATCCCGAGCTTGCCGAGGGGCGGTTGCTGTTTTTCACATATGTTATCTGCGTAAGAGTTCACACTTGATGAGGATACTGTCATTTTTAGCAAATGATTCAGCGCGGTCTGAATCACGCCGCGAAGCATCTCATCATATTTACAGGTGAGATTCTTCGCGGCCTGCGCCACAATTATGTGGCGCAGGCGCTCAGAATGACATTCTGCTCACTATCTGTGAACTATTACTTATCTGCGTAATCTGTGTAATCTGGGGATTTCTTTATGCTATAATGAATTCCCATGACCACTAAGCCCAAATCCATTCATGCGGAGCAGAGTCGAAGCATAACGCCGCTTTTGGCGCAATACCAGGCGATTAAGCGCGAGCACCAGGACATCATCCTGCTTTTTCGGCTGGGCGATTTTTATGAAATGTTCGGCGAAGACGCCAAGATCGGCGCCCAGGTGCTGGAACTGGCCCTGACTTCCCGCGAAATCGGCAAGGGCCGCCGCGTCCCCATGTGCGGCCTGCCTTATCACGCGCTGGAGCGCTATCTGCCGAAATTGCTGAATGCCGGCTATAAGGCCGCGGTCTGCGACCAGATGGCTAGGCCTTCGGCCGCCATGGCGGCCGCCAAAGGCGGCTTAGCCACGGAGGACGCGAAAAAGGCTAAAGGGCTCGTGAAACGTGAGGTAACGCGCATCCTCACTCCCGGCACGGTTACCGATGATTTCCTGCTGGAGGAGCGGGCAAATAATTTTCTTGTCAGTATTGCGCGGGATAACGATACTCTCGGTCTTGCCGCGATAGATTCCTCCACCGGCGATTTCATTATTACGCAAGCGGCGGCTTTGCCGCGCTTTTTGGAAGAGGTGGCGCGCCTGCAGCCGGCGGAGATTCTGCTTACTCCCGAACTGGCCGCGGAAGAAGCTTTTTGCGAAGCGCTAAAGCGCGCGCAGGCTTGCGCGGTTACGGCTGCGGACGAGGCGGAATTTCTCGCCACCTCGCCTGCGGATATTCTGCGCCGGCATTTTCAGGTCTCCTCGCTTGCCGGCTTTGGCTGTGAAGAGTTGCCCGCCGCGGTGCATGCCGCCGCCAATGCCATTTTGTATTTACAGCAGACGCAAAAATCCGCGCTGCAGCAGCTCCGCGCGCTGCGCACTTATTCGCTTTCGGAATTCATGATTCTGGATTCCGCCACCCGCCGCAATCTCGAATTATTTACCAATATGCGGGATGGCTCCCGCGCCAATACGCTGCTGGCTTTGTTGGATATGACGATTACCGCCATGGGGGCGCGCAGGTTGCGCGCCTGGCTGGCCGCGCCGCTGCTCAACATTGACGCTATCAAGCGCCGCCAGCAGTTCATCGGCGCCTTCGCGCAAGACCCCGCTTGCCGCGAAAAGACCCGCGGCATCTTGAAAAGAATCTCGGACATCGAGCGGCTTGTCGCCCGCTCCGCCGCCAATACCGCCAATGGCCGCGACCTGGCCCTATTGCGCGATTCCCTTGCGGCCGTGCCCGAATTGCTCGCTGCACTTGTAGGGCGGAGCGCTCCTGCGCCCGCCAATAATTCGGCTGGCGTGGGAACGCCAGCCCTACAGGAATCCATTCCCCCTCAATTGAACAAAGAAAATTCATCTCTCAGCTCATTGGTGGAAAATGTTGATATCGTTTCCGATTTGCGCGAGACCCTTGCCGCGGCGCTGATGGACTCGCCGCCCATCTCTTTGCGGGAAGGCAACATCATTCGCGCGGGCTACAATGTCGAACTGGATCAATTTCGTTCCGCTCGGACGGACGGCAAATCCTGGATCGCGGCGCTGGAAGCCAAAGAGCGCGAGCGCACCGGCATCAAGAGCCTGCGCATCGGCTACAATTCCGTCTTCGGCTATTATCTTGAAATCAGCAAGGCCAATATGCCGCTGGTGCCGCCGGACTATATCCGCAAACAGACCCTCGCCAATGCCGAGCGGTTTATTACGCCGGATTTGAAAGAATACGAATCTCTGGTGCTGGGTGCGGAAGAGAAAATCTTCGCGCTGGAATTCGATCTCTTCTGCCAATTGCGCGCCCAGGTTGCGGCGGAGGCCGCGCGGCTGCAAGCCCTGGCGCGCCTTGTCGCGGAGATTGACGCGCTGTCCGCGCTGGCGGAACTCGCCATTCACCGCAATTACCTCTGCCCGCAGGTGGATGAAGGCGAAATTATCGAGATTAGCGAGGGCCGCCATCCTGTGGTGGAGGCGACGCAGAGCAGCGAGCCGTTTGTTCCCAATGATTGTCAACTGGACAGCAAAGAGCAGCAATTGCTCATCATCACGGGCCCTAATATGGCGGGCAAATCCACCTACCTGCGGCAGACCGCGCTCATCACGCTCATGGCGCAAATCGGCTCATTCGTGCCCGCCAAATCCGCCCGCATCGGGCTGGTGGACCGCATCTTCACGCGGGTCGGGGCGGCCGATGACCTGGCCTCCGGCCAATCCACCTTCATGATGGAGATGACCGAGGCCGCCAATATTTTGAATAATGCGACCGCACGCTCGCTGATTATTCTCGACGAAATCGGCCGCGGCACTTCTACCTTTGACGGACTCTCCATCGCCTGGGCGGTGGCCGAATATATTCATAATTCCATCGCGGGCGCGAAGACGCTCTTTGCCACCCATTACCATCATCTCAACGAACTGGCGGAGACCTTGCCCCGCATCAAAAATTATCGTATTGCCGTCCGCGAAAAAGGCGACACCATCGTCTTTTTGCGCAAAGTCGTCCCCGGCGGCACCGACCGCTCCTACGGCATCCAGGTCGCCCGCCTGGCGGGCCTGCCCCACCAGGTCTTGGAACGCGCCAAAGAAGTGCTGTGGACCCTCGAACAGTCCAATCACATCGGCGATACTAAAAAGCTCTTTGCACCGCAGGCGCCGAGCAATGTTGAAGGATCCACCGCGGCTCAATCCGGCGCTTCCCAAAAGCCCGCCCCGCCCGCCTTCCAGCTCACCCTCTTCGAGCAAAAAGAAAACCCCGTAATCAAAGAGATCACGCTCCTCGACCTCGATACCCTCACCCCGCGGGAGGCGCTGAATAAGCTGGCGGAGATGCAGGATAAGCTAAAACGCGAACCAAAAGAATAAAGCATTTTATTGGACAGGAGTCCTAATCTACGAAGCTTTAGCGAAGGAGATTTACTCCTGTCATTTTCTAAAATACGGATGAATTGGCAGTTTTTGTAGTGCGGCAGTCTTGCTGCCGCTTTGATGTTAGGCAGGAGCCCCGATCTCCGAGGCTTTAGCGAGGGCCCGCGTGGCAAATTTAAACAGGAGAATTGTTATGAAAGCTCTTCGTTGGGATATGTCATTGGGTATTATCTCTATTATATCAGTGATGCTTTCTATAACGACCGCGTTCTTGCTCGGGGCAATGTGGCCAGGAATAACTTGGTGGATGTGGATCGGCGCATTTCTGATACTTCTCTGCGTAGCGCGACTCCTCGTGTTTATCTTGTGGCGAAGTCCGGGCACTCCCAAAATAATCCTGACGCGAGTAATAGTAATTTGGCTAGCTTTGGCGCTAGCACCCATGATTCCATTATTCGGTCTACTACTTATCCCACAACTGATTCTGCTGCCTGTTATAATCGTTCCAATAGCGGTCTTGGTGCTTATTGTTAATATCATTCAGCTGTTGCGCGCTAGGATTCTGCGTGGTGTCATGGTACGGTGTATAGTAGTTGCAATACTTGCTTTGGCTTCGCTGTATCCTGCTTTGGCTGGATCAACAGATTGGCTACACCTAAATGATAATATATGGGCGATGCATCTCGGCATGAGGCAAGCGATTGTTGCTAAAGTTAGCCTTGTAGAATTGCAGAAAGCGACGATCAATCTTATCGAACTTGACCGCGGAAGAAGATCCGATGTGGGCCCTTCATTCATATATGATTCGGAGATACAGAGATCATCGCTTGTTCCCTCTACGATAAAACGACTTAAGCCACGATATCTGAGTCTTTACCGAGGGGAAGGCAAAAAAGACAGTTATATACACATAGGCTGGGGAGGCGGATTAATGAGCATGGGATTGAATATTGGGGCGCCTGGTTATACCGAAGAAACAAGCCGGAACGTAAGGTATTGGAGTGCCGGAATTTATAGTTGGGTAGAATAAGCCCATGAACATCACAATCAAACACGACCTCCACAACATCAACTGGGAAGAACTCTCGACTGTTTTTGAACGCGTGCAATGGGGAAGGCGCGATCCGGAGGCGCTGCGACGCGCCTATCACAAGAGTTTTGCCTGCTGCTTTGCCTATGATGCAGAGCGTCTGGTCGGCACGGCGCGCGCTATCTCGGATGGGGAATATTATGCCGGCATTTATGATGCAGTGGTGCTGCCTGAATACCAATCTCAAGGTATTGGCAAGCAGTTGATGGCGGCGCTGCTGGAGAAATTGCCGGTTGGTAATATCATCCTCCTGGCAGTTCAGGGCAAAGAGGGCTTCTATGAAAAACTCGGCTTTGCCAGACTCAAAACCGGCCTGGGCCGCTTCTCCAATATGGAGGGGATGCGAAAAATGGGATATATCGAGTAACCTGTTGATTGCCCATAAAACATTTCGGCGGGGGACAGAGCCCCCGCCCTACAAAATCCCGCCGCGTAATGTGTTTCTGGTGTAGGGCGGGTGCTGTCCCCGCCGAAAGCCTTGCTGTGATATCTATCAAACTTCCCGCGAGTCTGAAAAAACTCGCGGGAAGGCTCGCTCCCGTTGGACAGGAGTTTACTCCTGTCCCCTTTATGGAATTTCCTTTGCGCCTTCCTGTCCTACGTAGCCTCTTGTCCGCCGAAGCTTCAGCGAAGGTAGATGGCGAAGTAGGATGCGGTTCCTGTTTTTCCTACACCTTCTCCAGCACGGCGTGTTCCAGTGACAGCTTCTTTACCCCGGCGCGGGGGAAGGCTACTGTTACCCTTATCTGCTGGCCGTCGCCGTCCAAATCCGCGGAGATGACCACGCCTTCGCCGAATTTGCCATGGCGCACGCGGTCGCCCGCGGAATATAATGACGAGTCGGCGTCCGCCCGCAGGAACTGCCCCGCTTGCGCCGAGGCTCCCTCCCAGGTTTCGTAATGCCCGGCCTCCTGTCCGGCGCTTTGCATGAGTTCCTCCGGGATACATTCGAGAAATCTTGAAGCTTTATTGGGCGAGGTATATCCGAAGATCGTCCGCATCCGCGCCCAGGACATATACAATTGCTGTTTCGCCCGCGTCATGCCCACATAACACAGCCGCCGCTCTTCTTCCAATTCCAGCGGGTCAACGGCGAAGGCCGCCCGCACGAGGGGGAACAAGCCTTCTTCCAGGCCCACCATGAAGACCACGGGAAATTCCAGCCCCTTCGCCGAATGTAATGTCATCAACGGCACCGCATCCACGCCGGCTTCGAGGGTGTCTATGGCGGTAATCAAGGCGACATTTTCCAGAAATGCCGAAACCGTCGCCGCTTCTTCCGAGGAGGCTTCGAACTCCTGGGTTGCGGTCAGCAATTCCTCGACATTTTCCAGGCGCGTGCGCGCCTGTATAGTGCCTTCTTTCAACAGGTGAGTGCGATACCCGCTTTCGTCAATTATCGCGCGCGTGATATCGGTCAACGTGCTGCCGGCGAGCTTTTCGCTCAATAATTTGTAGAGCCGGCCGAACGGCTCCAGGGCATTCAGTGCGCGCGCGTTCAGGCCTTCGACGCCTTGGGGATGCAAGACCGCTTCCAGCAAGGTCGTTTGATTCAGGGCCGCATGGGCCTCCAGGCAGGCGACGGTCTTGTCGCCGATGCCGCGGGGCGGGACATTCATGATTCTGCGCAGACTCACCGAATCCGCGGGATTAACGAGCACGCGCAGATAGGCCAGGATGTCCTTGATTTCCGCCCGCTCGTAAAACCGCAGGCCGCCGACGATGCGATAAGGCATGCCATAGGACATGAAGACTTTTTCAAACACGCGGGACTGGGCATTGACGCGATAGAGAATGGCAAATTCCGAGAGCTTGCGCCCCTCGGTCTCCTTCATCCGCTCGATGCAGGAGACCACATAGACGGCCTCCTGATGCTCGTCGGAGCAGGTCATGCAATGGATCGGCGGGCCTTCTTCGGCCTCGGTCCACAATTTTTTCTCGCGCCGGGTGCGGTTGTGGCGAATCACCTCCCAGGCGGCGGACAGGATATTGGCGGTGGAGCGATAATTCTGCTCCAGCTTGACCACTTTGGCATCGGCAAAATCCTTGTCGAACTTCAGGATGATGCGCATATCCGCCCCCCGCCAGCCGTAGATGGACTGGTCGTCATCGCCCACCACGCACAGGTTGCGATACTTCTCCGCCAGCAGGCTTACCCAGCGATATTGCGCAAAATTGATGTCCTGGTATTCATCCACCAGCAGATAGCGGAAGCGCTCCTGCAATTCCTCCCGTATCTGCGGATGCTCCTCCAGCATCTGCACACAGCGCATAATCAAATCATCGTAATCAAAGGCCTCATTCAGCAGCAGTTTTTGCTGATAGAGCTTATAGACCTCCGCGGTCTGCCGCTCGAATAAATCGCCTACCGTCTGCTCGAAGCGCCGCGGGTCAATCAGTTCGTTTTTTGCCGCGCTGATGCGGTTCAGCACCCGCGAGGGCTGGAGCATTTCGGGATTATAGCCCAAATCTTTTATGCAATCCTTGATGAGCACAAGCTGTTCGGATTCATCATAAATCGTAAAATCGCGTTTGATCCGCAAAGTGTCGGCATAATTGCGCAACAGCCGCGAACAAATGGAATGGAAAGTGCCCACCCACATATCCCAGCGCAGCCGCCCCAGCAGTTGCGCCAGGCGCTCCTTCATTTCGTTTGCCGCTTTGTTGGTGAAGGTTACACAGAGGATGTTGTAGGAGGGCACATTGCGGCAGCGCACCAGGTGGGCGGCGCGGTGGGTGAGCACGCGGGTCTTGCCGCTGCCCGCGCCGGCGAAGATCAGCAACGGCCCGTCGCCATACAAGACCGCCTCTTTTTGCTGTTCATTCAAACTGGCGAGGAGTTCCTCCTCGGCGCGCTGGATGGGATGTCGAAAGGGAGCATCCGGTTCAGTCATGGATTACCTCAAAGGCATTATAGCACAGCGGGGAGGAGTGGCAGGGGCGTCTGGCTCGTGATATGCTAAATCAAAGACGGGCATCTTCATGCCCGTCTCTTTTTTGTCTGCGGATATATTTGGGCTTGCTTCACGGCCCAAATTCCGGTGTCTGCTTCTGCCATTTGCAATGCCCGTCGGCAAAGGCGAAATTGTTGCCTTTGTTGTGCCGGCCGGGCAGGGCGACATCCTCCGCCCCACCGCTCGGCGAATCCCCCGGCGCTGAAGTCTCATAAAGCAGCACGGTATTGGCGGGATCCGCGATCTCTCCCAGTTTTTTTCCGCTCAGCGCGGCATTCATCGCGAAGCTACTCTTCGCATTAGACTTATCGTTCGCGCACTTTAGTTCGTGCGTCTCCTTCATGTAAGGAGAAATATCCTCCATCCAGCGGCTTGCTTGTGGCAAAGTGTCATTATGATCGTCTGCGAACATTAGCATCGCCAGGCAGAGATTCTTTTCATTCGAAAGGCAGGACACCTGCTGCGCCTTCTCCTTTGCTTGCATAAAGACCGGAAAGAGGATCGCCATCAGAATCGTAATGGAGAACACCGACAGAGGGATGGCGATGATCCCGCAGATGGTGCCGGCTTGCGTCGTTCCCCGGCCCTCAGGATTCATCACTCCTCGGTCCATGGCCCGCAGGTCCTTGCGGCCCATAATCCAGGCGATAATGCCGAGGATGATGCCACCGCAGACCGTCCCCATCGTTACCAGTCCCAAAATGCCCAGGACCAAAATAGTGGTGCCCCGATGGGGTCTCATGGGGGCCTGCTCCGTGGGCGGCTGCGGAATCTGATTTCCATTTTCACCCATATTCACATTGCTCATTTCCTTACCCTCCTCTTGCTTTCTGTTGATCATAAGGCAGGAGCGCTGACTGCTGCCTCATTCCGATACTTACTCCGCGCTCTTCGCGTCCTCTGCGGTTAAGGAAGTTTAGAACTCCGGCGGCTCTTTCTGGCATTTGGCATGCCCGTCGGCAAAGGCAAAGCAATTGCCGCCGGAGTGGCGCGGCGGCAGGGCCACATCGGGCGCGCGGCCGCTGGTTACCAGCCCCGGCTTGGCGCTTTCGAAGAGCAATACGGTCTGCCCTAGATTCGCGATCTCGCGCGACTTCTTTCCACTTAATGCGGCGTTCATCGCATAACTGCATTTCGCTCCGCTGATGTCCGACGGGCACTGCAATACGTTTGCATTGCCGATATAGGGAAGGAGGTCGGTCACCCAAGTGTCCGCCTTCGGCAAAGTTCCATCGTGATCGTCCGCGAACATCAACATGGCGAGCGCAATCTGCTTCTCGTTTGAGAGGCAGGTCGCCTGTTGCGAGCTTACGCCCGGGCTTTGCCGGCCTCTTCCCCTCATGCCTCCCAGCGCTGAAGCCATGACTACCGCCTGGTCCAGGCCGTTAATGAAGGTGGGGAAATCAATATCCACGCGGCCGATGCTCCGTGAGCCCTGGGGAAGCAAGTATCCTGAAAAGACCATCCTCTTAATGCCTTCCAGCAGGCCCATCCCCGGGACTTCCGGGAATTCCTTAGCGATGACACTTGGTTCGGCAAAAAGGATGGACTGCGGCCGCATGGCGAAGGATCCCTTTGCTTGCTGATAGGACGGGTTTGAGGTGATGGAAGCCTGGCCGTCCAGCCCGGCCGCGATAACCCTTTTCATGGCGCCCTGTGTGGTCGTGATGATGGCGAGCTTGCCGACCTGCGCAAGGGAAACCGAAAGCGGAATCGGCAGCGGGAGCATGAGCGAGTGGTAGGCGACGCCTTTCGTTTCCTGCGCGCCCCATACCGGCATATTGAGGCCTCGCGCATTGATTACATTCTGCACGGCATTGCGGATTTTCGCGATCTTCGCCTTAACGATAGCATCGCTCTTGCCTTCAATGACAATGGCCAGCTCTACGGGCATCGTCATGGGCATTCCATCGGGCCCCATGGCGGGCTGCTTTATGTCAAAAGCGCCGAGGGAAAATTCGCCGGTCATCCAGCCGATGATGTCCTGCTCCAAATCCAATCCGCAGGCCTTCTTCAGCCCAGCGCTTGCCTGCAGCCACGTTTTTTTGAATTGGGGATTCGCCTGCATCATGGACGGCTTTACCAGGCTCCACTGCAGCGCGGGACTTTGGCCGGTGATCGCCACCGAAGTCTGCCTGGGAAGGAATTGGAAGGCTCTGCCGCCCACGGAGGGCAGCTTGGACATCACCTTCAGCATGGGATTTTCGGCGCCCTGTTTTCCCCAGGCGAGTAATTCCATCTTTATGCTTTTCGGCTCAACCGATACCCCGCCGCCGAAAGCGTCAACATATTTGAGTTGTTCGTTATATGAGTCAGGGAGTTTGACTCCGGAATCGGAAAGCAGGCTTTGAATGCCCTTCATATAGCCGTGCATGCTCACATAACAGGTTAATACCTGCTCTTTCGGGGCAATAGACTGGGTCGCGACAACCTTCTTGTAGGCCTCCCGGACGGCCAGATTCGGCCCCTTGCCCTTTAGTCTGTCCAGGGCGGCCTTCACCTGTTGAACCCGGTTGCTGATGAAAACCATATTATCGGTGACCGTATAGATAAATTCTTCTTTGGAGCCTTTCGGCCGCACATAGGCCAGCTCGAATCCTCCGTAGGAGGCCTTTTTGCCGGCTTTCAGGCCGGACTTTTCCGCAATTTTGGCGAGGGAGCTGCGCGCCAAACGGGCATCCCGCGTGGTCAACATCGCCAGGAAAGCCGGCACTTTCTCCATATCGGGCAGCGCTCTGCCGGATAATGCCGCGGGAGGAATCGAAATATCCAAATCGCACAGTACGAAGCCAAACACCGGTCCCAGCCAGGGCAGGATATCCTTGTCAAAGTTCATGCTGCCGGCTTTAAGCTCCTCCTCCAGCGCGGCTTTTAATTTGGCATTCATGCTGGATGCTTTCCAGGCCTTGACGAGCGGCTCAAATTCCTTCGAGCGATTGATGATGGGACGCGCATCGAGCGAGATATACACCACACTCTCCGGCGGCGCATAGATCGCCAGGCTCTCCGGAAAATCGGTGCGCGGCAGATATTTCAAATAAGCCAACGCGGCCGCTCCGAGGAGCAAGACGATGATTATCAGCATGGGCAGCAGCAGGTTCCTGCGCGCCCGCGTTTCCATGCCGACTTCGACCTGCTCAAGATCACCCGTGTTTGTCATTGGTTTCTCCTGGGAAATGTTGTTATCTTATCAATTCCGCATATCACTGAACTTTTCCTTGCCTCAGCCCAAGGGTTTTAAGAAAACGCATCAAAACATACCTGCCGCCCTCCGGCAAATAGGGGCTAATTTTCAAACCTCAAGATTCATTCGCCAGAGGGCAAAATTCAATAGCGCGGCATATGAAACCCAGGCGAGATAGGGTATCAGCAGCCCGCCCGCGGCCGGGGAAATGCGGTAAAACAGGAGCAGCGTGGCCGCGATAGCTGACCAAAGCAGTATAATATCCGCGCAGGCGAGGCCGGGATTGTGCAGCCCAAAGAAGATGATTGACCACAGGCAATTCAATGCCAGTTGAATAAAGAAAAAGGTGAAAGGCAGCATTGCTCCGGCAAAGCCTTGTCTTTTCCATATCAGCCAGGCCGCCAGCGCCATGCTCAAATAGAGCACGGTCCACACCGGTCCGAAGATCCAATTGGGGGGATTGAAGGCGGGTTTCTTCAAGAGCGCATACCACCCGCCGATAGCCGGGCCTGTAAAGGCCCCGCCGATGCCGGCCGCGGCAAAGCAGATTACTATAAAGCCCGCCAATCCCAGCCACTCGCGCAGAGGAATATTCATGGTTCACCTCCAGCATTATATTGGACTGAGCCGGCAAATATTCCTGCGCAGAATAGCGGATAGGCAAATTTATTATCTGTTTGACCGCGCAAACCGGGCATGCTAACATCAGGCCATCGGCATTGCCGATGCTTTCCTGGGTGTTGGAGGTAAATGTGGACTTGCTTTTTCCGGCGATTTCTAAAGAGGGTTTTCAGGCCATTATTGAACCTCCTGCGGGACAACTTCGCCTGCTCAATTTTGGCCTGCTTTCGCTCAAGATCGGAGAGACTTGGGAAAAGCAGACCGGGGGCTGCGAGCTGGCCCTGATTATGCTTGGCGGCAAATGCGAGCTTTGGGCAAATGAGCAGCATTGGGCGGAAGCCGGCGAACGCGAGCATGTCTTCGGCGGCCGGGCGACCGCGCTTTATCTGCCGGCGCAAAGCTCCCTGAAGGTAACGGCGCTAACTTCATGCGAGACCGCGGTCATTACTGCTCCCGCGACGAAAACCGGCAAAGCGATATTGATCCGCCCCCAGGAGGTCAATGTGCGCGCAGTGGGGAAAGGCAACTGGCGGCGCTCGGTGCAGGATATTATTGATGCCCGCGTGCCCGCGCAGCGCCTGCTGATAGGAGAGACCTACAACGAGCCGGGGGAGTGGTCTTCCTACCCGCCGCACAAGCACGATGTTGAAATCCCCGGGGTGGAGGCCTGTCTGGAAGAGGTCTATCATTTTCGCGTGAATCCACCCCAAGGCTTCGGCCTGCAGCGCATCTATTCACCGGAAACCGGTCTGAATGAAACTTACACCATTAAGGATGGCGACACGGTGGCCATCCCCCGCGGCTATCATCCGGTGGCGGCCGCGCCGGGTTATGTGGTTTATTATTTATGGGCCCTGGCCGGCGAAAGGCGCGAGATGAGGCCCCACGATGACCCGCAACATGCCTGGGTAAGTTAAGCGGGAACAGTTGAGAAACGATGAGGATAGCTTTCGCAAACTCCTGGGACAGCCTCTTGTCCAGAAAGCTGTTGAACAAACGCAATCGTAAGGCTTGACAAGAGGCAGTCCCGAGTTTGCTTATTTTGCGTAGATAGGCTTCACAAATCAGCGTTTGATTGTGTTATTGTAATTGCGCAGTATCTTTCCATTCTTCACCTAAAAGGATGCCGACCATGCAGGAACCGATGAGCGCGTATTTTCATGTGGGAATAATTCACCCGATGGCCTATCCCGAGGTAGTCAAAGGGGAGGGCCCCGTGCTTGAGACGCTGCGGAAGATTTGCGAAGATGAATTTTTCCAGGCGGTGGAGGTAACGCGGATCAACGACCCCAAGGTGAGGGCGGAGGCGCGCGCCATGCTGGAGCAGAGCGGCATGGAGGTCATCTTCGCCGGTCAGCCGCCGCTGCTGGGCGGAAAATTCAACATCAATTCACCGAATGAGGCCGCGCGCAAAGAAGCCGTGGCGCAATGCAAGGCTTCGGTGGACCAAGCTTATGAACTGGGCGCGGATATCATGGCCCTGCTCTCCGGTCCCGATCCCGGCAAAGAAAAGCGGGAAAAGGAGACGGAATTGCTGGTGGATTCCCTCAAGCAGATCTGCGCCTATGCGCAGGAAAAAGCCGCTGACAAAATGCTCGCCATCTCCCTGGAGACTTTTGATTATGAGATAGATAAGAAGTGCCTGATCGGGCCTACGGCGCGGGCGGGAAAGGTGGCGGAGGCGGTAAAAGAGGATTACAGCAACTTCGGTATTACTATTGACTTGAGCCACCAGCCGCTGCTTGGAGAGACGATATCCGAGATGGTGATGACCGCCATAGATCACCTGATCCACCTGCATATCGGCAACTGTGTGGTTAAAGATAAAGCTCATCCGGCTTATGGCGATCTGCATCCGCGCTTCGGCATTGCCGGCGGCGAAAACGGCGTCGAGCAGGTCCGGCAGTTCCTGGAAGCCTGCATCTATGCGGGCTTTTTCAAGAAGAATTGCCCCACCGCCATGCCGGTGGTCTCCTTCGAGGTTAAACCTTTGCCCGGCGAAAGCAGTGAATTGATTATCGCCAATGCCAAACGCACCCTGATCGAAGCCTGGGCAAAACTATAAAGTAAAACAGAAACCGCGAGACAAGAAAAACCCATAAGATTAACCGCTAAGGCGCAAAGATGCAAAGTCCAGCGCAAAGAAGTAACAGTTCACACTTGATGAGGATAGATTAGAGATACGAATGGGACTACTTTGGACTGCGGGAGCTTGCTCCCGCTTTGGGCCGCCGGAGCTTGCTCCGGCAACTTCCTGGAAGCAAGCTTCCAGGTCTTAAAGCGGCAGCGAGCTGCCGCAGTCCAAATTGGCTTAATCTTTCATATTAGATGTGTTCTTTAACTTCGCTTTGTAAATAATTCTCACCATTTGTGAACTGTTACGCAAAGAAACCCTGTGGAAGCGTTCCGCCACCGAATTGCTTTGTGTTACTTTGCGGCCTTTGCACCCATTCGACTGTGCTCAGGGCAGGGCTTGGCGGTGAAAGCAGTTATGCCTTCCGTTATTATCCAATATGATTCCACGGTTGCCGCGATCGGCGATTTTGATGCGCTGCCGCAGAAGGTCAAATACGCGCTCGATAATGCTCTCAGCTACACTCCCTCCGGCACTAAATACATGCGCTCCGTGCGCTATGGCCGCTGGGACGGCCGGGTGCGCTTGCTCACTCCCAAGGGCCGCTTCGCCCCCGGGCTCTGCCAGGTCGCAAAAGAGGCACTGGAGAAGCTCGACTATGAAGTTAAGGTGCAGCCGGTCGGCGGGGCCGCGCAAAAGGGCGAACCTTTGCGCAAGATAAAATTCACCGGCAAGCTCTACCCGTTTCAACAGCAGGCGCTCAAAGCCGTGCTGAATTCCGAGACTCCGCACGGCATCATTCACTCCCCGCCGCGTTCCGGCAAGACCGTCATGGCCGCCGCGCTTATCGCCAAACTCGGTTACGGCCCGGTCTTGTTTCTGTGCGAGAGGTTAGACATCGCCGAACAAACCAAACGCGTCTTTGAGAAATTCCTGGCGACAGCGGAGATTGGCTGTATTATGGATGGCCGGGTAATAGAGGCGCCCATTGTTGTCTGCACGATTCAGTCTGCGCTCAGTGCGCTACGTTTCAGCGGCAAATATAAAAAGACCGAGCGCGACCTGCCCGAATCCGATAAAGCCAGGGCCGCCGAATTAATCATTCGCTCCAGATTGGTGATTATTGACGAGGCGCATCATGCCGCATCGCCTTCATATCGCCAGGTCTGCCGCAAACTGAAGAACAAGAGCCGCATCATCGGGCTTTCCGGCACTCCCTATCGCGATGACGCCAAGACGCTGCTCATGCACGCGGTGTGCGGCCCCATTGTCTATTCCATTTCCATTGAGGAATTGCAGGCTTTGGGATTGCTGGTGCCGACGGAAGCGATTTTTCTGGATTTGCCGGCGCCGCAGAAATATCGCGCCCGCACGTATGCAGAGGAGTACCGCGAGTTGGTGGTGGAAAATGAATTGCGCAATCAAGTTATATGTAATGCCGCGCGCAAGCTTTCCCGGGCGGGCCGCACCTGCCTGATCCTCACCAAGCATGTGAAACACGCCCGCCTGCTTTCCGCGCTGCTGCCGGAGGCGGAGGTGCTGGTGGCCTCGGGCGAAATGAAGGCTGATGTCGCCAAGCGCGCCGCCACCTGGGAGGACCTGCGCAGTGAGACGCAGCCCATTGTTATCACGACGCTGGCGGATGAAGGCATTGATATTCCTTCTCTGAGCGCGGTCATCATCGCCGGCGCGGGCGCTTCGAAAGTGAAGACCCTGCAGCGGCTGCGCTGCATGACTTCCGCGCCGGGCAAAGCACGCGCCCTAGTGCTCGACTTCCTCGACCACGGCGCGCACCTGCGCAAACACAGCCTGCAACGTATCGCCAGCCTGAAAGCCGCGGGCCTGGAGGTTAAAACCCGCCGCGCCGAGGAAATAGCGGGCGACTAATGAATCGCCTGCTATGGGAGTAAATCGGACTAAATAAACAAATGAAGTTCCGTTGGGCAGGAGTTTACTCCTGCCACCTTGAAGTAACTCTCCAAAGACAGATATAAGCCAATACCTAAAGGGGGTCCCCATGCCCTGGTGTCCTAACTGCCGCTATGAATACCGGCCGGAAGTTAAGGAATGTCCCAATTGCCAGGTGGCACTTTCCGCGACAGAGCCCCCGCAACCCTCGAAACTCCTCGGTATCCGTCTGGATGATAAAACGGCCTCGGCTTTGCGCTACCTCTTGCCTTTCCGCGCAGGAGTTGCCAAGGGCCTCCGCATCGCGCGAGAAGCAAAGCGCATTACCTTCCGATCAAGAACCTTGCTGATTGCCATTCTGCTGATGGCAGGTTTTTATTTGGCGGGAGATATCCAGCGAACCCGCGGACTCTATTGGTTTAGTTGGACCAGGATGGGAGGAATATTAGGTTTATTCAGGGAATATACTTCTCTAACTGAATATTGGGAAGCTATTGTCCTAAAGTATCCCATGCATTCCGTAATGCGTGATTTTTCTGCGCCTCTTGCCAAACCAACGAGTTTCTATTCTCCATGGATTTTTGCTCTATCCCATATCTTTACCCATGGGAAGAGTTTCTATGAGCTACGGCAAATCGGGGACGCCTTATACAAGGTTCTTTGTATCCCACTAATCGCCATCAACTCCATAATCTTAGTGGTGCTTCTCAGTTGGCTTCGCGCGGTGATAATGCGAACCAAACTGAGATACTGGAAAGACTCCATCCGCGCCCACTTCTGGCCCGTCTTCTTATTCAGTTTGATTATAAACCTGGCCTTTGACCTAGGCGCATATAGATGGCGGGACTATATTGAACTCATTA
>Ga0315288_10001114_pt1 | contig 34430 bp, 23 predicted proteins | sample YL17G11_20_MG_FD_203454 | JGI IMG/M metagenome (GOLD analysis project Ga0315288, IMG submission 203454) | Sediment microbial communities from Yellowstone Lake, YNP, Wyoming, USA - YL17G11_20 | ecosystem: Environmental > Aquatic > Freshwater > Lake > Sediment | place: USA: Wyoming | collected...
TGGAAACCGACGGCCGGCTCACGTCCGGGCAAGATGCCAATCTACATGGACCCGTTTGTGGTCAAGATACTGTAACAAGCAGACGTGTCACAAGACAGCGTAGCCGCTCCGGAACGATAGCACATCCCGGAACGGCTACTTCCTTATTTTCCAGAAGTATTCCGGCTTGTTTCTCCCGCGGCGTCGCGGAGTGGCGCGGCGCTGTTCGATGTTATGGGAATTGACGATTTAACCCTCGGCATTTCAAGCACGGTGCCTGTTGCAACCGCGAGGTCGACAATTGCGGTATTGTAATCCGTGATGGCCTGAGCCTCCGCGCGTTCCGCATCGGCCAGCGACTCCTGGGCCTGCAATTTCACCAGAAGGAACTCGGGCGACATCTTCCCCCGGACCTTCTCGCTATCCTCAAGGGCCTGCAACTGGATGCGCGCCGCCTCAACTGCGGCGTGCTGCGCCTCCATCTGGAGGATGCTCGAATTGACCTCCGCTATCCTTTCCTTTATCCGAACGGTTATTTCATCAGCGAGGTTTTCCATTGAAGCGATCGACCTTTGCCGCTCCAGGCGGCTGACGCGCTTCTCGGCCAGGCGGTTTCGGTTGCCGAGCGGATACTCAAACGTGAGCCCCGCGCCGTAATCCGGGTGATCGCCCGAGTAAAATGCCTCCTCAGCATCACCCGGATGTTTTGCCAATCCTTGCAGCCCCGCGGAAGCCGTCAGGTCCAGCTTCGGCAGGGTTTGCCTTGTTGCGATGTAAACGTTTATGTCCGAGATGTCCACCGCCAGCCTCGCCTGTTCAAGGCGCGGATTGTTCTGCAGCGCAAGCGCCAGTTGTTCCTCCGTAACAATGTTGATGCTGGTTGTCTCCGGCTGGGTCAGCGGGAGAATCTCGAAATCATCCAGCAGATTCACCTGCTTGTCGGACAGAAGCCTCGTCAACCTGTCTTGTACGTCACGCGCGAATTTTTTCGCGGCTATCAGCACGGCTTTGCGGGCGTCGCGTGCCGCCTCGGCCTGTTTGATTTCCACCGACGTAGCGTCGAGGTCCTGGCGGGCTTTTAGCCTATCGAGCGTTTCAACTGTCTTGTCGAGCAACCTCTGCTGGATATCCACTTCCTTGTGCGCCTGCACAAGTGCCCAGTATATGGCCATGGCATCTCTCACAATCTCTTCTACTGTCTGTCGGAAGACGGCCACGCTTATGTCCTCGTTCAGTTTCGCAATCCTCAGGCCCGACAGGTTCAATTTGATGCCACCGTCGCGAAGAAGCGGCTGAGTTACCTCGAACTCCACCGTCGGTTCATATGAAGGGTTGAATAGCCTTGTCGTAGAATTGTCCGTCATTTTCGTCCATGTGCGCTTCAGCGACCACTCCGCGCCGGTGCTGAATTTCTGCTTGATGCCAGCCTCATATTTATTTTCTTCTTGGTTGCCGCCGGCCTGGGTGCTGTCAACGAGGTGTCTCTGCTTGGCGTACGAGGCGGTGCCGAAGGCCGTATAGTCGAACTCCGAGGCCGCCTGAATCAGTTTTTGCCGAGCCTTGGCGGTGTCATAAGTCTGAACCTGTATATCAAGGTTATTGGTCAGGGTGCGCATCAACGCTTCTTCAAGGCTAAGTTGAATTATTTGCCTACCGGTCTGCGGGTCTCTCTCGACCTTGAGTTCCGGCAATGGCGCAACAGGATTGGGCCGCAAATACTCTACAATTTTCCCGGAGGCACGTGACTGCGGGCCGCCCTCCACGAGGACCTGCCGGTAGCGGCCGGCGATGCTTTGGTTTTCCGGGCCGGGGGAAATGCAGCCTGACAGCGCAGTCAGAACCGCCACGGCGAAGAGGATATGGAACGCTGTAGTTGCACAGCTGAATATCGGTTTGCATTTGAATTCTTCCATGGTATCGCCACTCGTAAAAATCGGGATTGTTGGTAGATTACGATATAAGTGCGCATCTGGTCCCGGAAAGCGGATAATCAACGCTCACTTCCCGCAAAGCCCAGATATTCGTCTAACCAATCATCGGTACGCAAGACACCTTTTCTTTGGCGAAGTGCCAGCCGTTCCGCCTTTCGCTGTGCGATGTTAAAAATACGGTGCAGGATCGCAGATGTTATCTCGTTTTCAGTGTTTCCGTGCCTCCGATGAAGCACCGCGGAGAGATGCGGCGTATAACGAGTTACCAGTTCGTCTTCGAGGCTGACAAATGCCTGCGCGCTTCCAGGATCGCCCTGACGGGCGGAGCGGCCGAACAACTGCCGGTCGATTCTTCCCGCCTCATGCCGTTCCGTGGCAAGCACGTGCAATCCGCCGAGTTGCGCAACGCCGGCTCCCAGTTTTATGTCCGTGCCCCGGCCCGCCATATTCGTGGCGACCGTGATCTTCCCGGCTGTTCCCGCTGCTGCCACGATCTGGGCTTCTTCTGCATGCCGAACGGCGTTCAATACCTGATGTTCCAGTCTTTCTGCGGCGAGCATCCGGCTCAGGTGCTCGCTGGCCCGGACGCTGCGCGTTCCGACCAGAACAGGCCGTCCAGATTCGTGAATGCGAAGAATCTCGGTTACAATTGCCTGCCACTTTGCAGACTCGGTCACATAGACGCTGTCCGGCAGGTACTTGCGGATGCAGGGACGATTTGTCGGAATGACCACCACGGGCAAGTGGTATATCTGCCAGAACTCGCGCCACCCTTCCTGCGCCGTGCCGGTCATGCCGCTGAGTTTCTTGTATAACCGGAAGAAACGCTGGAAACTTATGCGGGCGTACGTGTCCTTGGGGGGATTGACCTCCATTTTCTCCTTGGCTTCGATTGCCTGGTGGAGTCCATCGCGCCAGGTGCGATCCGGCATGAGACGTCCGGTGAATTCGTCAACGATGACAACCTTTCCGTCCTGAAGGACGTATTGCTTGTCGAGCAGATAAATCTCCCGCGCGGTAAGCGCCTGGACTACGAGTTCCTCACTGCGGCGCGTTCCGTGCCAGATGCCGCCAAGCGACTCCGCCAGCTCCGCCAGGCGTTCTTTGCCTTCCGGTGTCAACTCGACCTCGTGGTAACGTTGATTGACACGGTAGTCGCGCTCGGGATCGAGTTTGTCGCTTAGCACCGCCGCCTGCCGGAACGCTTCCACCTGCTCCAAATTGGGCGCCTCTCCCGAGATAATAAGCGGCGTGACGGCTTCGTCGATTAGGACCGAATCAGCCTCGTCAACTATGGCATAATGCAGGCCGCGTTGCACGACGCGGTCCGTACCGCTGCCGGACCCCTCAGCGATCTTCGCAAGCAACGCAGATGGTAACCCGCGAAGGCGTCCCAAGGCGAGCCTATCGCGCAGGAAATCAGCGGTAACTTCCTTGTTTGTACAGTACGTTATGTCCGCCGCGTATGCCTTGCGTCGCTCCGGCGGGGGAGTTGTCTGTTCAACATAGGCGACTCTTAAGCCGCAAAAGCGGTAAATCCTTCCCATCCATTCCGCATCGCGCCTCGCCAGGTAGTCGTTGACCGTTATTATGTGGCAACCTTTTCCGCGCCAGCCTGCAATCGTCGCGGGCATTGTGGCCGCGAGTGTCTTGCCTTCGCCCGTCGCCATTTCGGTAACGCAGCCCGCCTCCAGCGCGAATGCCCCGGCTACCTGCACGGGAAACGGCTTTTCGCCTATTTGCCGGAATGCGACTTCGCGCACAAGAGCGAAGGCGAGTATAAGGTCCTGTTTTGTCTCCCGTCCGCGACGGAAAAGATTTCGCATCTCCACTGCCGCCTCGCGCAGGCGTGCATCGCTCATGTTCTCGAATTCCTTTTCCAGTTTCAGGACATCTTCGGCGCGGCGCAGAAAACGCTGCCGCAGAGGCACAAGCCGCCGTGACAGGCCGATTACCGCGTCCCAAGCGGCATCAAGCCCCCTAGGCAGCTCCTTTACGCCTGTCCTGCCGGCCAGCATGCGCCACGTTGTGCTTGGCAGGGTTACCACTTCAGGTATGGAACCTCCGTTGAATCAGTTGCAACAGGGACTGCCACCACTGAACGGCAATCGGTTTTGTGGTCATGTCGAACCGCACTACTACGCGCTGGCCGCTGAGCAGGCGCGCATCCGCGCCTTCGGACGGCGCTATGCGGATTTCGAAGAATCGCTCCACAGCCTTTGTGCCACGCTGATCCTGTGGCGTGGTCTGGACTGAGCCACCCGCCGCGTAACCGAGAGCGGCGGAAGGCAGATTTTCCTGACCCGCAGGCAGAATTTTGATGATAGTGCCGGTAAGCATGAGATCCGGTCGACCTTTCACGCGAATTTCCACCTGACTGCGGGCTTCAGATATGAGCATGGCCGAGACGGCTTGGCCCGCTGTCACGCGGATTATGACATGGTCAAGGCTTGCTACAAGGCCCACCTTGTCGCCTCGGCGAAGATACGCGCCTTTGGCCTTGTCAATGTCAGGTGAGATCCACGTGCCGGCGAACGGTGCGCGCGGGTTAAGTGATGATAGTTGCTCGTCGACGCGCCGTATCTGTTTGTCAAGCGCTTGGATTTGCTCGTCGTAAATCTGCGCTTCGGCGATTTCCGTGGTTTGCGCCTTCCGTTTCATTGCTTCAAGGCGGTCGCGCTCAGCGAGCAACTGCTCTTTTTGGGCAGCGAGGTTCGGATTGGTTGCCCGGATCAGCGGTGAGCCGTCCGGGACGACATATGTGCCAGAGGGCAGGGCATCGGTGATAAAACCGTCAGCCTGCATGTGGACGACCGCCAGGTTTCCAGGCTCTACTACGCCTTCGACCCGCGAACGATCAGGGGCTGGAATCAGCCCCACGAGTGCTATGATCAGTGCGACGGTAATGATCGTTGAGAGCACCGCGCGCCCGCGAACGCGATCAAGTTCACCGCTTGTGGCGAGGTAACGAAGAAACTTGACCAAGGGTACGCAAACCCATGCAATCACCGCGGCGATCGCGAGAATCGCTCCGAGGATGAAAAGCTTGTCCGCCACGAACAGCAGGATTGCCACGCACACGACTACGCGATAAATCATCGATGCGATTGCGTAAAACACCATCCAGCACTTTTCCCCGCCCGTGTGCGCGGGATTGCGGCCCCCCCTCACGCGCCACATGTATTTCTTGATAAGGTAGTAGATGTATTCCTTGGAACGTTGTGCGAGGTTCGGAATCTCCAGCAGGTCGGAAAGGATATAGTAAGCGTCGTACCTCAACAGTGGGTTGCCGTTGAAAATCACCGTCGAGACGCTGGCGATGAACATTACATTGTAGGCGATCGCGTGCGGCGTAGTGCCCAAGGAGGTGTTGACCCATACCATGGCGGCGATTGCGGCAATGGCAATCTCCACCATCATTCCCGCAGCCCCTACGATTGCGCGGTGCCACTTTCCCCTAAGTGCCCAGGCGCCGGAAGCGTCAACATAGGCGACCGGCGTGAAGACGAGGAACATTATGCCCATGAGGTGGACCTCGCCCCCCGTGCCGGTTTTCTGGCCGAACGATTTCAGGGCGAAGGCATGCCCGAATTCGTGAAAAGCCTTCACACCCACAAAACTCAGGTAGAGCAGAAAAAGGTTATCGGGATTTAAGACCCCCGATGCCTGGTTGGCAAGTTCTCCAAAGCGTCCGGCGATGAAATAGAAGCCCGCACCAATAAGGGCCATCCAGAAGACAAACCCGTACCATGTGAACACCCGTCCCAAAACGCCGACCCAGCGGTTCAGAAAATGATCCGGGTCAAGCAGGGGTATGCGTATGAACAGGAGGTTCATGAGGTATCCCTGCACCTCGCGGGTAACTCTCTTGCGATACCGGTTGAAGAGGCTCTCGGCGTCGGGCGGCAGTTCGGCCTGGAGGAGGTTTGAAGTGTAAAGCTGTCCGAGCAACTGGATGACCTCCCCCTGCGTCGGCGCCTCATCGCCCATCTGTTCGTTGCAGATGCGCCAGACATCCGCTACGTTCCTGTGACCATCGAGCATCGCCACAAAGTGATAAGCGCCTTCGTTGAGTCGGAAGAATTGGTTGCTGGAGGGATCGTGCAGGACATGCCACATCTGCCCACGGAAATGCTGCCGGTAAACCTGCACAGTGGAACGCAGCCGTGGCCGTAACGTAACCACGCGATACCAGGATTCGCTGAAAGTGGGACGGTCTACCGGCACGTTGAACCTCTAATTCACAGCCATAGCGCCATGCGTAGCCAATTAACCAGCCGGCGGGTCCAGATCCACGCGTAACTGCGCTGATCGATTCTTACCTTGGCTTCTCCCTCCATTCCAGGGCGCATCCACTGATATGTATTCAATAGGCGGACACGAACCTTGAACACGTTTTTCTGGTTCACCACTTCGGCGACAGGGTTTATGCGCTCGACGACGAATTCAATCCGCTGCGCCGGGTAAGACGCAGTGGCCAGTTCACCTTTCTGGCCTACACGCACATCTGCAATCTGGTCCTCGGGGACGCTGAGTTCCGCCCGGAGCGACTCGATCGGCGCGACCTCAAATAGCACATCGCCCGTTTTGACGGGCGCACCGATCTGTTTCTTCAGGTCGCCGGAAATCACGCGGCCGCTTATCAGCGAGGTTATCTCCGCCTGGGCGATGCGCTGTTCAAAAAGTTTGACTTGCGCGGCCACCTTGTCGGCTTCGGCCTGGGCGATTTGCGCGTCGACCGTCTTGCCTTCACGCATGGCCGCGGCGGCCTGCTTGAGATAGCTGAGCTGGTCGGCCTTTGCGGCGGCCAGTTCCAGTTCAAGCTCCGACGTCTCCAGCGTGGCCAAGACCTTCCCTTTTTCAACCGTATCGCCGGGGTCAACATTGACGGTTTTGATGTAACTGTCAAATGGCGCCGGCACAACTTGCTGTTCGGTGGCCTCGAGCGCAAATGGCGCGCTGGCGTTGTAATCGGTTTTGGCCAGGGCAATGAACAGCACCGCCGCAAGAATGAGCACCACAAGAACTTTTATCCAGGTGTGTTTGGTGCCCACCGCCGCCGCCAGTGCTTGCCGTGTGCCTCCGGCGGCTTTTGCGCCGATCCAGCGGTCATGCTCATAGAGGTTAGTAATACGAGGGATGGACAGGTCGCAGGTCAGGCGCAGCGCTTCAATCTCCTCGACAGAGAACGGATTATCGAGAGGCCGTTCGACCGTTAACACCGCAATCGGTTCCTCGCCCTTGCGTAACGGCAGGCTCAGAATCGCCATGGGGCCGTGGTGCCTCGAAAGCTCGGCGGCTGCGCGGCTGATGTATGTTGCGTCGGTAGGGGCTGGATGAAGAATCTCCACATCCTGGTCGATGCATTCTTCCATTGCCGATTCGATATCCTGGATGAGTTTCATCTTCCGGTTTATCTTTTCGGTGTGGCTCATCGCGCGCAACTGCACATACCGCCCCTTGAGGAAGCCGAGGCTTACGCGCTCACATTGCCAGCGGGAGGCAATTTCATTGCACAGCGTCATTGCCGCACTGGCGAAACGCTCGCGCTCGTTTACAGCCGACAGCGTCTCCATCGCCACTTTGAGCCTGTTGAGGTCGAACTGGCGCTGCTGAAGAGTCAAACGCATTTCATAGAAAGTTAGAAGGCTGGCAGTCAGTTCCAGTCGTTCCCGGCTTGCCAGCAGTGTGGCATTGTCGCCCGCCTTGACGACGAATGCGGCCACGCCTCGGATGCCGCCGCCCGCGCGGAGCGCCATGAGGACGATGTGGCGCGAGGGAGGCTGGCCGTAAAGTTCTTCCGGGCTGTACAGAGATGCGATAGCCGTCGTGCCGGTGGCAAACACTTGGAGTGAAGATTCCACCGACTGCGCCAGCCACACCGGCGCTGTCCCGCCTTTTTCGAGCGGCGGATAGACTGCTATGACCTCAGGTTGCCCGGCTCGGCCGGTTCTCAGAATTGTGCCGCCTTCCGCTCCGGTGATATAGCATTGAACAGCGAGGAGGTTGAATAAGAACTGCTCCGGCGGACCATCGAAATGGCTGAGTCTTTCAACCAGATCGGTTATGGCCGGTCTTTCTTCTCCCTCAGACTGTCGAGGAATTGACCCGTCGTCCATCTGTTATTGTGTGCCTGTTATTTTTTCGCGCGCGTCGGCGTTTCAAGCAACACCTCGCCAAACTGTTCTTCGTGGCGGCGAATCAGCTGGCTTAGCGTTATCGCAAGGCGCTTTGCAGAGGGGTAATTCATGATAACCCGCTCAGTCACGTCAAAAATCATCTCGGGCTGATTTTGCTGCCCCGGGGCGGGCGACATCAGGTTCAATCCGAAATCGACTATCACTTCTTCTGGCGTGCTGTTGGTGCGAAAACCGTTGGCGTAACTGGTTTTCATGTTACGTTCGTCGAAACGGACGCGAATCTGCGTCTGTCCTGCCTGTTGCCCTTCGCTGGACTTTTCGCCAGCAAGTTCCGGTTTGTTCTTCTCTGCCATCAGTTGCTCCTTATGGTTGGTTCTGTGGCGCTCCTTGAGGAGCCGTGTTTTGCGGTACGTTTGATCCGCCGTCCTTAGGGGTGGCGGTTTTTTCTTGGGTAGTAAAAGTGACCGTCACGTGTTCGCCAGCGGGGCGGCCCGCGGTATTGGGGACCTCCACGCGCACGGTCACTGTGTTGCTTGCCGCGTCGGCCACGGCGGCGATGTGGATGATTGTCCCGTCAACTGTCTTGCCTTCCTCTGCAGGAAACTCGACTTTAGCCGCCTGCCCAAGTTTAAGGCTTTCGGCCTGCGCTAATGCAACGGGCACGTCAATCCAGAGCGTGTCAGTCTTGACGATGCGAATGGCTTTTTGCTGCGCGTCGGCCGATTCCCCCTTGTCTATAAGTATCTGTTCGACTTTGCCCGCGAACGGACTTTTCAGTTGCATCCGATCGACCTCGATTTTCATCTCCTCGTATTTCCTTATATCTTGCTCGTGGTCGAACTTTGCTAGTTCCAGGGTGAGCTCGGCAATCACCACGTCCAATTTTGCCAATTCCACTTCCATTTCCGTGGCGGCCCCGCGTCCAGCGGCCTCCTGAAGCCTCTGGAGATAGACTTTTTTCTGCTCCAGTTCCGCCTCGGCGGCCTTGATGCGGAGGGTGTTATCCGCCTGGGCCTTGAGTTGCTCAACCTGCACAACCTCGGCCTGATCATCCTGCCGCATGAGCATCTGTCCGGCTTCCACGCTGTCGCCTTCCTTTACCGGAATTTCGGCTACGTGGCCGGGGCGTACGAAGGAAAGGGTCACGTCCTGGCTGGGCGCGGTGATAGCCTCAATGCCTTCGGCAATGGCAACATGTGAAACTGCGAGAAGATACAGTATATATAGAGGTAAGTGTAAGAATAGTTTTCGACGTCCGGTCATGTCATTCCCCCAATGCGTTTATGCTGTCAAGTATAACCCTTTCAGCACGTAATTCAAGCCTTTTCAGCGTATAACGGAGGAAATTGCCATGCGTCGTAAAGCTTGCAGCCGCGCAGCAGTTTCACGCAGTCAAGGAGCGACCGCCGCGATGGGGGATTTTGCTTTGCGTTGAGCGGCGTTTTTTGCTACAAACATTCCAGTTATCAGAACCCTTAAAGTTTTTGCCGTCTGCCATGTCTGAAGAACAGTCAAATCTGCTTGATCGCCTGCGTGAGGACAAAAAGAAAATCCTCACAGTCTCGGAACTGACCGCGAACATCAAGTTCCTGCTTGAAGGCGAGTTCAAAAGCGTGTGGATCGCCGGCGAACTCTCCAACGTCCGCATCCCATCCAGCGGCCATTGCTACCTCACGTTGAAAGACGCAGGCGCACAGATTGCCGCTGTCATCTGGCGGAGCACATTGGACCGCGTGAGGTTTAAAATCGAAGACGGCATTAAGGTGATTGTCAGAGGGAGCATTACCGTCTACGAACCGCGCGGCAATTACCAGATAGTCATCGACAGGATCGAACCCGAGGGAGTCGGCGCTCTGCAACTTGCCTTCCTGCAACTCAAGGAAAAACTTCAGAAAGAGGGACTGTTCGATGTGGCGCGGAAAAGGCCGATTCCGTTTCTGCCGCGGCGTATCGGTATCGTAACGTCGCCGACGGGCGCGGCGATTCAAGACATGCTGAACGTCATCAGCCGCCGTTTTCCCGGCGTCGAGATTGTCTTTGCGCCCGTGCGCGTTCAGGGCGATGCCGCGCGCGAGGAAATTGCCGCGGCGATTCGGAACCTCAATCTTCTCAATGCGGGCCGCTTGCGGGGCGTGCCGAAGACCGAGATTGACGTGATGATCGTCGGGCGCGGCGGTGGAAGTCTTGAAGACCTTTGGGCATTCAACGAGGAAATTGTCGCGCGGGCGATCTACGCTTCCGAAATACCGGTGATTTCGGCGGTGGGGCACGAGATTGATTTCACGATAGCGGATTTCGTGGCCGATCTTCGCGCGCTGACTCCCAGCGAGGCAGGGGAGAAGGTTGTCCCGCGGAAGGATCAGTTGCTCGCAACGCTTGAAGTTCACGGGTCTGCGCTGGCCAACGCCGTCCGTAATCGTCTGTTGCTGGCACACGGGCAACTGGACGCGCTCGCGCGTTCGTACGGCTTCCGCCAGCCTCTGGAGATGGTGCATAGGGAACAGCAAAGACTCGACGATGTTTCCGCGCGAATTTTTTCGGCGGCGATGGTGATGGTGTCCACGACGAAGGAGAGACTCGCGGGCATTGCCGGGCGGCTCAACAACCTAAGCCCGCTGAAAGTTCTTGCGCGCGGTTACAGCGTGACGACAAAGAACGGCGGAATCCTTAAGAACGCCGCGGATGTGAGCGCGGGCGATGAGATTGAGACGCGCCTGCACAAAGGGAATATCAAGTCCAGGGTGCAATAGATATTTGAAGGAAGGCACATGGAGCAGGGCAAAGTATATCTGGTCGGTGCGGGGCCGGGCGATCCCGGCCTTATAACGGTCAAGGGCGCTGAGCGCATCGAGAAGGCGGACGTCATACTCTTCGACCGCTTGGTAAATCCCGCGCTCCTTCAAAATCGAAAGAAGACGTGCGAACTTGTCCGGGCCGGCAAGTCGCCGTCCCGCGAGGCGCTCGGGCAGGAAGAGATAAACCGGCTTCTCATCGAGAAGGCGCGAGAAGGCAAGACGGTTGTACGGCTGAAGGGCGGCGACCCTTATCTTTTCGGCAGAGGCGGGGAGGAGGCGCTTGCGCTTGCCGAGGCCGGAATCGACTTCGAGGTCGTGCCGGGCGTGACCGCGGTCATCGCCGCAGCGGCGTATGCGGGTATTCCTGTAACACACCGGGAACTTTCATCAACCCTTACAATCGCCACCGGCCACGAAGATCCCGCCAAAACGGAAGGCATGGTTGACTGGTCAAAGATCGCCTCAGTGGGCGGAACAGCCGCTGTCTATATGGGAGTGAAACGTCTTGCTGAAATCACGGATGGCCTGACGAAAGGAGGCATGCCGCCGGACACGCCCGCCGCCGTTATTCAGGAAGGCACGTCGCCCTCGCAGAAAACCGTTGTCGGTACGGTCTCAACAATCGCCGCTCTTGCAGCGAAAACGGGAATCACGCCGCCTGCTTTATCAATCTTCGGCGAGGTCGTGAACCTACGCGAGAAATTGAAGTGGTTCGAGAAACTGCCTCTCTTCGGCAAGACGATAGTCATTACCCGCGCAACGGAGCAGGCAGAGGAGATGATTCGAAGACTAACGGAACTCGGGGCCGAGGCGGTTCTGCTGCCGACCATCAAAATCCTGCCACTGGAAGACTGGCGGCCTGTGGATGACGCCATCGAAAATCTGCGGCGATTCGTTTGGATAATCTTTACCAGCGTGAACGGCGTCGAGGCGTTCCTGGACAGGCTGCTTGCCGTTGGGCGCGACGCGCGCGCCCTGCATGGCATCCGCCTGTGCGCCATCGGCCCGGTAACCGCGGAGCGGCTGAAGAAGTATTATCTCAAAGTAGATTGCCAGCCGGAAGAGTACACATCGAAAGAAATTATTTTCGCCCTGGAGAAGAGCGGCGGGGTGCGGGCGAAATGTTTTCTGCTTCCGCGCGCGGACATCGCAACGCCGGAATTGCCGGACGCCTTGCGGGCCTTGGGCGGATGCGTGAGCGATGTCGCGGTCTATCGCACGGTCAAAGGCATTGATGATTCCATGGCGGTGCTGATGTATGAGGAATTATTGAAGACGGGAAAAGCGGCGTATATCACTTTCACGAGTTCATCGACCGCGCGGAATTTCGCTTCATATTTTACCGCCGAGCAGCTGCGGGACATCGCCGCGAAAAGCCGCATCGCAAGCATCGGCCCCGCAACCAGCGCCATGCTGCGCGAAATCGCGCTCCCGCCGCACCTCGAGGCGAAAGAACACACGGTCAGCGGTCTCATCGATGCGATTCTGTCAGACTCGTCGGACCTGTCGGACAAGTCCTGACAAGCCGCCTCCCGCCGCTTGCCGACGCGGATTATTTTATGGTCGGGATGCGAAGTATCTGGCCCGGATTAATGGCGTCAGGATCCTTCAGCCCGTTTTCCTCCGCGATGATTCTGGCCTTGGCCTTGTCGCCGTACCATTCAAGCGCGATTTTAGAGAGCGTATCGCCGGGCTTTACAGTGTATTCATAGTACGCGGGCAGATCCTTGGGAGGAAGGAGGATTTTCATTCCGGGGCGCAGATCTTCGGGACTTCGCAGTCGCTCGCGGTTGGCGTTGTAAATGCTTTTCCAGCGGGATTCATCGCCGTAATATTTTTGGGCGACGGTCTTGAGGGTTTCGCCCGCTTGCACCTCGTAAGTGGTGTTGTCAGTGAACGGCGCCGAAATATCCGTGCCGACATCATGCACCCTGGGCCTCGGCGCGGGCTTCGAACTGCAGCCTGCCGCCAGCACGATAAGCGCCAAACAAGCAGCAATGAATGCACGCATTTGGTCCCCCCGTCAGAGAAGAAAACACAGATTACATCGGGCGGGAACGCCGCCCGAAAAAAGTTAACTTTCCCGTTTTTGTTTTTCCCCGCGCCCCGTTGCCAATCGCAAGCGGAACTGTATTTTGTATTTTATAAAGTATAAATCTGAATGCAAGGAAAAACGGGAAAACTTTGACACCCTCTGTTTCCTCTTTTTGTGCAACTATACCGAGTGATCTTACGCCGTCCTCACCCCCCTCTTGCATATTTCAGCGCGTGCTTTATGAATCCAGCAAACAACGGATGTGGGCGTGCCGGCTTTGATTTGAACTCCGGGTGCGCCTGCGTGGCGATGAACCACGGATGGTTCTTCAGTTCAATCAGTTCCACCAGTTTACCGTCCGGCGACATGCCGCTGAACACCATGCCGCTCTTCTCGAAAATTTCCCTGTACTTGTTGTTGAACTCGTAGCGGTGCCTGTGGCGTTCCGCGATCTCCAGGCTGCGGTATGCCTTGTGCACCTTGGAGCCCCGCTTCAGCACGCACGGATAGGAGCCGAGCCTCATCGTCCCGCCCATGTCCACTACGTTGCCCTGCTCGTCCATCAGCGTAATGACGGGGTAGGGCGTGTTCTTGTCGAATTCCGTGCTGTTCGCGTTTTTCATGCCGCAAACATTTCGCGCGAACTCGGCGCACGCAACCTGCAATCCCAAGCATAGCCCGAGATACGGGATCTTCTTCTCTCGGGCGTAAGTGATGGCCTGTATCTTCCCCTCGATGCCCCTGTGGCCGAACCCGCCCGGCACGACGATGCCGGCGACGCCCTTGAGCGCTTTCCGCACGTCGCGCATGGTCAGGAGGGATTCCGAGTGAACGCGCCGGATAATGACTTTGGCGCGGTGGGCAAGCCCGCCGTGGGTCAGCGCCTCGTACACCGATTTATACGAGTCGTACAACTCGACGTATTTCCCGACAAGCGCAACTTCCACCGTCCGCGGCGGCTTCTGCAAAATGCGGAGCAGTTTCTTCCATGCGACAAGGTCCTTGCCGTCGGCCTTCAGGCCAAGACGCTTTATCACGAGCGTATCGACTTTTTCTTTTGCCAGCATCACTGGGACTTCGTAGATGCTGAACGCCGCGTCCATCTCCTCTACGACGCAGTCCAGCGGCACGCTGCAGAAGAGCGAGATTTTCTGGCGCACGTCCTTGTTGAGGTGCTTTTCGGTGCGGCATATCAGGATGTCCGGCTGGATGCCTATTTCGCGGAGTTTCCCCACGCTGTGCTGCGTTGGCTTTGTCTTGATTTCGCCGGTGGCGCGCAGGCACGGGATGAGCGTAAGATGGATGAACATAACATTCTCGCGGCCTTCCGCCAGCGCGAACTGGCGGATTGCCTCGAGGAACGGCAGGCCTTCGATGTCGCCCACTGTCCCGCCGATTTCCGATATGACGACATCGACCCCTTTCGTCGCAAGTTTCTTGACGCGGCTTCTGATTTCATCCGTGATGTGCGGCACGACCTGTACGGTCTTGCCGAGATAGTCGCCGTGGCGCTCCTTGCGGATGACTTCGCCGTAAACCTGGCCGGTGGTTACGCTGCAGTCGCGAGTGAGATGTGCGTTGGTGAAGCGCTCGTAATGGCCGAGGTCAAGGTCGGTCTCCGCGCCGTCGTCGGTAACAAAGACCTCGCCGTGCTGGTACGGGCTCATCGTCCCGGGATCAACGTTGATGTACGGGTCGAATTTTTGGATGTTGACTTTTAGGCCGCGGTTTTCGAGCAGAAGGCCGATTGACGCGCTCGTCAGTCCCTTGCCCAAAGAAGAAACAACGCCGCCCGTGATAAATATGTGTTTGGCCACGATGCCCCCTGCGTTCAATTCAGTTCATATGAATGATATTTCTTATTCCGGCTCTTTTATCTGGATGCCCGTTTTGGGGCGACTGTCCGCACTGCTCAGATATTTCCTGACAAACCGCCCGTAGTCTTCGCGCGTGTCGATGCCTATCGTGTCCGTTTCCGCCACGCCGACGCGGATGCGCACGCCCCTCTCGAGGGCGCGCAATTGTTCCAGGTGCTCGGTCCGTTCAAGTTTTGACGGCGGCCACGCGACAAAAAGCCCCAGGAACTTTTTGCGGTAGCCGTAAATTCCCAAATGCTTCAGAAACGCGGCCTGGCCCTCCGGGATACCGTCACGGTAATAGGGGATCGGCGCGCGGGAAAAATACATCGCGTCGCCCCGCGAATCCAGCACCACCTTCACGGTGTTCGGGCTGATCGACTCATCGCTGTATTTCACCGGGACCGCCAGCGTCGCCATCTGCAAATCCGCGTCCTTGTCGAACATCTCAATCAGCCGGTCGATATACGCTGCGGGGAGTTCAGGCTCGTCGCCCTGAACATTGATGACGACGTCGCAATCTATAGTGCGCACCGCTTCCGCTGTGCGGTCGGTGCCGGAGGGATGCTTCGCGGAAGTCATCACGGCGTCGCCGCCGAATTCGCGCACGGCCTCGAAAATTCGCTTGTCGTCGGTGGCGACGATCACGCGCGAAGCGCGGGCGCTTTTTGACGCGGCTTCGTAAGCATGCTGGACGAGATACTTACCAGTTTCCTTAAGGAGAGGCTTGCCCGGCAGGCGCGTGGATGCGTAACGCACCGGAATGACCACGACGGCCGGCGCCCCTCTCTCTATTTTTCTTTCCGCCATCATGGGATATTGATTCTACGTAAAAACATTGTCGTGTCAATGAAAGAAAAAGAAAATTTTAGATGTGCTCTTATATGCATCTTTTTCCGCCCACAATCCACGCCCACCCCGCTTCAAAAACGGCGCGCCTTGATGTGACACTGTCCGGAACAATCCGGAACTTTGCGGCACGTGTTCCGCTTTTTCACCCGCGCGCCGATTTCCCCTTACCCCTGTGCCTCACTGACCTTACAACTTCCGCAAAGCCGGTGTACCGGTACTTTCCGGCACATTCTTAAAATTTCATTTTGGCCGCAGAGGTGCACTGAGGCACGCGGGAAAATTCCCACTGTCGAAACGATTCAAAACGCACCGTTTTTGTGCGATTTTTGTCCATACCCGGACGCTTTTCGTTCAGTACCGGACTGATTTAAGACGCATTTTGACGCACACCAGTGCATCGCGTTTTTTTACCACGAAGCCCTCGTCCCGTATCACTAATCCCTATCCCGAAGTGTGTCCCGTGAAGTTGCGAACGTCAAGGACTTTTTGGAAAATTCCGCAAAATTTCCCGAAAACCCGCGCCCCGCAAGGGAATAAAATGTACCTGGTCCATTTATTTCTCGACCCGCGGCATTTGCATATTCCGGAAACTTTTATTAGGCTGTTGCGTCTAAGGTGATGAGACACTACCACCGATCACGTTTTTGGAGGCATGACCATGTTTAGGATGTTATTGATTCTCGCAATTCTTGGCGTTCTGGTCCTTCCGTCCCTTGGCCCCGCACTCGGCGCGGAGCAGAAGACGGATTTGACGACCATCAAAATCGGCGAGTCGGAGGGTGTGAACCCCAAGGAGAAATTCGCCTCCTACTACAAGCCCGTGGAGTACAAGGCCGAGGCGAAGATCGAGCCGTACGCTCTGCCGCTTGACACCGCGCAGGTGACGAACTTCGATAATTTCACAAAGAAAATAAAACTCGACGACGCGGCGCTGGCGCTGCTGAAGAAGAACGGCTTCACGGTTATTCCATACATGGACAAGGGATGCTCTGACATCACGCAGCCGTACGAGGCGTTGAAGCACATGGAACTGCCGGTATTCGTCACGTCGGATACGCTCCTGCACCTGTATCACATCCAGTTCGACGAGACGCTCAAGGGCGTTGAGGAGCGGGAATTCTACCCCGACATCCTTGCGATGACGAAGGCGATGTACGAGGCGTCGCTGGCCGCGTATAACGATTTCATGAAACGCACGCAGACTGCGCAACTTACCGAGGACGGCGGACGATATGCGGAGGCCATGCGCCGCAACATCATCTTCTTCGCGGTCGCGCTGTCGGTTTTGGAGCAGCCGCAGGAGATCACGGTGGAATCGGTGATGAAAATGCCGCAGGAGGATTTTGCGGCGTTCCTGGAGAAGGTGAGGGATTTGTCGAGGGACAAGAGATTCCAGGATGCCTTGCAGAACCTTCAGTTCCGCGGTCAGCGGCGGGAAGAAGACCTGAAGATTGTCCTGGCGAAATATGACGAGGCGGTGACGAACGGGAAATTCCCCGTCGAGAAGCCGACGGAGTTTCCGGACTGGGTGAAGACGGCGGTTGACGCCGAGCGGAAAAATATCGATGCGCACGAAGGGTTTGCCGTAAGCCCGTTGTTCCAGTACAAGGAAGATTATTCGCAGTACGTCCCGCGCGGGCATTACACGCGCTCGTTCATCCTGCAAAAATATTTCAAGTCGATGATGTGGTACGGTCGGCTGACTTTCCTTATCAAAGGAAGCAAAACGATATTCCCGGATATGACGGCGGAGCAGGCGGCAGCGGAAGCGAAGATCCAGACGTTTCAGGCATGCCTCATCAGCGGAATGGTCAATCAGGTCGCGGTGGGGGACAGGACCGCGGCGGACATCTGGAACCGCATTTACGAGGTAACGGCTTATTATGTGGGCCTCGCGGATGATTTGACGCTGTACGAATACCGCGAAGAAATGCGAAAAGTTTACGGCGGCGAGTTCAAGACGAGCGACCTGCTCGACGACAAGAAGTGGTTTGAGTTCCGCAAGGGCTTGGCGCTACTTCGCCCGCCCGCGATATACAGCGGAACCGGCGACATTACGCTTGAAAAGCCGCCGGGCATCGCGAACGAAGAGGATTTGAAGAAGGCGCTCGAAGACACAAAAGGCATGCGGTTCATGGGCCAGCGCTACATTCCCGATTCGTACATGATGGGACAACTGGTTTATCCCACCATCGGCAAGCCCGCGGTGGAGCAATGCTTCACGCTTGTGCAGACGGAGGCCGGCCCGGCGCGCGGATTCCCGCGTGGGCTTGACGTAATGGCGATCCTCGGCAGCGCGCGCGCCCGCGCTATACTTGACGCGGAGGGCGATTCGAAGTACGAGAAGTATAACGAGACGATGAAGGAACTCACGGACGAGTTCGCGAAGTCCGGCCCCGCGGAGTGGAACCGCAATCTTTACTGGTCGTGGCTTTATGCACTGAAGGCTTTGCTTGAGCCTGCTGGGCAGGGCACGCAATCCTTCATGCAGACGGAGGCGTGGACGGATAAGCAACTCAACGCCTCGCTCGCGTCATGGGCGGAATTGCGCCATGACACGATTCTTTACGCGAAGCAATCGTACACGATGGCCGCGACGGGAATGCCGATGGAGCCGAAGATGGTTGAGGGCTACGTGGAGCCGGTGCCGGAGTTTTACGCGCGCCTGCTCGCCATGACGCAGATGACGACGCGCGGCCTCGACGACATGAAGGTCCTCGACGACAATGCGAAGGCCCGCCTGGCATCGCTGGAGGACATCCTTAAGCAGTTGCTTGATATTTCCGTGAAGGAACTCAAGAACGAGAAACTTACGGAGCAGGAGTATGATTTCATCCGCAATTTCGCGGATTCACTGGACTCCGTCGTTGCGGGCGTGAATACGCAAGGCAAGGACACGACGATTGTCGCTGATGTGCATACCGACACCAACACCGGCCAGTGCCTTGAGGAAGGCGTCGGCTACGTGCGGCTGCTGGTCGCGGCGTACCGGATGCCGGACGGCGGGATTGTCGTGGGCGCGGGGCCGGTGCTCTCGTATCACGAGTTCAAGCAGCCGATGGCGGACCGCCTGACGGACGAGAAGTGGAAAGAGATGCTCGGCAAGGGCGAAGCGCCGGGCAAGCAGAAATGGGCGGCGTCGTTCGCGTCCGACTCGTCGGACTAGTCCGACTGGTCAGACTCCGGTGTCTTGCAGCAAGCGGCGTCGGCATCCGATGCCGCTTGTTTTTCTTTCGGGTTCAATTGTTGACCGCGGGCGGCGGCGCTACTATAATGGCGTCTCTTTACGGACCGCACAATCCTACGGAGAAAAGCATGGAGCGCTACGTAACTCCCCTCGGCAACAGGTGGAAAAGCCCGGAGATGTCGGAGTTGTTTTCCGACCACACGAAGTACACGACATGGCGGAAACTGTGGGTCGCGCTGGCGGAATGCCAGAAGGCGCTCGGCCTGAACATCACCGACAGGCAGATAGCGCAGATGCGCGAGGCCTGCGACAAACTTGACCTCGCCGCCGCCACAGCCGAGGAACGCAAGACCCGTCACGAAACGATGGCGCACATCCGCGTCTTCGCCGCGCAATGCCCCGACGCCGCGCCCATCATCCACCTCGGCGCGACAAGCGCGTTTGTCATGGACAACACGGACATCATCATCATGCGCGACGCGCTCCGCATACTCCTGAAGAAAGTCGTCAACTGCATCTCCGCGCTTGCGGCGTTCGCGCGGGAATGGGCGGGGAAGCCCACCCTCGCGTTTACGCACTTCCAGCCCGCGCAACTCACCACCGTCGGCAAGCGCGCGTGCCTCTGGATGCAGGACCTCCTCCTCGACCTCAAGGAAATCGAGTACCGGCTGGAAAACCTTGCCCTGCTTGGCGTGAAGGGCACCACGGGAACGCAGGCGTCGTTCCTGCAACTGTTCGACGGCGACGAAAAGAAGGTCGAACGGCTTGACCAGATGTTCACGGAAAAGATGGGATTCAAGCGCTCGTTCGACGTTACCGGCCAGACTTATCCAAGAAAAGTGGACAGCCAAATTCTCTCGGCTCTCTCATCTATTGCGCAGTCCGCGCACAAGTTCGCCTGTGACATGCGCCTGCTGCAGCACCTTGGCGAGATTCAGGAACCGTTTGAGGCCGAGCAGGTCGGCTCCTCCGCAATGCCGTACAAACGCAACCCCATGCGCGCGGAACGCATCGCGTCGCTGGCGGAATACGTCATGAACATCGCGCAGAATCCCGCGCACATCGCGGCGAACCAGTGGTTCGAAAGAACGCTCGACGATTCCGCCAACCGCAGGATAAGCATTCCCGAGGCGTTTCTGGCGGCAGACGTAATCCTTGACATCTACCTCAACGTGGCGCGGGGACTGGTCGTGAACGAAAAGGTCATCGACGTGCATGTCGCCGAGGAACTGCCTTTCATGGCGAGCGAAGTGATACTCGTGGAGGCTGTGAAGGCCGGCGGCAACAGGCAGGAACTGCACGAAAGGCTGCGCCGCCATTCCATCGAGGCCGCGAAAGGAGTAAAGGAACGCGGAGAAAAAAACGATTTTGTACAGCGCGTCTCTGCGGACAAGGCCTTCGCGGCGGTCAGGGATCGCCTGACGGGAATTTTGAAGGCGGAGAACTTTGTGGGCCTCGCGCCCCGCCAAACTCTCAAGTATCTTGACACGCGCGTCAAAGAGGCGCTTGCGCCGTACAATAATCTGCTGGGCGCAGAAACAAGCGTGGATGTATAAGGCATGGATAGAGAAGAGAGCGGGTCATTGAGGATGAGAGTAACCGGATGAAAAAACTGCTGATTATTCCCACGTATAACGAGAGCGCGAACATCGGGCCGCTCGTGAAGAGCGTGCGCGAGCATGTGCCGGACATGCACATTCTGATAATCGACGACAACTCGCCGGACGGGACCGGCCGGCTGGCGGATGAACTCGCCGGGAAATATCCCGATATCTCGGTGATGCACCGGCCGGGCAAGATGGGGCTGGGATCGGCCTACGTGAGCGGTTTCAAGAAGGCGCTGGCGGACGGATATGATTTGATTTGCCAGATGGACGCGGACTTCAGCCACAATCCGTCGTATTTGCCGGCGCTTCTCAAGGGGATGGAAGATCACGACATAATGATAGGCTCGCGATACGTGGCCGGCGGCGGCACTAAAAACTGGGGTATTCACCGGCAGATTCTCAGCAGGACTTCGAATTTCGTTGCGCGACTCATACTTGGCATAGGCGTCCGCGACTGCACCGGCGGATTCCGCTGTTACAAGAGGCACGTGATGGAGGCGATAAATCCCGACACGATATTTTCAACCGGGTATTCGTTTGTTGAGGAAGTCCTGTTCAAGGCCGTGAAATCCGGAGCGCGGGTAGGGGAGGCTCCGATTATTTTCGTCGAACGCAGGCACGGAAAATCCAAAATATCGAAGCGCGAAATATTCAAGGCAATGGCGACCCTGTTGAAACTCCGCTTTGGTCCGGGCAAGAAATAAATCGCGAAATTGTCATATCGTGCCGTAAAATAACCTTCAACAATACTTCATATTGTTCCGGCGGTAGGTGAAATCACATCGCACAATCCGCATAACCCTTGAGTACGACGGCACGCGGTATTCCGGCTGGCAGCGCCAGCGCGGAGCCATTACCATCCAACAGGCCGTTGAAGAAGTCCTCCAGCAACTCTTCCAGCAGAAAATAAGGATCGAAGGCTCCGGCCGCACTGACGCCGGCGTCCACGCGCTGGGCCAGGTGGCGTCTTTCAAGATCGACGCCGCCCACGACAGGGGAATCCTCAAAAGGGGCGCGCGCCTTAATCGCGGGAGGCTGATGCTCGCGCTGAATTCGCTCTTACCGGATGACATTGTTGTGACGGACGCCCGCGAAGTCCCGCCAGATTTTCATGCGCGGCATTCGGCGAAGAAGAAAAGATATTCCTACTACATCCTGAACCGGAGATACAGCAGCGCGATTCATCGCGAGCGGTGCTATTTCTATCCGAGTCATCTCAACCTCAACCTTTTGCGCCGGGCCTCGAAGGTGCTGACCGGAAAACACTCGTTCCGCGCGTTCGCGTCGGAGTCGTTCAAGAAAAAAAGTTACGTGCGGAATCTCACGCGCCTCTCTATAAGGAGGCACGGCGACCTGCTGAAATTCACCTTCGAGGCCGACGGGTTCCTATACAACATGATTCGGAACATCGTGGGGACTTTACTTGAAGCGGGGCGCGGGAAGATTTCTGCGGCGGATGTCCGGCGCATCCTGCACAGCGAGAAGCGGCACCTCGCCGGGCCGAAGGTCCCGGCGCATGGGCTGTATCTTGAAAAAGTTTCTTATTGAGGGGCGGGCTGATGCTGAAGCAACGAGCCGTGGCGGCGACATTTCTTCTTTTCGCTTCCATAGGGGCCGCTTTCGTGTCCGTTGTCTCGAGCGGGCTGTGGGAGGACAAGCAGAGCGCCCTCCTGGCGGCGGGCGCGGTGGCGGCGGCGGGCCTTGCCGCAGGGCTGTTGGGGCGGCGGCTTTTCTTTTTTATGAAAGACATCGCCAACGGCCCGGTACTCCTCGCCCGGCACGCGGACGCCGCCGCCGCGTGCATTGCGGTAACGTTGCTGATAGTGTTTATGATTCCCGTTATGGGGCATATTGACGGGAAGGTCGCATTGGCGGCGCTGTTCGGGGTAGATTTTCTAACCCTTGTTTATGCGGGTGTGTGCCTTGGGGTCGCGGTTGAGTACGTGAAGGACAAGATACACTGGGTGGCGGCGGCGTTCCTTGCAGGGCTGGCGGCGGGATTTGGGATAGGGGCGGGACATCTGCCGGAAGTGATGCTCGGATGCGCCACGTGCGGCGCGGCGGCTTCGCTCCTTTTCGGGGCAGGCCACCGGCGAATCGGCGAAGAGGGCGGCGGTTGGAAGCAAAGCGCGATTCGCGCCGCGTTTGTGGCGGTGATTTGCGTCATCGGAATCGGCGTGCTGATGATGGCGCAACCTGCTGTAGAGCGCGCGGCACACGTCGGGAAGGGGATAACCAACACCGCCACACCCAAAGCCGGGCAACTGGTGTTGTACATGAAAAGCCTCTACGAGTACATTGCGCAGCCTCTCAAAACGTTCCTTATGGCGTTGGCCGTGATAAGCCTGGCGTACGCGGCGGCAATGACGTTCGTGAAAGACTCAAAAAAATTCATGGCGAGGCATAATGCGGTGAAACATAGCCTCGTCTCGCTTTTCGCGCTGGCGGCGATGGGCGCTCTGCTGCTTTTCAGCCTTCTGTCCCCGAATTTATCAAAGCAATATGACGTGCTGGAAAAATACAAGGCGCCCCAGATTCGTTCAGGAGGAGGAAAATGAAGGCGCTCATTTACGATAAGAAATCCGGCGTACATCTGGCGGACCGTGCGAAGCCGCAGCGGAAGCGCGACGAGGCGCTGATCCGCGTGCTGCTTGCCGGGATATGCAATACAGATTTGGAAATCACGAAGGGCTACATGGCATTCTCCGGCGTGCTAGGCCATGAGTTCGTGGGGCTGGTGGAATCTGCGCCACGTCCTCAACTTGTCGGGCGGCGCGTGGTGGGGGAGATAAATCTCGCGTGCGGCAACTGCGAGATGTGCGGCCGCGGAATGAAGGCACATTGTTCCCGCCGCCGCGTGCTGGGGATTTCGGGCAAAGACGGCTGCTTTGCGGAATTCCTTACGCTTCCTGTGGAGAATCTTCACCTTGTGCCGGATGCTGTGTCGAATGAGTGCGCGGTATTCACGGAGCCGCTTGCCGCGGCGCTTAGAATATTGCAGCAGGTGCCCGTCACCGGCCTGGACAAGGTTGCAGTGCTGGGCGACGGGAAGTTGGGCCTGCTTGTGGCGATGGCGCTCAGGGACCACTTGCGCGGGCAGAGAGGCGCAGGTTCGCTTCTTGCGGCGGGGCGGCACAGGAGCAAACTTTCGATTCTCAAGAGGCTTGGAATTCAGACGGCGCTGGCGCCGTTGAAAGCGGCGGGCAAGTTCGACATTGTGATTGATTGCACCGGCTCGGCGAAGGGGTTTGAGCAAGCGCTGGCGCTGACGAAGCCGCAAGGGACGCTGGTGCTGAAGAGCACGGTAGCGGGGGAGACGACGCTGAACCTTGCGCCGGTGGTGATAAATGAGATTAAGATTGTCGGGTCGCGTTGCGGGCCGTTTGAAACGGCATTGCAGGCGCTGGCCGGCGGGGAAATTGACCCGCGGCCATTGATTGAGAAAACTTATCGGCTCTCCAACGGCGTGAAGGCGATAAAGCACGCCGCGAAGCAGGGAGCGATGAAAATACTTTTACGAGTGGGCCGTTGAAAAGGACTGCAATCATACTGGCGGGAGGGCGGACCGGCCCGCAGGGCGTGAACAGGGCGTTGCTGCGGGTCGGCGGCGTGCCGCTAATCAGGCGCCAGTCGCTGGCGTTGTCGCCTTTTTTCGAGGACGTGATGATTTCCTGCAAGTCGCCGGAGACTTACGAGTTCTTGGGACTGACGCTGGTGAAGGACGAGTTCGAGCCGGACGAGGCGATAATCGGATTGTATTCGGCTCTGAAGGCGTCAGAGACGGAATTGAACTTTTGCATTTCGTGCGACTTGCCGATAATCCATCTGGAGTTGATACGCTACATGTTAAGGCTGGCGGAGAAATGGCCCGCCGTTGCGCCTGAGTCAGACCGCGGCCCTGAGCCGCTCTACGCCGTGTACCACAAGAGTTGCGAGAAGATCATCGGGGAATCGGTTGCGGAGCACAGGTATTCACTGCAGGAGATGCTGGAAAGGATTGGAGCGAACATCGTGACGCGGAAGGAGGTAAGAATCATTTGCGGAAAGATGAACGCGCTCTATCGCCTGGAGACACCGGAAGACATTGAAGACCTCGAATCGATGCTGAAAGCGGAGGAGGATTGAAAAGCGCTCGCAAGCAATTGCTGCAGATTCACAGGCGGTTGGTGCGCCGTATCAAGCGTGAGATTGACGTGTCCATCGGCGCACTGAACCCCATAATACGCAAGTATAAGCGAGAATACAACGACGAATTCCGACACTACCACATCTCAAGCAAGCGGGAGTTAATTGAAGCAATTCTCGAATCCGATGTTGTCTTCGTGGGCGATTATCACACCTTGCTCAATGCTCAACAAACCCTTCTCAAGATCATTGAGGACGTACTGCCGCGGCGATTGGACATCGTCCTGGCGGTGGAGATGGTGCGCAAGGATGACCAAGGCGTTCTTGAGGAATATTTGCGAGGCGATATATCGGAGGATGAATTCCTCCGGCGCATCGATTACGAGCGCATGTGGGGATTTCCCTGGAACTATTACAAGCCGATTTTCGAGATAGCAAAAACGAACGACCTGCGGGTTGTCGGGATAAACAGTTATACGGAAGGCGAGCCGCACACGATGGAGGAGCGGGACCAGGCCGCCGCTGAAGTGATTGCATGGGAGGTAATAGACAGACCGGGCGCGCTGATAATCGTGTTCGACGGCGATCTCCATATAGCCGCGCCGCACCTGCCGGGGAAAGTCAAGAGAATCCTGCGCGCACACGGCCTCAAGCGGAAGATGCTCAGGGTGTTCCAGAACAGCGAGAACATTTACTGGCGGCTGGCGGAAAACTACAATGAGCATGTTGATGTCGTCAGACTGCGCCGCGAGGCATTCTGCGTGATGAACACGGTGCCGCTTGTCAAATACCAGTCGTACCTGAACTGGGAAAACAATCATGAGGAACTGCATTCATCGCTGCAAAGCGATTGGATGCTGAGCACAAACAAGTCTCTTAACCACAGCGAGCAGATGCATCAGATTGTGTGGACGATCACAGAGTTTTTCGAGATTAAAGAAAAGGGGCTTGATGATTTCACGGTCTATACCACGGGTGATTTGAATTTCCTTGAGCGGATGCGGGCGAGCGGCGAATATTCGCCGGAGGAAATAAAGGAGATAACAGTTCAAATACTGAAGAACGAGAGTTATTTTATCACAAGAGGGCACATTCTTTACCTGGCCAACCTGTCGATGGATTGCGCGGCGGAAGAGGCAGCGCATTTCATAAATCACCAGTGCGCGGGATCGGCGGATGAGCCGCTTGACTTCCAGCAGGATTTCTACTACAGGACGATGAAGGAGGCCATAGGCTGGCTTGGGTCGAAGGTGATAAACCCGAAAAGAAGTTTCTACACGGAACAGGACTTCTATGACTTTCTGCGCGACAACGTTGGGAGGAAACTCTCCCCTCACGATGCGGAGGTCAGAAGAATATCCCGCTATGTGAAACAGCATAAAGCCATGGAGCGAAAACTCTTCAAGACCGGAGGCGACAAGCCGACTTTGCGCAGGATACTGCATCTGCCAATCTCTTTGCACATCGGTGTCACACATGCGCTGGGGTATATGCTGGGGGAAAAATTGTATCAGGCGATGGTTTCGAGCCTGGTGAGCAAGGCGGAGATGCGCCGGCTCTTCTACGAGCCTCTTCATGAGCCTGATTATGCTTTTGAGGTCTATATGCGCTACGCGAAGAAACTCGATACCTTGCGTTAGGAGCAAGGAGCCGAAGTTTGATGAAAGAAAAGCGGCGAACCGTGTTTCACCACGATTCGCCGCCGTCGCTTATATGGCGCTCTGTACCGCAGTCCATGAGAGATTCGCCGTGTCAGTGCCGTATGACACCGTGAGTCACGGCTGAGCGAACTTACAAACCTCGATAGCGTTCATTGAAAGGGGTTCAGCGTTGAAGGTGAATGCCGCGCCTGAGAGAGGTATTTGCGATTCGTGAATCGTAACGTTCGCCGGATCAACCAGGTTCGTGTCCGTTACTTTCTTGCCTGCGCCTCCTACCTTGAAGACTCGTGCCGAGGCGGCCGTGCTGGCAAAGTTTTGCAACGTGAAGTTTACCGGGATCACCGTATCCGTGCTTCGGTTGATGACGATTATTTTCATCACCTCGCCTGTGTCATCCAGGCTGGCGTACGCGGAGATGTATGGTGTTTCGTAAAGCGGAACGCCGGTTTTGTAAGAGGGGATTATGTGCTTTGGCGAATTGATCGTTACGTTGAGGTACTTTGAACCAAAGTGGTCGTAGAACAGTCGATATGCCCAGTAACTCGGTGTAAGGGAATCGCTTCCGATTATGCCGTAGGTGTACTTTTGGTCGCTGATGAGTAGCCAGTCGCCATCCCATGCGTTTGGGCCGCCCTGTTCGATGGTTTCGAGGCGATAGCCGAGGCGCTGGATGGCGTATCCCAGATCGCTGCCGGCGCCAGGTGGATAGACGATGCAGAAGCCGTGCTCGTCCATGGCGGTAACGAGGGTATCAGCGTCGTTGCGGTTCGTCAGGTACTTGGCCAGTGCGGCGCGCGCGTCGCTGTGGCCGCTGATGCGAGACTTGCCGGTTGCAAGGTCTCGCGCAGCAGAGATGCCGAGCAGGCGCGGTATCTGGTCCGACAGTGCAACGCCCATTTCGTAGGAGTAGTCGTGCACGATGCACACCCAGTCGAGAACGTCCTTGTTCGTGGTAAGGACCGCCTTATTCCAGCCGCCGTTGTACATGAATACCGCGACCTTTATGGTGGGGTCAACTTCCTTCATCTTGATGATGTGGTTGTAGCACTCGTTGGCGTACAGCGACGGATTATCCTTTGGCCATTTGTCCGCCCAGTACGGCTCATTCCCCATGGTGAAGTACTTCACGTTGTACGGCTCAACATGGCCGCGCGCGGCGCGGAGGTTGGCCCAGTTGTCGGATGGCGTACGGTGCGTAAAATCGAGCGTTTTCGCCTTCGCCGTGTAATCGGGGTCGGCGACCCCGTTGACGTATTCCACGAAATCCGCGCTGAACTGCGGCGTCAGATAATCGTGGTTGGTGCCCGGGGGGAAGATCGAGACCTGCAAAACCGGCGTTGCTCCGGCTTTTTCCGCGTAATAGAGGAAGTCGTCCACGGTAATCGGGTTAGAATCGAACGTCAAAGCGCCTATGAAGTTTCGGGGATCGCCGGGGTTGGTGCCTGTGTAGGCGTTGTGCATTCTTACCGCGTCAATGTACACCTTGCCGGCGGCATCCTTGCCGCTGATGCAGCCGAACAAGCACTTTATGAAATCCGCGTTGCCGGATGTTGAGGTGTCCAGCCCCGTTACGATGTCCTGACGAACCCCGTCCAGGTAATAGGCCGCGGCGGATGATTTGGAGCCGGGCTTGTAATATACTTCGAGGGTGTGCCACTGGCCGCGGGTAAACGGCTTGGATGTCCTCATCTTGGTGGGAGTGGCAGGATTCGCGGGAGTAGCGCTGTAAACTACAACGTTTATGCGCATGTCCTCGGTAACAAACACCCTGTAATTCACGCGGCTGCTGCTGTCGGTGCGCACCAGACACCACGGGTCACCGGCAGGCGACCTGAAAGGAGTCTTGGCGTCCACTTTGAAATCAAAACGCAGGTAGTACACATCGCTGCGGCCTGCCACGGCCCCGGTCGAGTCGCGGAAGATATAGCCTACTGCGGCTTGAGCGGTACCCACGACCTTATTCACGAAAACGCAGTGCCTGATGTCGGTTCCCTGCCAGTAATCCACTCCGGAAGTGCTGGGCGCTTCAATCTGCGTGAAAACGCCATTGGCTGCGACGCTGAAACTGCCCCCACCGATTTCATATCCGCCTTTTAGTGCCTCGTGCAAGTCCCAGCGGTAGTATGAACTAGCGCCAGCGGCTTGTGTCCAGATCCAAAAACCCGGCGTAAGCGCCTTGAGGTTCTGCCAGTTCTTGTAGAGGGAGTATGCCTCCAACTCCTTCATTATTTTCCCGCCGAAGTTGCCCTTATTTATCGGATGTCGCACCGAGGCGGCGTCGATTGTAACCGTCGCATCGTTCGCTGCGCCGCCGGTCGGCGCGCCGCCCAAAGCAATGGGGGCAAAGGACATCACGGGCGAAGTATCGCCACCGGCATTGGCGCTGGAACTTGCCGAGGAATTCGGCGCGGTGCTGCTTGGCGCAAGGGAATAGATTCGTGTACCGGCGTCAGAATTGAAGGAGGGACAACTGATAAAGATCAGGGTTGTCAGAAAACCGAGGAGAATTGCGGTGCGCATATCGGACCCCTTATGCATCGTGTCCACCGTTTCATTCGAAATTTCTCAAATGTTTTCGAGCCAAATGCTGGACAAAAATACTACTCCATATTGACGCATGGACAACCGCCAAAGAACAACCTGCTGTTTCACAAAAAAGCCACATGGATTCGCGTGTTGCAAAATCCAATACGCGCAGTATAAACCTTCCTCTGATAAACGAATGCAATCAGGTTCTTTTTGTACATGGTATTTAATTCTAATTCTACCGCAAGGATTAAACGTCAGGCAAGAAAAAATGGTCGACCACAAGAAGAATCGCGGCATTCCTGCATGTGCTACTGCGGCGGGGTTTCGCTTCTACCCAAAATTTACCCCCATACCGTAAAAATTCCAGCAGAACTTTATTCGCTCACGATTCTTTACGCCCTCATTATTTCCCGATGCAAAATTGGCTGAAAACGCGCCCAAGTATTTCATCCGTGGGAATCTCCCCGGTCACTTCGCCCAGCGTTTTGGCCGCAATTCGGAGTTCATAAGCGATTATCTCGTCACCGTCCGCGTCAAGCGCCGCGTCGATATGCGCCCGCGCGCGCCTGAGGCAAGCCGCCTGGCGAACATTGGGAACAAATGCATGAGCGCCGACCGTCGGCACAGCCGCCTGAACTATAGCCTCCCTTAAAACCTCCAGGCCTTCGCCTCGAAGCGCAGAAATCGGCAGGGCAGTAAGAGAAGATTCTTTTGCCAAATATCTTTCACGCTCCTCGTGCGATACAAGGTCGACCTTGTTCAGGGCAATCACGTCGGCTTGTCTTTCTGGCGGCACATTGGCCGTGTCGCGGATGTCCCGCACGTAAACAAGAACGCCCGCGGAAGAGGCGTGGTCGCGGGAGCGCGCCTGTGCGGTTTGCTCGACAATGTCCGCGCTTTCTCCTATGCCGGCGGTGTCTATGAGGCGCAACAGAATCCCGTCAATCTCGATTTGCGCTTCGATGTAATCCCGCGTCGTTCCCGGCACGTGGGAGACTATGGCCTTGTCCGCTCCAGCCAGTGCATTGAAAAGGGTGGACTTTCCGGCATTGGGCGGGCCGTAAAACACGATTAGGACTCCCTCGGCAGGCACAAGCCGCGCGGCGCGTTTCAGGATTGCGTCGATATCGCCGCGTATCGCCTCCAGCCTTCCGCGCACTTCGTTCCCGCCGACCAGTTCAATTTCCTGATCAGAGAAGTCAATGTTCAATTCGAGCAGAGACATGAGTTCAACTACGCGGTTTCTAAGCGCGTCTATCTCTTTGTGTGCGAATCCGCGCAACTGCGTAATGGCGTTGCGAAGTTCACTGCCCTGCATGGCGTACACCGCGCGTAAAACGGCCTCCGCCTGCGTCAAATCTATTCTGCCGTTCAGAAAGGCGCGTTCCGTGAACTCGCCGGGCTCAGCGGGTCTTGCACCCCGCGCTATTATCTCACGCACAAGATGTTGAAGCACCGGCGCGGACGCCGGAAGGTGTAATTCCACGATGTCTTCGCGGGTATATGTCGCTGGAGCGCGCATGACGTATGCGCGGGCGGAAATCTCAAGAGAACCACCAAGAGGAATGCAGCCCGTAAGAACGGAAAACCCCGGAGCCTGCGCAAGACGTTCCGGCCCCCGGAAGAACCTCTCGGCGATTGCAGCGGCGTCGGGGCCGCTCAGCCGTATGACTGCCTCATAGCCAGCCCCCGGCGCGGAAGCCACGGCGACGATTGTGTCCGCTTGCATCATCCTCCTGCTACCAAGGGTATTCCTGCGTTTCCTCGCACTTCGCACACCGCCATGAAAGTTTGATTCCCTTTGTGCGCGCATTCCGGAGAAACGCAAGGCTTCTGTCGTGCTTCGCCTTAAAGTCAGGATTCAGAGTGCCGTGTTGCACTAAGTCAGTACCAGTATAGGGTGAGTAGCCGACGACTTTTCCACCGCTTGCCATGATATCAGATGCAACCGTACGCGTGGACGCAACTACAGCGTCCTCACCCAACCTGTACACCGCCTGACATTTGCGGCACTTCAAAACGATGCTGTTCCCATCACTTTGCTTTCCAGGCATATTCATACTCCTTGCCTTTGACGGCTTGTCTTCGGCAGACGACGATATGCTATCTCTACGCCCTGCCTTTAACCGGCCCTTGACGGCCTTTCGCGCGGGGGAGATGTCTTCAGGCACTTCATCGGAGATATGCTTTGCGACAACCCGCTTCACTATGCTCTGTTCCACCATGCCGAGGAACATATTGCATATCATGTATATGGAAAGTCCCGCGGCGTAGTTGTACAGCAGGAAGCCGAAGATTATCGGCATGACCATCATCATCTTTTGTTGCTGGCGCTGCTGCGGGTCCACCGCCTTCGGCGCGAGCGCCTGCTGCACTACCCACACGATAATCATCACGATGGGCAGGATGTTGAGATACTGCATCTCGAAGTTGATTACCGGGACGGTGAAGTCCAGTTTCAGGAAGGGCAGGCTTTGCCCGTCCGGCAGCGATAAATCGGTGATGTAGAGGAACACTTCCTTCCTGAGTTCTATTGCATATCGCAGGGCGCCGAACAATCCGAAGAATATGGGCAATTGTATCAACAGCGGCAGGCATCCCGCCGCGGGATTGACGCCGTACTGCTTGTACAGTTTTATGGTTTCCTCGTTCTGTTTCTGCTTGTTGCCTTTGTATTTGTCCTTGATGGCCTTCATCTTCGGCGCCAGTTTCTGCATCTTCTGCATCGACACCTGCTGCTTTTTGCTCAGCGGGAACATGAGGAGGCGAACAATGACGGTCAGAACAATGATTGCGATGCCGTAACTCCCCACGACCTTGTTGATGCCCTTCATGCAGAGCATGACGACTTTTGATATGGGCGTGATGATATCCGCGAACCAGCCTTTTGCAATCAGCACGGGAAGGCCGTGGCTTGAGAGCACCTGGAGCTTTTCTTCCTCGAGCGGGCCCGCGTAAAAGATAAATTCGCAAGGGCCGGAGTCTGACTTGTATCCAGCCTCTCCCACGGCGTGGGAGAGGGTTGCGTCGTAGGATAGGGAGGTCACAACGCTGTTCTTCTTCGGATCTTTTACACCGCCTTCTTTTGCCGTCAGGACCGGCGCAAGGGAGGCGGAGCCGTTCTGATCCTCGAAAGTTATCGGAATCAACGCTATCGTAAAATATTTACTCGTTACCGCAACCAGGCGAATCTTCTCGTTTGAAACGGTTTTTGTTTCGTCGAAGATCGCGGGGATTTCAAATCTGTCGTGCTTGTTCGGCGTAACGATATGTCCTTCCAGTTCGGGGACGAACGGGTCGGCCTTTTTAATCCCGACGCCGCCGATCAAGGTGAACTTGAGTTTTTCCGGCTGGGCCTCAGCGCCCAAAAATCTCAGCGTGACGCGGAATGCGTAAGGCGAGTCGCCTTCCCTCCGACTGAAATCGTACGTCTTTATCAGCGTTTTGCGTTTTTCGCCCTCGCCCCAGGTGGTCCTGAATTCTACGACGGGATCCGTTCGAGTCGGCTCTTTGCTGACGCTGTAAATCTTGTCCACGCCGGTCGGGTCGCCGTCCTCGCTGGTATTGACAACGAGTGAGAGGCGCTTGTGCGCTTCGTCATTAAAGTCGATGAGGTTTATCCCGTACTGCTTTCCCTCCGCCGGGAGTATTTCGAGCGACTTAAGCGCTCCGCCGCGTGAAGTAAAAACGGCGCGCAGGTGTTTTGTTTCGATTGTGATTTCCTTTTCGGTCGCCGTCTCCTCAGGCGGGGCGGCCGCCGGCGGTGTAGCTTCAGCGGGCGGCTGGGGCTGCGGCGTTCCCCCTTCGGGAGCAGGCGCCGGCGGAGCGGGCTGGGGCTGCGGCTGCGGCTGCACGGTTCCGCCCTCGGGGGAAGGCTGGGGCTGCGGCGTTCCTCCCTCAGGGGCGGGCGCTTGCATTTCGGTTGGCCCGGTTGGGGACGAGGAGGCAGGGGACTCCGTTTTCTGTTCCTCGGTTTTTTCCTTTTGCTTTTGCGGCGGCGGGAAAATCAGCGGCCAGACATAAAGGAGGCCCATTACAACGGCCAGCATTATTATGATACGCTTCGTCTGGTCCACTATTTGCCCTCCGCCAATCGCTTCGCAAGTGTTTCCGGCAGCACGCCGGTTGCTCTTATCTTTTCCATTGTTCGTTGGAAGTCATACGGCACACGCCTGTATTCCACCGCGTCATCGTGCAGAACCACGTAACACGCCCTGTTGTCGCCGTCGCGCGGCTGGCCGACGGAACCCGTGTTTATTATCGCCTTCTTTGAGGTCAGTTTGTATATATTGCCAAAATCCTGCGGCTGCAGGAAACTAAGGTCCTCCGTAATCACGCCGGGGATGTGCGTATGCCCGATCATACAGTAATGCTCGAATTTGCTGAAGATTTCCCCCAATTTTTCCTCTTCGTAAATATCGCGGGGGAAAATATACTCGCGCGCGTAGTCGCGCGGAGAGCCGTGCACGAACACAAACGACCCTTCAACCATGATCTTCTTCATGCGACCGAGGAAGTCCCACAACTTCTTGTTCACCCCCGCCGCCTTGCCGCGGATGGCCAACTGGTTCTTGGTCCATTGCACCGCGGCCTTCGCGCGCTCGTTAAAATCCTCCTGCTCTCCCATTATCGCCATCTCGTGATTTCCCAGTATCGTCTGCCTGCAAGTTTTCATCGTGAGCGCAATAGCCTCGCGGGGATTGGGGCCGTAGCCGACCATGTCGCCCAGGCACAAAATGTCCTTGATCGCCAGGGACTCGATGTCCTCCAGGACCGCGCGAAACGCTTCGATATTGCTGTGAACGTCTGAAATGACGGCTTTCATCTGCTCCGGTGACGTCCCATAAAAACTGCCGATGCCAGACACCCCAACGCAGGCAACGGCATACGCCATATTATTGGTGAAAACCGTTTCTGTCAAGGCAAAACCGCCTTTTGTCTCATCACGGGACGATTTGGCTTGTCCGGGAAAAAATCTTGACAGGCGGCAGCGCGCCTGATAACCTCTTGCATTCTCAGTTGCGGAACAACCCGCGGTGAACCGGGGCTCTGCAAGATGGAGCCCGGTTTGCCGTGGATATATTTTGCCCCGTAGTGTAACGGTAGCACCCTTGACTCTGGATCAAGTAGTCTAGGTTCGAATCCTGGCGGGGCAACCAAAAATAATCCCCTCGTCACGAGACGAGGGGTTTTGTTTTGCCACGCATTATAGGAGTGTTGCGTCTGATTCCCTGCCTATTTTAACTTGATCGCCGACTGCTTCGCGTTCGTGCCGTTATGGGTTACGATTGTCGCGGCGTATTCGGCCTTGCTCCGCGGCTCCACCGTCAACTTCGCCTGGATCGTGTGGAAATCGAAAAGCGTCGTCTCCGTGTCCGAGTGATACTCCACATCGCCAGTCCACACGCGCTGAAGTTCAAACACGATCGGCTTAGCGCGATAATTATGGATCGTGTCAACCCACTTCTGTTCCTCGTCCCAGCCGTCAACGTATTCCTTGTTGCCCGCCCAGTTGAAATGGAAGTTCAGGCGCTTCTCGTCCATCTTCCATGTTTCATAAAAAACAAGGTCGTCCTGACCGAGGTTGACTTCGATGTCCGCCTTGACCGGCACGTAGTTGATTACCTGCTGGCCGAGGAAGGAGAGGCCATCCTGGCCGTTGTCGCGGAAGATGCGCACAAGGCCGTCGGGCAGGGGACTTTCGCCCAGTTTGTGCTCGCTGTCGTTCTTCCA
>Ga0315288_10001115_pt1 | contig 34421 bp, 50 predicted proteins | sample YL17G11_20_MG_FD_203454 | JGI IMG/M metagenome (GOLD analysis project Ga0315288, IMG submission 203454) | Sediment microbial communities from Yellowstone Lake, YNP, Wyoming, USA - YL17G11_20 | ecosystem: Environmental > Aquatic > Freshwater > Lake > Sediment | place: USA: Wyoming | collected...
GACCGGCCGCGCATCAACATCCCCAACGCCTTCTTCGGCGAGATCCCGATGAACTTCGGGTCGCGCTCGGACTACGGCTCGATCACCCTCGACTTCGAGGCCGAGGACTTCTCGGTCGTCAGCACCTAGTAGGAGAGCGCCATGGCCCGCGTGGTTCACGAATACGCCATCCCCGAGTCGCTGCGCCAGGGCTCGGAAGGTCTGCCGTCCAAGGTGGGGCTGCGCGAGCTGACCAGCCGCGAGGAGATCGACGCCAACAAGGTCGGTGGCCTCGACTTCATGCGGACGCAGTACGAGGCGGTCAAGCGCGCCATCTGCGAGCTGGACGGCAAGAAGGTGTCCATCGCTGATGTCGAGCTGGACAAGTTCTGGGACGCCGCCGGGCCGCGCCTGCGTGCCCTGCTGATCAAGACCTACAACCGTATGTCCTCTGCGACGGAGGAGGAAGACCGCGCTTTTTTCGAGAGCGAGCAGGTCAAGGCGGGGTAAGCCTGGTCGCGATCAGCGTGGCCACCGCGCGTGCCCGCAAGGGACTGTCGAAAGTCCTGTGGGACACGCTGGCCTACGCGGCTCGCTACGGGCACCAGCCAATCACCGTGTTGTACGACATGCCGATGTCTGAGCTGACCATCTTCGTGCGCGCCCTGAGCGCCATCGTGCGTGAGGAAAACACGCCGCCGCGGGAGGTCTGATCGTGGCTGAGAACTCGACGGTCGTGGAAACGGTCTTCACCTTGGTCGACCAAGCGTCGGCGAAGGTGGAGAAGCTCGCGAGCAACTTCAGCGAGCTTCAGGCGCAGGCAATGGCGGCAAAGGCCGAGGTGGCGAAGGCCGCCACCCTGCCCGGCGGCACGACGGCAGCAGCGGCCACGCCGATGGCGGAAGCTGCGAAGGCTGCCCCGCCGCGTGGCGGGGCTGCTCTCGGTGAGTTCTCGGCCGAGAAGGTGGCCATGTTCCGTGAGGAGCAGCGGCTTGAGAAGACTCGGCAGCGGATGGCCAGCGACGCCGCCGACAAGTTCAGCACGGCCGGCCGGATCTCCCTTGGCGCAGCGCAGGTGCTCGGCGGAAGCATGACGGGCATCTCCGGCAAGCTGGTGCAGGTTGGCGGCGTCCTCGGCCCCATCGGCATCGACCTTGCACAGTTCGGTGGTCGTGTCGGCGCGCTCGGCGGTCTGATGGCGAAGATGGGGCCGCTTGCGACGGCAGCCGGTGTCGCCCTTTCCGGCTTCTCGATAGCACTGGACTCGATGCGCGAGGAGGGCATATGGGGCATGCACACCGATGCCTACGAGACGCACAAGTCGAACGCGAAGGTCGCGAAGTCCCTTGGTTACCGTGACGCCGCTGAGATGGGCGCGGTGCGCGCAACCGGCAAGTCCATGGAGCAGCAGGTGAAGCTGACGGTGGCCGCCAAGAAGTACGCGGCCGGGCTGGGCTCGCTGCCGGCAGACGCCACCGCCGCGGAGATGACCGCCTACAACAAGCGGCTGCGCGACACGGGCCTCAAGGTGCTGCGTGAGGCCGGGCTCCCCGCCTCGCAGATGGGCGACGTGATGCGCGAGGTCACGGATCAGGCAAAGGCCGGCCTGCCGGCGCAGCAGCTCGCGATGCAAGAGAAGATGGAGTCAGAGCTGCGCGTCAGCGCGGCCATGAAGAAGCAGGCTTCGTTCGTCGGCACGCTGCCGATCAACGCGACGCGCGCGGAGATGGAGGCGTTCAACGCACGCCTTCTCCGCGCCGGCATGGACATGCTCGCCTCGGGTGAGCTGTTCGGCATGTCGCTTGAAGAAATCCTCAACACGCTGCGCGGCCAGGCCAGCGACAGCCTGGCGGCGACCTCGGCGGCGATGCGCGCACGCAGTGCGCAGGACATCAAGACTGGCACCGCGGTCGAGGAAGCGGCCAAGGAGTTCAACAAGCGGAAGCTCGGCAAGGGGGAAGACGCCAAGCTGGCCTACGATGCCGCGTTGCATAGTGAGGCCGAGCGGATCTACGCGGCGCAGAAGCTCACTGACCCGCGGGAGCTGCAAGGGATCTACGCCGACTTGCGGTCGAAGACGAAGCTGGACAAGTCGAAGACTTCCTTCGACTTCCGCAACTCGAAGTTCGACATCAAGCAGAACTTCGCCGAGGGCATTGAGCCGGGCGACGTGTCGGTGGCGTTCACCAACGACATCGCCGCGCTCGCCGAGCGCCAGATGACCAGCGGCTTCTCACCGATCTTCGGGGGCATCTAGCGGCTCATGCCCGAGACGATCCTCAGCTTCATCGGCCCGTTCGAGATCAGTGAGCTGACCGGCCCACGGCGCACGCTGCGCCTCGCCGGCCGGGCGCTGCCCTACAAGCCGTACTCGCTCACGGGTTCGCAGCGCGTCGAGCTGACGTGGTATCCCGGCAACCCCGAGGCGACCGCACAAGTGCTCGGGGCCAAGGAGGAGACGGCCAGCATCCGTGGGATGTGGAAGGACCGCTTCCTGTCAGAGCTGCCGTCTGGTGAGGTCGATGACCCGGCGAATCCTACGCCGGCCACGCTTGACGGAGTATCGCTGTCTGGGGCTTTCCAGCTCGTCGAGACGGTGGATGCAATCCGCCGGGCTGGACAGCTTCTCGAAGTGTCGTGGCTGCGTACCTTGCGGCGTGGCTTCATCACCAAGTTCGTGCAGACCTGGCACACCGCACATGACTGCGAGTGGGAGCTTGAGTTCACTTGGGTGTCGCAGGACGTTGGTCACTTCGGTGTGGTGCAGAACGAGGTCGACCTGTCCACGGTGGTCGTCAACGCACAAGCTGACTCGACGAGCCTCGTCAATGAGCTGGCCGCGGCGCTCTCAGCGTCGCAGCTTAGCCCGACGCTGGGCGGCATCCTCAACGGCGTTACCGACGAGATCAACAAGTTCCAGTCTGGCGTGCGCGACCTGGAGGACACGCTCACCGGGATGCTCAACACGGTGCTTGCGCCGCTCGACGCCGCCGCGCGCGTGATGGCGATCAACACGTTCCTCGCGCAAGAGTCGGGCGCGCTGATCGACACGCTGTACTCGACCACGTTCGACTCCCTGGCGGCCATCACCAACACGGCCACAGGAGTGGTGGACTACAGCCAGGTCACGCTCGGCGGCTCTATGGTCGCGGCCAACGCGCGCGGGCGCATGGTCGTGGCGGCTAGGACTGCGCGCGGGCACGCAGCCCGTAGCGGCGCGCTGGTCGCCCGGCAGGTCAGCCCAGACCTCGTGCGCTCGTTCCTGGCCACGCAGGACATGGACCTGCGTGACGTATCGCGGCAGTTCTTTGGCACTTCCGACGAGTGGCAGCGCATCGCTCGGTTCAACGGGCTCACGTCGTCGCGGCTCACCGCCGGCCAGCAGATCCTCGTGCCGCGCAACTTGCCTGTCGGGGAGGCTTGCTGATGTCCGAGCAGGTCTTCTACCCTTCGATGGCGGTCAATATCACGCTGTTGTTCGATTCCACGTTGCAGGTCATCACCGACCGCACGCGGTTCAACGACGCTTCCGAACAGGCGAAGCTCTCAGGCTCGCAGACGCCGGTGACAGCGGGCACGTCGCCGCTCGTGCTGCCAGACGGTGAGAACCGGGTGCAGATCCTCGGGCGCGTGCCGAAGAACGCCAACGTAGAACTGAATGGCACGCGGCAGGCCGGCAAGTTCAAGCTGACCTTCGACTTCCGCGACCTGCCCATCGACCCACGCATCGTGACCAACTGCGGCGTCGAGATTTACTTGGGTGCGGTGCCTGAGAAGGATTGGGCAGACGGGCAGGAGAAGCGGGTCACCAGCCTCGGCCGGTCGCTGTCACAGGTGCCGACGCGCAACATCGCCGGTGGCATCAACCTCGAAACGCTCGTCATGCAGGGCAACGTCGACAACTGGAGCGTGACGCACGGCGAGACGGGCTCTGAGATCACGCTTGAGGGCCGCGACATCCGCGGGCTCCTGCTCGACCTCAAGCTGCCGCCAGAAGCCTTCGACGGCATCGACCTCACGCGCGCCATCGCCGGCACGAAGGAGTCGGTGCTCGACCAGATCCTTCACCTGACACCGGTCACGAAGCTCGGCCTCAACATCAACACCGTTGCGCCCGAGGCCGAATGGTCGTCACGCGGCGGCATCCCATCGCCCGGCACGGTAGACGGCTCGACGCGCGTGCGCCTGGACGCGGCAGGCAAGAAGCCGCGCAGCACGCCGGCCGGCGCGACCTCCAGCGGTGGCAGCGGCGACCGGGTGTCCATCTGGGATCTGGTCACAAAATACTGCGCCCTGGTCGGCGCGGTCCCGTACTTCTACGGTGAGGAGCTGTGGGTGCGCCCGGCGCGGAACGTGTACGAGACGTTCAGGGCCATCGACAAGGGCACGTATCCGCCACCGTTCAAGGATGCCAAGCAGAGGGCCATCAAGGTGGCGGACGAGGATGGCAACGCCGTTGAGAAGCTGGTGAGCGTCCGGCATCTGGTCTACGGGCGCGACATCATCGAGCTGTCCTATGAGCGCAACTACCAGCGCACCGCCGCGCCAACCATCGAGCTGGTGTCAATCGACGACACCAAGCGCGGCGACGCTAAGTTGATCGTGGTGCAGTGGCCGCAGGCGGACTCCAACGCCGGGCAGCTCAAGGACGAGGGGCAGAAGCTCCGCATCCCGGTGCCAGGAATCCGCGACAAGAATCGCCTGCTGACCATCGCGCAGGACTTGTACGAGGAGATCGGCCGGTCGGAGCAGGGCGGCAACGCGTCCACCAAGAACCTGTCCAGCTTCGGCGGCAACAACGCCGACCCGGACCTGCTGCGCCTGCGCCCGAGCGAGATGGTCACGCTGCTCACGGACGCGCGGGCGCTGTCGGCGCGCGTGCCGCAGAACGCCGAGGCGATGGAGCACAAGCGTCGCTCATTCGCCGAGGAGGAGTTGGCTGTGGCCTGGACGCTCGACGGCAATCCGAATGGCGTGCCCGGCAAGGAGCCATCTTCGGGAGCGCGCCAGATCGCGCGCGTGCTGACGGCCACCGCGCGCGGGGCCATCGCCGGTGACGTGCTCTCCTACTACCGCGTGTCCAACGTCAAGTTCGACTGGAGCGACAGCGGCATCCGCGTCGGCTTCGACTTCCGCAACTACATCACCACGCGGCAGCAGGCGGCGCTCGCTGGTGTCGGCGTGGCGTCTTCCAAGAAGAAGAAAACCACGGTCCAGAAGGCACCGCAGTCGGAGTCGCTACCGAGCCTGGCCAACGGGGTCGTGACGGATAGCCAGAACCAGGCCGCGCCTTCTGCGCCGGCCAACAAGGGCAACGACCAGCGGTTCACCGGACAGGGGAAACAGACGCAGCAGGTCGTGCGTGAGAAGCTGAAGGCACTCGGGTTCACGGACGTGCAGATCGAGACGATGGTCAACAACTACAATGACGGGTACAGCACGGGCCTGCCATTCGAGATCGTGAAGCCACGCTGATGCTGATGCGGACGCGCAAAGGAGGCTCGCCTGACACCCGTCGCATGGGGCGGGCGCTGTCACACCCAGGCATCGACCCGCGTGTGTGGGCGAGTGAGGCCGTCGTCAAGGCGGTGAACGTGGCTGCCGATGGGGTGTACCTCGACGTGCTGCTCATCCCAGACAACGTGATGGAGACGGCGCGCTGGTCGACCATGTACGCTGGCGACGGCTTCGGCCTCTACTTCCCCGTGCGCATCGACGACACCGTGATGGTGGTCGCGCCGAGCGGCGAGCCTGACTACGGCCTGGTGGCCGGGCCGTGCTGGTGGTCGCCGGCCGAGGCCGTGCCGCAAGACGCCATCAACAACCCGAATGACGCACTGCTGGTCATGCAAACCAACCGCAACGTGCGCTTCGTGACCCAAGGCAGCGGCAACCTTGTGCTCGACCCGCGCGGTACGGGCAAGGTGCTACTTGGTGGTGAAGCCAGCACGCGCCCGGTCCTGCTCGACGTTCTTCTCGACCAGCTCAACAACCACACCCACCTCAACGTGACCGTAGGTGCAGGTGTTTCTGGTGTTCCGGCTTCTGCGTCAACAGTGCCGGTCCCGACCACGCCGGCCACGCCCAACGTCTTCACAGACCCGACCGCGCCCGCGCGCGCGACCAAGGCAAACGGCAAGTGACCTGGGGACTCGGACTGTGGGGACTCGGGCCGTTCGGCTCGCTGTCGTCGGCGATTTCGGTCGCCAGCGCGCTGGCGTCGAGCACGAACACCGTGCGTGTCACGCTCACCAACCTGCCGCAGGAGATCGACGCTACGGCAAATGGTGACGTACTGAACACGGCGACGTGGCTGGTCACGCGCCTCGACACCGGACAGGTCTTCACTGTGCTTCAGGTACGTCCATTCGACGAGCCGTACACGTTCGAGTTGGACCTGCTGGAGCCGCTCGGCAACTACAGAATCACGCATCGCGTCCAGTCGAGCACGCTGCTATCGAACGCGGGCATCCTCATCAGCGCGCCCAAGTCGGCTGATTTTGCTGGTGTGGTCGTGTCGGTCGCGCCACCGCTGTCTACGCCACAGCGTTCCTACACGTCGGTGGACCTGGCCAATCCGCCCGCACCGCAGGGACTCGACTCGCTCGGCGGCACGCTCATCATCGATGCCAACAGCGACTACCGGAACGAGGATGGCGCTTCATTGCTACGGAAGCTGATCATCCGCCGGCTGGTCACTGTACCCGGTGAGTTCTTCCATCTGCCCACCTATGGTGTGGGCATCACCGTCAAGGAACCGCTGCGTGGCGGTGACATCATCAAGCTGCAAAAGCTGATCGAGCAGCAGGTCTTGCTGGAGCCAGATGTCGAGTCCGTGCAGGCGCAGGTTTCGCTGTCACGCAGTTCGGGCATCCTCACGCTGAAGATCAAAGCCCTTCAGCGCAAGAACGGTGAAGCGGTCGAGATCGGTTTGCAGGTTCCGCCACCGGGTGTGGTGCAGCTATGATGCGAGGTTGCGATGCCTGACTTTCCAACATTTTCCGACTTGTTCCGCGTCGAGCGCGACGAGGTTCTGGCGCGTAACGCGAAGCTGTCCTTGGAGGCCGTCGAGCGAGACGGCACTGATGCCAACGTCCTTCTGGCCGCAGCAGCGGCAGCCGGAGACGAGGTGGTTGCGCAGCTCATCGCGGTATGCGCGGCACAGTACATCGACTCGGCGCAGGGCTCGGCGCTCGACAAGCTGGCGTTCGACCGCTACGGCCTGGTGAGGAAGCCTGCCAGCCCGGCCACCGGCTCGGTGCAGTTCCGCACGACCGTGGCCAATCCAGCCACGTTCACGATTCCTATTGGTACGGTCGTGCAGACACCGGATGGCATCCAGTTCGTCACCACAGGCGCGGTGATCTTTCTCATCGGCTCGGTCGGCCCGGTGGTCGCAACCGTCCGCTCGGTCCTCGCCGGGGCTTCCCAGCAGGCGCAGACCAACACGATCACGTCCATCGTGTCGCCCATCCCCGGCCAGCCCACCGACCTCAAGGTCAACAACCCGCTCGCCACGGCCGGCGCTGACGACGCTGAGATCGACGCCGACCTGCGCGACCGTGCGCGACAGTTCTTCGTGACCGCGCGTCGTGGCACCTTGGCGGCCATCGAGCAGGGCGCACTTGCCGTGCCCGGTGTCCGGCGCGCCACGGCCATCGAGGTGGTCGACGTGCTCGGACGGCCGGCGCGTGTGGTCGAGCTGGTGATTGCTGACGCCTTCACCGATGCACTCGTGCAGCAGAACACCAACCCGGTGAGCTATCAGGTGCAGAGCCAGTCACTCTCGCAGACGGTCTACAACGGCCTGCTCGACGTGCGCGCGGCGGGCATCTTCGTGCAGGTCTTCGTGGCGCAGGTGATCGTGCAGCCCATCGTGCTCAACCTCACCTTCAACGCTGGCGTGGATGCCAACTTCGTGGCGCTCATCGCGCGCGCCACCGTGGTCGCCACGGTCAACTCACTGCGGCCGGGGCAGACGCTCGTCTTGCAGACCGTTCTCACCGCTCTACAGGGCGTGGCTGGGCTGGCGTTCACCGGCAACGAGATCGAATCCCCGGCAGGCGACATCGTGCCGCTGGCGCTGCAGGTGATCCGCACGTCGCTCAACCAGACCACCATCTGCGTCGCCATCCAGACCGACGGCGTGTCGGCCATCCTGGCGAACACCACCAACCCAGACAATTTCATTCAGGTCTGATGGCCGCACAGCTCACACAGGCCGACTTCCTTGCGCTGTTCGAGCGCATCCTGCCAGCGTCGTATATCGACCCCATCAAGCGGATTGGGCCGGGCTACGAGCTGCTCCAGGCGTGGGCAGCGATGTGGGCGCGTGTCTCGCAGGCGATCAAGTTCGATGAGGATGGCCTGTTCATCCAGAGTGCCAGCGGCCCACGGCTCTCAGCCGTGGTGGTGCAGTTCTCGCGGCCAACCAGTGCAGCCGGGGCGGTGACGGTGCAGGCCGGCACCATCGTGACCACCGCGCAGGGTGACAGGCGCTTCGTGACCACGCAGGATGCGGTGTTCGGGGCGCTCACGCTCGGGCCGGTGCTGGTGCCGGCCGTGGCCGTGTTTTCAGGGGCCACCTGGAACGTGACCGGCCAGAGCGTTTCCGCGCGCGGTGAGGTGTTGGTTGGCGAAATCGACACCATCCAGCTCCCCATCCTCAACCCGCCGTACGGGGACACAAGCTTCGCGGTGTCGCAGATCGTGAACGCGGCCGGCGGCGCATGTGCCTTCCTCGACCAGCTCGGGGCCGACCGTGGGTTGCCGCGCAACTCGGGCGAGACGGATGACCAGTACCGCTACCGCGTGCGCCTCTTGCCCGACACGGTGAGTCCTGGCGCAGTGGCGCGCTTGGCGGCGCGCATCGCGTCTTCTTTCGGCATCCCGGTCACGTTCATCGAGACGTGGCAGATCGACTACCAGACCTGCTGGGACGGGCCAGCGGGCAGCATCGGCGGCTATAACGCCAGCCTATTCTGCTTCGACGACCCGCGACTGAGCCCGCCGTTTCGAGGGCGCTACCTCGACGAGAGCGACCATCGCGGCGGCTTCATCGTGCTGCTGCCGATCCTCGACACGTTCTCGGACGTGGGCATGGCCTACAGTGACACGGCCATCAATACGGCTGCGCACAACAGTCCGCACGGGCGTCGCGCGCACACCGCCTTCGACGTGCCTTCCCTGGTCAACCCGACCCTCATCCTGGCCGGTGGCTTCGACGGCTTCGACCTGCCCAAGCAGGCGGTGTATAAGAGCCTCATCGACTCACTCCAGCAGATCAAGGCCGGTGGTGTCGATGCGAGCGTCGGGGTCGTGAATGACTACCCGTTGGACAGCTTGGGCAACCTGATACTTTTCTAGGAGAGACGAGATGGCCAATCGGACTTTCGACCGCACCGTTCTCAACCAGCGCGAGCGCCCGCTGTCGAGCGATCTCAACCAAGCACAGTCTGAATCGGACGAGACGACCCGGCGCATCGTCGACCTGCTGTCTCGGCGTCGTCTGGCCTCGGCCAACAGCCCGAACGTCCTTGAAAGCCGGTTCTTCGCGGACGGCTTCAAGGTCAACGCGACGGGTCCGACGAGCAACAACGTCGTGCTGCGCGCCGGCATGGGACTTCAAGTCAACGCTGGCGACGTGCCACTAGCCATCGGCGGCGTGCTGGGCGTGAACGACACGTACGCGGCCAAGCCGCTCATACTCGATGGTGACATCACCATCGGTCCTGTGCCCGCCAATCCCGGCGCGGCGCGCATCGATATCGTGCAGGTGAAGTACAACCGTCGTTTGGAGGACAACACCAGCCGCGACGTACTTGACACCGGCACCGGCACGTTCAACCCGACGCTAGTGAACAAGACTCTGGCGTTCATCCTCGATGGCACGATGACCAGTATCAGCGCGGTTGCGGGCACAACCGCCATCCACTACAAGACTGGCGTGTCGGGCTCGGGCCTACCGGCCACCACGGATGTCGGGTACATCAAGGTCGCTGAGATCAACATCCCGGCTGCCTACGTGGCGGCGGCGCTCGATGAGTCGGTGATGAACGACGTGCGTCGTTTGCCGCCGTTCGCGGGTGAGCTGCGCTGGAACCACCCCATTGCGGTTGCTGCACCGAATCTGGTGTCCGCCTCGTTCCCTCCCGGCGTGGAGTACGCGATTCGCCGCACCGGGGCCGGGCTTGGAACGGTCTACATTTGGGGTGGTGACTCCGCAATCATCGGCACCGGCGTGGCTACCGCCGGCGGTGCCACGCCGATCCCGTTCCAGTGGAATCCTCTGCCGTTCGGCGGGACCATCGCCACGGCTGTCGGCGTGCAGGCAGAGGTGAACGGGGCCAACGTCCAGCGGTCCCGTCTGATCGCAGTCGGGCAGAGAGTGATGCGCTTCGACTTCAACTACTTCGTGTGGAACGGTGCGGCCTTCCTGGCCCCAGTCGTCGACATCGCCATCGGCACTCACTTCGCCTTCACGTTCGAGTAGAACATGCCAGCCGCCAACATAAAGATCAACGGCATCGCAGCGTCGGATGACGACTGGGATATCAACGATCTCGTCCTGCTCGACAATCAGAACGTCGGCGGCGAGACGACCTTCCTGTGGACCATCGTCGACCAGCCGCCGGGGCCGGTCGACGTGCTGTCATCGACGGTGATCCAGAACCCCACCTTCACGCCGAAGAAGGAAGGCACCTACCTACTCAATCTGCTGGTGAACGGCACGCTCACCGACCAGAAGCTGGTCGGCATTCGCCAGCTCAAGAGTCGCAACCGGGTGCCAGCCGCGCGTGAAACAATCGAGGACGACGCGGTGCGCGGCTGGGCATCCGACTTCGGCTCACTGGTCCAAGAGCACGATGGACGCCTGCGTGATCCGGGCCTGATCGTCGGCGTGAACTTGCAAGTGGGCGCTGCGCGTGGCCACGTCATGTACGCAAACAGTGTGGTGACGATCAAGATCGGTCTGCCAGGGCAGGAGGTTCTGCCCACGTTTCTCGACGCACACGCCAACGTGGCAGCCGAGGTCGACTCGCCGCTTCTCGGTGTGTTGGAGGGTGGCGTCGATGGCAACCCCAACCCGGCCGTCAACGCCATCGTGCTGGTGCGCGTGTTCGGCCGCTTCAGCTCGTCGGTGGGCGCGCCGGTTGTTGGGCAAAACATCTACGTGAGCGACGGCTCGCTGCTGGCCATCGCAGCGGGCACGCGTAAGCGCGTGCTTGGCACGGCACTGGCGCTGACCGGACCCAACTTCGACACCTGGATCAACTCGTTTATTCCGGGCGTGCCAGAGTTCCAGTCGGTGTCGTTGGCCTCGGCCACCATCTTCGCTCTGCTGCTCACTGGCAACGCGGGGTTCTCGGCGGCCATCGATCAGATTTTATTCAAGACCGGCGGCGGCCGGCTGCGTATCGGTACGATCACGGCGGATGACATCAACTTCTTCACCGGCAACCTGAGCTGCTGGGACATCAGCGGCGTGACCGGCGAGTTGGCGGCAAACCTCGCGAACTACCCGGCCGGCCTTCGTATCTTGAACCTCGCCGCCCCTGTCGCGGCCGGTGACGCGACGCGCAAGAGCTATGTCGACGCCGTGTCCAGCCTCGGCACGCAGGCGTTTGGTAACACCACGACACCGGCTATCGTGGGTACATCCTTCCTTGACCCGTACTTCGCGGCTCGCGTCTCTCAGGTCACTGAAGCCACGATGCGCGTCACGCGCACCGGCGTGATCCGCAATCTTTTCATCCAGGCGCGCGTCGGCCCTGTGGCCGCACGCACCTACACCGTGCGCGTGAACGCGGCAAACACGCTGCTGGTGGCTACACTCGCCGCAGCAGGTACGCAGGCGAGCAACATCGTCAACACCATCGCGGTGGTAGCGGGAGATCGCTTGTCGATCAGCGAACTGTCCGGCGCAGCCACGGCCGGCCCCATCGATATCGTCACCACCATGGAGTTCGACGCCTCGTAGGTGTAACCTCACCTTGTAGACCAGGAGCAAATATGCCCTTCTCTCCACTCCAAGCACTGAACCTGAGCGCCGTCGCGGCCTACCCGACGAATCCGCAGGTCGACCTGTCGACGCAGTTCCTGCCCGACGGCTACGTCATGCAGGCGCTCACGGCCGCTGGTGACGCCGTGGTCCGCATCAGCTTCGACGGCATCACCGACCACTTGGAGCTGCGCAACTCGCTCCTCCCGTTTGAACTCATGACGACGGCCAGTAAGGTGTGGTGCCGTCGCGTGTCGGGCACCAACCCGACGACGCTGAACATCAACGGCAAGACGGACAGGTAGGAGGGCGTCGTGGCTGAGGTCACCGTCACGTTCAATGTTCCCATCCCGCAGCCGAGTGTGCTGAAGTGCCAGCTCACGAGTGCCAACATCGATGTGTCGACCGGCAGCTGCTCTGGTACGTGCGTCATGGTCGATGCAACCGGGCAGGTGCAGGGCTCGGAGAACTTCCAGATCGTGTTAACTCTCCAGCAGCTTGTTGATCTGGCCGCACCGCTGGTGCAAGAGCTGGTCAACCAGGGCGTGATCCCGCCCGGCACCGTCAACGTCGGACCGTAGGAGGCTAGCGTGATCGTCGGGCTGCTCGGCGTGTACGAGGACGGACTGCGGCGTGGGCCGGCAGTGCCGGTCGACCCGCGCACGTTCATCAAAATACCGAGCGGCTCCGACCTCACCGTGAAGCTACGCGCGGTCACGGCGAGTGGGGGCGACAAGGTGCTGGCCGGCGGCGTGCTCTCCATGACGGTGAAGCGCCGGCCTTCTGATGCGCCGATCATCCAGCGGCAGGGTGTGCTCGTGCCCGCGGACGGACCCGGCCGGTGCGATTTCACCTTCGTCCCGAACGACTGGCGGCAGATTGACCCGCTCGGGAACGGCGCACGCCTGTTGTATGACGTGTGGCTGCTCCAGGCCGGCGAGCAAAACGCGCTCGTCCCGGCCTCGCCGTTCCTGCTTCAGCCGTCCGTGCAGCTCACGGTGGGCGGCGTCCCGCCGGTCCCGCCGGTCGTGGTGGGCACGAACGCAGGTGTATATTCGACGGCTCCAAACGATGGCGCGGTGCTCGACGTGGTGTACCTCACCGCGCCGGACACGGTAGCTCCGGCCGACAACGACGACCCGCCCAAGCAGCCGGTCATCGGCTTCATCCGGCAGCGGCTCGACGCAAGCACCGTGCTCGTCCAGTACGCTGGCGAGCTGTCCGGCTTCGCTGGTCTGGTGTCCGGGGCGACCTACTTCCTCGGTGCAGCGCCCGGGGCGATCACGCCGGTAGCGCCAACCGTGAGCCCGTCGGTGCTCCAGCGAATCGGCTTCGCAAAGGACTCCTCGACGCTGGTCATCTTCGTCGACCGCGACTTCGTGGTGCTGTAGCTAATGGCCAACTTCCCCGCACAGGTGCTTCAGCCCGACGGCGCAGAGCGACGCGCGCGCGACGTGGACATGGTGATCGTCGGCAACGGCATCATCTCCGGCGTCGGCAACCTGCACCTGCAAGCAGCGGCCGGCGTGGTCGTGCTCGACAGCCCGGTGCTGCTCACCGGACAGCTCGATGCGGCCAACCAGAACATCGTCAACGTCAACTCGGCGGTGTTCGATTCGCTGTCGGGTGACGCCGCCTTCATCGAAGCCGGTGGTGGCTCGACCGCGGCCGTGTCAGTGGTCGGTCGCGGGCGCATCAGGTACGACGAGACGACTGACCGCTGGCAGATCAGCCAGGGCGGGGCGGCCTACATCGACATCGGCACGGGGTCACTGGCCATCGGTGAGGCCGTGGCCGGTGGAACGCCCACAGCGGTGCTCTACATCGACGCGGGTGGCAACCTCGCGCAGAGCGCCGGCCTGGTCTACAATGACGGCCCAGCGAACCTTGCTGTGGGCGGCAACGCTTCGGCGGCAACAATCACGGCTACTGGCCTCACGCCCGGCCGCGTGACGTACGCGGGCGCTGGTGGGCTGCTCTCGGACGACGCTGGGCTGACCTTCGATCCGGCCGAGCTGCGCCTGTCCGTAGCCGGTGGCCATCAGATGTCCGACTTCCCACTGCCGGTGTCGGCAGTGGGAACGGTGCGGCTGCGCTCGTTCGGCGGCTCGTTCCAGGCTTCCGAGAATGGTGCGGCCTACCTCGACGTGCTGGTCACCGGGGACAACACGCTCCAGTCCAGCTACGAAGCGAGCACCGGGGTGCCGGTCGACATCCAGCTTGCTGCGGTAAGAGGCGGCATCCGCATCCTTGACGTGGCGGCGCAGACCACGCCGTCGTTCGAGGTGTCATCGAGCGCCAGCGCGCAAGACAGCATCATGGTCACCCGCACGTTTGCGGGTGCCGGCAACGGCATTGATGTCTCGATGGGTGCCACGAGTACGGGTGTCGGCATCAATGTCTCACACACCGGAAGCGACGCGGCACTCCAGGCTACCGCATCCGGCTCGGGTCTGGCGTTGAACGTGACCACCTCGGGTACCGGGCAACAAGCCAGTTTCACCAATGTCAGCGACACAGCGACTATCTCGACCACGTTCTTTCGCGTGCCGACGGTGGCGACGGGCGGGACGAATGTCCGCCTCTCGGATAACGGCAATTTCACCGGGTTTCTTTTCGAGCTACTTCACTCTGGAACTGGGACCGGGATACAGTTTACGCACTCGGCGGGGGCGGGAACTTCGTTCAATCTGAATCGATCCCCAGGAGTGGCGACTGCCGGCAACGGCATCCAGATCACCTATGGTGCCAATACGACCGGCACCATGGTCAACCTGTCGCAAGCCGGATCGGGTATCGCATTCAATCTCCAGAGTACCGGAGTGGGCACGACGCTCCAGGTCGGCGCTACCGGAGTAAGCGCGAGCGCCGCGATCATTTTTTCCGCGTCGAATTCGCCGACGTTCAATACGTCGAACACGGCAGCTACCGCCGTGATCGCCAACGCGTTCAATCGGCTCCCCGCTGCTCCGATTGGCGGGTCAATTCTCCGGCTTAGCTCCAACGTCAACTTCACCGGCATCGGTCTGGAGATCATCAGCGGCGCGGCGGCTGGCAGTGACACCGGCATTGATGTTGTCATGCGCGGTAGCGGCATCGGTTGCGTCCTGCACGACCAGGCCGCCAACGCTCACACCGGGCTTCTTCTTCGCCTGCAACACGACCAGACTGGCTCGACGGGTCTGCTGCTGGAGATGCGCAAGAGCCCGGCTGCCGCGACGGCGGGTGACCTCGCGTCGATCATTGTTGGAGGGAACGCGAGCGGCAACATCTGGGCAGTGACTCATGGTGGTTCGGGTGATTACGAATCCATCGCCATGACGGGGGCGGGCCGCTACCTAACGCTCTCGCACACCGTCGCCGGGGAGGTGTGGCGGATCACCGGCCCGGCTGCGCTGGTGACCAGCGTCCTCACCACGGCGGGGGCGATGCAACTGGCAGCCGGCACTGCTGGCGCGCCGTCGTTCACGTTCACCCTGTCCGCCACGACCGGCTTCTTCCGCAGCGCGGCGGACGTGGTGGACCTCTCCATCGCCGGCACCTCGAAGTATTCGTTCGCCGCCGCGTCGCTGACGCTCGCCGACGCGCTCAACCTCGTGGTCGGCACGGGCACCGGCACCAAGATCGGCACGGGCACCACGCAGAAGTTGAGCGTCTACGGCGTGGCTCCGGTCGCGCAGGGTGCAGCCATCGCGGACGCGGCTGGTGGTGTGGTCATCGACGCCGAGGCCCGCACGGCACTGAACGCGCTCCTGGCGCGGGAGCGAGCGTTCGGGCAGATCGCACCGTAGCCCATGAGCAGCGTCACCCGCACGGCTCTCCGTGCTAGAAAGAGAAGGACCATGCGCTACGTCGTCGTACCCGAGAACATCACCCCGATCAACTACGCCACTGGCAAGCCGCTCGTCATCGGGCTCGGGGGCAAGGATGGTGCGACCGGCGAGCCGTGGACCTTCCACCGCTACCTGTCGGTCGTCGTCTTCGACGACCGCAAGCTGGGTGCGTCGCGCAAGCACGCCAAGGCGGTCAAGAAGGTCCACAAGCTGTTCAAGGACGCGTCGCCCGGCGACGTGGTGGCGGTCGAAGACTGGGACTGGGAGCAGGTCAAGACCGTCATCGACGAGCCGACCACGCCGCAGTCCGGCACCTTGTCGGCGCAGTTCACCGAGTTCATGGACGCGTGGTGTGACGCCAAGGAAGAAGCGCCCAAGGTCGAGAAGCTGAATGGCAAGCCCGAGCCGGTGGCGCTGCCGGATGCTCTCGTGACCGAGCGCGCCGAGGCGTAGCCGTGGACGAGGCGCTCCGATTCGTTGAGCGCGTTGGCGTCCCGGCCGGCGCGATGTTCTTCCTGCTGAAGTACGTGCTGGAGGAGCTGCGCGAGATCAAGAGGCTGGCCTACAAGCAGTCGGTCACCCTTGCCACCATCGCCAAGACGCTCGACGTTGAGATGGCGAGCGACCCCAGCACGTCGCTGAACAAACCACCTGGAGGTGCGTGATGTGGTCCTTCATCGCCACGCTGATCCTGTTCCTGGTCGTCACCGTGTCGGCCGCGTTCGCGCACGCCAGGCAGAGGAAGCGCATGGACGACGCCTTCCACGAGTCGGAGAAGGCCATCATCGCGGCTGGTGAAGTCGCGCAGCGCCGGCATACGCAGCGGTTCGGTCGCGAGGACAGCGGGCTCCAACAGACGCTTTCGATGCCGACCCGGCCACCGCGCATGCACAAGAAGGCATGATCCGGCTCGCGCTGGCGTGTGGGTTGGTGGTGTCCTGGGTGCCCTTGATTCTCGACCGCTACCGGCTCTGGCGAGCGCGCGGGAACCCGATGACGTTGGCGACCTGCCTGCTCATCCTGCTGGCTGCCTACCTGCCGGTGTGGATTGTGGCGGGTCCAAGTGACCCCTGGTCGTGGCTTGGGGTCGTGGTGGTAGACTCTCTTGTGTGCGGCTTCTTCTATGCAGCCCTTGCGTGGTCGCGCAAGAAGTTCCCTGGCGGTCGTCAACAGAACGGAGAACGCCGATGAAGCGGTGGATGCTCGGAGTGCTGATGGTGTTCGGGCTGGCGCTGGCCGGCGTGGGTGCGGGGATTGCGTGGGCCGACCCTGATGCCGGTGTGGTCAAGATCGCAGCCGATGCCGGGCCAGCGGTCGCAGCCGTGTTGCCCAACCCCGACAACAGCGACGCCTTCCTCAAGTCCGTCTTCGATGCGGTGATGTCGAAGAACTGGATGTGGACCGGCGCGCTCGGGGTCATCGCCCTGGTGTGGCTGATCAGGAAGTTCGGGGCGAAGAAGCTGCCCTTCCTTGCGACCGACCGTGGCGGTGCGCTGCTGGTCATGGTCACGTCCCTTCTTGGAGCCGCGGCCACCGCGCTCGGAGCTGGGAAGCCGATCACTGGAGATGTGTTCAGGCAGGCGCTCATGCTCGGCTTCATGGGCGCGGGCGGCTTCACCTGGGTCAAGCGGATGCTCGGCTCAGGGCCACCCAAGGCGTAAGCCCGTGGTCGCCGCCATCGCCATCGGTATCCTGGCGCTCGCCCTGGCGGCCCTGTGGTTCGCTGGGGAGGCAGGCCAGGCCAAGGCCGACAACGCCGGCCTGAAGGCCGACCTGGCGCAAGCCAAGGCCACCAGGGACGCGCTCAGCTCGGCAGACCGGGACGAACTCACCCGGCTTCGCGCCGAGCGGGACATGTACCTCAAGCGCCTACACGAGCTGGAAGACGCCATCGCACTGTCACCGGACCCGGTAGTGCGGCGTGGCCACCTGCGCGAGCTGAGCAAGACGTTTGCCGAGCTGGGGAAGCCCAAGTGAAGATCGAGATCTCGAACGACGGCTCGCTCCTGCGCATCCGCTGCGCGGACGGGCACGACTGCATCGTGGTGACGGCCACCGGCGATGCGAACATTCACCTCCACTGCAAGGCCGTGGTCTGTCTGTGCGGCCGGCAGGTCGACATCCCGACTGCCGAGCAACTACTGAAGGCGTCGCTGCCCATCCCGGCGCAGAAGCCACCGCCCGAGAGGTCCAATTGAAGCTGGCTGCTCTCCTGGTAGTCGCTCTCACCGGCTGCGGCTGGTTCGTGCGTGACCGCGTGCGGACCATCGAGGTCGTGGTCGAGAAGCCGACACGCTGCCTGGACATCGACCCGCCCGACGCGGTGCCGCTGGTCGAAGGCGGCACGTCGACCTGTCCGGACGGCTACGACTTCTGCATGGAAGCCGCTGGCTCGGCCGCGCTGGCCAAGCTCTACGAGTGGGCGATGGGTGCGTGGATCCACTGCGGTCCAGCACCGCGAGACGCTGGCCCGTGATCAAGGCCATCCGCCACCGGCTTCGCGTCTGGAAGGCTGAGCGACGCGAGCGCAAGAAGGACAACGAGCGCAGTTCGCAGTGGCCGCGCGTGCGGGATGCCTTCAAGAAAAACAGGCCGTGCGCGGCGTGCGGCGGGATCGAGCGGCTTCAAGTCCACCACAAGAAGCCGTTCCATCTGGCGCGCATGCTGGAGCTGGAACCGAAGAACCTGATCGTGCTGTGCATGGGGCCGCCGGAGTGCCACCTGCGCATCGGCCACGGTGATGACTTCGAGGCGTACAACCCGCACGTCGAGATCGATTCCATCCTGTGCTACACGCACCCGAGTGACCGGGCGACCGTCGAGACGAAGGCCCGCCTGTCGAGGAGGTACTGATGCTGCTCGGAGTAGACGTGGCCTCGGTCGGCGGCGCGCGGAACATCGACTGGCGCGTGGCCAAGGCCGGCGGCATCAATTTCGCCTTCCTGCGCTCGAACTACGGCGACGAGACGGACAGTATCTTCAAGCGCGAGTGGCCGCGCCTGCTCGACGCCGGCATCACGCGAGGCGCATACCTGTTCCTGCGCCACCCGCTCAAGTCGGGCGTCTACAAGAAGGGCATCAAGCCGCCCGCCTCGCCGACCAAACAGGCCGAGGCGATGGTCAAGCTGCTGAACGGGCTCGGCATCGAACCGACCGACTTCCCGCCCATCATCGACGTGGAGTTCTCCGGTGACGGACGCACGGCCACCGGACTGTCTGCGGCCGAGTGCCTGGACCGCGTGCGCGAGGCGGTCGAGGTGGTGCGTGACGCCTATGGCGTGGACCCGATCCTATACACGTCCGCGCGCGTGTGGCGTGACGACTTGTCGAACCTGCCCGCGCCCGACCTGGCCGGCTGCCCGCTGTGGCTCGCGCGCTACCCGTTCAAGGCTGGGCCGGCGCAGCTCGGTGCGGCGCTGTCGGGCGTGAACCCGCCGCCGATCCCACCGCCGTGGGGCGACGCCGACAACTGGTGGATGCACCAGTACCAGGGGAACGCCGAGGGCTGCCCTGGCTTCCCCGTCGGCAAGGTGGACATGAACAGGTTCAACCCGATGGTGGGGGCGGACGACAAGGGCGCTCGTGCGAAGTGGGTGCGCGACCGGCTGGCTGGGCAAGACCTGGGCGACTTCCAAGCCGAGCGCGGGCTTGTGGCGGACGGCGTGATCGGCCCCCGGACGTTCGCGTACCTGGCCTGGCAGACGGTCGACCGTCCCTAGTCCACGTCGTCCTCGCCCGCGTGCTGCATGTCGTCGGGAGCGAGCGCGTCCAACTCATCAGCCATCACGATGATCGCCGTCGTGACCGTTCGGCAACGTGCATGAGAAGCCGCCTTCATCGGGGTCACTTTTCTCTGAGTAGTATGGGCACTGCATCACTCGCCTCGTCCTTGGTTGTCGGCGTCCATCACTTCGCCACCCAGTCGACGCATAGATTGTTGAGCTGCTGGCAGGGAGCCGTACCGCACTGCGGGCACGACGGGCCGAGTGCTGCCAGCGCAAGCTTCAGGTCGTCGCCGTACCATAGCTCGCTCACACTGTAGCTGGTCGAACCTTCCCAGCCGCCACCGCCGGCCTGCCACCACGGGTCATGCTCATTCGGCCGCGATTTCGGCCACTCCGTCGACCACTGCTGCCCGGCCTTGAGCAATTCATCGGAACGTTTCTGCGCTCGCTCGGCGTGCGCGTCGGCGTCCTTCTGGTTGTCGTACCAGCAAACGGTCCACTCGCATCGGTCGCTGTACGCGCCGCAGGTGCCGCTGACCACGTAGATCGGCTCGCTCATCGGTGCGGCCCATGCTGCTGTGGCTCCTTGGGGCCGAGGAATCTGCGCCCGCAAAAGCAGCACCGTTCCTCACGGTGACGGGCGCGTCGATGCCCCTTCACCACTTTGCCTGTCTCGTGGACGCAGTGCGTCTCGGCCTCGCCGGTCGCCTCCTCGCGCTCGGCGCAGTAGTTGTCGCTCATGGTTTCTCTCCGTCTCCGTCGCACAGTACGGTGGCGACACCGGGCAGCTTCATGAAGCACCGGTGGCAGTGGTGTTCCCCCGGCTTGTCGGCGTCCTTGTCGTGGTGCGGCGGCCGGATGGCGCGCGGAAACGCGGCTCGCGCCTTGTTGGCTCCGACGCACCAGTCACAGTCGGCCCCGCAGCCGGCGCACTTCTGGACCGGCTGCGGTTGATGGAAGTCGGTCATCGGTGGAACCCCAACCAGATGCACGTCGAGCACCACCAGCCCGGGTTCTGCGCGCCGAGCCTGCGCCCGCAGCGGCAGTAGCGCACGGTGGTCACGGGCTCGCTCACGCCGGGTCCTTGAAACGCCAACAGCCAAGCAGCGGCCAGTGCGCCTGTCCTGTGCGCCCGCACCGACAGCAGCAGCGACGGTAGTTGTCGACGGTGACGCCGCGCAATCGCCACCACAGGTTGCTGGCCCACAGAGGTGGCGTCCACAGCAGGCGATGCGGCGTCATCCCGGCTCCTTGTCGATCACGTAGAACCTGTCGGCCAGCCTCGCTGCAAGCAGCCCCGCCACTCGCTTGGTGTCGCCCTCGTCGTCGAGACAGTAGCTCTCGGTGCCGGCCAGCCCGGCGTCGCGCAGCCACTTCAGAATCTCGTCGCGGGTCATCGCCGTGTCGAGGTACGGCTGGATGGCCTTCTGCACGAGCGCGATGGGGAGCCCCAGCAGCTCGGCTGCCTTGCCGATGCTGATGGCCTGCACCACGTAGGCGACCTGCACCAGCACCCACAGGTCGCGCTTGTCGATCATGGTGAGGTTCTGCCGCGCGTCGAGGATGGCCTTCACCAGCGTCTTGTCCTTCTCGCTGTCGTCGCTCACCGCTTGACCTTCTTCCACAAGGCGCGCAAGCGAAGCGCGGCGTCGTGGGCCTTTTCCCACTGCTGCTGAGACTTGAACGCCACTACCGCTTCGCTGTCGAAGTTCACGTACATCACTTCGTTGCCGTCGCAGATCGTCCGCACCAGCAGCTTCACGTCTTCGATCTGCTCGGGTGTGACACTCTTTCGTTTCACAGCGTCACCTCCGGTGGCGGGAAGCGGGTCTGGAGCCAGCGCGCCTGTCCTGTGCGCCCGCACCGACAGCAGCAGCGACGGTAGTTGTCGACGGTGACACCGCGCAGTCGCCACCACTGATGCTCACCTTGTCGATGGTCGTCTTCTTTTCGACCTCAACGCAGACGGAACGACCAACGATGACCAGCACCTCACCGTCGGAGTCCTGCCACTCCAGCCAGTTCTTGGCGCACGACTCGGCTTCCTCTTTCGATTCAAAGCCGTGCTCCGCGTCGTCCTCCATCATCCACTCGGACATATCGGTCTGCTTGAACAGAACCCACCAACGGTTCGGTTCTTTGTCCTTCTTTTTTGTCACGGTGCGACCTCCGTCGGAAAGCGGGTCTGGAGCCAGCGCGCGAGCAAGTCCAGCACCGACTTGGCGATGGGAAAGTCTTTGTCGCCAGTCAGGCCGTTCGGCTCGAAGGTCATGCCGCGCAGCTTGTCGGTGAGCGACGCGAGCGGCACGCCGTGCTGCATCGCGATGGACATCACCAGCGCAACGGCGTCGAACGCGCCGCTGGTGAGCGAGCCCTGCCGGTCGCACTTGATGAAGACCTCGCCGGGCTTGCCGTCGTCGTACAGGCCGACGGTCACGTAGATCCGCAGCGGCTCACCTTCGGTGCGCTGGAGCGTGAACTTCCGGGTCACGCTGGCGCGCGTATCTGGCAGCCGCACGCGACGACGCTCGGACGCGAGACGCAGGCGTTCGCACTCCATGGTCGTCTTGACCAGCTCGGCGTTGATGTTCACCCGCGCGGTGCGCTGGTTGTGGGCCTCGGACTGCGCGGCTTCCAGCTCGACGCGCTGCCGCTCGATGACGTTGCGTGCGCCGGCCGCGTCGAGACGCGCCTGCTCGTCCTTGGTCAGCTTCTTCACCGGCACCTTGGTCTTGCTGGCGTAGCTCATGTCTTCTGCCTCGCATTGTGGTGGGCCGCGACGATCCGCAGGAAGTCCTCCACGTCCATCGTCACCGGCGTGTTCGCACCGAACGGCCCTGTCTGCGCCTGCGTCGCGAGGTACTCCAGCGCCGACAAGCGCAGGGTCGCGTAGATGGTCCGCTCGCGCAGCCGATGCCAGATGCACACGGGGATCGATCCACCGTAGCGGAAGTCGGCGGGCGTGGTGAAGCGCGCGCGGATGTCACGCTCGGCCTGCTCCAGCTTCTTCACCGGGTTCGGGTTGATCGAGTCGGTCAGCTCACACCAGAGCTGCGACAGCGGGCATACCGAATCGGCGAAGAACACGTCCGGGTTCGCCGCGCGTTCAGCCTGGCTGGCCCGGCGCACGGTCACGCCGGGGAACGCCTTGCGCAGCAGGTTCGCTACGGCCCGCTCGAAAACCTTGCCCTTGGTGCGTTGCATTTTGCTCATCGTAGGGCTCCTGGCAAGAAGGCACAGCTTGCACGAGTGCCACGGGTCGGGCCGCTCGTTAGCCGACTGCTGGCGCTTCCGCACAGCACCGCAGTCTTTGCAGTATTCGTACACCGCACCGAGGTTGGTGCGCCGGTGGTGGCAGGTGTCCTTCACTCCGGCACCATGATCGCGTGGCCCCACTTGCACGGCGGCTGTGCGCCCTTGCCGGTGAGAAGCCAGATCACGTTGGCCCACCGCGGCGCGTTCTCGGGCACGCCGATCATCCCGTCGGTGGCGGCGATGATCACGTCCGGTCGCTCGCGCCGCTTGGCCAGCTCCTCGAACGCCGGCCGGAAGTCCGAACCGCCCCCGCCCTTCAGCAGCTTCGCGACCTCGCGCCAGTCCCTCACCCGCTTCATGCCGTGGATCTGCGAGTCGATGGCGATGCAGTCCATGTCGGTGCCGATGGACCTCAGGATGCCGCGCGACTCGCGCACGATGATCCCGAGCTGGTCGCCACTCATCGAGCCGGACGTGTCCATCAGCAGGCACGCGCGCGGCTCCGGTGCGATCATGCCGGGGCGGATAGGGTCGTTGTTCCCACCGGCCAGGCTGCGCCGGGATGGGCGCGAGAAGGAATAGTCACGCATCCCGATGCGGTGCGCGACGAACGACCGCGCGCGCCGGGCCAGCTCGTCCTGCCAGCGGATCTTGTGCGGCTTCAGGAACTCCTCGGCCCACCGCTCCAGCCCGGCGGGCAGGCTGCCGCGACCCTTCTGCTGCGCCCACTTCCTCACCGCTTCGGCTGCGCGCTGCCGGCTGGCATCGACCTCGACCTGCGCGCGCTCGTCCGGGTCGCCGTCGGGTTCACCCTGCGCAGGATTGCCGGCGCACTTGCCGCATTTGCCCTGCCCCGTCTTTTCACCGTCACCAGGCTTCGAGCCACTGCTCGGCTTCGGTTTGCCGTTCGGGTCCGTCGGCAGGTGCGCATAGTACCAAGCCGCCGTCTCGCCTTCAGGCAGGTTGAACCGCTGCGGAAAGTACACGCCGTCGGGCAGCGGCAAGCGCATGTCGCGCACCATCGGGTTGATGCGCAGGTCGAAGGCGGCGTTCCAGCGGTCGCCCTGCCTGGCCGGGTCGCAGTCGTGCAGCAGGTGGTGCATGAATTCGTGCATGAACGCGCCGGCCAGTACCGGGATGGATTCCTTGGCCACGAAGTCGGGGTGCCAGTAGAGCACCTGCCGGTCGCTCATGGCCATCGTCGGCATGGCCAGCCACTCAGCCTCGCGCGTCACGATGCGCAGCAGCTCGGCGCGGAAGTAGGGCGCAGTCTCCGCGGCGACGGCGCGCGCGGTGGCCAGCTTGCCGGCGTTGTTCACGACGCTCTCCGCACACCCCTGGTCGCATCGACCGTGGGCCATAGCTTGGCCGCCACCTTCATGGCGTCCGGCGTCGTGCTGCCCAGCCGGCCCTTCGACAGCGGCTCGGCCGCAGCCAGGCACACGTCGGGCGCGGTGTCGACGATGGGGCGCATGATGCTCCACAGCTTCGCGGAACGGTCGACGCGCTTCGGGTCGCCGGCTGCCGACTGCATGATCAGCGTGGCGCACGACTGGAGCACCGCCACCGTGCGGTCGAGCCGCGTCGGGTTGTGCGTCCACTGCGCGTCACCGTCGAGCAGGCGCACCGGGTCGGGCAGGTCGGCCTCGGTTGCCCACGTCGCAAACTCCGCGCCGGCACCGGGGCCGACGAAGGCAGAGATCAGCGTGAGCTGCATCGACTTCGACAGGCCGTGCAGCCGGGCCGACGCGACCGCGCGCGTGCCCATGTCCCAGGTGCGCGGCGACGGCCACGCGCCCGAGCAGGCCGGGTCGCCATCCTCCGGCTGGTCGTGGTGCAGGTTCGGCCGGGCCGACAGGAAGCCGGACACCAGGCCGACCGCCTCGGCGTAGTGCGCCGGCCAGTTCGCCTCGACGCTCGCCTCCAGCTCGGCGGCGTCACGCGTGGACTCCGTGTTGGCGCGCGCGGCACCGACACGGCCGGCGCTGGCCATGTACTGCGACCACGCCGCGATGGTCGGGGTTGGCCAGATGAAATGGCCGAACCTATTGGCCAGCGCGTCGGAGAGATCCCAGGTGCCCGAGCTGCCGGCCGGATTCATGATCGCGGTGAAGCGCACCGTCGGCGGCAGCACGAAGTCACCGACCACGCCTTCGAGCACGACGCGCAGGAGCGCCGACTGGACGGCCGGCGGGGTGCGGTTCGCCTCGTCGAGAATCACGCACGCGCGGCCAGCGGCAGCGGCTTCGACCGCCCACCGGGGCGGTGCATACTCGGTGAGGCAGAACATGATCCCGTCGGGCGCTTCGACGGCGCGCGCGCCGGGGACACGAGCGCGCACCCACGCCAGCAGCCGGTCGCGCTCGGCCGGGTCACGCACCGGGAGGGGCATGCCCAGAAAGTCCTCAGGCTGGCGCAGCGAGGCCAGCACCGGCACGCCGTGCAGCCCGAGCGCGCGGCAAAGCGCCTTGACGCGGAACGTCTTGGCCGTGCCCGGCGGGCCGACCACCAGACCGGGCAGACCCCACCGCTCGATGCCCGGCGTGTACCAGAGCACGCGCAGGATTTCGTCCACGTCATCAGCCTTCAGCACGGCAGCGGATGGGGTTGCGTTCTCACTCGTCATTGGTCACTCGCTCCCTTGTTTGGTTTGCCCGTTTCGTCCAGCATTTTTCTACCACCCATTGTGGTCGCGCGCCGACTACGGTCATGCGCGCGCTCGGCGCTGTACTCGCGCCAGTCACCGCGGGCGACGCGGGGCGCGTCGGCGTAGCGGGCGTTACTTCCGCTCATGACCATCGTGTAGACGTTCACCTGGAGGCTACCCGGTCCGGCGAGCAGCACACGGTCGCGGCGGTAGAAGCCGGACGCGGTGCCTTCCAGCTGGTCGAGGCGCGCCAACCCCTCGGCGTTGACCTCGTACAGCTCGCCTGCGATGTCGGCCTGGTCGGGCGTCTTGACCGGCACGAGTGCCGGATAGCTGCCGAGGTCGAGCATGGTGTACCGCCCGCCTTCCATCGTGGTGCGGCACATGAAGCGCGCGCCGTCGAGCACGTGGTGGTTGTGCAGTCCGCGCAACAGCGAGCCGTACACGAAGACGCGGAACGAAGTGAAGCGCATCAGTCGATTTCCCTCGTGCCGATGATCTCGGCGTCGTTTTTCTCAGCCCACTTCACCATCTCGGCCGTGTCCTTGAACGTGCGCCGCCACTCGACAGCCACTTCGACTCGACGATGCCGCCCTTGTGGTGGACGGCGGTCCATGCCGCGGAAGCCGTACGCCTCGATCCGCTTGCCCACTTAGATCTCCTCGAACGACATCACCATGTCGTCGTTCAGAATGACTTCCCACGTGCGGGCGATGACCGCGCGGCCGTCAGCGTTGTACTCGGTGACGACCACGTACCAGTCGCTGCGCTCGTCGCCCTCGCTGTCCATGCCTTGCTGCGCGACGCCGGTCAGACCCGTCCATGTGACGAACTCCGTTTCAACTTCCATCTTGATGTTCGCGTTCATGAACGGATCTATATGCGCTAATCGTGCCATAGGTGGAATGACGATATTATGGGCGTTTAGGGATTCATGGAATTACGGTAACTTACCGACTTTGCCTTGAGTTACAGGTACTTACACTGTGACAAAAACGGTCAACTGTCTTCCACGGAGACACCCCGCGTAAGCCCACGTACTCACACATAAATCAGGCAATACCGACATTTCCCACAAGTGCGATACGCGCCATGATGTCACGAAATCCCCTAAGTATCTGAAACGTGGTTACAGTAACTCCATGAATCCTATTAATCCCATATGGCACCGTTTTCGCATATACTAGGATCATGACGACGACGAACAACACGACGACACGCACTTGCACCCGCTGCAACAACGTGTTTCCCGTCACCGCCTTCCGCGTCCGTACCGATGGCCGCACCGTTTTCTGGTGCAACCCGTGCTTCACCGCGTACTCGCGTGAACGCCGCGCGCGCATCGCGACCGGCGCGGTGACGCCGCGCACCGGCCGCACGGCGAGTCGCACGCTGGTGAGCGCCGCCGACCTGACCTACGGCGTCGAGCTGGAGTACGGCAACATCACCACGGGCGCGGCTGCCGCGGTGATCGCTTCGGTGGTTGGTGGCGTGGCCGGGTCGTACTACCAGCGTGAGAACGGCCACACGGCGAACGGTCACGCGGTTGTCGCCTCGGATGGCCGTCGCTGGATCTGCGAGTACGACAGCAGCATTTCGGGCTTCGAGTTCGGCACCGCGGAAATCGTGTCGCCCGTCCTGAAGGGTGCGGCGGACATGGAGCTGCTGCAGAAGATCGTCCGCGCGCTTCGCGCCGCTGGCGCGCAGGTCAATCACTCGACTGGTCTGCATGTTCACGTTGGCGTGTCGAGCTGGAAGGTGGCCCGCTCGACGGTCGCGCACTTCGCCGCGGTGCAGGATGCGGCCTACGAGGCGTGCCAGGTCATCTCGGCGCGCACGCAGTGGGCCGCCAAGCTGCCCGCCTGGAAGGTTTCGGAGCTGACCGCTTGCAGCACGGACGCGTCGCTGCGGCGCGCGTGGTACGGCTGCTCGCAGACGGTCGCAAACGCGAAGGCGCAGAAGTATCACGGCTCACGCTACCGTGGCATCAACCTCTGCTCGTTCTGGCGTCAGGGCACGGTCGAATTTCGCCTGTTCAACAGCACCACGCACGCCGGCAAGGTTCGCGCCGCGGTGCAGTTCGCGTTGGCGCTGGTCGCCGCCGCGCACAACGCGGTGGACGTGTTTCCCGTCACCGCCGACCGCGCCGGCATGGCCGCTTGCCTCGACTCGCTCGGCCTGCAGGGCGACGGTGCGGCGACGGTGCGCCACCACTTCCTCGCTCGCTGGGACGCGGACGACGCCGCGGACGACGCCGCGCACCGCGCGGCCTAACCTGGAAAAACATGAACACGGCACTTGACAGCTTTCCCACAATGGACATAATGAGAGGTATGGAGATGACGACGGTCACGGCGATGCACAAGGCGGCGGTGGCAGACGAGCTGGCGCGTGGTTGGGGCCGGGGCTACCCGCGCACCCCGATGATCGACGCCGCCTTCACGCTGACGGACACCGAGCTGGTGGCGCTGCGCACGTTCAAAGCGGCATGGCTGGCCGCCAAGGTCGCGACCGACTTGGACGCTGCGAAGCTGGCCGCCATCCGCACCTGCGCCGAGGCACTGCTGGGTGAGCTTGCCCCCGAGGTCGAGCGCGGTGCTGCGCTGACCGGCCGCTCGGACGGGTCGACCTACAACCCCGCGCACATCATCACGCTGCGCGGCGCGCTCTCCGTCATCACCGCGCTGCACGAGCTGACGCACGCGCGCGGCTACGGTGAGGTCGGCGCGGTGTGGTGGTCGGTCAACGCCTTCCGGTTGGTGTGGCCCAAGGCGTTCGCCAAGCTGCGCAACGTGCCGGGCACGCACGTCATGCGGAAGGTGGTGCGCTAGTGCCCGTGGTCTTCGCCTACGGCTCGAACCTCGACCCGGTGCAAATGATCGCCCGGTGCCCGAGCGCGCGCCTGCTCGGTGAGGCGCGCCTGCCTGGTGCGCGGCTGGCCTTCGTCGGCTACTCGCGCGGGCGCGGCGGTGCGGTGGCCACGGTGTCGCGCGCACACGGCCACTTCGTGCCCGGTCTGATCTGGCACGTCAGCCACGCCGACCTGCACACGCTCGACGAGTACGAGGGCGCGCCGACGACCTACTACCGCCGTCGCTGGAGCGTCATGCGCGCGGACGGCAGCACGGTCAAGGCGCACGTCTACAGGCACCGCAGCCCGGTGCTTGGGCTGCCGCACCCGGACTACTTCTCGATCATCGCGCGCGTCTACGTGGCGCGGCGGTTCCCCACTGCGCCGCTGGAGTCGGCCCTGCGACTCTCCGGCGTGAAACTCAAACCGCGCGCAAGCGCGCTGGCTGCGTAAGGAGCGACCTATGGGAACCGAGCAGACCGTGATGGACCTGGAACCGACACCGACCGCACCGAGCACGATCCGCACCGGCGTGATCAACATCGAGGGCGGACTCTCGACAGCCGGTGCCTCGACGTGGTGGAGGCTGTCCGGCTACGTGGACGTGGCCACGCTGCACAATACGTGGCTGCACGCCGGGCTCAACCCCGACTGGTTGCCCAACGCGCCGAGCGCGGCGACCGCGCTGCGCCGCTCGATGCGCTCACACGAGGCGCGTCGGCTGCTGGCCCGCCCGCTCGACGGCGGCGAGGGTTGGCTGCTGGTGCGTGAGCGGCTGGCCGTGGACAGCGACACGGCTTACGAGGCCACGCCACTCCTGCGCGTCAGCGTAAACGCGGCCGAGGATGGAGCGGACGTGTCCCTCCTCGTCGAGCACACCGAGGAGCTGGAGCAGGTCGCGCTGGCGATCCGCAACGAGTTCGGCACGCACCTCGACCGGCTGGCACCCGAGGACGTGTCGGTGTGGCTGTCGCGAATGATGGTCAAGCTCGACGCGGTGGCGCTGCGTGACACGGGTGGGATTTACTTCGTTCCCAATGGGCGCGTCGAGCTGCTGCGCGCCATCGCGATGGTGCTGCGCGCGGTGACGGCGCACGTCGTCTACGAGATGCCGGCCATCAAGTCGGAGGGCGCGGTCGAAGCCATCCTCGCCGCGGTCGAGTCCGAGGCAGTGCAGGCGGCGAAGAAGATGGAGGGCGCGCTGTCTGATGGCGCGCTCGGTGCGCGTGGTCTGGCGAACCGCGAGGAGCAGTGCCGCGAGGTCGAGCGCAAGGTGGCCGGCTACGAGTCGCTGCTGGGCCGGTCACTCGATGGACTGCGTGAGCGGCTGGAGAAGCTGCGCGCCAACATCGCCGTCGCCATCATGGCCGCGCGCGCCGACGCCGACGAGGTGACGTGATGGACGCCAAGGAGATCGTCGCCACCTGCCACGCCATCGCTGCGCGTGCCGACGAGATCGACAACCGCGTGCCCATCCTGTCGGCCGAAGCGGTGGCGCGGCTGGTGCGCTGTCTCGCTGCCGATGAGGACGCGCGCATCCTGTTCAACACGCTGGTGATGCTCTCACGCGCTTCCCGGGTGGTGCGCTGATGGGTGTCGTCAGCCTGGCCGGGCTGCCCAAGCCAGCGGTCCAGCTCTCCGGTGAGGACGGCAACGCCTTCATGGTGCTGGGCCTGATGACGCGGGCGCTGCGCAAGGCTGGGTGGACGCCCGAGCAGGTCAAGGCGTTCGCCGAGGAGGCCAAGTCGGGCGACTACGATCACCTGCTCGCGACCTGCATGAAGTACGCGGAGGTCGACTGATGTCGCGCTCCTACGCGCCGGTCACGCTGGAGATCAAGAAGGCCATCTTGCTGTCGGGTGTGACCACGCTGTTCTCGTCGTCGCATGAGATCGGGCCGGGCGGCCTGCTGCTTGCACCGGTGTTCGCGGTGGAGATCGCCAAGGATGGCAAGAAGCATGGTGACACCGACGAAGCCATCGCGCTGGAGATCAAGACCGCTCGCGATGACGGGACGCTCCAACACGCAACCGAGTTCTTCGACGCCATGGGTGGTGAGGCTGCGTCTACAGAAGTGGTCCGTAGCTGGACCGGAAAGGGAGGCCGACGGTGAGCCAAGAGCAAAGCATCAAGACGTTCGGCGCGGCGCTTCGACATCTCAGGGAGAAGAAGGGCATGAGCTACGTGGACGTGGCGGACCTCACGCGAGCGGACAAGAAGCGCGTGAAGGCGTGGGAAGCCGACTCGCCCCCGTACCCGAACACGATACAGCTCAAGGCGCTGTACGCCTGCTTCCCGCCACTCAAGCACTACACGCACCTGATGACGCGGGCGCAGGGGGACGAGATCGCGTTCAAAATGAACAAGGGTGTTTACGAAGCGGACGCACAGCTGAAGCGTGGCTTCGTCGCCGGGCTGCCGCGAGATGAAGCGCGGCGCGCGGCAAGCGATGCTTTCGACCGGGAGCTGACGTGGATCCCGCCCATCGACAAGTCGCCCCCACCGGCTGATGTGGCGGCCCCGCTACCAAAGCCAAAGACCTTCGGCGAGGCGCTGCGACAGGCGCGCGTGCGTGAAGGGCTGTCCGTCATCGAGCTGGGTCCACTAATCGGTGTCGACCCGGCCGCGGTGCGGCAGTGGGAGAACGGAAACTCACAGCCGGTGGTCGAGAACTACAACAAGCTGAAGGCGCTGCTGCCAGTGCTGTGCTCGGGGCCAACGCCAATCTCGCAGGACATCCCGAAGCCGGCCGGTGCGGCGCGCGGGCGCACGGAAGAAGCGACTGCGCCCGGCACTGCGTGGCGCAGTCGCGTGCGTGACGCGCTCGACAAGGCTGATGCCGACGTGAGCGGTGCGGCGTTCACCGTGCGTGCTCTGGTCGAGCTGCCTGAGACGACCGCCCGACAGGTGGCCGACGCGCTCAACAAGCTGATTGAGTGGGCGCGTGCTGTCAAGACCGCGCTGCCCATCCACGTCGTCGAGCACGGTCGCTCGTACCCCGGCAACGGCGTGACCGCTGCGCCTGCGCTGGCTGAGCCGGTCCTGCCTGTCAGCGCGAGCGCGCAGCCGGACTACGGCTGGCGACGCTGCGCGACGCTCGGCGGCAAGGGACACCTGTGGAACCCGGCTCCCGGTGCGGTGCCGCCGCGGTCGACGGACGGCCTGCCTGACGTGACCTGCCCACACCACGCGAAGCAGGCGCAGCCGGTGCCCGACCTGCCTGGTGCCATCGGTGCTGGCGCAAAGTACGGCGCAGCGATGGTCGAGCTGGTGCGCGCGACGATGGTGCGGCGCGGGGCGGAAGCCTTCTATGAGGAGGCCAAGCTCGGCGAGGAGATCGCGCAGGAGGAAGTCACGAAGGCCAAGGCCGCGCTCGAAGGCGCGGCCGACAAGGAGGCGACCGATGCGGCATAAGGCTTTCGAGTGTGCCGGGTACGCTGTGTCTCGGATGACCGCCACCTGGACCAAGGACGAGGAGCGTGTGGTCTGCCAGGTCGCGTCGGCCTACGCGCGCCGCTGCTGGTGGGCCAGCCTCGACGACCTCAAGCAAGAGGCGCGGGTTGCCGTGCTCGAAGCGCGCGCCACGTTCGACTCCAAGCGCGGCGTGCCCTTCACCGCGTACGCCCGACGCGCGTGCGCGCTCGCCCTGCGTGAGTGGCTGTGGCGCGAGTCCATCCCGGCGAGCGCGTCGCGCAACGTCATCACGTCCAAGGCCGGGGCGGACAAGCTGCGCAGCATCCAGCGTGCGCCGCTCACCGAGGTGGCTGGGCTCTCGTCCAGCGCACAGCCGGCGGATACCGCGCTCGATCATGCACGCTGGGCAGCTCGTGTGGTCGGTCGCCTGGCCGGGCTGTTGGTGGCGGTGGACGACGGGGCGCTGGCTGCCGCCGTGCTGGCCGGCGCACCGCCCTGTGACGTGGCTGCATCCGCTCGCGTGCCGGTGCGTCGCGTGTACCGCGCTGCGTGGCGGGCGCGTGAGGCTGCGCGCGCCGACGACGGGCTCCATGCGATGCTCGCCGAAAGAGAGGTATAAGCCATGACCGCACCGACCCCTGTGAGCCTGCCCATCGCCGAGCTGCACCCGGCGACCCGCAACCCGAACGTGATGAGCGAGGAGCAGGTAGCCATGCTGCGCGCTGCCATCCGCCGTGAAGGGTTCCTGCAGCCGGTGCTCGTCGCCCGGCGCACCGCCGGCTACGAGATCATCGACGGCCATCACCGCACGCGCGCGGCCAGCGAGGAGGGCATGGTCGAGGTGCCCGGCGTCGTGCTCGAAAACATGCCGCCCGATCGTGCCGAGGCGCTGCGCCTGGCGATGAACCGGCTGCGCGGTGATGTCGACCTGGCGGTGGCCAGCCAGATCATCACGGACCTGTCGGCGTCCGGCTGGAAGATGGAGGAGCTGCTCTACACCGGCTTCTCGTCGGACGAGATCGACGACCTGCTGGCTGCTGCGCGGCACACGACCGCGGATGACCTGCTCGGCCAGGCGGTCGACGTGCCGGCCGACGTGGATGCACCGCCGGGCGAGTACGTGCTGGAGCTGCGCTTTACGGCGCGTGACGAGTTCGCAGCGGCCAAGCGGCAGCTCAAGAAGCTCGGCAGCGGTGACATGACGACCGGGCTGCTGCGCCTGCTCGGCGATTCCTGATTGACATGAAAAACCGAAACGCCATAATCAACTGAGAGGAGCGAAGCACATGACCCTGAAGATCAAGCCGGTGAAGGTCAAGCAGTCGGACATCATGCGGGCGAAGGGCTACCTGCCCGCACCGGAGGTCGCGCGGCTGATCGGTCGCGACGTGACCACGATCTACGACCTGATCGAGCGCAAGGAGCTGAACGGGTTTCAGGTCGGGCGGTCGTGGTATGTCGAGGCCAAGTCGGTCGCGGTGTACCTCGGGCCGGCTGCGTCCAAGCTGTTCGGGCTGGTGGCATCGGCGGCGAAGTAGCGGTGTCACGGCACGGTCGCAAGCTGGCCGCGGCGTGCGCCACGGTCGCAGAGCTGTCGGGCAGGATCGCACCGAGGCGCACCAGCCGGTTCTACGGGCCAGCCGGCTGCTGTCAGTTCTGCGACGGCCCGCTCGATGCCGAGTTCGCTGACAACGGCGTGGGCATGGAGCAGCTCGGTCCAGCCGAGTGTCTGCGCTGCGGCTCGTGGCAGGACTTCGAGCGCCACTGGAGCAAGGGTGAAGGGCTCGCGTTCCACCGCCGCAGCTCGACGGCAGAACGGCGGCGCAAGCGGTGGCGGCGCGCCCGCCGCGCGTATTGGGAAAAGTGGGGCGGCTATGACCGGCACAAGTTCGACGAGTACCGGGCGTTCCTGTCCGGCCGCCGATGCGTGCCGTCGCTGCCGGGAACGGAGATCTATGTGGCTTGAGCGAACGAACCTGCACACGCGCGTCACGAAGGCCGAGCCGGCTGAGAAGACCTGGCTCTCGGAGTACCTGGCCTTCGACGATGAGCGGGCGAAGTTCGCCTACGGCCGGCGGCGGGCGCAGGGTGACGGGCGCGTCCGGCTCTACAACCAGCTCACCGACGCGTTCCCGAGCGGACTCCTGCCCATCGTGAAGAAGGGTGCGGCCGAGTGCGGCATCACCATCGAGCTGCTCGACCGGCGCGCTCGACCCTGCCAGGAAGACCCGACCGCTGACCTATCGTGGCTGCACGACTACCAGCTCGACGCGGTGAAGCGCGCGGCTTCTGCCGGGCACGGCATCCTGTGGATTCCGACGGCCGGCGGTAAGACGGAGATCGCCATCGCGCTGTCGCTGCTGATGCCGACGCGCTGGCTGTTCCTGGTGCCGAACGTCGACCTGCTGGAGCAGACCGCCGCGCGCTACGAGAAGCGCACCGGCCGGAAGGCTGGGCGCGTGGGCGACGGCGAGTGGTCCGAGGAGCGGTTCACGGTGGCCACGTTCCAGACTGTTGCGCGGGCGCTTGCCTCGCTGGAGTCGGGCGTGGTCGCGCGCGCCACGAAGCTGGTCGGCGGGGCGCTCGGGCTGATCATCGACGAGTGCTTCCCCGCTGGGACGAGAGTCGGCGGCGTGCGGATCGAGGAGATCTGCGTCGGTGACAGCGTGCCATCTTTCGATCCCGTCACACAGATCCGGTCGATGCGCCGCGTGTC
>Ga0315288_10001116_pt1 | contig 34413 bp, 28 predicted proteins | sample YL17G11_20_MG_FD_203454 | JGI IMG/M metagenome (GOLD analysis project Ga0315288, IMG submission 203454) | Sediment microbial communities from Yellowstone Lake, YNP, Wyoming, USA - YL17G11_20 | ecosystem: Environmental > Aquatic > Freshwater > Lake > Sediment | place: USA: Wyoming | collected...
CCGGATGAACTCTGACGGAGTTTTTTCATGCTCCCCGGGAATCAATCCTAACTATTTCAACCAGGAATCTATCAAGTTGTATTCTTCTGTATTCAACAGCCTGAAGGCAGTATTTAAAAGCGTCATTCCGATAAGCGGCACTAAACTTTATTTTATTGCTTCAGATAAAGATCTTTCAACTTCTGTCTGCGAAATGGTCAGCAAGAAGAATCTGAATAATTTCTATGTTGGTCCCGATTACCTGTCAGACGATCTGATAGCCTCAAAATCAGAGGAGGTGATTAACCTTATGGACAGCAGTATAAAGTATAACAGGTCAACGCTTCCGATAGCCTGCTTTTATTTTCAAACATTTAACCTCAGCAAAAACCTTAATGAGAAGGTACCTGCAATTATTCTCCTGGCACTGCTCTTAGCATTTTCATTGAGAGACTTCAGAGCAGAAAATGCGGTAATGTATTTCAGTGCATTTGCCCTTGCAGGCTATGAAATAATACTTCTGCTCATACTTCAGCTTACAATAGGGAACATGTACCAGATAACAGGTTTGATAATTGCAGGACTTATGGCAGGGTTGGCAGTTGGTGCTGGAATAAGAATCCCGTTCTTTGAAAAGAAACCTGCCATAATAAAAGCTTTTCTTTTAATATTATTCTATGTAATTGCAGGTTTTTCCATTGAAAGAATTATGGCCATTAACGGAAATTTTATGCTTACCGGATTATTGATCCTGTCAGGATTCTTGCCAGCAGTGGTCACAGGCAGTTTTTTCCGGGATCTGACCTCCGGAGAAATCACCAGTTCAGATACTTCAATGGTTTACAGTGCCGATCTTTCCGGATCAGCTCTGGGATTTATTGCATTCTCAGGGCTGGCTGTTCCTCTTTTCGGAATAAACAAGTCACTGTTAATTCTTCCGGTTCTGGTTCTGATAGGTTTTCTGTTAACGTTAATATGCAAAAAACATTAGTTTTTTTTAACTTTGAGTATCATTTTTCCGGTATATGGAAAGGAATAGTTGTAAAATCAGTAAACGCAGGTTTATTAAAAAATGTGCTGCCCTTTCAGCAGGAGTTTTCTGCCTGCCCGGAACCGGGATCATCCCGGATCTGATTGGTGAAGAAGCACCTGTGTTCAGAAAAGAAGCCATGTTCCAGGAAGAGACTGCAAGGGGGATTATGTGCAGGATATGTCCAAATGAATGCGTGCTTAAAGAGGGTGAACTTAGCAAATGCAATAACCGCAAAGTCATTAAATCAAAACTTTATACGCTTGCATACGGGAATCCTTGTTCAGTAAATGTCGATCCGGTTGAAAAAAAACCACTTTACCATTTCCTCCCCGGATCGAGAGCATATTCAATTGCAACTGCCGGATGTAATCTTGTCTGTCTTAACTGCCAGAACTGGACGATATCACAGACGAGCCCGGATAAGACGAGGAATTATGATCTGATGCCGGAGAAAGTCGTTTTAGATTGCATTGCAAAGAGTTGCAAATCAATTGCATACACCTACTCTGAACCGGTTACATTCTATGAATATGCTTACGAAACAGCCGTACTTGCAAAAAAAGCAGGGATCAAAAATATTTTCAAATCAAACGGGTACATTTATGCTGAACCCTTAAAAAAGCTTTGCGGTGTAATCGATGCAGCCAATATTGACCTTAAGGCATTCAGCGAAAGCACTTATCTGAAACTATCGGGGGGCAAATTACAGCCGGTTCTCGATTCGCTTAAAATTTACAGGGATATGGGCGTATGGCTTGAAATAACAAATCTTATAGTACCCAAATGGACCGATAATCCTGAGGAGATAAGAAAGATGTGCAAATGGCTGGCTGAAAACGGATTTAATAAAGTTCCTGTTCATTTCAGCAGGTTCTATCCTTTATACAAGCTGGAACAACTCCCTCCCACCCCGGTTGATATCCTTAACCAGGCCGTGCAGATAGCCAATGATGAAGGACTTGTATATGTTTACACCGGCAATGTTCCGGGAAATGAAATTTCGGATACAAAATGCCCGGATTGCGGTAATACACTTATCATTCGTCAGGGATACAGGATTGCAGCCAACAGCCTTGCCAACGGGAAATGCAATAAATGCGGAAAGGCTGTTGACGGGGTATGGAGTTAAGAAAATCAAAAAAGGATCGGATGAACCAGGCTGAAGCAATGGAACGGATTGAGAAACTACGGAAGGAAATCGAGGAGCATAACAGGAGGTATTATGTATTGAATCAGCCTGCTATTTCGGATTTTGAGTACGATCTCCTTATCACTGAACTGGTGTCCCTCGAAAAGAAGTTTCCGGATTTTATTGTTCAATCGTCTCCCACACAACATGTTGGCAGTGATATTTCGAAGGAGTTCAGGCAGTACGAGCATAAATACCCGATGCTCTCACTCGGAAATACCTACAATCATGAAGAGTTGGGTGATTTTGACGGACGGCTTAGCAAATCTGTTTCAGGTAGCGTCGAATATGTTTGTGAGCTTAAATTTGACGGAGCTTCAATAAGCATAACATATTTAAACGGAATAATGACTACTGCCGTCACCAGGGGTGATGGCACAAAAGGCGATGATGTATCTGCCAATGTCAGGACAATCAAGAGCATTCCAGTAAAAATAAATGCTGCGGGAATACCTGATGAGTTTATTGTCAGAGGAGAAATACTGATGCCAAGGGCTGTATTTAACCGTCTTAATGAGGAAAGGGAAAAAGAGGGACTGAATCTGTTTGCCAATCCGCGTAATGCGGCATCAGGCACCCTTAAAATTCTGGATCCTTCTGTTGTAGCATCAAGAAGCCTGGACTGCATATTTTATTTCCTTCTCGGAGAAAAACTTCCTCACAAAACTCATTATGAAAACCTGATGGAGGCCGCTGGATGGGGTTTTAATGTGGCTGATAGCATAAGAAAATGCCCGAGCATTGTGGACGTGATTAATTTTATCGAATCATGGGAAAAGAAAAGAAATGATCTGCCATACGATACCGATGGCGTTGTAATTAAGGTTAATTCCCTGGATCAGCAGGAAGAGGCCGGCTATACAGCCAAATCACCAAGGTGGGCAATTGCTTATAAGTACAAAGCAGAACAAGCCTTAACTAAATTATTATCGATATCTTATCAGGTGGGGAGAACAGGAACTGTAACCCCTGTAGCCAATCTGGAACCTGTCCTTCTTGCAGGAACTACCGTCAAAAGGGCATCTCTACACAATGCCGATCAGATATTTCTCCTTGATCTTCATTTCGATGATATGGTTTATGTCGAGAAGGGAGGCGAAATAATACCAAAAATTGTTGGTGTCGACAATTCTTCCCGTGACGAAAAAAGCATGGCCATAGGATTCATTGATACATGCCCGGAGTGCGGCACTCTCCTGGTTAAAAATGAAGGAGAGGCAAATCACTTTTGTCCTAATTACCTGCATTGCCCACCCCAGATAAAAGGACGGATAGAGCATTTCATAAACCGCAGGGCTATGGATATTGAAGGACTCGGAGAAGAGACAGTTGATCTGCTGTTCAGCAAGGGACTTATAAAAAATATTGCTGATCTTTACGATCTTCAGCCTGAACAGCTGGTTCCCCTTGAACGAATGGGTGAAAGATCAGCAGCAAAGATCATTGAAAGCATTAGAGGGTCAGTAAATGTTCCTTATTCCAGGGTGATATTTGCGCTTGGGATAAGACATGTCGGAGAAACTGTTGCAAAGACTCTGGCATCGAGATTTTTGTCGCTGGATGAACTCATGGCTGCTGATCAGGAAATGCTGACCGGGGTGCGTGAGATAGGGCCCAAAATTGCATCAAGCATAATATCATACTTCACCGATCCGGAAAATGTTGAGATTATCCGCCGCCTGAAATCGGCAGGAATTAAGATGTCCGGGGAAACAAAGAGTCTGTACTCAGGGAGTGCGCTGAGTGGAAAAACAATTGTAATTTCGGGAGTATTCAGTCGTCATACCCGTGATGAATATAAAGATCTTATCGAAAAGAACGGCGGAAAAAACTCTTCATCAATATCGGGCAGCACTTCATTCATCCTGGCAGGCGACAATATGGGCCCATCAAAAAGAGAGAAAGCAGAGGAACTCGGAATAGAGATTCTAAATGAAGAAGAATTTCTTAAGATAATTGGCAAAGATTAGCAGCTTCAATTGCTTACATTTATAAAAAACTGTTAGGTTTGCACCATGGAATTATTAAGGAGTTTACGGATCAGGGCAGGAAGGTCAAAGCTGTCAGGAAAGATGGCCAGGATCACCCGTAAACCATATTATATCAACTTTTACCATATCAAAACCATTGGCATAGTATGGGATGCTTCAAAAACTGAGGATTTCATCATATTATCCAGATTCCATCAAAAAATGGCTGAACAGAACAAGGAGGTAAAAATCTTCGGATATTATCCCGGGAAAGAATTTCCTGATAAATATACTGCAATAAGGTTCCTGACATGCATTAAAAAGAACGAAGTAAACTTTTTTTACTGCCCGGTTCATCCAGATACCGAATCATTTATAAAAACAAAATTTGATGTATTGATTGATATTAATTTCAAAAAGAATTTTCCACTGTTTTATGTCACTTCTCTTTCCCAGGCAGGGTTAAAAGTTGGGCTGGCCGATTCAAAGCCTGAAGCTTCTCCTTTCGACCTGATGATATCGATGAAAAGTCCTGTCAATATAGAAAAATACCTTGAGCAGGTTCTTTATTACCTTGATATGATAAATTCCGAAACCGCAAAAAAAGCAGTCTAATTATCAGATGATGAAAAAATTCAAAGGAACCGGCGTTGCAATCGTAACGCCATTCAAAAATGATTCCAGCATTGATTTTTCAGCTTTGGGACGTGTTATTAACCATATTATCAAAGGGGGTATAAATTACATAGTAGTTTTGGGGACAACAGGTGAATCGGTAACTCTTACAAAGGATGAAAAAAATGCTGTCATTTCTTATGTTCTGGAAACAAATGATGGCAGGGTGCCGCTCATTATAGGCATAGGCGGGAACAACACCCAGGAGGTTGTAAATAATATCAGGCAGACTGATCTCACCGGGATCGATGGCATACTCTCAGTAGCTCCTTACTACAATAAACCCTCACAGCGCGGTATCTTTCTGCATTTTAAAACCATAGCAACATGGAGTCCTGTACCGATTATAATATACAACGTTCCAGGCAGGACGGGCTGTAACATCTTGGCAGAAACCTGCCTTGAGCTGGCACATAATTGCGAGAACATCACCGGTATCAAGGAGGCTTCAGGTGATTTAACCCAGATTATGAAAATAATCAAGGGCAAACCTGAGAATTTCGGCGTTATCTCTGGGGATGACATGCTTACAATCCCGGTCATTTCAGCCGGCGGCATTGGGGTGATCTCGGTGCTTGGCAATGCATTTCCTGCTGCCTGTTCGGAGCTTGTCAATTATGCCCTGAAGAATAACTTTAAATCGGCCAGGGAGATTCAATTCCGGTATCTGGAAATGATTGAGCTGTTGTTTACCGAAGGCAATCCGTCAGGGATAAAAGCGATGCTGAGCATAATGAATATCTGCCAGAATAGCCTGAGATTGCCTCTGGTCCCGGTTAGCAGGACAACAATGACCAGAATTCAGAAAGCCATAGAAGAGGTTTCCAAAGCCTGATCATCTTCCAGCCTGAGGACCGACAGGGGCCGAAGAGTGTTGCATCCCGTGGCATTGTTTATATTTCTTCCCGCTTCCGCACGGACACGGATCATTTCTTCCCACTTTCTTTTCAACCCTGACAGGTTCCACTTTCTGATTTCTATCAGGACTGCCACCCCCGGTACTGCTGTATTGTGAAAAGTCGCTTTTTGAAGCCCGGTACTTATTCATGTCTACCTGCCGCCTCCGCTGTGCCTCCTGTACCTGATCAGGGTCCTGCGACGGAATATGACCCTTCATCAATGTACTGACAACATCCTTATTGACCTTGGTGATCACTGTCTTAAACAGCTCAAACGATTCAAACTTATAGATAAGCAGGGGATCCTTTTGTTCATAAGTAGCATTCTGAACCGACTGCTTAAGCTCATCCATCTCCCTGAGGTGCTCTTTCCATATTTCATCAATAGTGGCAAGAACCACTGTCTTTTCATATGATTTCGCAAGTTCCCTTCCTTCTGATTCGGCCGAAGCCTTGAGGTTGGTAACAACCTGAAATACCCTTAATCCGTCAGAAATCGGGACAACAACATTCTCATAAACATGTGACATCCTTTCATAAACATCCTTCAGCACCGGATATGCCTGCTGGGATATTGTTTCAACTTTTCGTTTATAAGTGTCCAGAACCTTTGCGTACACAGCCTCTGTAACCTGAGCGGAATTTCCCATCAGAAATTCCTGCTTTGGCACAGGTGAATCCATTGAAAATGAGCGTATCAGATCTAAATCAAAACTATCAAAATCACCGTCTTTATGATAGGTGTCAACCAGGATTTCAGTCACATCATACATCATATTGGCGACATCAAGAGAGAGTCTTTCACCCAGAAGTGCATGTCTTCTTTTCTTATAAATTACTTCCCTCTGTGAATTCATTACGTCATCATACTCCAGGAGCCTCTTCCTGATTCCGAAGTTATTCTCTTCAACCTTTTTCTGTGCGCGCTCAATGGATTTTGTTATCATCGGATGCTGGATCATCTCACCATCCTTCAATCCAAGCTTATCCATAATACCGGCTATTCTTTCCGAGCCGAATAATCTCATAAGCTCATCTTCGAGTGAGACAAAGAACTGTGAAGAACCCGGGTCACCCTGACGGCCTGAACGGCCTCTCAGCTGGCGGTCGACACGGCGTGATTCGTGACGTTCGGTACCTATAATTGCAAGTCCTCCGGCTTCACGAACCTCAGGTGCAAGCTTAATGTCGGTTCCCCTGCCGGCCATGTTTGTTGCTATTGTAATAGTGCCAGGCTTCCCTGCTTCAGCGACAATTTCTGCTTCACGCTGATGCAGTTTTGCATTCAGGACATTATGCTTCAGCCCTTTCATCTTCAGCATCCTGCTGAGCAATTCAGATATTTCAACAGATGTTGTTCCCACCAGCACGGGACGTCCGTTTTTGTACAACTGAGAGATCTCATCAATTACTGCATTATATTTTTCCCTCTTGGTCTTATATACCAGATCCTCCCGATCGTTTCTTATTACCGGACGGTTAGTAGGTATTACCACGACATCAAGCTTGTAGATATTCCATAATTCACCGGCTTCTGTTTCGGCTGTACCAGTCATACCCGCAAGCTTATGGTACATCCTGAAATAATTCTGCAGGGTGATGGTGGCATAGGTCTGTGTGGCTTCTTCAACTTTAACATTTTCCTTGGCTTCAATAGCCTGGTGCAATCCGTCCGAATAGCGGCGCCCCTCCAGGATACGGCCTGTCTGCTCATCAACAATCTTTACCTTGTTATCTATCACCACATATTCGATATCCTTATCAAAAAGGGTCCATGCTTTAAGCAATTGCGTCATTGTATGAACACGTTCCGACTTAACTGCATAATCCTGAAGCAGTTCATCCTTCATCTTCAGTTTTTCCCGTTCGCTGATGCCGGCCTTTTCAAGATCAGCAATCTTGGAACCAACATCAGGCAGAACGAAGAAACTTGCATCTTCAACTGAGTCAGATATAAGATCGAGACCTTTTTCGGTAAGCTCAATGGAATTTGCCTTTTCATCAATTATAAAATAAAGCTCATCTGTTACTTTAGGCATTTCCTTGCTATTGTTCTGCATGTAAAAGTTCTCTGTTTTCTGCAGAAGAGTCTTATTGCCCTCTTCACTCAGGTACTTGATAAGCGCATTGTTTTTAGGGAGACCTTTAAATGCTCTGAGAAGAAGCTTTCCTCCCTCTTCATTCTTGTCTTCGGCAATCAGCTTCTTGGAATCAGCAAGTATCTGTGTAACGAGCCTTTTCTGTGCATTAACCAGCTTATCAACCTTGGGTTTAAGTTCATCAAATTGCTGTGTGTCGCTTTTGGCTGTCGGACCTGAAATTATAAGAGGGGTACGGGCATCGTCTATCAGAACTGAATCGACCTCATCAACTATGGCGTAGTGGTGTTTTCGCTGAACAAGATCCTCAGGATTAATTGCCATATTGTCTCTCAAATAATCGAAGCCGAATTCATTATTGGTTCCAAAAGTGATATCAGCATTATAGGATTTCCGCCTGTCGACTGAATTCGGCTGATGCTTGTCGATACAGTCCACAGTCAGGCCATGGAATTCATAGATTGGTCCCATCCATTCAGAGTCACGTTTGGAGAGGTAATCATTTACAGTTACGATATGTACTCCTCTGCCTGCAAGTGCATTCAGAAAAACCGGAAGCGTTGCCACCACAGTTTTACCTTCACCGGTAGCCATCTCGGCTATCTTTCCCTTGTGCAGGGCAACACCTCCGATCAGCTGAACATCGTAGTGGACCATATCCCATACAATTTCGTTTCCTCCGGCTATCCAGCGATTACTCCACACAGCCTTATCCCCTTTAATTGTAATGCTTTCCCTTATGGCTGCCAGATCCCTGTCGTACTGGAGTGCCGTGACTTCAAGAAAACTGTTTTCCTTAAACCTTCGGGCGGTCTCTTTAACTATTGCAAAAGCTCTCGGTACAAGGTTATCCAGATGCTTTTCAAGCTTTTCATCAATAAGCTTCTCGATCTTATCTACTTCATTATAATATTCCTCTTTACGGTATACATCTTCTTCTGCTTCAGCTTTGTTTTTAAGCGATTTGATCTCATTCTCATCCGGTTCGATCGCTTCCCGAATCTCACTTTTGAGTACAACCGTAAGTTCCCTGAGCTGATCATTTGACAAATCCTTTAGCTTATCATATTCCTTAAGTATTTCTATTGTGTAAGGAGCTATCTCCTTAATGTCCCTTTCATATTTATTCCCAAGAAACAGACCAAGTACCTTGTTTATAATATCCATTTACTACTGTTTTACAGATTTTTGAAAATATCCCGCAAAATTAGTTTTTTTCAGATTGGGAATTAAAAAAGCTGATATTCGGAGTAATCATTTGATAAGATTGTACTTAATTGTTTGGGTACTATGACCATCATTAATCACAATAAGATACAATCCGGAAGGATTTCCGGTAATATTCAGGGTTATTATTTCTTCAGTGAATGACGTCTCCTGATTTACGCACTTCCCTGAATAATTATATACACTTACCCTGACTGGTTTAAAGTTGTTATCTGAATTTAACATGATATTTAGCTTTCCATTCCCCGGATTTGGGAAGACTTTTATATCCGTCGAAATTATTTCTTCAACTTTGTCGACAAGCGGATTTATTTTAAGGTCATCTATCACCCATCCCCAACCGTGTGCATAGGGATCGGAATATAGCCTGAACCGTACAAGCAAAGAATCACCGTTGTGAATCTTGTCAGAGATTCTGGGATAAAAGGCATGTTCCTGCATCATTGATTCGTTGCCGGCATAAGTGGAATTCTGCCCGTCAATAGAGCTGTTATATGCTGATTCCCATGATGAAATACGTCTGCTGTCATAGCCGTCGGCCAGGGCAAACCAGTTTTTGCCAAAATCCTTCGATGCTTCAATTATCACATAGTCATAAAAATCGGAAAATCCGAATACCGAACCTTCGGCCCCCGGTTCAACAAGTACAAGTTCCCTGAATGTTATTACCATTCCTGAAGCATCAAAAATCACAGGATGCCGAAGTACAGAACTGAATTCCAAACTCTTATAATCCTGATCAGGGCTTTGGTACGGATGTTCAGAATGCAGTCCGGTAGTATTGAAGTTTGAAGGTTTTTTAATTTCAAATCCGGAATTAAAGAATTCAGCGGATGCATTATAAAAGTCAGTTGAATAACTTTTCACTGCCGGCAGTAGAGTCTCAATCCTGATATTATAATAATCGCTTGCAGGAGAAATAATTGTGTTCCGTGCTAAAGCATTATCAATCGCAATAATACGGTATTTAACTATGTCACCTCCGTTCAGTAATAACGGTTTTACATCCAGATTTAAATTGTATTTATCCGGTTCTTCTGAAGTCAGACCTGAATATTTTACAGGACCGTTGTTCACTTTGTATTCAATATAAACTGTATCAATACCAAGGTTATCAGTAACGCCGGCTTCAAAAAGAACCGAATCAACATTTTCAAAGTAATATTCTGCCGGCGTATGAGAAATAACCGGTTTCACCGTGTCGATGCCAATATAAAGGCTGTAAGGATCTTTTTCTGCAAGTGAGGGAGATTTATACAGGCGTAAAAAATCGTCCGCAACGAAGAAGTAATAATCCAGTTTAGTATTATATGAAGAGATTTGCACGATCCCTGAGTAGGAATCGTTCAGCAGGGGCGATGTCATTATCAGGGTGTCTGAAGTAAGGAAATCATTGAACGAATAGACCAGCCCGACCATTCCCTTTTTATATACCGTGTCTGATCTTATAGTTGCATTTATTTGAACTTCCGAAAGATGTTCTTCTGTATCCTTGATCCGCTGTGGAACTATCCTTGTATTGATCCATCCAAGGTCGCCAAGTATCGACTTCGTAAGTTTTCCAGGATTATGTATTGCTTCACCAAAATCAATAAATGGCGTCATCAACCCATCTGCCTGGGCCGTCCGTGTTTCATCCAGATGGGAGACGCTTGAACCTGGATCCCATTCTGAGGGAGAGAAGAGCCGTGCCCTGTTTCCTGACAGATACCTTCGTGTAAGCGGCCCGCTAAAATATAGCTGCCCCCCGACAAGCTCCAGGTAGAGGCCCACTGAATTCTGTTTAAAATATGTTGTATCGGTAAGTTTTTCTCCTTTGAGATTCTCAACAAATTTATCATATACAATTGGCATTGTGCCAATTCCATACGAACCGACCGAATTCACCACATCCATGCTGTCGAAAAAGCCAAGGCCGTGACACAATTCATGTATCACAACTGTGACAAGATCATATTTTGAAACCGGAGTGTTTCCGTCAGTTCCAAGGTACCATTTTGCTGAATTGTTTAGCACCAGTTCGACATCAGCTTCATTATCTTCATTCAGTCTTTTTCCAGCTATTTTTTCAGCAACTGTAACAGGGTAAAAAGCCATAGGGTCAAGGGCATCAATGCTCCATCCTACTGCAAAACCTGTTATTAATGAATTTCCAAGCACTCCTGCTGACGAAATTCTGGTCCAAGAGACTTTGACAGTCATTCTAACATCTGAGGGGAGCATCGACTCCAGAATTTTTACGGCATAATCGACAGCTGTTCTGGCTTCCGTCGTAAAGCCGGAATAGGCAACATTTATTTTACCCCCTCCTTTTGAACCTGATTTTGTCAGGAAGTTTTTTGGAGGAGGTATATATATTCTGTTTATCTTGTTACCGGCATAACAAACACCTGTAATTGAACGATTTGAGATAAGCATCTGAGCCCTGCTGGCGGACACAGGAAATAAAAATAGAAAAACGGCGAATATAATACCAGTTCTTCTCATGCAGTGGCAGTACCACCTCCTGCCGGGGTTCTCAGGGTCAATATGTCCCTGTCAAATTGATACATATTGTTTTTCCCCACAAGTTTTACCTTATCCAGGATATTCCTCACCGAAGCTTCTTCTTCAACCTGTTCCATGACGAACCACTGAAGAAAATTATGTGTATTAAAATCTTTTTCTTCGAGCGAAAGACCAACAATTTCATTTATGCTTGCTGTAATAAATTCCTCATGCTTCAGAACCTCCCTAAACAGTTCTTCAACGCTTTTATATTCAGTTCCTGGTTGTTTCAGGGCCGGGATAACAGCCTTGCCTCCTCTTTCATTAATATACTTTATAAATTTCAGGAAATGAATTCTTTCTTCGTCAGCCTGCGCATAAAGCCAGCCGGCAACTCCGCTGAAACCGTTTGTTTCAGCCCATGACGCCATCGCCAGGTACAGGTTTGATGAGTATCCTTCTCTTTCTATCTGACGGTTGCAGATATCTTCTACTTTTTTCTTTAACATAATCTTAAGTTTAATTTTTGAAGTTATAACATTGTTTTCACTCTGTATGTTCAATATTCAGGTAATATCGAGATTAAAGGCTTTTTTAAGATCTTTCAGCCCGGGATATTTTGACGACAGATAATTGTATTTCTGTTCATCAGAGTATAAGATCTCGTTTGTCTCTGAAAGATCAACAACTGTTTCAATATCAATCTCCTGAGACTTGAATTTGTTATTCAGAAAGGTTGTAAGCTTTTGTTTGTAATTCTGCACAAAAAGGTCCTTTTGGGCCGCATTGCTTAGATGTATAATTATATTCAGATCATTTTCGACTTCAGTTGTGACACTCTTGAACATGCTGATAACTCTGGTGCCCTCTCCTTTGAGAGAATCTTTAAATTCGTTCCAGGCTTTCTCAAATGATTGTGCATTAAACTCCTCCGATGGCTGAGCCTCATTTTTGATTACTGGTTCCATGGCAGGTTTTGGATTCTCCTGCGTCGCTTTTTTTTCTTCAGAGATTATGTCTTTAATTGAAAACGACTTGGTATGTTTTTCAATAACGGGTGTATGTTTTCCTGAAGAAAAATCCTGTTGTTTGGTTTTTAATCCAATAAATTCCGGGGTTTCTCTGATTATTTCAGATTTTGAAGGAAGGGGAAGATCCTCCTCGCTCTTATCCGTCAGTTTCAGGTCAGACTTTTTTTTTTCTGTCTCCTCAGCCGGAAGAGTTGTCAGCCGGCATAAACGTATCAGGAATAATTCAACATGCAGCCGCAGATTCTTGCTGGTTTTATAAGAGATGTCACAATTGCTTCCAAACTCGAGTGCCTTGAAAATGAACTCTTCCGGACATGACTTTGTCTGCCGGAGGTATCTTTGCTTTATCACAGGAGTAGCTTCCAGAAGTTTCAGGGTAACCTCATCCTTGCAGACCAGGAGATCGCGAAGATGGCTGCTAAGTCCTGAAACAAAATTATGTCCGTCAAATCCCTTTTCGAGGATCTCATTGAAAGTCATCAGAACTGATGAGACATCACCATTCAGCGCCCCTTCAACTGTAGTGAAATAATATTCATAGTCGAGAACGTTGAGATTTTCAATGACATCCTTATAGGTTATCTTTTTCCCGCAAAGGCTTACTATCTGGTCAAAAATTGAGAGTGCATCCCTAAGAGCGCCGTCGGCTTTCTGTGAAATTACGTGGAGAGCCTCTTCTTCAGCCGTCACACCTTCATTCCTGGCGACATACATAAGACGGCCCACAATATCCTCTATCCTGATCCTGTTAAAATCGAAGATCTGGCACCTTGATAGTATTGTAGGGATAATCTTATGCTTTTCAGTGGTAGCCAGTATGAATATCGCATGAGCCGGAGGTTCCTCAAGAGTTTTAAGAAATGCGTTAAAAGCAGATGAAGAAAGCATATGCACCTCATCAATTATGTAGATGCTGTATTTCCCCACCTGCGGAGGTATCCTGACCTGATCGGTAAGACTCCTTATATCATCGACTTTATTGTTTGAGGCTGCGTCAAGTTCATGTATATTAAATGACCTCAGTGTATTAAAAGAAAGGCACGATTCGCACTCATCACAGGCCTCACCATTCTCTTTCAGGTTACTGCAGTTAATTGTCTTGGCAAATATCCTCGCACATGTCGTTTTGCCCACACCCCTGGGACCACAAAAAAGGTACGACTGTGTAAGATGTCCGCTCTTTATTGCTGCTTTCAGAGTATTGGTAATGGAATCCTGACCCACTACCATATCGAATGTTGCCGGACGATACTTTCTTGCTGAAACGATAAAGTTCTCCATAAGAATAATGACTCCTGCCCAAATATTTTTTCCTGAAGTACAAATATAATCAAAAAGCAATCTGTATAAAATCCTGCCTGCAATTTCACTATCCGGATCCAGGCGGAAGCCTGAAAAGGGCACATACATCATATTATGTTTTAATTTCATAGAAAAATTTTTCTTTAAAAAATAATATTGTACTTTTGCGAGCCGAAAACATTAAAACTTAAAAACAGTTAATTATTATGTCAAATCAGTACGAAACCGTTTTCATTGCAACTCCCGTTTTATCTGAGAACCAGATGAAGGAAGCGGTACAAAAATTCAAGAAGGTCATCACCGAGAACAGCGGTGAAATCGTTCATGAAGAGAATTGGGGCCTTAAAAAGCTGGCCTATCCCATTCAGAAGAAGTCGACAGGCTTCTATTATCTCATAGAATTCAAAGGAACCGGAGATCTGATCGAAAAGCTTGAGGTTCAATACCGGAGAGATGAAAGGATCATCAGGTTTTTAACCTTCAGGATGGAAAAATTTGCCATCGAATATGCAGAGAAGAAAAGAAAACAAAAAGAATCAGGTAAATCGAAGGAGGAATAAGACATGGCACAGAACGAATCAGAAATCAGATATTTGACTCCACCTACCGTTGAGGTCAAGAAAAAGAAATACTGCCGGTTCAAGAAGAACAGAATAAGGTATATAGATTACAAAGATCCCGAATTCCTTAAGAAATTTCTGAACGACCAGGGTAAAATATTACCACGCAGGCTTACCGGAACATCGCTTAAATATCAGAGGAAAGTGGCTAAAGCCGTTAAAAGAGCCCGTCATATCGCTCTTCTTCCTTATGTTACTGACCTATTAAAATAAGGAGGATAAATTATGGAAGTCATATTACTGCAGGACGTAAGCAAACTGGGACAAAAGGATGATATCGTCAATGTCAAGAACGGATATGGAAGCAACTTTCTGATCCCTAACGGCTATGCCGTGGCTGCAACACCCTCAGCAAAGAAAATGCATGCCGAGAATCTAAAGCAGAGAGCTCATAAGGAAGAAAAGATAAAGGTTACAGCCCAGGAAACTGCTTCAAAACTGGCTGATGTCTCTCTTGTTATAGGTGCAAAAACCAGTTCATCGGGAAAGATCTTTGGATCAGTTAATACGATACAGATAGCTGAAGCACTAAAGGAAAAAGGGTTCGAGATTGACCGTAAAAACATTACCCTTCCGGAAGATCAGATCAAGGAGGTTGGCAAATATAAAGCTGTTATTAAACTTCACAGGGAAGTAAAAGTAGACGTCGGGTTTGAGATCATAGCAGAATAAGAAGATCCGGAGATATATTTATAAGGACATGCCGTGGCATGTCCTTATTTTTTTATAGGGGGAAGGGGGCGTTAAAACTGGTCATGATAATCTTTCCGCCTTTCATACTTCAGGTCTGAAAGGACCGCAGCCTTAACCCTTATTGTAAAGTTCCACATTTTCATAGTACCGTTGGGAATCCAGTTAAAGCTCATTGTCCAGCAATGAAGATCACGCGTGATCCCGATCTGAGTCATTGTAATCTCTTTCTGTGTGAAGTCATAACCTGTGGTGTAGGTAATAGCAGTCTTCTTTGTCAGGGTAACATTTCCGCTTGCTGAAAGAGTCTGGGTTAAGATGGACTTAAATGCAGGTTTGGAATAATTGATGTTATAACTGACTCTCATCGACCAGGGCACATCAAAAATATAATAGCCGTACTCATCATACAACGAACTGGCCTGGTTTTCTCCCGGTTGCATACCGCCCAATCTCTCCTCCTGCCCCATGGCTGTTGCAACTGGCCTCGATCCATCTTGTGCAGCAGCCTGTCCCTTCTTTTCCTTATCTCCGGTTAGCAGCCGGCCAAGATCAAAATCGAGGCTCACAGAAAAGTTGGTCAGCCTCATAAGTCTTTTATTCTGAGCATAAGCAAATGTACCGATTGTACCACCGGATTTGTTCAGCCCATAAAGCGAAAAATTGCTGTTGGCCGAAACACCAATATTGTCAAAAAGAGTTGTTCTCAGACCCATTGTAACCGGGGACCATTTCATTGAATCGGCGAAAATATTATATGACGTTGATATCCCAAAATTATCAATGATCTTGACTTTTTTCGGTTTACTTGATGTGTCATTTTTTTCGAATACTTTGGCCTCAAGGATATTCGTAAGGTTGAAAGCTATATTGCCGTTTCGGCTTGCCAATGAAGGTGTTCCATAAATATTCCCGTCAAAAATTGAATATTCTGTGTAATTGCCAAGAGTATCTTTCTGAACCTCCCTGTAAAGGTCGCTGTTAAGTCCTTTTAGGTAAGGAACATAGCTGAAACTGACTGAAGGCTTCATTACATGCCTTATTGCCTGGATCCTTGATTCAGGTTTGAAGGAGAAGGTTCCGTACAATTGGGGATTGAAGCTTGCACTGACAGAAGGATTAATGGAATGGCCATAAAAAGTTCCCCTGAGAGTATCTGTAACAACCTGAGGCACAATTTCATTTTTTGCCCGATTAAAATATGCAGGGTCCCATCTCTTTTCATATTTCTGCGTATATAGAACGCCGCTGTATGTTACCTGAGGTGAAATTGAGAAATTCTTGAAAGGACGGAACTGGATGCTGACAGGGGCTTCGTGCTTAAAACCATTCCTCATATTACTCCAGACTCTCTTTGTGAATAAAAGACTGTCGTAAGTATTCACCTGATTATCAAGTGATGCAGAGTATTGAAATTGGAGCTCCTGGTACCATTTTTTTGAACCGGTGGAATTTTTTCCCTTGAATGGATAGATCCTTCCGACATTAAAACTGACTTTGGGCAGATTCACTGCGACAGTTTTGTTCTTCACATTCTGGCTGTGATTCATGCTTGCAGAAAGGTTAAAAGGAGTTCCGGTCCATGTTTTTGAATAGCTTATGCTTGACTGCCTCTGTGTGGTGACGTGCTCTGAAACATTATAGCTGTTTGTTTTATCATAACCGTTCGAGCTCATATTTACATTGGCAGAAAACCTTGATCCCGGACGTGCTTTTGCATTCTGGTTATATGTCCAGCCAATTTTATAGTTAGTGGTTTTATTATAATCCTTTAATCCCCTGTGCCCCGAAATATTATTTGCATAGCTGAAAGAGAACTGCCCATCGAATTTGTACCTTTTTGAATAATTTGACTGGGTGGTAAGCATCCATGTACCATTTGTATAAATATTCCCTCTAAGGGCAAGATCGAAATAATCGCTGATTGCGAAATAATAACCGCCTTCAGTCAGGTTATATCCTCTCTCCTGTTCCTGGCCGAATCTTGGTATCAGGATACCTGAAGCAGCCTTTTTGGTCTGGATCGGAAAGAATCCGAATGGAAGTGCCAAAGGGAGAGGAATTCCCTCGAGCACAAGGTATCCGGGACCCGAAATAATCTTTTTGCCCGGATAGATCTTTGCCTTTGGCAGGTTAATATAAAAATGGGGATGTTCTGCATCGCATGTCGAATAGGTGCTTTTTGCGATATTTGATGTCCCGTCTTCGAGCAGCTTCGTAACCTGGCTTCTGAGCAGACCTTCTTCCTGCTTTGTGACTATTTTATAAGCAACAGCCTTTCGGGTTACGAAATTATAAAACAGTGAGTCAGATTCGATTTCCTGGGTACCCTGCTTAAAAACAGGCTTGCCGTTTACCTTGCCCGTCGTATCAGTTCTTCCGGTTGCAAAAACAGTATTGGCAATCATATCGAAAACAATGGAATCAGCTGTTATCAGGATATCGTCATACTCAACTTCAGCTTTATCAGTCATGTAGATCCTTTTATTGATAAGGTCATTTCTTTTGGTTCCGGCTGATTTATATTTTACCTGTTTATCGATCGCTTCGGGAGAAATCTTTTTTATATTCTTAAGGAGTGTGTCAGATATGAGGGTATCCTGTCTTACCAGATTTATATCAGGAACAGATTTGAGTTCCTGGGAAAACAATGAAATAAACCGGACCATCACAAGGAACATTACAAGTAACCGCTTTTGTTTAAAAAAATACAACTTTAATACTATTTTTGTACAGTTTTTGTGTGACGTCCGGATGTCAGGCGCAAAACTAATTAAAAAAACATGAACTAGACATGGGTTCAGATTATAAAAACGGCAAAGAACGTACCAATTATATATATATGCTGAAATTGCTTTTTGCTGCAATTCTTATGTTCATAATTTCAGCATGGCAACCTGGTGACACAAATGAGAAATCCTGGGTGATAGTGATTGATGCAGGTCATGGCGGGAAAGACCCTGGAGCAGTTGGAACAAACAGTAAAGAAAAAAACATTGCTCTTTCCATTGCTCTGAAAACAGGGGAATACCTCCAACAAAACCTGAAAAATGTAAAAATCCTTTATACCAGGAAAACAGATGTATTTATTGAATTGAGAGATAGACCCGAATTTGCAAACAAAAACAATGCCGACTTGTTCATATCCATACACGCAAACTGGATAAGCAAAAACAGCATTAAAGGTGCTGAAACCTGGATAATGGGACCGGCTCAGGATGAGCAAAACCTTGAGGTTGCCATGAAGGAAAATGAAGTAATACTTCTTGAAGATGATTTCTCGACAAAATATGAAGGGTTTGATCCAAAGTCACCGGAATCATATATTATGTTCACGGTAATGCAAAATACATTCCAGAAACAAAGTACTTTACTTGCGTCAAGTATCCAGAGTCAATTTAAAAACCGGGTAGGGAGAATTGATCGTGGTGTCAAACAGGCCGGGTTCTGGGTCTTATACATGACAACTATGCCAAGTGTGCTTGTAGAAACAGGATTCATCACCAATCCTGAGGAGGAGAAATACCTTGTCTCCAATGAGGGACAGGATTTTATTGCCTCGGCAATTTACAGAGCGACACGTGATTACATAAACGAAATTGATAAAAAAACCAATATCTCAACTTCTGTTGAAAAAGAGCAGGTTTCAGTCACCGATTCCTTAGTTATAGAAAACAGCTCTCCTGCTGATGAACTTCAATTTATGATCCAGATTGCAACATCAGCTGAGAAAAAGGCTCTTATAGCTGATAATTTCAAAGGAATAAAAGAGGTGATTGAAATCCCCTCACAAAATCTTTTCAGGTATGCCACAGGTAGTTTTGTCAACTACTCTCAGGCTGCAGAATACCGGAAAAAACTAGAGGTCATTTACCCCGATGCATTCGTGATTGCAGTAAAAAATAATAAAATACTACCTTTACAGGATGCCCTTAACTTAAAATAAATCAAAACAAAATAAAGCCTTAAATGAAAAAAATCTCGAATGAAGTCAAGATTGGTGTCACAGCTATAATTACAATCCTGGTGTTTATCTGGGTATATAATTTTCTTAAAGGGAAGGATCTTTTCAGCAAAACAGCTCGTTACTATGTGGTTTACGATAAAGTTGGAGGGCTTGCTGAATCTAGTCCCATTGAAGTCAACGGATACAGAGTCGGGGTTGTCCAGTCTGTCAGGTTCCTTGACCCTGAAAGCGGCCGGCTTCTGGTTACACTTACGGTCGATAAAGGATTCAAGCTTCCCGTAAATACTGTCTCTGAGATCACTACAGCTTCACTGATTGCCGGAATGAAAATACAGCTTGTCTATGGTAATGGACCGGGAACCTATTCTAACGGAGACACTATTCCCGGAAGGCTGGCCGAATCTCTGGTCAACAAAGTTGAAAGTGAGCTTGGCCCCCTGAAAGAAAAATTATCTGATCTCATTTCTGCTATTGATACAGTTATCGGTACAGTCATTGAAATCATGGATCCCCAGTTCAGGACCAATCTCAGGTCGGGAATCTCCAGCCTTAGCAACACAGCAAAAAGCATTGACGAGGCAGAACTTAAGGCTACACTGGAAAATGTAAATAAGTTCACCCAGATGCTGGCTGATAATTCAGGTAAACTCAGTTCGACATTCAGCAGTCTGGAGAACGTTGCAGATACTCTCGCGGCGGCCGATATTTATAATTCTGTGAACAATCTTAAATCGAGCCTCGAAAAAGCATCGGTTTTAATGGAGAACCTAACTAACGGACAGGGAACTGCCGGAAAACTGATGACAAATGATTCGCTTTATACTAATCTTTCAAACAGTCTGGAGAGTTTGAACCTGCTTTTGCTCGATATGAAGGCAAATCCAAAGCGCTATGTTCATTTTTCCCTCTTTGGCAAAAAAAATATCCCGGAAGAATAGGATTTTTATAAAAATCAGATTATCTTGATCTTAAAATGAATAATTAAAATGATGGCAAAATAGTCCTCATTTTTATTGCTATTGGTATATTTTTGATCAGGATTTTATAATAAATTGTCTTACACGTACAAGCCGATTTTAAAGCTTGTAAATAGTTGAATATCAATCAAATAAAATTAATAAAAATATTTTTCCCCATAAGTTGTTGATGATTAAAAACATATACTATTTTTGAAATAACCAAGCAAAAAAAATTTTTTTTTTAAGTTTTTTTTTTACAAATATTGCTGTCTGAATCAGCTAGGCTGGAGACCTTAAAACTACTAACAAAATATTTTCATGAACAAATCGTATAATGATGTTTGGAATAACTGTCTTCAGATAATAAAAGACATTATTCCTTCCGTCAGTTTTAAGACCTGGTTTGAACCTATTATTCCTTTAAAGCTTGAAAATAATGTCCTGACAATTCAGGTACCAAGTCCTTTTTTCTATGAATACCTCGAAGAACAATATATTGATATCCTGAGAAAAACCCTCAGGCGTGAGATCGGGGCCGATGCCAAGCTTGAATACAATGTGGTGCTTGAAAATGCAAATTACTCCGACGGAAAACCATATACTGTAAGATACCCCTCCCGGAACAAGGCAGATCTTCATAATAAGCCTGTTCAGGTTCCTTTTGACGTTACACAGCCTTCAATAAAAAATCCTTTTGTAATTCCCGGAATTAAAAAGGTGCATTTTGATCCAAAACTTAATCCAGACTACAATTTCAATAATTTCGTTGAGGGAGAATGCAACAGGCTTGCCAGATCAGCCGGAATTGCTGTCGGCAATAATCCTGGCGGCACTGCATTCAATCCTCTTATGATTTATGGTGATTCAGGACTTGGAAAAACACATCTTGCACAGGCAATAGGCATTCTTGTAAAGGAAAAACATCCGGATAAGGTTGTATTGTATGTAAATGCAAACAAATTCCAGACCCAGTTCGTTGAGTCTGTGAGGAACAATAATAAAAACGATTTCCTGCATTTCTATCAGATGATTGATGTGCTCATTCTTGATGACGTTCATGAATTTGCCGGAAAGGAAAAAACCCAGGACACTTTCTTCCACATTTTCAATCATATTCATCAATCGGGGAAACAGCTGATCCTCACATGCGACAGGCCGCCTGTGGAACTGCAGGGCATGGAACAAAGGCTGTTGTCAAGGTTCAAATGGGGATTGCAGGCAGATCTGCAGAGGCCTGACTTTGAAACCCGGCTGGCCATTCTCAAAAAGAAAGCTTATAATGACGGTATTGAACTGCCTGATGAAATATTCGAATACCTAGCCGCAAATATATCTAACAACATACGTGAACTTGAAGCAGTTCTGATATCACTGTATGCACAATCGACCCTGAACAGAAAAGAGATCACACTCGATCTGGCACGGCAGATGGTTGAAAAACTGGTAAGCACATCAAGACGCGAAATAACCATTGAATATATACAGAAGATTGTCTGCGACTATTACAAGATCCCGATAGAAATGATCCAGGGAAAAACTAGAAAAAGGGAAATTGTGCAGGCAAGACAGGTATCAATGTATTTCTCCAAAAGCCTCACCAAAGCATCGCTCGCAAGCATAGGTTCGCATATCGGCGGCAAGGATCATGCAACTGTTCTGCATGCATGCAAGACTGTCAATAACCTGATCGACACCGATAAGCATTTCAGGAACCAGATCAATGAGATTGAGAAGAAACTGAAGGTTTGAGCTATTTCTTTCCCCTGAAATTCTTACTGTCTATATCCCTGACACATCTGAATCCCACTGTTGCGTTACGGTCATACCCTTGTGAAACCATTAGCATTATCTGTGTTTTATCCAGAGACTGAGGTCCTCCCTGAATATACCACCAGCTTGAGTCGGGCTGGTAAAAACTGCCGCCCCTGATAACCGCAAAATAGTAGGATCCGTTGAAATATAGATCGTTAGTCATCTGCCAGACATTCCCTACAAGGTCCACTACTCCGTAAGGGCTCATCCCTTTGGTGAAAGCATCCACCGGTGTAGCCTTTCCAAATGCATTATTGCACAGAGTACCATGGAATTCGTTACCCCATGGCCATTTCCGTTTATCTGTCCCCTGTGCCGAAAGCTGCCATTCAGCCTGGGTCGGAAGCCTTTTTCCAGCCCATTTTGCATATGCTTTCATATCTTCATAGCTCAGATAGACAACCGGGTATCTTTCCTGACCCTGCTTATAAATGCTCATCTCCCAGTGCCTGAGGTACCTCGTTGTATCAGCTGTCCTGTATCCTGAGCTTTGAAGAAACTCATAATACTGGGCATTTGTAACAGGATATTTGTCGATAAGGAAACTGTCAACCTTAACGCTTACTCCGGATACTTCGGGATAGGGTATAAAGTCCTCACCTGTTGTTACCTCATAAGAAAACTCAATTCCCGGAATAAGAATCATATCAGGTGCAATTCCAGTGGCCTTAACAGTAGGGATCACTGAGCTGGTAAGCCAGGGCTTTCCTCCCTTGAACATAAGAATATTCTCATCAAGGAGATTCCTGTCGTTTAAAAGCTGGATCACAATTTTTCCCTCATAGTAGCCAAAAATGTTCCTGATCCTCATAATAGTATCGCCGACAAGATTAAATCCTATAGAAACAGTTTTATAAGATGGATTTCCCTTCCAAATCAGAATTTTGTTCTTTCCCTGAGCCTTTATAAGAATTGAATCGCCCTTCAGTTCAGACTTTAACAACATTGGCAACTCAGCTATACAATCAACGGAGCCTTCCCTTCGGGTCGCGGAATAAGAGGCAGGCCAGCCTTCGGCCCTTACTGAGCCATAAGTAATTCCGTTTTCAGTTAAAGGAACAATGTTTTCGTGATTCCATATCGATACGTAATGTTTCCTGCTGTCATTTTTAATTTCAAAAAGCCTGCCTTCAATTCCTTCGGGCCTCATATTCAGTACAGTATAAATAGTCTTCTCTCCCGATGTCCATCTGTTGACAAAAACCTTATCGACTTTAGTACCGATCAGAGGTGTCCACTCCTTATCCAGAAACGCGTCATTGTTCTGTCTGAGTGTGAAAGTTGTCCTGGCAAGATATTCGAGGTCATCACGGTAGTTGTCATCTCTTCCTCCGGGGCGGAACATATTCAATTCTGTACCGTATCCATTGAAAAACGCTATAGCTATCTCACGGTGAATAAGATCCTCTCCCACATCACAAACCCTGAAAATGGAGAAATCAGGTTTTATCAGCTTGTTCAGGTTGAGTTCGGGGCTGAAAAAGATTGCATTGTGAACCCTGCCTGAAATGATCCCTGGCATATCTTTAATAACTGCCATACCTTCGGAAAACATTACGACACCTTTCCTGACACTATCGGCTGCCGCCTGTAATTCATAACTTGAACTTCCCTGCGTATCAAGCACGACTCCATCAGCTTCAGTCTCTTTAATCAGCCGGGCCATCCCCTTATAATGGTCTTCTTGCCTTGTGCTGTTATCCCATGGGTTATAAGCTATAAAGAACTTAGTATTGTTAAGGCGTGCCAGGCGAACAAAACTCCTTAGCTGGATGATCCCGCCCGGAAGGTCCCTGTAAAGATCCCACTGATTGCGCTGGTCGAGGCCCAGGCGCGGCCAGGTGGGCCATATCCCGTATACATCAATATTTCCAAAAAGTTCATTTCCTTTCCTTATCACATCAGGGAATGTATATTTCCCCGTAGTCCTGTCATAAAACTCCCTGTCCCAGGCCATCTGGAGGATTATCAGATAGCTCTCTTTGATCCAGGCAAGATCGGCTCGTTCATAGAGAGAATTATCGAATTTCTCCAGATCGTACAAATACCTGTCCCTGAACATCAGACGCAGGCCGTTTTGCCATTCCCCCCTGAAAATATCAGCATATACCTTATAATAAACCTTTGCCTTAGGGGGAAGAAGAGTCTGATACCGCTGCTTCTGTCCTCCCTGGGTTTGCTGACGCCTTGCGATAGCACATACCGAAAACCCGTTCTGTGCACCAAATGATGTATAGCCCATCTCCCATGCATTATCGGGAAGGATCAATCTTACAGGTTGATAACCCGGACGAAACAGCCAGGCGCGGGCCAGGTCCCATGGCCCTTTCCCTGTTATATTAACTGATTCATTATCTGAATCAAAAGGAATGACATTGCTTATTGACACAGTGTCACCTGAAATATTTTCAAATTCAAATCCGCATTGCCAGCCCGGTGCTGCTGATTCATCATTTATCAGAACGAGTTTCAGCTTGTTTCCAAATTCAAGCGAGTAGTCATTTCCTGATTTTAAAGCAGGAACATCACCGGTCGTACATATTTTTTCGTCAAGCTGGAAACTTAAAATCGGTTTTTTCCGTTTAATTAGATAACTTGTATTGTCAGACAAAGTTATACTGTCGGTAGAAAGTCCGGTCTGAGCCGAAATATGAACTTTGTTAAGTGATTGTGAACTTAAAGGAATTGGCATAAGAATAATTAGAAAAACAGTAATCCGGGCAAAAACTTTATGGCAGATCATTTAATTGATAATTAGAATTGCGATTAAAACTTTATGCAATTTAAAACTTACAGGAGACTAAAAAAACTGTTTTATAAAAGTATTAAGGAAATATTGCAAAATATGGCACTCCTAAAAAAAATATCGACACTTCTGTTTTTACTCCTTCTTTCAATATTTTTGATGGCCGGTTGTGCTTCCTCAAAAAAGAATCCCTATTATGAAAAAAGGATGAAAGCCTCAAGAACCAATACAAAACAGCTGGGAAGAAACAGGTATTACTTTTCTAATGATTATCAGAAAAAGCTGGTTAAAAGTTATAAAAGGAAAGTTCAGTATTAGTCACTCATCACAGAAGAAGCTCAGACCATCGTAAGCAAGCATTATTCCTGGCGGCAGTGCTGCGGATACCTCTTCGTGAAAACCCATCTGATGACTTATATGTGTTATAAATGCTTTTCTTGGCGCGATTTCCTTTATAAGATCAACTGCTTCCCTGAGGCTGAAATGAGAAATATGCTTCTCCTTTCTTAAAGCATTTATAACTAAATATTTAATACCAAACAATTTCTCCTTTGTTTCTTCGGGGACGTAATTTGCATCGGTTATATAAGCAAAATTACCAATTCTGAATCCATATACAGGCAGCCTGTAGTGAAAAACTCTTAAAGGTGTCAGGGTAATCCCTTTGGCAGTAAATCCATAATCCGTGATCTGATTTAATCTCATCTTTGGAATTCCCGGGTACTGGTATTCTGCAAATACATAGGAATACTCCTTCTTAATAGCTTTCTGAACCCTTTCTTCCGCAAATACGTCAATTGCATCCTGACTTTTATAGTTGAAGGCTCTCACATCATCCATGCCGGCAATGTGGTCCTTGTGCTCATGGGTCAGGATTATTGCATCCAGGTGCTTCACATTCTCCCTTAGCATCTGCTGGCGAAAGTCAGGACCTGCGTCAATGAGAAGTGTGGTCTCATCCTTTTCAATTAGGATTGAAGTCCTGAGTCTTTTGTCGTGATTATCGCCGGAATGGCACGTTTCACAATCACAGGCGATAACCGGCACACCCTGAGAGGTACCGGTGCCAAGAAAGGTTATTTTCACTTCGGAATAATTTCAGAGCAAACCTAAATTAAAAATCCTTAACCGACAAGATACAGTACTTATTTTATAGTTTTTAATTATCCCACCTGCATATTTGTTAAATTTACAACCAGAATAGAATTATGGCAGCCGGAAAGATATTTTTAATTCCTGTCACCCTTGGTGATGAGGATTACTGCAAGGTGATACCGGAGAAAGTACTGGCAGTGACCAGATCATTAAGATTATTTGCAGTCGAAGATTTAAGAAGTGCGCGGAGATACCTTCGGCTAATTGATAAGGAATTTCCGATAGATCAGACAATTTTCCATGAGCTCAATGAACACACAAATGAATCGGAGATCGTACAATATCTTGAACCTGTTTTAAGAGGATCGGACATGGGTATTATGAGTGAGGCCGGACTTCCGGGTATCGCCGATCCGGGTTCGAAGCTGATTTCAATTGCACACCGGAAAAAGATCAGGGTGATTCCTCTCGCCGGACCATCATCAATATTGCTGGCAATTATATCGTCAGGACTAAACGGGCAGAATTTTACCTTTAACGGCTACCTTCCTGTCAAACCGGCTGACAGGGAATCAAGACTAAAAGAGTTGGAGAAGAAATCACATGATGGCTCTGCCCAGATATTTATGGAAACACCATATCGTAACCAGAGGATGCTGGAATCGATACTAAATGTATGCAGTGATGAGACGATGCTTTGCATTGCCATTGACATAACCCTTCCTGACGAAGATATAAGAACTATGAAAATTTCGGAATGGAAGAAGGACCGGCCATCAATAAATGACCGGCTGGCAATATTCATTATCCAGTGATGTCTGGTTGCACCTTAATGTTTCTTAAGCTTTACGAGGTGGACCTGGAAAAGAAAGGGTGTATAAGGTGAAACGTAATAGGTACCATCAGAACCAAAAGCAAGACTCGAAGGTACCACGAAAAATGCCCTGCCTCCTTCCCTCATGTAGGAAATTCCTTCCTCAAACCCAAGGAGATATTTCCCCTCATTAACCGGGACTTTAAGAGTATCAGTTGTTCCTATATTGGAATCAAAAATCTGCAAGGAAAGGTATTGCATAGCATAAAAAACATATGCAGTATCATGAGATTCAGCCTGAGGACCCGTTCCTACAACAAGGTCATAATAATATAACCCGCTGGTCTTTCTTTCAAAGCCAATAGTATCATTGTTTGATAGGAAATTCTCGATGTCAAGTTTTTCCTTTGCTTCGAGGTCATCAAGATTTTTAGACGGATCGCATGATGTAAAAAAGATCATAGCTAAAAACCCTAAAAGCATAAATACATGCCTTAAAGAACTTCTATATTTCATATGCCAGTATTTAGTACTAATTTTTTCCACAATAATCATTCCATTTATTTTTCTGTGAGGATGCTTACACTATAGACTATTATGGTTCTGGGAGGAATTTTCTTCCCATCCCCAACAAGACCGAATGCCAGAAATGGTGGAAGGATAAAGAGCGCTTCGGCGCCTGGTTTCAATAATCTCAGGCCTTCATTCAAACCCGGTTCAATGTCAGTCTTGCCAAGAATAACCTGTTTCGGACCAAGATTTTCAGATGAATAACAAACAGTACCGTCAAGAAGTTCGCATTTATAATTCATGGTTATCCTGTCATTGTCTTTAAGATACTTACCATCACCCTTAATTTTAATTAAATACCATAGCCCTGTCGGCGACTCGGTCAATATAAGGTCCTTCCGTTCAATATAATTTTGAATTATTTCTCTGTCTTTCTGTACAAGATACCTGTTCAGGTCGGCCATTTCCTGACCCCCTGGTTTCACCGGCGCCTTCCGGTTTTCCGATTCATTTCTGCATGAGCCTGACAAAAACAGATAAATTATTAATATAATAAGCTCTGTCCTCATGATCTTAAAACACGTTTTTCAAAAGGCCGGCATTCTCTTCAAGCACTTTCAGAAAGTACTTTATGGTATTCTCAAGAGTATCATAGTATTCGCCGCCAGAAGCATTACGATGACCCCCTCCTGCAAAATATCTTGAGGCAAATTCATTAACCGGAAATTTACCCTTTGAACGGAACGATAGTTTTACAAAATTATCCTTTTCAACAAAGAGGACTGAAAAGTTTATTCCCTTTATTGACAGAGGAAGATTGACAAATCCTTCAGTATCCCCTTTTACATGGTTATAATCTTCCAGATCTTTTTTTGTCAGATGGATATATGCGGTTCTGTATTCGGTTAATACAGTCATCCGCTTATTCAGGGCCATTCCGAGAAGCCTCATCCTTTCAGCAGAGAAATTATTGTAAACAATATTCAGTACCTGATCCTTATCAACTCCTGATTCAAGCAGATCAGCAATAATTCGAAGTGTCCTGCCTGTATATGAACCATGCTCAAAGTTTCCGGTATCGGTTATTATGCCAACATAAATGTCCTCAGAATAAGATTTGTTAACAAATGGCCCGCCATTCATTATTGTCACCATTTCGTGAACAACCTCGGAAGTGGAACATCTCGAAGGATCAGAAATTACAGGTTTTGCAAAGTCGTGAGGTTCAAGGTGGTGATCAATAACTACTTTCACAGCAGTTGAACCGGTAACATATTTCTCTGCTTCGCCAAGCCGGTTAGGCTGATTAAAATCCATCATCAATATCAGATCTGCAGCTTCAATAAGACTGATACACTTCTTTCTTTTCCTTATAAATATATTGATCTTATCTGAGCCCTCCATCCACTTCAAAAACTCCTGCAGATTATTCGGGCACATCATACCGGCTTTCTTCCCTTTGCTGGCAAGATAATGATATAGAGCTAACTGAGAACCTATTGCGTCACCGTCAGGATTGATATGACTTATGATCAATATATTATCACTGGAATCCAGAAGTTCCGACAATTCTTTTGTATATTTGGCCAGATCAAACACTTTTACTACTGCTAAATCAAGGGGTTAAAGATAGAAAATAATCCTTTAGGCATAATTAGATTTTCATTAAACGATGCTTATGAACGGAAAGTATACATTTTCAATTATTAAACCTGATGCTATAAGAACCGGAAAGACCGGACCGATCCTTTCAATGATTAATGAAGGAGGATTTGAGATCTCTGCCATCAAAATGGTGCAGATGACATTACAACAAGCTGAATCTTTCTATGAAGTTCACAAAGGGAAATCATTTTTTGAGGGACTTGTCGATTTTATTACCAGTGGTCCTGTGGTGGTATTGATTCTTAAACACGAAAACGCTGTTGAGGAATTCCGTAAACTATTAGGGGCTACTGATCCGAATAAAGCAGAGCCCGGCACTATCAGGAAGACTTTTGCAGTATCGGTAAAGATGAATGCTGTACATGGTTCTGACAGTGATGAAAACGCTGTGCGTGAAGCCAATTTCTTCTTTTCTGATATTGAAAGATTCTGATTATTCTATGACATCTGATACTATTCTCGACCTTGCCGGGAAAAAAGCGCTGGAAAAATATTCCTCGGCTTTTACGCTTTCGGACATGGAGATTTTTATTTTCCCGGAGCTGTTTTATCCTCTTGTTCTGGCAAATATTATGTCGCCGGTTATATGGAAATGGCGCGATGATCCATGGTTTAAGGATATTGAGAAAAAGAGCTTTACATATAAGGTCAACAGGATCAAGCAATTTATAATCCAGAATTATGTTTTCAACCTTGATCTTTCAACCTGGGGTCTGACAACAAAGACCAGAGAAATAGCAAGATTCAGCGATTTCTTTGATATGGAGTTGCTGAAGCATTCAAATGCACTTTTCGGTTATGAGGGCGATAAATACTATTTTGACATTGATATCAGGAAACATTTTGGGCTTGATAAGTACACGACCGATGTAATACCTTACTGGAAGACCGAAACCGTGGAGGCTATGACAGCTTTCAGGTTCAAGGAAAATTTTTCTTCGGGTGCAGGCGAATGTGTTTCGCTTTCGTCGCTTTATGCTGCGGCTATGTTTGTTATCGGCAGGATCCCGCTGGAAAAGATTTTTCTTATTGCAACTCCTCTGCATTCACAAAACTTCATAATTGAAAAGGAAGGCCTGATCACAAACAACAGGAGAATAGTCACAAGGAATATGTGGTATAATGGCACATCACTTACTGAAAAAGCCAGACGGGCGCTTGAAAATGAACGTGTCACAATTGTTTCTCATATTTCAGGGTTTATCCATACTCTATATGAAGAGGCAACCATAAACAGAGACGCCTACAACCATTTTTCATCCAAACTAAGGGAATTCCTCAGAACCAAAATTACTGATCTTATATTCATAAATTTTCTCCGCTTCAAATCAAAATACAAGACTCTCTTCCAGTACATGTGCGAATGCTCAGGCAAAAAGCGATATATTACCCTTGAGAAGATGTTCGAATATGAACATACAAGCAAATATAACGTAGCATGGGAAACAAGGGCTCTGCTGGTTAATGAGATCGAAGGGGATGAATTTCATCTGAGTCAGATTCAGGGTAAGATCATTCTGAATGATATTGAAAACATCTTCATTGATGGAAAAGAGAAAAGCCTCGATGAATTCAGGGAGGAGTTCATGAAATCGGCAGGTGACATTAACGAATGCCTGCTCGGTGAAATGTTTAATGATCTGCATGATTTTATTCATATTGAGCCGAAGATACCCGGGATCAATAAAGTATTCTTAAGCCCATATATGCCTGCCATTTCGCCTGAAGACAGCCGCGAAAAAATTCTAAAATCAATAACAGATCTGACTGAAAAATCAGAAACAGCCTTGCTGACTATGTACGTTTTCAGACAGATGGACATGATTGACTGGATTCCTTTTGTCAAGGCATCAATTGAGAGGAATCCGGTCTGCTTTACTGACCTGAATGGCAAATCCTTTAAAGAAGTTTACGGAATCCTAAATGATCTGACTGATGAGTCAATTTATGACGGGAAAAGACTGGCCCTTCCTGATGAGGTATGGAATTTCAGGCGGGGAGATGGCATTGAAAAAGCTTTCCTTCTGGCTGACTTCATTATAGGGAAATATCCGGATGCATCACTTGGTATTGAAATTGTGAATGAAAAAGTTATTTTGAAGTATGAAAATGAAGGTTACCTCTTTTCATCTTCAAAGTCATTCAGAAAGTCTGTTACTATTTCGGGCAACAGCTACAGTATCAGTGACCTATCTTAAAACAATATCTTTTATTACTTCCCGTCCTGACCTCGCATTCAGTTTTTCCCTGAGCGCTTCTTTCAGCATCATAAGTTCATTCCTTGCGACCGAGGAATTAAGGTGAACATAAAGTACATGATCCTTAATAAATACCCTTGATGTCCTTGTTGAGATAGCTTTCCCGACAATCTCTTCCCATGAGTTAATAAGATTGATCTCCAGGAGTTTTCCTTCAAGATTCATCTCCTTAATGTAATCTTTCATGGCTTCGGCCAGCGATATGGTCCTGCTCCTTCTCATCCTCTGTTATTGCCATTTTGAATTACCTCATCTATACCAGTTTCTCTGATCCTGAACAGTTTATAGTCTGTGTCAAGGGTATTCAGGATGTCATGAAGCCTGTCCTGATGTGTGTCGGTTATAAAAATCTGTCCGAAACGATGGTTGCCGACAAGCCGTATAATCTGTGCAACTCTTTCGGCATCGAACTTGTCAAAAATATCATCCAGCAGCAAAATGGGCGGAAATCCTGCTTTTCTTTTTATATAATCGAATTTGGCAAGCTTTAGTGCAACCAGGTACGATTTCTGCTGTCCCTGCGAGCCAAGTGACCTGACTGAATAACCATCCATTTCAAAAAGAAGGTCATCTTTGTGAATTCCGACAGTGGTATATTCAAGCGATCTGTCTTTGCTTAAAGCATCTTTAAGGATACCTGTAAAATCTCCCTCGCTGAGATGTGACCTGTACCTGAGCATTACCTTTTCTTTCCGGTTTGAGACCATTGAATAGTACTCCCTGAATACCGGAATAAGCTCGTTTATAAGCATATCCCTCTCTGAATAAACAAATGTTCCATACCTTATCAGCTGGGCATCCCACACAGAAAGCATCTCATCATCATAAATATTTGAGGCGTTGAAATCCCTCAACAGCCTATTCCTTTGCTGCAATGCCTTGTTATAATTAAGTGCTGAATCAAGATATTCTGCATTATACTGACTTATGATCTTATTCATGAATTTCCTTCTTTCTTCGCTGCCTTCACTAATGAGGGCATTGTCAGCCGGGGAAATCATAACAACAGGGTATCTTCCGACGTGATCCGCCAACCTTTCATACTCCTTTCCATTGCGCTTCAGCATCTTTTGCTTCTGTCTGTGGAAGGAACAGAATATATTATCTTCCTCCCCGTCTTTTACAAATAATCCCTGAATTATAAAAAAGTCCTCATCATGCCTGATGCTTACACTGTCAATATTATTAAAGAAGCTTTTTGTCAGTGAGAGATAATGGATGGCATCCAGGATATTTGTTTTGCCTACTCCGTTATTGCCGACAATACAGTTGATCTTTGGAGTGAACTCCATATCGGCCTGACCATAGTTCTTGAAATTAGTGAGTGAAAGTTTTTTAAGGTACATTTTAAGGTTCGTGGTTCGGGGTTCGGAGTACGAGGAATGAATATAATCAATTTACCTGCTAAGTTATAAAAAAAGAGACTATTCAAAACATCATGATATTAAATAATTGATATTTAATACATTATGCGGTAAGTTCCTAGAATCCTTTTTTTTAAATATTTATTTCAAAATTACTTTAAAAGCACTACTTTTGCGGAGTTAATTTTTTAAGTATTTTAAGCATAAACTGTTATGGCAAAAAATAAGAAAGATGAGAACCCGCAGGGGATGAAGAATGTCGAGGAAACATTGTCCAAAACAGAACAATTTCTGGAACAGAACTATAAACCTTTGTTAATCGGTTTGGCTGTTGTGGTTGTTCTGGTTGGGTTATTCTGGCTCACTAAACTATATCTGACCAAAAGGAATGACGAGGCGCAGTCACAAATGTACCAGGCCCAGAAATATCTTGAAATCGATTCAATAAACCTTGCATTGAATGGTGACGGTAATTACCTCGGATTTCTCGACATAGCCAAGGAATATAAATTTACAAAGGCAGGTAACCTTGCCTGTTATGGTGCAGGGATCTGCAATCTGCACCTTGGAAATTACGAGGAAGCTATTGATTTCCTGAACAAGTACACCAAAAAGGATAAATTAATAGGATCGATAGCCATCGGTGCAACGGGCGATGCTTACGTGGAACTCGGTAACCCCGAGAAAGGCATAACAAAATATCTTGAAGCTGCTGAATTTGCCGGTAATTCATTCAATACTCCGCTGTTCCTTATGAAGGCAGCTGAGCTTTATGAGATGAATGGCAAGTATCCTGAGGCATTAAAATTATACGAAAGGATCAAGGAAGAATATCCCACCAGCACCGAGGGTTCTTCAATTGACAAGTATATTTCCAGGTCAAAACTGCTTTCAAAATAAATGAGTACCTCCGATCTGTCCGGTTATGATCCGGCATCGGTTCCTGATGCCGGGAAAATGAGATTCGGAATTGTAGTCTCTGACTGGAACCATGAAATTACGCAGGCTTTGCAGGAAGGAGCCGCAAAGACCCTTAAAAAGCACGGCGCAACTGACAACAACATTGTAATAAAGCATGTCCCCGGAAGTTTTGAGCTTACTCTGGGCGCACAGTTTCTTGCAGAATATGATGATCTTGACGCAATCATATGTCTGGGTTGCGTAATTCAGGGAGAAACACCTCATTTCGACTATATCTGTCAGAGTGTTACTTACGGAATAACCAAGCTCAATCTTGAATATAACATTCCTTTCATATTTGGTGTACTCACTACACTTAATCGTGAGCAGGCTTTAGACAGGGCTGGCGGCAAGCATGGGAACAAGGGCAATGAAGCAGCGGTGACAGCCATTAAAATGGCGGCTCTTCAGTTTGAAATGGAATAAAAATGTGCGGCTTACTCACCTCTGGCACAGACCGTTGTACGGACAATATCCGCATTTGTTTATAGTTTTTGTCATTCTGAAAGGCTCTTCGGTGCTGAAAATTGTAGTAATTAATCCGTGCAGTCCCTCTAAGAAAGATCCTCTAATGATCTGATAGTCTTCAAGAATAAGCTCGCTGTTCTTCTCTTCCCTTATTTTAAGAATGTCGGAGAATTTTTCTGCTGACAATTCCTTCACCTTGTATATTGATGGCCGCACAATAGCATCAGGATTTTTAGCCAAGTAGGCTTCACAATATAACAATGTCTGAAGCCATCCGTCGAGGTCCTTCTTCCTGTCATTGGCGAATAAATCATCTACAGAGCCTATTTTTTGAGCTGTTTCTCCTGTCTTGTAATCGACTATTCTTGTCTTCCCGTCAAGTCTGTCAATACGGTCGATGTTACCGCCTGTCTTTATTAACTTATTCTCCCCTTTTAATTTAAGCGGGACCATGAAATTGAAGGATTTTTCAAGACCGATAATAGTGAAAGGGGCAATTGCCCTGTCAGAAGCGAGGATCTTCTGAAGGTAAATGAGAAGTATATCCCTTATTATAATATCGTTGCCTCTGACCGGCTGCCAGACATCTGAGCT
>Ga0315288_10001117_pt1 | contig 34408 bp, 29 predicted proteins | sample YL17G11_20_MG_FD_203454 | JGI IMG/M metagenome (GOLD analysis project Ga0315288, IMG submission 203454) | Sediment microbial communities from Yellowstone Lake, YNP, Wyoming, USA - YL17G11_20 | ecosystem: Environmental > Aquatic > Freshwater > Lake > Sediment | place: USA: Wyoming | collected...
ACAGACGGATTGCAAAGTGAAATGATTGAACAGAAGACCCGTGCAAGGTCTTGGCAAGACGCATCCTTACACATAAGCCCATGCCACATCGTTCCACGGTGGCGCACCCCTTATGAACTTCGTTCGGTGCTCTACTGTGCTGCGCCGACCATCGTTGTTTGCCGAGTGCGCGACTTTACAAACGCAGGCGCGACCGCTGGCAATGCCCGTCGGTTCTCGAATCGACAGCCGCGAGCTCCAAAACAGCAGCCGCATCCGCACCCCGAACCGCCCTGCACTCACCGCCGGCGTCTTGGATGCCGCCGGCGGCCATAGACAAGGAGCAGTAGGCGCGATGCTCACAGTTGCACAATCTTCCCTGATTCAAGCTATTTCTTTGCAAAGAAGCCTTTGAGCTCTCTGCGTTTGCTCAACCAGCCGGCAAATCCTATGCCGATGCTGCCCATCAGGACGGCGCCGGGAACCGGCACAACCGTCAATGAGCTCGAGAAATAGACAGATGCATCGCTGTCGGGGTCGTACTGTTCAAGGTAGAACCCGCCTGGCGGCGCTGTGTCACTGAGGTTGAACGTAATAATGGCGGGCAGGTCCACAAGATCAAAATCCCAGCCCATCGCCATAGAAACATCATCAGGAAACGTCGTGTTGCCGTAGATGCTGGTTCCGATGCCGTTGTCAAGAGCGCCGGCCTCTAAGTTTTCGTAGATGTCTCCATTGACCCAGCCCGGTTCGTCAATCTCCCAGGACTGCCCGGCAGCGGGCGAGCCGGAGGTAGCGCCGGTCTCGTTGTAGAACCCGTTGGACAACTCGTCTATCTCATGATCGACAAACAGGCCCACATAGTGACTCCCCGCTCCGGAGACCGTCATAGTGATTGTCCCCAGGCCGGTTATGTCGTCAAAGGCGCTCGTGTCGCCAGGCATCGAGTCGCCCGCAAAGTATTCCCACATACTCCCGTCAATGTTGACCGCCCAGTCATACAGTGTCATATCGGCGAAAGCCGGTGCGGCAAACACGCCGCAGGTTAGCAGCACAACGACTACAGGTAACAACAATTTTCTATTCGTCATAGCAAAAACCTCCTCAACAGAATTATCGCGCCGCAAAAGACGTTCCACTCGAACGTCCGGAGCAGGCGCAGAAAGCATAAAACTTGAGTACAAAACTCTGGTCTCTTAGGGCATAAGCACCACCTCCTTCTTAGTGACATGCGTTACGGCTCATTGTGTTGAACGAGACAACGACATTCAGCCTGCACGCGAGCCCAAGCTATTGCATCGTCGTAGTACCGACAATCACTCCTCCGTGTTTGACGTGTCACGGATACACACTAATAGCTGCAATGACCACTCCTCCGTGCTGAACGACATCACGGATGGTTATGCGGAATGTTACTGCCGGCAGACCATAACTGTCAAGTGAATTTGAAAAAAAAACGGTTTTTTTTAGGACGGTCGAGCGGGATACCACTTTAGGGGTAGCGATGCTGCGGCAAGGCGAGAGTCACTCTGTTTCAGAAACCCTTGTCAAACAAGCAGATGCGTGAAGTCGAGACGCGGCGTTCTATAGTGGTGCTGTTGCTGTGACGCCTACCGGAAACGTGCGCACAAAGAGAGAATTCTCTTTTTTTTCGCGATCCCCGCTATGCGGTTTCACGCGCCACGGTTGGGCGCAGATGCATAAACGTGAAATCCGCCTTTGAATTGACGTCGGGTCAGGGCCAAAAGTATTCGTCCAGCCAGTCGCCGGCGAGGACGGCGAAGTCTGCAAAGTCTATCAGGTCATCCCAGTTCAAGTCGGCCGGCAGCATGAGCGGCAAATCGAACAGACCTGTGCCGTCTGTGGCAACATACACGATTTGCGGCTCGGATAAAGCGTAGTTGTAGATGCGGAAATCGTCAATCAGCCCGTCGTAGCCGCCGTACCACCCCGAGCCGATCTGAAAAGAGCTGATCGGCGATATCGGTGAGTTTGCATCGGTTCGGCTGTCGTAGAGAACGCCGTTAAGATAGATGTTCATCAGGCCGGTATTGGGATTGGCCCCGGCGTGAATGTCTTTGGTGAACGCCCAATGGTTCCAGCGGCCCGTCCACTGGCTGTCGTATCGGTGGCTTGAGCTGAGGCGTCCCTTGTCGAAAGACCATGGCGCCCCGCAGTCCCAGTTGTACCGGCCCGGCCGAAGCCAGACGCCAAGATTCAAAGCGATGACAGGGTCTCGCAGACCATAGACGTAATCCGAGCAAAAAACTGTGTCGGTATGATGCGCCGAGTCTGAGCCTCGCTGCCAGAAGGTGATAGTTATGGCCTCGCGGATTCCTGAGAATAGAACGTCGGCATTGCTTATGTCCGCCGAGTCGCCGTAGCCGTCAAGGGCGAGCACGAGTCCCCTGGCCGGGTCATTATATGCCGCGTTGGCGTCGCCCGTCAGAGTGCCGTGATAGTCGTTGCCGGAGCTGTCGAGCGGGTCGCCGTCGAATTTGTACCAGGCTGCCGGCGGCCTTTCTGGAGGCTGGTGGGGATAGACAACGGGTGTTCTGTCGAGCCACGTATGGGCCAATTCTTCAACGTCCCGCAAGTCGATGGCGCAGTCGCCGGTGAGGTCAGTGTTCGGCCTTCTGTCCGCCAGACACCTGACCGAGTGCAGTGTGATGTTATCGAAATATACCGCGCCGTATTCCATCACCGACGGCTCGGATATGCCGTCATCCGACAGGCCGAGCACGATGTATTCGATCTCGCTGAGGTTCACGTCGTCTATGTCACTCAGGTCTATTCTCCAGGGCGTCCAGATCTGCTCTGTGATATCGGCCGGGTCGCCGTTGTAGGCGATTACGGCCTCGGCGTCGTGGCTGCCTATAGCGAAGAACATCGTCGTGTGCGGGTCGTTGCCCGCGCTGCCTCGAAAGAAAAGCTCGATTGATCTGGCGCCGGCGGTCCGCCAGTCCTGGGGAGCGGCGAATGTGCGGGCGATCTGCGCGCGGAAGGGCAGTGCGTAGAGATATGTCAGCACCAGCGAGCGGCCGCCTCTATAAACGGGGTAAGGCTCTTTGGAGATGTTCATATACCCGCCGCCAAGCTCCGTCCAGGCGGCGAGCATGTCGCCGTAGGAATTGTACGACTCGAAATCCTCTATGACCAGGCCGTCCACGACTGTGAAGCTCCAGATGTCGCCTCTCTGTAGGCTGTTTGCATCGGCCGGGCCGACTTCGTCAATTCTCCAGTAGTAAGTCCGGCCCAATTCAAGGAATGGAGGCTCAAAGCTGTTTGAATCCTGCGGCTGCGGCGGGTCAGTGACCGGGGCGGCATTCGCATCAACAGCCTCGATGCTCGTGCCGAAATAGACGATATGTTGCGCAGCAGAGCATCCGGGCATCCAGCTCAACTCGGCGTCAGGTGGGACGTCCGTGGCGCCATCGACCGGACAGGGATTACAGGCGGCGGGACTGCACAAGCTGCTTATTCTGGCGCGGACATTCGCCAGGTCGAACCCGGGCGCGTCCCCGAATGTGTCTATCGCAACGATGCGGACGGCCCGCGGCTCGAACGGCAGGACGGCCCGGGAGATGTCGAGCAGGATTTCCGAAGGCAACTGGCCGCCGGTGTCAAGGGCGGTGGCCCTGTCCAGCAGGTACTCCTGCCCTGCGCCGTCTGTGAGGAAGACAAGGGCCTGTTCTCCTCGCCGACCCATTTCCACGATGATTATATCGTGGCCCGGCCCATCCACGATCTGGCCTCGGAACTGCAATTCGACCCAGTGGTCCGGCGGCATAGTGACCGCGGAAAAAGGCGACGGCGGAGGCCCCAAAAGCTTCTTACGGGGGTCCACCCAGACCGGCCACCTCCACTGGTCGTCCATACCCAGCCAACCCTCGCCCTCAGGGTCGTATGCGTCAACTATGCAGCATGGGTAGTCGAATGCCGTTTGGTCGGCCAAAGCCGTGCCGCAGAGCGAGAGACTCAGGGTGATTAGCGCCAACGCAATCAGAAATACCTGTTGCATTCATACCCTCCGGGCCAACAATGTACCGAATTGCACAGGGCCGGTTCTGCACAATTCGAATGCCGAAATTCACTATATCATTTTGGCCCGGCCAAAGCAAGTCAAAATGACCGTAATTTAGCTGCCGGGCCGCCGGGCGGAGGGGAATATCTGGCATGGTTGAATTCCGGGTGGCAGCCTCAAGCGCAGCTTGGGGATGGCAAAGCTCCAAGAGCGGTGCAACCATCCCCAAATCCTTCGGATTTGAGGCTGCCACACCGTATGGAGCCCCAGATAATGTAACTCGGAATCTGATGTACTTGAACCATGCCGAAAATCTTTGACTAAGTATGTATAATTGTTAAACTTGCGGCGGTTCCTGCAGGAGCGTGAAACGATAAGTTGTGATGTGCTGATTTGTTCTGTCAAAAGGAGTTGTTTGTAATGAGTGATTATTCAGTGAGTCCGTCCGGTGAGAAGTTCGCCATCCCCACAGAGCAGGAGTACGCCCGCGAGCTGGAGCGTATTGAGTCGCTGGCGGCCGAGGCGAGGAAAGAGGGCAAGGAAATCGTTGTTGTGATGGGAGTTGGTTTTGTCGGAGCGGTTATGGCGGCGATTATCGCCGATACCGTTGACAAGCAGACCGGCAGGCCGAGCAAATTCGTCATCGGCTGTCAGCGTCCGAGCACTCGAAGCTACTGGAAAATCCCGCTGCTTAACCAGGGCATCTCACCGGTCAAGGCCGAGGACCCCGAGGTCGAGCCGATGATAGCCCGGTGCGTACGTGAGAAAAAGACGTTGGCGGCCACCTACAACAGCGATTGCCTGAAGTTTGCGGATTGCGTGGTTGTGGACGTCCAGTGCGATTATACGAAAAACGACCTCGGCAATATGCGGACGGGCAAAGTGGAGATGGGCGCCCTGGAGGCGACAATCAGGACAATCGCCCAGAAGGTCCCGCCCCATTGCCTGACATTGATCGAGACGACGGTTGCGCCGGGCACGACGGAGTTTGTGGCCTGGCCGATTATGAAAAAGGCCTTTGCCGAGCGAGGCATACAGTCCGAGCCACTGCTGTCGCACAGTTTCGAGCGGGTGATGCCGGGCAGGGATTACGTCGCCTCGATACGCGATTTCTGGCGGGTCTGCTCGGGCTGCGATGCCGAGGCGAGGCGGCGGGTGGAGAAGTTCCTGCGGGAAGTCCTCAACACCGAGGAATTCCCGCTCACCGTGATGGACAGGCCGATAGAGTCGGAGACCACCAAGATCGTCGAGAACTCCTTCCGCGCGACCATGCTCGCCTTTCTCGATGAGTGGAGCCTGTTCGCCGAGCGCAACGGCGTTGACCTCATCAAGGTCATCAAGGCCATCAAGGTCCGCCCGACCCACAGCAATATCATATTCCCCGGTCCGGGCATCGGCGGCTACTGCCTGCCGAAGGACGGAGGCCTGGGCTATTGGGCCTATAAGCATATTCTCGGCTTCGAGGACGACATATTCAAAATAACCACTACCGCAATCGACGTGAACGACACCCGCAGCCTTCACGTGGCGACTTTGACGCGCGACGCCTTGAGAAATATGGGCCGCCAGATAGCAGGCGCTGTGGTGCTGCTCTGCGGGGCGAGCTACCGTCAGGACGTCGGCGATACGCGCTACAGCGGCTCGGAGGTCGTCGTGCGAAAGCTCACCGAGATGGGCGCCGAGATGCGGGTCCACGACCCATACCTCGATCACTGGTACGAGTTGGAGAGCCAGGATGATTATCCGTCGCCCGGACACTCGCTCTCTCGCTTCTTCCGCAATCAGGCCGGCTTGGTTAATATGCGGGTCCGCAGCGATCTTGCGGCGGCCCTGGCCGGCGCCCAGGCCGTTATCCTTGCTGTCCCGCACTCGCCGTATCTCGACCTCGACCCTGATGAAATAGTCCAATGGGCCGGCGCGCCGCTGGCCGTCATCGATTGCTTCGGCATATTGAGCGATGATAGAATCCGCCGGTACTTCGAGCTCGCCTGCGAGGTAAAAGCCCTCGGCAGAGGACACATACAGAGGATTAAGGAAGAAGTCAGAAAGAAAAAGTAGTCGAACCTCCGGTTCTGGAGTGAATCAGGATCCGCAGATGCTCCGTTCTGTATTTGCGCGGCATATAAAGGTCATCGCCGTGGTCACGGTCGTGAGTGTCGGCGTCGTTGCGCTTGCAGTTGCTGGGTTCGTCGGAGTCCTCTTCTACAAGGCTTATGTGCCCGAACGGGTGAGCGTGACGGGCCGCGTAACGGACAGCGGAGGAAAACCCGTCAAGGGAATCGAGGTGCATGCTGTTCCATTACCCATCCACGATCCGTACTCCGATGACCTGCCGAAGCCAAAAGGCAAGCAACGCAAGGCGCTTACCGATATGAATGGGTGCTAGCGAGACGCCAGGATCGTGATCTTCTCGTATTGCTCGGCGGGCAGGGCGTCTTTTAGTATTTTGCGGATTTCGCGCATGGGGGTCCGCTGCGTGGTGTGCGTAATGATGATGTGCTCGTTTTGCATCTTGTCGAGCAGCGTTGCGAATTCGTCGATGTGTATATGCCGCCCGGCCTCGGCCCTTCCGGCGTGCTCATCCTCATAAAAAGTACATTCGGCAATCAGGATTTTGCTCTTGGCGATGTATTCCAATTGTGAGAAATCGACGTACTGCGTATCGCCTAAGTAGCTTACGATCGGGATATCGAGCGGGTAATCGATTTCGACGCCCTGCTTTTTTAACTCGACGATTTGCGGCCCTGTCAGCCCGGCGTACTCGGGTTTTAGCTTCTTGCGTTTTTCAATCACGGCAAAGCCCACAGAGCCTTTGCTGTGCTTCGTCGGGAACGCCCTGGCGAAGAGATTCGGCTTTATCTGGTATTCGTCGCCCGGCTTTACGCCCACGAGATTGGCCGGTATTTTGTTGCCGTCCAATTGCCCCCAGGCATCGATTATCTCGCGGATAGGGCCGAGGAGATTCTTAGGGGCGAGAATGGTGCCCGGCGATTGGCCCGTGAACTTCCGCTGCGAGAGGTAGTACGCAAAGCCCGCCGCGTGGTCCATGTGCCCGTGGGTGAGCAGGACGTGGTTGATGTGAATGAGCTGGTCGGGGGCCTTGCCGATATCGAAGCATACGTCTAATTGCGGTATTGCCACGACAGTCTCTTCCCCGGCCACCGAATAACCGATGACCTCAAGGTCGTCTATCTCTATTCGTGCTAAGTTATGGCTGGGCATCGCAATTGATTATTGATCAATGATTATTGATTATTGGCTATTGCACAAACGCCTAATGGTAGAGGCGTCCGCCAACTGTGTCAATTTGTTTTTGATTCCGCCCCCGACGGTGATACACTACAGTCGAATCAATTGTCTAAGAGCCACGTTAAAGACTGGAGCGACAACGATGACAACCGGCAAAGCACTTTCGCGGTATTTCGTTTTCCTGTTTCTCTCTTGTGCGGCGTGGGCCCAGCCGGACGCGATGAACGCTGTTCCGCAGCTTGACCGGGACAAACTGCCGGGCAGACAGGTCAGGGTGGCGGCGATATGCATAGGCTTTGGCGGCAAGCATGACGAAAAGCTAAAAGAGGCGATTGAACACCTGCATACCGCCGGCAAAAACGGAGTCGATATCGCCTGCCTGCCGGAGGAATTCGCCGGCACCGAGGCCGAGCCGATTCCGGGACCTACTACCACGGCCGTCTCCGACTTGGCCAAGCAGTACAACATGTATGTGATTTGCCCCATACGCGAGCAGGCAGGCGATAAGCAATACAATGCTGCTGTCCTGATTGACCGCAAGGGCAGCGTCGCCGGTTATTATCGCAAGGTCTTTGTGTTCTGGGGCGAGGGCCTCAACTTGAGCACTGAAGGCGTCAAAGTTTTCGAGACCGATTTCGGCAGGATAAGCATTCTGACGTGCTTCGACTTGAACTATCCCGAGCTGTGGCAGAAGTGCGATGATTTGGATGCGGATATCGTATTCTGGCCGAGCGCGTACGGCGGCGGCTCGCCACTCAACGCGATGGCAATCCTCTATCATTACTACATCGTCCCCGTCGGCGCCGGCAACATCATCGACATCACCGGCAAGACTTGCGCAGACATTGAAAAGCCCCGCGACAAGCAGTTCATCGCGACGCTGGACCTCGACCGTGCGTTTGCCCACCACGATTTCAACCAGGAAAGGGTCAAAAAGATGCTCGACGAACACCCGGATGATATTACCGTCGAGCGGAATCTAAGCGAAGAAGACCTTGCCCCATGGTGGCTGTTCAGGGCGACCAAGCCCGGCGTCCGCGTGCGGGAAGTGTTGAAGAAATACGAGATTGAAACGCTCCGGGAATATCAGCATCGCAGCCGAGAGCAAATCAACGAAGCCCGAAAAGAGGGCAGGAGAATATGAATGGCATAGTGCTCTGTTTCACCTCAAATGATGAGGGTCATTCCTGCGAAAGCAGGAATCCACTTCCCCCTTGTTCTGGATTCCGCATCGAGTGCGGAATGACAACTCATCAGAGCGTGTGTGACGGACCACTTGAGGTCACTATCTAATGCCCGATAAGCGAATACATAGAGGGCCGCACCCTGATGACCGAAAGCTCTTTGCGCCCGAAGCAATCATCGGCTTGCGGGCCGCGCTCGCGGACTATTCGCTCTTGCTCACCAAAGGCTACGCCCAGAAAAGCGCCCTCAAACTGGTCGGCGACAAGTTCTCTTTGACCGAGAGGCAAAGGCTGGCCGTGATGCGCAGCGCCTGCTCCGACCGGCAGCTTGAATCTCGGAATCAGCGGCGTGTCGCAATAGAAGACCTGCCCGGCCGGGATATCGCCGTCGATGGGTACAACGTACTGATAACGATTGAGGCGGCGATGAGCGGCGGCGTCATCTTCAGAGGCCGCGACGATTGCTTGCGGGACCTGGCGAGTATTCACGGGACATACCGCAAAGTCACCGAGACCGTACCGGCTGTCGAGTTGATAGGGCGGTTTCTCAAAGAAGTCCACGCCGGCAGGGTACTGTGGCTGTTGGACAGGCCCGTTTCGAACAGTGGACGATTGAAAACACTGATTGGCGAACTGGCGCGAAAGAACAGTTGGGATTGGCAGATTGAGCTGGCGTTAAGTCCGGATGCCGAGCTAAAAAAGACCGAATTGGTCGTGGCCAGCAGCGACAGTGTTGTGCTCGATGACTGCAGGAAGTGGACCAACCTCGCCGCCGAGATAATCACACAGAGACTCCCCTCCGCAGCCATCATCGAGCTATCCCCGAGCAGCCCCTGAGCGCCTCGAAATAAGCAAGGCGCCCCGGGAATTCCAAACGCGCCGCCCAATAATAGAGTCTTTCTTGTGCCGTAAAACATCACGTGATCTGATAAGATGTATCCTATGATACCAACGATTCGGCGTGACAGAGAGCAAGAATCAATAGAGGCCAAGGGCTGCTGGTTAGACTGCTATTCTCCTTTCCGTTTTTCGACGTACATCAGATGTGGTATGAACTTCTTTGGGTGTTTACCCGATGACGCAATCTCGTGACGTCGGATGCGGGTACCCTGTTTGTTGACCAGGTCGTGACCTTCAGAAAGAAAGTATCGAATCAGACCACGTTCGATCAACTTTAGGCATTTGGTAGTTTGCTGACCAGGTTTTGTATTGATTTGCCCCGCAACAAGTATACGCTTGCCAGTCTTGGCATTCTTGATATGTTGCATTAGCCGCAGGTTGTTAAACTGACCCTTCACGCGGTTCCTGATACTGATGCCCTTGCCTACATAGAGTGCCTCAAATCCATTTCCCCAGCGACGGCCAAAAACGTAGACACCTGGCCTGCATGGGAGCTTGGCCAGATTCATCGAATACACCAGGTCTCTGTCATCCTTTAGACCGACAATGCGACCCCATTCAACTCGCAGTTCCATTTTCGATCTCCTATTTTCTTTGTAGCAACCCAGCGGAATTCTGGAATTCTGTGGTCACCACACTTGTTTCGGTCTTTCCGGCTTCGCGCGAGGGACGAAGCCGACGCGGTGGGCCGCATCAACTGTCGGTTTTTCTGAGCTTCTTGGCATCTATCAAATCTTGATCCCTGCCGCTGGCCTCCTTAGCCTTTATCAAGTCCGCTTTCGATATGAACGGAACGGCCAATCCCTCCACCTGCACCTTTTCCCGGTTTGCCCATGCGGTCTCGAAAGCCACCCCAGGTATTGACATCATAACGTCCAGCCGGAATGGAGGATTCCCCATCTGGTAGAAATAGCCCTCTTGGCTGAAATCAGCCGGAGCCAGACCATTGAGAGGCGCACCAAACTGCTTCAGAACCGCATAAACCGCTTTTGCATTCTCCTGGTCGGTGGAGATCCATAGATCCAGGTCTTTTGTGAAACGTGGTTCGGTGTACTTCATGACCGCATAACCGCCGACCACGAGATAGCGGACCTCATATTTTTCCAAAAGACTCAACAGTTCTCTGAAGTCTGGGCTTGTGAGCATGTCCGTCCTTGAGCATCAAGTAATCCAATATCATATCGAGCGCTGCGTTGAAAATGGCCTGATCTCCCTGCCGTTGCCAGAACTCGATGTCGAAGCGGCCATCGTCATCGCCGATCCGCCCGTATGATTCTCTTATGTCTCGCATATCCTCTTTCATCGGACCCCAAACGCCTGCAAAAGCAGAACCATCCCACTCACAACCACGGGCCTGCCACGTTGTTCCGTCGCGGGCACTCTGATTGCATCGTGAGCCTTAGCCATTCCCAACACTTGGTCTTGGCTACACAAGAAATCATATCACGGGACGCCGGGCAAGTCAACAAAATCGGCAAGAAAAGGATGTGTCTGGTGTCCGGCCTGGCGTGGGATGATGAGCTACGCGTCAATCAGTCCGATGATTGTAGCGAGGGTGATTTCTTGAAGGGAGTCGCAGATAAGGTCGGCCTCGGAGAGGTTCTCGGCGGTTGTGGTATTTGTGACGGCGATGCACTTTGCGCCCGCGGCCTTGGCCGCGCGGACGCCGTCGGGCGCATCTTCTATTACCACGCACCGCCCCGGCTCAATCCCCAGGCGCTCGGCGGCAAGAAGGAAAAGATCAGGCTCCGGCTTTCTCTTCTTGACGTCGTTGCCGCTGATGTGCGTCATTTTCTCATAAGGCACATTCACGGATTTCACAATCGCACGCGACTTCTCGAATGACCCCGACGTCGCGATAGCGAGCCCGAAATTCCCGCTCGCCAGGGCCGCATCAATCAGTTCCCGCACGCCCGCAAAAATCGGCAGAGGCGCTTTCATCAACGCATCCATAAAATACCTCTCCCGCAATCGCGTGCCCGCCTTAGCCTGCTCATCGCTCAGCTCCAGCCCGTGCGCCCTCGCCCCGGCCCTGACGTACTCCTCATCGCCCCGCCCGATCCCCGCAATAAAATCCTCATCCCTTACTCCTTTAAGCCCGAACAGCTCCCCAAAAACCCGTGCAGTCACCTTAGCATTAACCGCCTCCGTGTCGGCTATAACCCCATCGACATCGAATATCAAACCATACAATTCGCTCATCGTTTTGACCCCCGAGGGAGTTTGAAACACTGGTATGATACCGTCTGTGGCTTTTTTTGCCACGTTTTTGTCCGGCGCGCATTTATAATTGTGATGATAGCTGGAACCGGCACAATTAGGAGCGTCATCCACGTGGACAATGAAAGTAACGCAGCCGACGAGGCCCGCTTGATAGCACAGGCACACAGCGACCCCGATGCCTTTATTAAGCTGTATCGCCGGTATTACGATGCGATTTTTCGCTACTGTGTGCACAGGCTCTTTTCCAGGCAGCCCGCCGAGGACGCAACCTCGCAAGTCTTTCTCAAGGCCGTAGAGCACTCTGGCCGGTTCAAAGGCGACGCCGTGCAGTTTCGAAGCTGGCTCTACCGAATCGCTGGCAATGTTGTGAGCGATCATTTGAGAAAGACTGCTCGGCGACAGCGCCTGTTCGAGCGTGCCTCCCGGGAGCATAACATCCGGATAGTCGGCGGCGAGTCGGCGGAAGAATCATCGAACGAAAAGTACGCCGAGCTCAGGGACGCGATACTTTCATTGAGACCGCGATACCAGACTGTCATCACACTGCGTTTCTTTGAGAATATGAAGTTGACAGAAATTGCCGAGGTGCTCGGCCGCAGCGCCGGGACCGTCCGCAGCCAGTTGGCCAGAGCGCTTAGAGAGCTGCGAAAGCGACTGCAGCACCCGACGGGAGGTGTCAAAAAAAATGACTGATAGCGAAAGAGATTTTGAAGATTTCATTTGTGACGTCAAGTTCGACGATGCCCCCGACCACGGGCATCGAGACAGGCTCGAGCACGGGCTTCGCTCCACTCTGGCCAGGCAGGCTCGCCCCAAAGACCAATCACTTGGAATCAGGAGAATAATCATGAAAAGCAGAATTACAAAATTAGCCGCCGCTGCCATGGTCATTTTGGCATTTGTATTGTCAATAACGATATTAAACCGCTCAGCTTCGCCTGCTTGGGCAATTGAGCAGAGTATCGGGGCAGCGAGTCAGTATAGAGCCATATTCGTTGAAGGGTCGCAGTCGGAACGGACCTGGAGAAAAGACGGCAGCTCGGAACTCAAGCCGAGCAAATCGTGGGCTGTAGCCAATGAGGATCAGACCACGGTCAAGAAGTATCGGGCTGAGGTAAATGGCGTTCCTATTATTACCACAAACGGACAGAAAACCTGGCGATATGATCTGCAAACCAACACTGTCCATGTTGAAAACCGACCCTATGTGGCATCTGAATGTTGGTTTGGAAGCCAGTTACTTGACCAGCTCAAGGTTTTTCATGATTCAGGAGTAATCACTCGTTGGGAAGTAACTTACGGCAAGGACCCTGTAACTGCCAAATCACGGGTATTCCTCGCGATTGCATGGCTCGACGAACGCTACAATGGGCCTCGATCCTTGCGGTTAGAGTTTGATATGGAAAGCAAGCTCCTCGTCAGTCTCAAACAGTGGGAGAATGCCAACTGGGATGGGCCAGCTACTCTGCTCGGGGAAAAGATCACGTATTATGAGAACCTCCCGGATGGTCTGTTCGAGTTTGAGATTCCTGAAGGAGCTACCGTGATAGAAGAATAGCAAGAAAGATTTACACTCAACGACGCATCGTTTATTCACAAGCGCTGCCGGGCGATTCAGCTCGGCGGCGTTCTTTTTATGCGCTTTTCGGGATGAAAAGTTGAATCTGGCGGAAAAGTGCAATTTTCTTTAGACTAAAATCATAGGCTTGGTCGTTTCAAAGACAGCAATCGATTGTTATGTGTTTTGACGAGCGACGCATCGATGTTGGAAGACAAGCTGCTCATACGCAAATTTAACCGTGGCGACGGCGATGCCCTGCGTCGGATATACCAGAAGTATCGAGATGATTTACTCAAGGTGGCTGCTGCCCTCTTGAATGACAGCAGCGCCGCCGAAGATGTTGTGCACGACGTCTTCGTTGCCTTTGCTCGAAGCGTGGGCAATTTCCGGCTGCGGGGGAGTCTGAAGGGCTATTTGGCAATCTGTGCCGCCAACCGCGCCCGCGACAGGAACCGAGCGATGCGCCGGGCGCGGACCGCTGGTCTGGATGAGGCAGAGCAAGTTCGTGCGGACAAGCACCGCCCGGACCGGTCTGTACTGCGTGATGAATTGGCCAAGCAATTGGGCCATGCGATGACGCAGCTTCCCTACGAGCAGCGGGAGACAATAATCCTTCATCTGCAGAGCAACGTCGGATTCGGACAAATCGCCGCATCGCATGGCGTTTCCGCCAATACGGCTCGAAGCCGATACCGCTACGGGTTGAATAAGCTCCGTTCAATTTTGGATGGTCAATTGGAAAAATGAGACAGTTAAAGAACATAGAGCGTCTGGTTAAGAAGTCGTATCTTGACAGTATGGAAACGTCGGCCGGCCCCGAGATGGATAGGAGAATCCTCGGCGATGCCCTGGCCGCGATGAAACAGACAGAAAGAGCGATACCGACCACAAGCCGGTCGGATCTTTGGAGAACCATTATGAAAAGTAGAATCACAAAATTAGCCGCTGCCGCCGTGATAATTGCCGCGGTGTGGGTGGGCCTGACCATCATCGAATCCGGAGGCGGCGTGGCGCTGGCGGAAGTGCTCGAACACATCGAGCAGCTCGGCGCATTCACGTATAAAATGAAAATGAATATGGCCAACATCCCCGGCATGCCTGCAAAAGACAGGCTTGAGATGGAAGTGCAAGTGGTCGTCGCAAGAGATATTGGCATGAGAATGACCGGCAACACCGACTTTAATATTCTCGGAGAGACCTATGTCCTTCTCAACGAAAGTGCCATTGTCTCGGTCATGCCCTCGCGGAAGAACTACATGCGTATCAAGCTCACCGACGAAGCGTTAAGGAAGATTCAAAAGGAGAACGGCGACCCACGGGCGATACTCAGGCAGTTCACGGAGAACGAGTACACCGAGCTTGGCCGCAGTGTTATCGACGGAGTAGAGGTCGAAGGCTTTGAATCCAAAGACCCCAATATCGCCGAAAACACCCTCGGTGATGTCGTCGGCCGTATTTGGGTTGACCTCAAAACCAAACTCCCCGTCCGATACACTATCGAAGTTGCCGCCGAAGACGGCGAAATGATGATGGATATGACGGTCTATGACTTCCAGTGGGATAGCGAGATCGCCCCCGAAACCTTCACTCCTCAGATACCGGCGGACTACAAGCTCGCCGCAGAAGTCGAGTTGTCCGACGAAGAGCAGTTCCATCTGGAGGTCCTGGGCCTGTTCGCACAGCTTAGCGGCGGCAAATACCCCAGCGAGCTGAACGTAATGAAGATTATGGAGGAATTCCAGAACGAGATGATTACTCATTTCGGCGACCCGATGACCGAGCCGTCTCAGCCGGAGGGCATCCAGAAAATGATGAACCTTCAGATGGCCGGCAGACTTTATACGTCGCTGGCATCGGAGGGAAAAGATTTGGCCTACTACGGCCACATTGTCACCGCCCAATTCCCACACGCTGTATTGATGCGATGGAAGACCGAAAGCGGCAAATACAAGGTCATCTTCGGCGATTTATCTGTCAGAGAAGTTGATGCTGAGGAGCTGGAAAAACTCGAAACGGCGCCCCTCAATCCTAAGCCGACCGCAATCAATCCCGAACCCGCCGACGGAGCCGAAGGCACAGCTCTGACAGGGCTTAAGCTTGCCTGGATGCCAGGTGCTTATGCCGTCGCGCACAAGGTCTATTTCGGCCCCAGGCCCGACCAGCTTGCACTGCTTGGCCAAGTCACAACCGAATCGGCCGAGCCGGCAAAGCTCCAAAGAGGAGCTACATACTACTGGCGAATCGACGAGGTCCAGGCCGATGGCTCTGTTGCAGCCGGGGACCTCTGGAGCTTCCACACGGGCCGGCTCGTTGCATACTGGAGACTCGACGAAGGAACAGGCGATACCGTCGCCAATGCCGTCGGCACTGAATACAACGGAAGGATCATCGGCGGCCCGACGTGGGCGCGCGGCAAACTCGGAGCCGCACTCGAGTTCGGCAACGACGGCGGATACGTCGAGATCACCGACAGCAATGACTTCGCCGTTACCCGCCAGATAACAGTCTCGGCCTGGATAAAGACAGATAAGATTGTCAGAAGGTGGCAGGCAATTGTAACAAAGGGCGACCGATCCTGGCGTCTGCAGGGTTCTCGCAATGGTTATGCCCTTGAGTTCAGTTGCTCGGGCCTGCTCATACCGGAAAACAGATGGGGCAGTCTTTACGGCGTGACCGATGTAAACGACGGAAATTGGCATCACGTCGCCGGGGTCTATGACGGCGAGAAGATATATCTCTACATCGACGGAAGGGTCGATAGCGTCAAGCCGGCCTCCGGCGGCATCCGCCTCGACGACAGACAGGTGCGAATCGGCGACAACGCTCAGCACCCCGGCCGATTCTGGAACGGCCTCATCGACGATGTCCGCATATACAGCTACGGCATGAGCCCCGAAGAAGTCGCGGCACTGGCAAAGGAATAACCTCCCCGTTCAAACCGATGGAATAGAGGCCGGGCCGACAAGACCCGGCCTTTTTTTTGTTCCGACTTTGACCACGATTCTTTCGCGGCGCGTAGGGATGCTCGCACTTGAAATCAATGGAGGGACTTGATAGTCTGATCGAATAATGGTCTCGCCCACGTTCGGCGGGACCGCTGAAGTTCAGGCCGAAAACATCGGTCAGAATAATGAGTTCTGCAAAATTGCAGGTAATCAACAAACGATTTTTTCTTTTCTAAGCAGGCCTAACCTGCAATTTTGCAGAAGCCTTGTCAGAATATCAAAAGGAGGACAACGACAATGGATAAGTCAGTCGTCAGAAAAGTCCTGGTGGGGATCATTGTGGTCGGCCTCTGTGCTGTTGGCTATGGCGCTGCGGCGGCAAAGAAAGCCGCCACGAAGAAAGCGGCGGCGAAGAAGACCGCGCCGGACAAAACAGGAGCCGACCTTCTGAGCATCCCGGAAGTTTCGAGGGACAAGGTGATTTGCTTTGCCCTCTATACGGTTCACAACAACATAATGAAGCTGAACGCGCAGTTGTATCCGCTACAGGAAGGCGAGGACAGAAACGTCCGGCTCGAGGTCAAAGAAAACGGCAAGTGGAGGCAAATCGCCCGGACGCAGGTCATCGAACAGGGCTGGACCGCGCCGTTTCGCATCGAGAACTGGGATATGACTAAGGAAGTCGAGTACCGCGTGGCCCACGGCAAAGATGCGTTCTACACCGGCACAATCAAGAAGGACCCCGTTGACAAAGACGTAATCGTTATGTTCGCCTTCACCGGCAATTCAATCAGCCCCGCGCACGGCGGCGACATATCCCGCGACGACATAGTTGACAACATAAAGAAGGTAAAGCCCGACCTGCTGTTTTTCTCCGGCGACCAGGTCTATGACCACAACAGGCATTACGCGGCCTGGCTCAAGTTCGGCAGGGACTTCGGCGAGGTCATCCGCAACATTCCGACAGTAACGATACCGGACGACCACGACGTCGGCCATCCCAATCTCTGGGGCGCCGGCGGCAAAAAGTCCAATGTCGGCGCGGGTCACGACGGCGGGTACTTCAAGCCCGTCGAATACGTCAAAGAGGTCGAGCGGGCGCAGACAAGCCACCTGCCCGACCCTTATGACCCCACGCCCATCGAGCAGGGCATCGGCGTCTATTACACCGCGCTCAACGTCGGCGGCGTAAGTTTTGCCATCATCGAGGACCGCAAGTTCAAATCCGGTCCGCAGGGCCTGGTCCCGCAGCAGGGGCCTCGACCCGACCACATCACAGACCCCAACTATGATCCCAAGAGCGTCGATGTCCCCGGCGCAACGCTTTTGGGCGAGCGCCAGCTTAAGTTCCTGCGCGAGTGGGGAACCGACTGGCGCGGCGCCGAAATGAAGGCCGTGCTCTCGCAGACCATCTTTTGCGGCGGTGCGCACATTCACGGCAGCCCCGAAAACCGCCTGCACGCCGATATGGATTCCAACGGCTGGCCGCAGACCGGCCGCAACAAGGCTATCGCTGAGATACGAAGGGCATTCGCCATTCACATCGCCGGCGACCAGCACCTCGCCACCATTTTCCACCACGGCATAGACGACTGGAACGACTCCTGCTATTCCTTCGGCGTCCCTTCCATTGCGAACCTCTATCTGCGGTGGTGGAGTCCGCTTGAGCCGGGGAGGAATCGCGAGCCGGGCGCCCCGGAATATACCGGCGAGTTCCTTGACGGCTTCGGCAACAAAGTGACACTGCTGGCCGTCGCCAATCCAAGCCCCGAGGTGAACGACGGTGACAAACTGACAACACGAGCGGCCGGTTTCGGCGTTGTCAAGTTCAATAAGAAAAGGAGGGAAATCACCATCGAGTGCTGGCCTCGGAATGTTGACATCACCGACCCGAAAACGAAGCAATACCCCGGCTGGCCCAGAACCATCAAGCAGCAGGACAACTACGCACGGCAAGCCGTCGCGTATCTTCCCGCTCTAAAAGTCTCCGGTATGAAGGACCCCGTCGTTCAGGTAATCGACGAAGCCGACGGTGACATCGTTTATACCCTCCGCATCAAGGGCGATTCGTTCACGCCTAAAGTCTTCAAAGCCGGCAAATACACTGTGAAGGTCGGGGAATTGGGAACGGATAAGGTCAAGACGATAAGCAACGTGGAATCTATCGCGTCCGAAAAGGGCGAAACACTGGAGGTGCGTTTGTGACAGCGCGGAGCCTGCTAAGGTCCGCCTGAAATAATAGGGGCCGTGGGCCCCCGGCGACCCACGGCCAATCGGTGTTGCATATACCCCCTCCGAAGAGTTTCGCAAGCTCACGCGCCGGGCGCGTTAGCAATCAAGACCGTTGCGACTGCGCGGTTAAGTCGGCGCCTAACCGCTTGATTCACTCTGCCGGGCGTTGATTTTCTCTTTGAGAAATTTCGCCGTTCGCCACGCTGCGTCCTTGCCCGCCTCGATGGCCTTGTGCATTCCCGAATTCAAGGATTGCACGAGTTCGTCCGAGTTGATCGACGAGCTCAAGATGCCCTTTCCCCCGGGATTGCCGGCCCGATTCTCAGGCACCGGCGCCAGCGTGTAGATTGCAGTTGCGAAACCTGCGAAATAGACAACCAGCACAAAAATGAATTTCATTCTCCAACCTCTCATTTCACCTCCCCATCCTGATATAGCAACACTAAATCGGTCTCGGCCCCCAGCCGGTCTAACCCGTGTGCCTCTACCTAATATCTAATATAGAAATCCCCCTCTGCCAAACCCAAAAAACTGCAAAAAACCAGTTATCAGCGCTGATTTCCAGGGATCCTCAAGAGAATTGATGTAAAAGGCAGGATTGCACAGAGCGTTTTTCGCATTTTCGGGCTGTCAGCAAAATAATATCCGCCTTTTTCCCGAGCGAAGGTGTTGAACCTGGTAGAGTGTACGACTCGTTTGTGTCTTGGTGTCTTGGCACGGGGTTCGAGTGGAAAAACTCTGTTTGATTTTGTGAGAGGTTCCTGCTCATAAACGAATCGGTATTTGTTTGCTGCGGTCTATTCGCCACACATATTGCCGGATTTACACGCCGTTTTTATGGCAGACTTGTTGAACTTGTTGTGGTGAAATGGTATAATATCGCCCAAACGAGAAAGAAAAGATTAAGTATAAGCAGATAAAGAGGTATAATGGATACGAAAGAGAAAAAAGAGTACTGGCTGGATATCGCACGTTACGATTTGGTGAGTGCAAAAGCGATGCTGGAATCAAGAAGGTTTCTGTATGTCGGGTTTCTTTGCCATCAGGTGGCGGAGAAATGTCTGAAAGCCTACTTCTGGCATACTCGGAAGAAAGAGCCGCCTTATAGTCATAATCTTCTGTTGCTTTCGGAGGGATCAAAATTTGACGAACTCGCCAAGGAAGAGCATTTTTTGCTTTTCAACGAACTTATGCCGCTTAATATACAGGCCCGTTATCCGGAAGACCGGGAGCTTTTATTGAAGGCTCTTACCGCCGACAAATGCAGAGAGCTTTACATAAAAACGAAGGAATTATACGCATGGATAAAGAAATTGTCGAAATAGCCAGGCTTTACGCCCAAAAAGTAAGAAGCTTCATGCCCGTAAGTATGGTGGTTCTTTACGGCTCATACGCCAGAGGCACTGCCCGAAGAAACAGCGATATTGATATTGCCGTGGTTGTGGATAAATTTCGTGGTGACTACCTCAAGGCAAGCGCTGATTTGTTTAATCTTGTGCGCACGGTAAATAAGCGCATAGAACCTGTCCTTCTATGTCGTGAAAACGACAGAAGCGGCTTTTTTGAAAGCCTTCTGAAACACGGCAAGGTTGTTTACAGGTCTGAAAGCTAACGTCTTCCCCCCCAAAAACTCAACACGCTCCCTGGAGAACGCGCCGCCCACTATCCTGCTGGTAGCCCCCGCAAGACGCAAAAACGCGTTCCGATCATAATTTCTCACTGCATCTTTGAAAAAAACTCCTTGCTTTTCCCGGCCAAATTTGGTAAACTGATATGCGGCTTAGAGGTGTGTAAAAGCGGACGCGAAAAGTAGAAACAGCCCGCTTAGTGGTAAGGTTTATAAATAAATGTTGTTACTATCAATAATTAAGATGAAAGGAAGAAAACTCGGGCTTGCAACATTAGTTTTACTAGGAATAGCTAAGCTTGTAAACGGGGTGAGTGATGGTGTAATAGGAATCAGACCCTACACTTCTGTTGGTGGTATTGGAATGCAAGCAGTAGTCATTAGAGATAACCAATTTGACTCTTGTTATTTAGAACCTCAGCCGCCTTTGTTAACTTCTTATATTATAGACCCTAATTCTTCAGAAGGACCTATATTAAATGGGAAGAGTATAAACTCACAAAATACAAATGCTGTTAAAATATGGTTTGAGTCAAGAGATGTTCCGACAAATATAGATCACTCTATAAAACTTTGGATTTTTTCAATGGGTGGATTGCCCGCAGACATGAATGACTATACTTTCAGAAATCTTACTCTGCACCAAGAGCCAAACGACCCAAATGCAGACCCTAATCTTTATGACATAAAAGACCTTACAAACTATGGGACAAAATATGGTTATATTAATTTTCCAACTTTTGATCCTGCTCAATTTATATTTAGGTCAGATAATTATGCAGATTTAGATTTTAGTGGGAATGTAGGTTTGGAAGACTTTGCAATTTTTGCAGATAGTTGGTTAAGAAATGACTGCAATTCTTCTAACAACTGGTGTGGTTTTGCAGATTTAGACAGAGACGGAAATGTTAATTTTTATGATTTAGCAAGAATAGCTGATGAATGGGGATATGATACAAACGACCCCAATACATATTCAAAATTAACTCCAAAAGTTGATGGAGTAAATGTTCTTGGCGAACATTTAAAAGCGTTTCAAAATTCATCAAGAAGATTATTTTTTGGAAGAAATGAACCGCTTTATGCGAAAGAAGAAAAAGAAGCTGGATAAATTGAATGACACAAGCACTTGGTAGATTTTACAAACAAAACAGACGTTTATACAAAATGAACAAAATCGGCTGAGCTCGGTCGAATCCCTAATGTGCGCAAACACCAGCCTCACGAAGCTCTGTCGAGAACTTCGCCGAGCGTTTTGCAGACCTGTGCGATTTCGTCTTTGGTGAGATTATTGTAGAAGGGCAGGGCGATGGTGCGCTGCGATATGGATTCCGTAATCGGGAAATCACCCGCTTTGTAGCCGAACTGCTCGACCATAAACGGCTGCAGGTGCACCGGCGGAAAATAGTTGCCCACTTGAATCCCCCGTTCTTTCATTTTCTCAAGAACCCGGTCCCGCTGCCTTGCAGTAAATCCCTCCGCAAGGCGCACAACAAACACGAACCAGCTTATATCGCAGCCCTCCGGCTCGCTCGGCACAATCAGCCTGTCCTCCGAAGCCAGTATCTCCTGATACATCCGCGCCACCTCTTTGCGTTTGGCCTTTATTTCTTCCATTCTCGAAAGCTGCGCGATCCCAAGCGCGCAGTTGATATCGCTCAGCCGAAAGTTGTATCCGAGCCTCTCGTGCCCGAGCCACCCGCCGCCCTTGCCTCTGCCCTGGTTGCGAAGCGACATGCACATATCGGCCAGCTCGTCGTCGTCGCTCATAATCATTCCGCCTTCGCCGGTCGTCATCTGCTTGTTCGGGTAAAATGCAAAGACGCTCATCTTGCCGAACGTCCCCACCTTCTTCCCGTTCAGTTCCGAGCCGAGGGCCTCGCAGCTATCCTCAAGCACCGGCAGATTGTGCTTCCGCGCGATTTGGCAGACCTCCTCGAAGCCCGCCGGGCTGCCGAACACATCAACCGGAAGAATCGCCTTTGTCTTGTCGGTGATCTTCGCCTCGATTCCGGCAGGGTCGATGTTCAGGTTGTCCGGGTCAATATCGACAAGCACCGGCCTGGCCCCGACCATCATTATGCAATTCGTCGATGCAATGAAAGTAAAAGGCGTGGTAATGACCTCGTCGCCCGGCCCGATGCCCATCGCCGTCATACACAAAAATAGGCCGCTCGTACCGCTGTTCACGGCCACCGCCCGCTTAGTCCCGATGTACTCGGCGAAGGCCCGCTCGAATTCGCCCAACTTCGGGCCGAGCGAGAGATTCGGACTGCGAAGAACATCGCACACCGCCTCGATTTCCTTTTCCGTGATGTCCGGCCGAGACAGATGTATCTGCATAACTCAGAGCTCCTTACTTGTGCAATCGGCAAAATTGTAGCCTCTCTTGCAAATGAATCAAAGATATTCTCGCGCCTCCAGGTCTCTCTTGTGGCGATTCGCCGGCTGCTTCCACGCCCTGCGCCCTCCAATGAACACGCCGAGCTTATAGGACGTGCGACCCCATCGACATTCGCTAATTCGCTGCTGCTGCGAAAAATGGCCTCTCCACGCTAAACAGCCTCCTGTTTACAACCGAAGATAATGCCGGATTAGCTACGAAGATGTTATAGGAATTTCTTGAGATGGCAAAAGGGAAAAACGTACTGACGACCGGCGACGTCGCCAAAATCTGCAACGTGGCGCCCCGCACGGTTTCCAAGTGGTTTGATAACGGGCAGCTCAAGGGCTATCGCATTCCCGGCAGCAAGGATAGAAGAATCCCCGTCAGCGAGCTTGCACGCTTTATGAAGGTTCACAATATGCCCACGACGGGCCTTCCCGTTGGCAAGATACGTGTCCTCGTTGTGGACAGCAATGACGGCTCGGCCTTGACCCTCGCCGAGTCCCTCAAGGCCAAGGCCGATTACGAGGTGCAGACCGTTGCAACCACCTTTCAGACCGGGGCCGTCGTTCAGAAATTCGTACCGCACGTTCTGCTGATAAACCTGCTGGCCGACGGCATAGACGCCGGCGGGATATGCCAGAGCCTCAAAGCCGATGAGGACCTCCAGACCATAAAAATCATTGCACTTGCAGGCCGCCTGGGCCAATCCGAGTCGGCCGCACTGCTCCGAAGGGGCTTCGATGCCTCCATATCCGACTGGAGCGATATCAAAGAGGTCATCAGAAAGATCGAAGAGGCCACGGCGATCATCTATTAGAAGCGCAGGAACCGAATTTCACGTTCCGAATTGCTCCGTTGAGAAGTCCGGCCTTGGGTCATTCCGAGCCAGCCGAAGGCGGGTCGAGGAATCTATTAGAGCAAGCCTCGCCAGGCAGCTTCCTGATTACGGTCCGCGTCCCGTTCACCGCCCTTAGTAATCCTTATACCGTCGCATCCAGTTAGGCCACGTCACCGGCCCCATGTTTGTGTCGAACGCCCGATGCCACTTCAAATTCCATAGCTCTTTGAGTCCGACCTTTCGCACGCTCCAGTCCATGAACAGCAGATATACAAAACCGTCGTGACGCGGAATGCAGAACTGCCACATCTCATCCGTCGTGCCGAAGCTCCCCCATCCGGCCGCATCGCCTGTTGGAGGCGGGGTGTCGGTGTGGCGGGGCCACGCATCGTGCCATGTGTTATCCCCGAAGACCGGTATGTTATCCCTCGAAACGGCGCTGCCCTTCGTACCCGCTGCGTCAATTACAGCCCTCGTGTCTTTTATGGTCCTCCAGAACCATATCTGCCTGCGGTCCCCCCGGTCTGCGGTCATATAGTTTGTCCAGGAGTTTTCGCTGTAGCTGCCCACATAGCGGTATGTCCCTCCGCCCGGCAGAGCAACATTCCGCCACCAGGCCTTGAATGTGCCCATGTCGCCCGAGTTCAGGACCTCCACTTTGGCCGTCGGACACAGCAGCAGGTCCCAGTTGTCCTTATAGTAGGGACGCAAGGCATTCATCCACAAGGCTCTCTCTCCTACATTCCAGCCTTCATTGAATCTGCCGTCGTAGTCCTCCGTGTAGAAATTGAACATCAGGCCCCACTGCTTCAGGTTTGCCGCGCAGCGAATCGCCTGCGCCTGGTTTCTCACCCGGCTCAGCGCCGGCATCAGAATCGCCATCAAAAGCGCGATGATGGCGATTACCACCAGAAGCTCCACCAATGTAAACCCGCCTGGACACTTGCTGCTTGCCTGGCTGCACGCCCCCCCTTCTGACGGAGCCGATTCCCGTCGCCAACTCATATCCATTACTCCTTCAGTATAAACGCCCATTATTGCGTATGCTTTTCGAGCATGTAGGCCTGCAGCGTTATCAGTGTCGCCGGCGCGACCGTTTTTGAGCTCAAATCATTGAAGATCACCCGGTATCTTCCGTCGGGCAATCTCCAGTGCATCAGGATTATATGGTTGTCGTCCGGGTCGGCGCCTTTGCCGTAGAAGGTGACCGCCTTGCCCTGGTCAACAAGCATCTTATGGAAGTTCTCGATGCTTTGCAGCGCTTCGGCCCTGCCGACGTTCTTACCCGCAAGACCGTATTTAAGCAGCAGCAGGCTGTCCTGATACATCTGGTCCGCCGATCCGTTCCACCCCCCTAAGAAGCTCGCCCAGAGGGACATCGTGATAATGATTACCGCCGCCGCCACCGACCTGCTCAGTCTCAGGTCTATTATAATGCTGAACGTATTCCAGCTCACCCTGTGCCGCACGAGCCTGTGGGGAATCTGATGCCTGATGTCCTCGTCAAGGTCCGGGCGGACCGGCTCCACCGTGAAATCACCCAACTTATTCAACAATTCTCTTAATTTGTCCTCCCTCATCATCGTGCTCCTTTTCTTATGGCAATTTTGCAGACGCCTTTTATGGCAGTTGCTTTCGCAGGATTTTCAGTGCCCGCCCAAGCCTGCTCTTGAACGTCCCCTCTCTGATCCCGGCCGCCTCCGCCGCCTCGGCGATAGTCAGGTGCTGCATATAGTGCAAAATAATTACGTCCTTTAATTTCACCGGCAGTTGCGCCACTGCACTGTGCAATTGCTCAAGCTCCTCGTACTGGCCAGTCTTGCCTGCGTCCGGCATGGCGGCGTCCGCCGAGTCAATCCATTCGATGCTTACCGTCTTTTTGCCCTTGTGTTTGCGCCAATAAAGCCTCGAAACATTGCCTGCAATCCGATATAGCCAGCTACTCAGGGCCTTGCCTTCTCGCAACTGCCCGATATGATACCAGGCGTTCAAAAAGCTCTCTTGCGTCAGGTCTTCGCTGACCTGCCTGTCGTGGCCCAGCCTCCTCATATAGAGGTAAATCTGCCGATAGTACAACTCGACAAGCTCAGCCGCGGCGGTGCGGTCGCCGCCGCGAAGCCGCTCGGCAAGCGAATCCTGCACAGCTTCCAAATGCTCGCCCTTCGTATCTTTATCTTCCTGCTCCTTTGTAAGATGCGCGGCATTGCCGTTGTGTTCTGCTGATTTTGCCTTTTCTGCGGCTATTTTGCTCATCTTGCACCAACCCATAGTGTACCGCAAATACGCCTCGCCCGCAATACTAAAGCCTTGTGCCGCTTCCGATTAGAATACTTGATTGTCCGAAAACCCGCCGCTTCTGCCCCCATAACGCCCTCATCCGGCGCGCAGGACGCCGCGGAATTGCCAATTCCTGGCCTCGTCGTATAATGATTCAGCATTATGGGGCCGCTGCCTATCGATCTCGATTGTTTCAGCGAGCCGGTCCGCCGGCTGTGGGACCGTATGGACCCGTGCGTGCTCTGTCCGCGGCAGTGCAAGGTCGAGCGCGGCAGCGGGAAGGTCGGTTTCTGCGGCATCGGAGATATGCCCATCGTCAGCTCCGTCGGCCCGCACTTCGGCGAGGAAAGCGTCCTGGTAGGTCCCGGCGGCTCCGGCACGATATTCTTCGCCGGATGCAGCCTGGGCTGCGTCTTCTGCCAGAACTTCGATATCAGCCATCTTCGCCACGGCCGCCCGGTGACGATTGAGCAATTGGCCGGCGCTATGCTCGAATTGCAGCACTATGCCTGCAGCAACATAAACTTAGTCACCCCGACGCACTTGGCCGCCCCCATCGCGGCAGCTATCGAGCTGGCCCGCAAAGACGGCCTGCAAATTCCCATCGTCTATAACACGGGCGGCTACGACTCCGTCGAGACGCTGAAATTGCTCGATGGCTTCGTCGATATCTATATGCCCGATATGAAGTATTCCGACCCGGATATCGCCGACGAGCTAAGCGCTGCGCCGGACTACCCGCAGGTCAACCGCGCCGCCGTCAAAGAGATGCACCGCCAGGTCGGCGACCTCCAGGTGATAAATGGCCTTGCCACAAAAGGGCTATTGATAAGACATCTCGTCCTGCCGGAAGACCTCGCCGGCAGCTTCGAGGTCATTGACTTCCTCGCCGAAGAAATCTCCACTTCAACAACCATTAACGTAATGGACCAGTACCGCCCCTGCTATAACGCCTCCGCACACCCCAAAATCAACCGCCGACCAACCCAAAAAGAAATCGCCTCCGCCCGAAAATACGCCCTCGACAAAGGCCTGAATGTTTTACCGTGACCGTTGCTCCGTGGCCTGTGGCCCTCGATGTTCGAGATTCTTTGTTCGATATTGGTTATTCCCTACCTTGGCGTGCACGCTGGGTCGTCGGGGGTCTGGTAACAATCAACAAGCCAGTTAGATGTCGTCAACGCTATATCATAGAAGTCAACCTTGCAGTCGCCGTCCCAATCGCCAACGAGTTTGTATGGGCACGCCATAATGGCAAGACCGTACTCGAAGCCCGCGGCTATGGCGATATAGTTGTAACCCGAAGGCGGCGTGGCCTGACCAAGCCAGTTCCCCTTCCAGCCGTCTTTGTTGTAGCCCCAGCCGACGATAGAACCATCTCTCTTTAAGGCAAGACTATGCCAGGGACCTGCGGCTATGGCGATAAAGGCATCACCGGCCGGTGGCGTGGCCTGGCCACACGGGTTTCCATTCCAATCTATGTTAGCGCCCCAGCCGACAATTGAGCCATCCTTCTTTAAGGCAAGACTGTGAAAGGCCCCTGCGGCTATGGCCTTATAGTTGTTACCATCCGGCGGGCCGGCCTGACCAAAACCGTTGTTGCCCCATCCAACAACCGAGGCATCCTTTTTTAACGCGAGACTGTGAAATTCACCTGCGGCTATGGCGATATAGTCATTGCCGTCTATGGCTTGGGACACCCCCCAGCTAATAATCGAGCCGCCGAAGGCTGGTTGCACCATACAAACTAAGCACACAGCCAACAGTGCGGCAATTACCCCCGCATTCGTTCTATTCGAGGCGCGCATTTCCAATCCTCCTGACATAGTCAGTCTTTTCAAATAAACGAAGTGAGCATTTTCCCGTGGTTGCTGCTTGAATTATACCTTATCGCCTCGGTTGGCGTCAAGTATTTTTCGCCCGCTACGGCGAGCATTTTGTCGCTGTAGTTTCCGCTGTACCTGCCCGCTGTGCCGTGAAAGCGAATATCGCACCCCGCCTTGCTCATGCCCGGATTCTAACACTTTCATTGAATAATTGTGAAGACTACTGTAATTATGATGACATTCGTGCAAATTCGTGGTCAAAAGCAGAATGTGAGCTGCCATGGAATTTGGTCCGCAACATATAGCTAAGTGGCTGATTCTAACGGGGCTTATCATCGCTGGGCTTGGCGTGTTGGCATTGGTCCTCGGTCGATTCGGGCTGTTCAGGCTCCCTGGCGACCTCGGATTCGGCTCGCGGAGTTGGCGACTCTATTTCCCCATCGCAAGCTGTGTCCTAATCTCGATTATCCTGACGTTTGTGCTGTGGCTAATCAACTACCTGCGCCGGTGATGCAGCCGACTTGGCCTGCCCGCGAGAGGCGCCGCACGAAAAAAATCTTGCCCCCAGGCGAGATTTTATTTGAACATTTCGCCAAAATTGTCGAAATAAGCCCGTTATGAATTCGCAAACGGTGATAGACAATACGCCCCCAATACGGGCGTTTTAGGAAATGTGGGCCTTCTATGGCAAAGAAAAGAACGAGAGTTCGCGGGCTGACGCCCGACCAGACAAACAAATTCAAGGCCCTGCTGCTGGAAAAACGCAGAGAAATACTGGGTAACGTGAATTTTATGGAAGGCGAGACCCTCCGAAAAACAAGTACCGACCTGTCAAGTATGCCGTTTCACATGGCTGATATGGGAACTGACAACTATGAGCTGGAGAACACGGTTGGCCTGGTGGACAGCGAAAGGAAGATGCTTATCGAAATAGAAGATGCCCTCGGCCGTATGGAGGACGGCGCCTATGGCGTTTGCCAGGGCCATAGCGGACCGATCCCCAGGGCAAGGCTCGAAGCGATTCCGTGGGCTCGCTATTGTGTTGACTGTGCCGGCCTGTCCGAGAAAGGTCTGGTTGCCGAGGAAGAGTCCTCCGGCGAGTCGGATGATGCCGATAGCGGCGATGATAGCGGCGCAGAAAATGATATGGGTGGGTAACTAAGATGACGGTCTCGGCGACACGGCCGACGGGCGGAGCGGCGATGAAAAAGATCGGCAGGGGGGTTATCTTCCCCAGTGCTGCATTTACCATTAAGCCCGGCCAGGTGAAACTCTACGCCTTCACGGACAAGCCCCCGCAGGTGGGCGATGTTGTCTATGGGATCGTCAGCCGCCTCGGCCAACATTCGTCTCTGGAAAACGCATCAGGACGCATACACAGAATACACGACGGCACGAAGGCCATTTTTGTGTTCGGCAACAGATACGCCCCTGATTATTATGAAGGAGTAATCCCGGGCGAGATGATGGATGAAGTTGACCTTCTGGCCCGGTCGGCAATGATCGGCCTGGTCAGGACCAAGAACTCCCTGATGAAAGACCCGACAAAAATCAAAATCCTCGGTTACGTATGTGACGAAACCGGCAAGGTCCTCAATACCCGCGATTTCCCCCTCATAACGCCAAAACACACCTTCAAGAAACTGCCGAGGTCGCGTATGATTCTGGTCTGCGGGACATCGATGAACTCCGGCAAGAGTATGGCCGCCGCCGCCTGCTGCTGGGCGCTGCGCTCCATGGGGCATAACGTCAGGGCCTCCAAGGTCACCGGGACCGCCAGCCTCAAGGATATCCTCCAGATGAACGACCTTGGGGCCAACCCCTACGCCGATTTCACCTATCTTGGCTATCCTTCGACCTATATGCTCTCCGAAGCCGATCTGTTGAGCATCTTCAATCAGCTCGACCTCAAGTACGCCAATAATCCCAAGAATTTCTGGGTTGTGGAGTTTGCCGACGGCGTCATTCAGCGCGAAACCGCGATGTTGCTGAGGGCGCCGGAGGTGGTCTCAAGGATCCATAAGCTGATCTTTTGCGCCAATGATGCCTTTGGCGCTATCGGCGGATTGAGAAGCCTGCAGGAGAAATTCAACCTCATCCCCGATGCGCTGTCCGGCGTATGTTCAAGCTCTCCCCTCCACGTGCGCGAGCTTTCGACGTTCACCGATATCCCTGTGTTCAACAACGCCGAGGTTGATGTCAACGGCCTGTCGCGTATCTTGCTCGGTCGAGGCAGGCAGGGCTTGCACACGGGCGAGATTCATTGAAGAGCCTTTTTGGGACCCTCTTCGAGCTTCTTGTAGAATTCAGCCTCGTGATCCGAGAGCTTCTTCTCCTGAATCAGTTTGCGGATGCGCTGCAAATCGACGTCTCTCGGCTGGCCGCCCGATGCAAGCGACACCCCTGGATAATCCGCCGAGGCGGGCATAACCTGCAGAAACCTATCGACCGAAACCGCCGATACGAAAATCGCCGCTGTGAGTGCGCATATCAGAAGGTATCGAGAAGACTGATTGATTATTGATAATTGATTGTTGATTATTTCTCGCGTGCCTTTTGCCCTGCTGTCTTCTGTTGTCCGTCGTCTGTCGTCCTGCGTTCCTCGCGTCCTCTCTGGGGTCGGAGCGTGGCGGCACCTGTCACAGTATATGCAGTCCAACTGGTCTGTCGGCGTAAGGCCGAATTCGCACCTGCCGAATCTCTTGGCGGGCAGGATGCGCTTGAGTATTGCTATCTTGTTGAAGAGCGACAGAAAGGCCCCCGCCGGACACAGATACCGGCACCAAAAGCGAGTATAGAAAAGTGAGCCTAAAAGAATTATCGCCAGTATCACCAATATCGAGGATTGCCGCTCGGATATGGACCATTGAATGTCGGACAGCGAGAGCCGGCCGCTGAAAACGGAAATGAGCGGGTCCGCCGCGAGCGTCGTTCTGTCTCTTGAGAGAAAGAATACGATCACCAAAACGAAAAGCACCGCGTATTTGATGAATCTCGCCTGTCGCATCTTGTCGAGCAGCAGCGGCTGCTTAAACCTCGCAGGGATGATGTATCCAAGCAGCTCCTGAGCCGCCCCGAACGGGCATACGTAGCCGCAGTAGATATTCCCGAACACGGCCGCCGCGAGCGGAACCCCTACAGTTAGCAGAAAGGCCCCGCTCAATGTCACTGTGGGCGTGTGCAGGCTCAATAGCGTCGCTATCTGTTCGCTGGAGTACTGGGCGTTGAGAATTACGCCGCCCAGCACCAAAGTAAGCACAAGCGCCCCAAGCCTTGTCCAGAACTCGCCCAGGTATATCACAATCAACGCAAGTGCATACGCGCCGATAAGGTATGCCGCGCTATGATCCGGCACATGCCTGCCTGGTGCGGTTCTTCCTTTGCGGCCCTCTTCGACGGCCACGCCCAAAATGTCAGCGGCGAATCTGTGCCCTGAAATCTGCAATGCCGACAGAATCGCCTTGCAGCTCACGGTCGCGCCGCTCACCGCATCGACCGCGCCGAACGGCTCGCGTTCAAACAGCGCCCGCCCGGTCAGCGATTGACGCCACTTCGTAAGAAGGTCGAGGTAGGATGGCGTCTCGTTGGAGCGCACTATATGAAAGTCAATCAGCTTGCCCGTCGTATCGACGTAAACGGCAAGGTTCATCTTGCCGCCGAACCCGCGCACCTCAGGCGCCAAATCCTCGGAGCTGAAGATGTAGCCGGCAAGCATCGGGGCTTCGAGGGTCTTCTCGGCGGCGTTGGGATCGCTCTGCCTGGCCTGATACACCTTGAAGTAATTGATTTTGCCGGCGCTCTGCACAGTTGCGGCCTCGGCGCCCTCAATACTCAGTTCGCCGGCAAGCGCCTGGGCCGCGTCACGGGGCAGCGACGGTCGAAGACGTGCGCCGGCCTCCGCCAGCAGGTTCGAGCACAGGACCACGACTGCCCCGACAGCGAACAAGATAAAGCCGAGCCTGCGCAGCGCAAGCCCGCCTGCCTCGGCGGGGCACAGCTTTTCCGGCTTGAGCATCGTCAGTGCCGCCGACGGTATATTGGCCAGCATTAGCGCGGCGAATATAAGCAGCGTTGCCTTCGTGCCGAGCACTGGGACAAGCGCCAGGCTCGTCAAAACGCCGCCCGCCGATGCGCCCAAATGGTCGGCGGCCCCAAGCTTGCCGCCAGCCTGCCCTGCTTCAAAGCCGCAATCAGCCAACCGGCGGGCTGCAACCGGGAAGTAGCACCCTGCGCACAGCCCGCACAGCACAAACGCCCCTGCGAAAAGGGCGTGCGCCGATTGCCAGGATGCATTCACCGCGTCCTGCGATGGCCCCCACCTTTCCCCCGGCATAAATGCAATTGCGCCAATGACTGATATGTGGACGGCGACGACCGCCAACAGCAGGCCTTCAAGCACAGGCCTCTTGCCGTCCCTCCCAAAAGCCGCCGCCCGCAACAGGCGGTTGACTAAAGCCGCCCCTATCGTCAGGCCCGCCATAAACAGTGACGAAATAATGCCGATGTGCAGATACAGTGACCCGAAATACGTCTGGTACAGGTACATCAGGACAATCACCGTCCCGATGCCCACCCAGCCGGCTGAGAAAACCAGGGCCGAGCTGTCGAAGCCCGATTTGGCCGCTCCCGTCGGCGTCGTCAAAATGTAAAAGCCGCGCAGCGCCACAAACACCAAAATGGGAATAAGAAAGACTAACGGCCCTGTCAGGCTCAGGTTTTTTACGAAGCGGCTCAGCGGCGCTCCGGATTGTTTGGCGGTCAGCAGGAGGCCGTAAAGGTAGGTCAGCGGCCTGGCGTCGCGGTTTATCAGCAGCCGCTCCGGCAAGTCCGCATTAGAGTAGCTCTCGAGCGCCGCGTCCGCCCGGTCCGGCAGATACACCGACAGCAGGGCATCCGCCGAAAAAACCGCACCCGCTCCCTCTATCCCCGCGAACCGGTCGCGCAGTGTCGCCGGATTGCCTGTGAGGTTCTCCCCGTCCGAGGCGATGAACCATGTCTCTTCGCCCGGCGTCAGCACCAGATGTGAAAACACCTTCATTAGTGTCAGCCTGATGGATGCGCCGAGGTTTATCAGCTCGGTGCCCATAATGTTTTCGCCGCCGCTCGCCCGCACCGCCAGGATGCCGCCGGGCCTCAGCGATTCTTTTATCTGGCCGTAGAATTCGAGCGTGTAGTACCGGTTGAGAACCGAGCTGGTGGCGTCCGGCAGAGCGAGGATTACTATGTCGTAGCACTGCTTCTTCCCGGCCAGCATTGTGCGCACGTCACTGGCCGCAACGTTAAAGCGGCTGTCGTTGATTCTCAGCTCAGGCGGGATGAAATCGTTGATGAGCCGGGCGTATTCGGTGTCGGGGTGCGCCCAGGTGACATCCTTGATTTGAGGCAGCCGCAGCACCTGCCTGCAAAGTCCCAGCCCCGACCCGACAACGAGAACCGACTCGGCGCCGGGATTCTGGCACAGACTAATGGCCGCCGTCTGCCCAGCCGTGCTCTCATCGGGCAGCGCCTCGCACACGCTGCCTTCGCGGACTGCCACCCACTGGTCCTGGTATGTCCCGTACAGGTACTCGGCCTGCGGCGTCTGGAACGAACCGACTAGGGTGTCCTGGCCCAGCAGATCTCTCCATTTTGCAGCCTGGACGCGGCGCATCAGGGCCTTATCGACCCCGCCGGCAAGGCAGGCGCAAACGCCCAGCGCCGCCGCGAACGATAATGCACAGACCATTATCCGTGCCCTGCTGCGATGCGCAAATACGGCCGCAATCCGCACTGCGAATACCGATACGCAGATAATCAGGGCAAGGACCAGGAATATTCTCGCCGCACTTGCGCCCAGTCCGAGGAGTATTGTTGCGCCTATGCCGCCGACGAAACTCCCGGCCGCTTCGAGGATATAAACCCGCGATACCGCGCCGCCGCCGCTGCCCTGAATCCATCGGCACGCGCTGGGAAACAGCAGGCCGGTAATCACGCTCACCGGCGAATTGATCACTATCGACCAGAGCACGATGCCCCGCACCGACCACAGCGCGTATGACTCGATCCCCGCAAGCCGGCGCGCCTGCACAATCAATATCAACTGGAGTGCAAAGACCGGCACGTAGCTCAAGAACACAAGCTCGATGTGCTTGAGCATCATCTCGCCTATGGCCTTGACCTTATAGACGAGCGTCGCCCCCAGCCCGACCCACAGGAACCACGAGCCGAAAAATATCCCCACGCTGATATCGTTCCCTTCGAACGTGGTGATGAACTCGCGGAAGAGCAAACTCTGCCCTGCGATGGTGAACAGGCCGAAACTGAATATCACCAAGCCCCGCGCCCCGTTAGAACACCGAGCTAATGGGCCGACGACTTCGCTTGCCGAACTGCTTCTAATGGGGCGCGCGAACCTCATTTTTTACTCTCGCCAAAAACGTCCGCCTGGAAGACCAAAAAGGTCGCCCCCTCCTTCCAGTCGTCGGCCTGCAGTCCCGCCTTCAACGACAGTTGCGTAAGCGTTTGATTCAGGTCCCAACCCTGCTCGGGCGCAACCTGCGGCAGAAAGACCGCCGAGCGCCCCGCCTTGTTCAACACCACCCCGTCCGTCCCGATCCGAATCTTGTCGTAAGAACTAACGGGCGTCGGCGTTGTCAGCGCGGATATCTCGACCGTGATTTCCGCAAGCTCCTCTTTCTGCAGCGGCGAAAATCGCCTGTCCCTAAAGGCCGCGTTGACCGCGTTCTCAAGCACGGATTTATATAACGGCTGGCGCGGGAATATATCCCCTATGCACCCTCGAAGGCGTCCGCCTTTCTTGAGCGTCACAAAAGCCGCCCGGACAGGCTTCGTCGCGTCGCCGATTTCCACGCCTAAGTCCGCTGCCTGCGGCGTTTTTTCGTGTTCGAGGGTGTAGCTTATTGTCTTCCGCGCAAGCGTCAGGAGCGCCTCCTTATCTTTGTCTGTAAGCTCGATTTCGTTTGCCTGTCCCTCGGCCAAAGAGCCTTTTTGCCACGCCCCGCAAAACGCTACGGCCAGGTAGCTCACAGACCTCGAATAATCGCCCTCCAATTCGCCCGACGTCGCGTATTTGAGCAGCTCCACCTTGACGGGCCTATCCAGCATCGAAAGCAGTATCGCAATCGGGACGTATCCGCATATTGTCGCCCCCGTCT
>Ga0315288_10001118_pt1 | contig 34407 bp, 50 predicted proteins | sample YL17G11_20_MG_FD_203454 | JGI IMG/M metagenome (GOLD analysis project Ga0315288, IMG submission 203454) | Sediment microbial communities from Yellowstone Lake, YNP, Wyoming, USA - YL17G11_20 | ecosystem: Environmental > Aquatic > Freshwater > Lake > Sediment | place: USA: Wyoming | collected...
AACATGTCATAGTTAAGGGAAGCATAAAGTGGATTAGGCAAAAGGGGAATAGATTTATTGGTGGTATTGAATTTGGGGCATTGCTTGATAATGTTACTTTTTCTAAGCTAAGTTAGTACCCATTATTAAAGGTATTATAAAAAATTAATTAACATAATTGTTCCTACCCTGCAAGGTAGTGCACATAAGGAAGATGTTAAAACTAAGAATTTCAGAAGAACAGGTGTTGGCAATTTCATTTTCTCAAACCAAAATACCCCTCAAAGGACACCCCTCACATTTTGGATCCTTAGCATCACACCCTTGCTTAGCAATATTGGAGATTCCCGTGGTGGTGGTCGCACGGGATGCGTTAGGAACTATCAACCACACCTTGCTCACTGTTGAATATGCGAGAAGTCATGGTATAAAGGTGTTGGGTGTGATCATTAATACCCTTAGTGCTACCCCTGATCCCCCAACCAAGACCAACGCCCAGGTCATTAAACGACTATCAGGGGTTTCCCTCTTAGGTGTAGTATCCTACCTGGCAACCCCTGCGCGAAACGACCTTTCATCTATTACGAAGCTCGTTGGTGAGCATGTGGATACAAATCTATTGGGTAGGTATGAAAGATATTGAAGCTTGGGAAAGCCTGACTAAAGGTGTGGGTGCTGTAATAACTTTGAGACGATTCAGCATACCATTGGTAGAAGGAAACTCAATGAACAGAATAAAAACCTTTTTGCTTGGTATGGTACTTTTTTGGATGGTAGTGTTGCCCGTTCATGAACCATCTGTCTTAGCAAATAACCATCTGTATCCTTCCGATATCAAAGGGACTGGGGAAGACGGTGCCAGCCTGCTTGATCAAAAGGTGAAAACCTATATCCCCTACAGTTTGAACCCCGGGTTTAGTAATGTGGAAGGAGGGAACCTGGTCATCGAGACAGCTGTTCACGATGTACGGTTTTGCGACGGGCAGAAACGCACGGATGCATGGGGTGGTATTTCTCGTGACATCCCCACCCCCTTGCTTAAAGAAAGAAATGGGGTGGAATTCTATGAAGACACCTTGCTGTTGAGTGGCATCGGCTTTCATGGTGAGCAAAATTCCCTCTCCCACAATCCCTATTGTCACTACGTTTTCGGACCGATAGACCATAACGGTGATGATCAAAGCTGGAATATCTTCTCACCGAGATGTCTCCTCGCCTATCTGCCGGTTACGGTGATGATCCCCAAAACATCTTGGAACAAAAGACTGGTGGTCTATTTCCACGGTGGAGGTCAACCTACCGAATGGTGTATGGTATACCCGTTTCAATTTACTTTCGATGAGGTGCGCCTGTTAAAGGAGGGGTATGCGGTCGTCACCTGTGCCTTTGATCTAACCCCCAGACAACAGAATCCCAATGCCGCCGATGGAAGTTACTGGAAAGCCTTCGGCACTAGTATACACAATGCCTACATGGGACATAATCTATCACTCGATACCAATAATAACGAGAGACGACCCGGGTGGCTCTATGATTATAATGTTCTGATCCATGCCGATGCCACCCTGGCGAGAAATCTGGTAAACCTGGTAAAGAATTTTTTGAAAAAAAGAAAAGGCGATTTTCCCACCTATACCTATGCCGTTGCCTATTCATACGGCGGTAAGCTGGTTTCATCTTTGAACGGTGGCCTGGATCTGGCAAGTGTCCACATAGATGAGCATCCTGAAATGCTGGTAAACGGTCGTACTCCGTTTACAGGCGGCAATTTCGACATTAATGACTGGACAGGGATCCAGAAGGGTACCAGTGGCCCTTCCCTGATCGAAACCTACGGCCGGGTCTTTGATGGCTTTTTCGTGGAATCAGGCGTTATTGATGTTCCCGGGCTTTGCGTTCAGGCCAAAGATCCCGATTACCCGGTAACCACCAAAGCCATCCATGTGTCAGGCGACTACGAAGATCCTCAGGTCAGCTGGGGTAGCCTTCTTGAAACCTGGAATGTCGCCAAGACATTGGCTGATGCCCATTCCTCCCTGGACAGAGACCTGAATCACTGGACGAGAATCTACCATCTGAAAATCGGCGGACACGCCCGATATGACTATTTCTTCAGTGAGCGGGAGGGGCTGAACGGCGGAGAAAATCTTTACTACGATCGCAATGTTTTATTTAATGCAGATGGCAGTTACCGGTGGTTTTCAGGCGGAGTGGACGGCCTCAATTGCGAAGGCAGGGGGGAGCAATTCAGATGGTGGGCAGAAAATCTTTACCACTATGATTACTTTGATTTCATCGAAAAATACGTCAAAATGGTGAACATTCCGGGCTACGGTCCTCTCGGTGCGCCGGAGCATATTGCCGCCCATCCCAGGACCTATGCCATACGGGCGCAGTTGTTTCAAAACCTGATAGAATGGGTGGAAAGTGATATCGAACCGCCGCAGAGTTTTTTGGATGCCGGCATCATGAGCAATCCTTCTTCCTGGCCTGGAGAAGAAGTCCAACCCGGTGTCTGGAAAGGTCTGCCTCAAAGCCCCGACGGCTGCCCCTTTGAGGACGGTACTCTCTGCCCCTTAACTGACTGCTGGTACCAGGGTTTCGACTTTCCCAAAGTGGTGGCACAGGAATATAGCACCGCTATTCAGTATCTTAACGATAATAACCTTTTGGACTATCAACCGGAATCTATCTCCTCACCGGATGTGACCGCTCGATTGGGAAGTTTTGTTGCGCTTCTTTCTGATTTTGCCTGGAGGAAGCCCTACGACGATAACTATCTCGAAGAGTTGTATGGCACTCATGCCGGATATGTCATGGCAGTATGGCAGGCGTACCTGGCATTGGTAGTGGAGAGATTAATTGATCCGACTTTAGGACTTGCATTTGTCGAAGAGGCCGATCAATCCGAGGTGTTGCGCTGACCGCTGTCTTCACGGAAACACACTGCTGCCAGAAGGGGAATATCTCAGGCTCACCATAGGCATAGCGAATACGGGGTTGAATAGATACTATTTGGCCTTGCCAAGAAGCCTTTTTTGAGTTCGTTTCCATAGATTGGTATTTGCTAATTATCCTTCAACAAATAGCTTTTTATCATATTTCTAAGAATAAGAAAATCTTTGCTTTTCAGCCTTAAAAATTTATTGTTCTGAAAAACACAGGATATTTTTTAGAATCATAAATCTTTCCCCCTGCAGGGACGGCTGAAAAGGACTCCTTTATCATTCCCATCCTGCTCCTTGCCCTCGTACAATCCTAACCCATATTCCCCATGCTTTGATGATAGGTTTTCAACCTCGAATTTTTGTCACAGGGTAGAAAAAATTCGGAGGTTGAAAGACATGGAACGAAAACAAAGCTTCCAAAGTGGAAGAGTTTGGTTAAATGTGTTTGGGACAGAAGATGGTCAAAGCATTGTGACCATCAACAAGAGCTTTATACGTGATGGGGAATGGAAATCCTCTCCGTTCTTCAACGTGGATAGGGGTGACATCGAGGATATTAAGCAGGTGCTTGAGCAGTATGAAGAGAGCACTAAGGAGGTGGTGGTCCAATGACCACCTCCACCTATTCCCTACCTTCAAAGAGGGTGCACAACATCTTGGAGCACATCAAATACAGTGGTGACTTTCTTTGTGACATAGATGAGCTTGAAGAGCGAGGGGCGCAGGAAATCCTACAGGAGGACTTTGACATTTATGAGACCTTCAAGGAGGAAGAATTGGAGGAGATACAAGGTGAGCTTAAGGTAATTGCGCTGGAAAATGAGGTGAGGGAAGCAAGGCATATCTTTAACAAGATTAAGCCCTATGATGAAGGTTTTGATTGCATACATTCGAGCCCAGAGGACATATACAGCAGGAGGACAACCTACAAGGTTTATTACAGCTATCCCGTAGATGAGAACTTAAGAAAGCTCCCAAAGATTAGATACCCAATAAGGTCAGCAACACAGAGAGAAACCAAGAGATTGTCAGGATTAAATAAGCTTTTGACAGGCCAGATTAAGGCAGGGCAGAGGCAGGGTATGGAGATGACCATTTATAAGCATCTTTGATGTATACCTTTCCCTTAAAAGAGGGGTTAGATTTGAAGCATCATGGTTTAAAAATGCCAGCTGAGGTGACTAAAATGTGACCATAAAATGATTCAAATATTATGCAAGGACTGTTACCTGAAGGCAATGGATTTAGCCTTTAGAGATGGTAAGGATTTTGAAGAAATCTTATGTAAGAGATGCAGGGTTATTAACTCCAAAACATGCTTTTGCTGCAATAAGATTAAGCCTTATTTCATTGATGAAGTGTGTGAGGAGTGTGCCAGCAGTTAGCAATAGAGCAGGTGATTTATTATCAACGTAAGATCTCAATAAAGATAAAAAAAACAGCAGAGCACCATTAGAGAGTGAGCTTTTAGCCATTAAAAACAAGATTCATTGTGTACTTATAAAATTAAAGAGTAGCTTGGAATAACGAAACGAAAAACATCACAACGTGATTTCATTTTCTTCCTTCTGTAGATTACTTTCACAACAAAATAATTGATCCGTAAAGAAAAAAATATACTCTTTTCTTCACGTCTAAAGATTTATTGTTTAGTTTGCTCATCGCAAACTAAATCATAAATCTTTCCCCCTTCGGGGTCGCCTAAAAAGATTGATATACTGATGCGGTTTGCGCTTCACTGACTGCTTCTGAAATAGCTATCCTTTAGTGATTCTCTACTGTGGTTTTCAACCTCAATTTTTTTCAAACAAAGTGAAAAAAAATTGGAGGTTGAACGAAATGAACGTAAACAATGTAGATGAAACTTGCCATGAGAGAGACTACCTTTTGAAGCAAGAGAGAAAACAGAGATTGCAATTGCTGTGGGTGACTGAGTTCATGAAAAACTTCATGAAGTAGGGTGGTAGTAGCCACCCGCTCCTAAAGTCGTGGGTACTGCTTTACAACTTTCACAACCCTTCGGGGATAGATGAGGATTGCGCACAACCAAGCGCTTCTGTGATGGCTGAACGTAGAATTTAGCGACCAAGACGTGTGCATGTGCAAAACAACAATGCGCAGAGTAGACAAAGCTCCAGAGATAGTGGAGCCAGAGAAGGTGAAGGTGATAGTGATTAGGCTGGAGAAGAGTGAGTGGTAGTAGTACCAGCCCCTAAAGGGGCTGGCGACTAGTCGTGTACAATGGGGCGGTCTAACCGCTTCTTATGTGTTGATTGTTGAAAAAACGAGAAAATGGAAGAAAAGAAGAGAATGGAAACAATGTAGATGGAACTTGCCATGAGAGAGACTACCTTTTGAAGCAAGAGAGAAAACAGAGATTGCAATTATTGTGGGTGAGTGAGTTCATGAAAAACTTCATGAAGTAGGGTGGTAGTAGCCACCCGCTCCTAAAGTCGTGGGTGACGGTGGTGTGGAGTGGTTTTGTGCTAAGTTAAAGGTGTTAGTGAGTGGCTGTAGCCGCCAGCCCATTTAGACTGGTACGAGTAAGTTGGGGTCTTACTGGACTTGATTGAGGGTGGGATATGTTGAAAGTGATTTTTTAAAAACAAAGTTTATGGACAGGTTGGAAGATCTGAGTTGTCTGCTGTATTGAACAGCGGTGACGCTCCCGCTCGGGGTGGGGTTCAAAGAATAAAAGTTAGATTTCCGTTTTGAAATAGTTAACTACATCTGCCAGCATAAAGCTGTTCATCTCAGGGATAGGGTACAAAGGGGCGTAAAATCCGCCCTATATGTGTTGATAGGTGAAAAAACGAGAAAATGAAAGAAAAGAAGAGATTAATAAAGATTGGATTAAATCTTTGTTATTTCTCCGCTAGAGCTCCGTAAAGTGATTAAATAATAAAATAATATAGGATAGGGATAGTATAATAACTCTGGAATTTAGTAGCTGGAATTTAATACCCATACTCATCATAGCCACGCTCTTCTTGGAAAGTAACTCTCCTGATGAAGATCCTTTCATTCCACGGCTCGCCCCTTAGGATAAAATGGGAAGGGTGCATGATAAATTCCTGGGCTAAAAGGATATACGCCCCGATATAATAAAATGCCTCATATTGGCCTATCATATTCTCTAATTTTAGGACCTTCCAGAAGATAAAAGGGGCAAAGAGAAGCGCACCATAGTAGAAGATTTTAACTATGAATATGAGTATCCCGACAGGGTTTATGGAGTAACTTCTTACAGTAAGTCTTCCTTGTTTCTTAAGACACTTTTCTTTAAACATAGGGTCTCCTTTCAATTAGTTTTGTCATGAGTTTTTAGAGCTTCGACTATATCCAAAACGCCTAGAAATTGATTCTGGGGTATGACATGTGTATTAATTTTTATCTGCATCACCATCTGGAACAATTATGAAAATGAAAAGCCTTTACCTCTCCTTTGCCTCTACAAGTAGGGCAAGGCTTTTCTAACTCTCTACCGCATTTTGAACAGTAACCACGTGTAACTCGTCCACTGCCATGACATCTCAAACACGGTGCTAATAAAGGTATTCCATATTTTGAACAATATTTATTCCCTTGATCAAAATATGGCAAATAACTTGAGCTAAAGGAACTGTCATAGTTACTGCATTTTGAACAATAATTGCACATAGTAAGCCTCCTTATATCTTAAATAAAGAAACCTCAAAGATAAGCTTGCTGTTTACTTCCCAAACCAGAATGTTTATTAAAAACTCATTAAAGCTTTTGCTTCCCATAAAATCTCTATCCTGATACATAGAAGTCTCCTTTCCATAAGATAGGGAGCCAGGACATCTAATTAATGCCCCAGCTCCCCCGTGGTTTTTTTTATTGAGAACGCCTTTGCTCTTTAGAACCTGATTTCCCCTTCCACTTTGCCAAAGTTAATCTTGACACCTGACACTAAGGTTACACTCCGTTCTGGCTCAACATCCTTAATTGAACCGTTGCTCCCTGTTGTTACCCACTTTTCTTTTGAGAGATTTTTTAGCCCCCAGGTATTTGGGTCTTTCGGGTGCTGAGCTATGGCTGCAACCGGCTGGGTGAAATCATACAATCTTTGATCATCGATATGGTGCGGGTAAAGTTTGGTGTCATAGTTGAGCATAACGATATGCTCCCCGATACGAATCCTTGGGGTGAGGGTAATTTTTCTTTTACACGACCAGCAGGAAAAGGTGTGATTTGGGGATGTCCTAAGCGCATCCACATCATAGAAATTCTCCCTGCCACATTTTCCACAATAGATGATGGAATCACGAAGCTTAACCATTGCAGCCCTCCATTCACTCTCACGTACCCGGCCGTGCTGGGGGTCATGAATACCCTCAGTAAATGCCCTGGTAAAAAGGTTGCGTAAGAACTGAGGATAGATTGGCCAGAAGATTAAAGCATTATCGTGGTACCCTGGCAGAGGGCGGTTAGAATCATTATTGGGGTCAAAGATAAAGACCGGCTCAGTTCCATAGATTTTGGTCATGGCTGGCAGGTCAAAGGACCTGATTTCAGCTTCCTTTTTCCCCTCTAGAGGGTGATGGTTTAAGAGTATATAGAACAGAAGGTCAGCCAATGAGAGTAATTCGGTCTGGATACTAGGTAAAGCCTCTCCTCTAACTATTTCTGGGGCCATAAAACGGGGTGTGCCTGCAATGTTGCAGAGCGGGGATCCGTCAACAGCTACATTATCATTATCACAGATTAAGATATCACCCGTAGCAGGGTCAAAGAAGACATTGGTATGGGAGATATCACGGTAGCATAACCCTTGAGCATGGAGCTTAAGGAAGCTGTGAGAAAGTTGGAACCCTGCGGTTGCCAGCGCGCGGAAGGAAGGATCGATTCTTCTTTTCATCAAATCAGAGATATTCTTAAATCGCTTTTCACGCAAAGGCATTAAGTACCCAAACTCTTTACTATGGGGCGCTGAAACGAGCGTTATCGGCCAGAGGAAGGTCTCGTGGGGAGAGCCTTTTGCAATGAGTGTTTCAAGGATGGTTCGCTGCTCGGCGGTAGCCCACTGAGGGAAGTACCATTTAAGCGCTAATAATTTTCCCTCCAGCTCAGCCTCATAGACCTCCCCCTGAGTACCACTTCCTATAAACTGTTTTACATTACAACTAAGCTTTGATGAGACAGTCTGAACAGACTGCCCCATGGTAAGCATTTGATTCATAGGTTTCTCCTTTTCTAAGTTTTATACTTTTCTTGATTCTTTGATAGCGTTGAAAGCATCCATAAAAAACGATCCTGAGGTAACCTTCTTAAACCCCTCAATAACCATCTTTTCTGTCACTCTCTCTTTACCATTTACCCTCTTTCTTAGCTCTTCAAGAAGCCTGGTTCGTGCCATATCACTCATAGGCGAGGGAAACATCTTCGTAAGCTTATCAAAGATATACCTGCTGCTTGCCTCCCAGAGCAGGCTATCCATTCTCGTATCTGAGGTAGTTCTTAGATGCTCGATGCTCTTTAATAACATTGGCACAAAGGGCTTGGGTGTAGTCTCTCCGAAACATTCTATAACCATGTTTTCTGTTATTGTATGAGTATCCCTTACCCTTTTAGTAATAGCCTCCATAAACTTCTTTTCAACTATTACCCTAAAGGGTTTTGGGGAAGCTTCAATGAGCGCATCAAACATCAATTTACTATTGCCTTCCCAGCGTAAACTAGCTCCTGAAAAGCTATTACTTTGAGGTGCGGTACTTCTCTGCTGCACTATCTTCCTTTCAGGCTTATGCTCATTTCTTTTACTCAGGTCATTTTCGGTGATGACTCCCAATGCCAGCGCCCAGGAATCTACGGCCCATCTAGCAGCATCCTCAGACAGTGCACAACCATCCTTTAAACGTGTTATACATTGGTTAAGAAGTATCCCTATGGGAACACCATTCTTCGAAGCTAAAAGACTGGATACTATCTTTTCTTTAAGGGCACAGGTGAGCACAAAGACTTCCCTCCGGTATCCCCCGCAGAGGTCTTTTAGCAGACCTTCTAAGCAAAGGGGATTATCACACACCGACACTCCATACTGCCCTATAATCTGGCGCAATTTCTTACGTGGTAGTTCGTTCATGCCTTTCCTCCTCTAGTGTATTTTCCCCTTGCGGGGAGGGAGGAAAATCTGAAGCATCTTCCTCCCCATTCATTAAGCATATAATACCCAGGGTCACATCATCGCCACTGCCTTTCTCGGTTGCCTCGGTGAGCCATATCCGAAGGTTTTTTCTTACCCTCTCAATGCCTTCAGCACGGATTATTTTAAGAAGGTCTGGGCCAACTTTTAAGAAATTCGCATCATCAACAAATGAATTAGGATAGCCATCGGTGGTAAGCAGGATGAGAGCGGGCGGCTTATCTAAAATGAGCTGCAACCCAACCCGAAAACCCTGCCAGGCATCCTTAAGACATAAAGAGCTGGTCTCATGAGCGAAGTTTCGCTCATCCCTAGGCAAGGGCCTGCATACCTCTCCTGTTTCTGAAACAGTGAGGAGCTCTCCATCTCCTATCTGGAGGTAAATGATAAATGAGTCAGTAACGAGGGTGGCAAGGAGAGTAGACCCATAGGCAAAAGGCGGGTTTAAAACAGCTTGACGGCGTGCTTCAGAGCCCTTTACCTCTTCAAGTTTCTCTAACTCTAAAATCCTGAAAGGGTTTGCTGAAAGGTTATCGGCTACCGCATTTCTCCAAGAGTGAACTATCTCACGGGGAAGTTTCTCTTCTATCCACTGCTTGATGAGTGAGAGGTTTGTGGTCCTGGGCAGGATCTCTAAGAAATTTTGCATGGCTTTCGTTGTAACACTAACGGCAAGCTCAGCGCCACTCTCGCTTCTGAAACACTGTGAACATCCATGACCATCTGCGACTGCAAGAACGAGAGGTAAGTCTTTCCCCGATGCGGGAACCCACAAGATTGCATCCTGATTGGGTAAGCCACGGCGTTCATGGGAAGCGCCTCGAACAGAATCACCAATAACCTGTACAGTAAATTTATAGTTGTTAGGTATCATAACAGCTCCTTTACCATACATCATTAGCGGAGGTGATCTCCGCAGGAGGAGCAACAGGCAAAGGTATATTTACTCCTGTTACAGAGGTGCCCTTAATTTGAGATGGTGGTGATGATATTGCCTTAATGGGTACAGTTGATGCCCATATGATTCTTTTTATCAGGGCTTCAGGGTTATTTGCCTGAAGGGGTGTGAATTCTGAATGACCAATAAACTTCTGGAGCAGCTCATAGTTGGCATCATGACCAATGGCAATGGCAATACGAACAGCCTTTATACCCCAGGTTTGATTCATAAGGTCATTGAGTCCTGCTTCAAAATCATCAGTTGGCTGCCCATCAGAAAGCAAGACCAGCACCGGTGGACAACCACGTTCATTTTGAGGTAGCATACCGAGCTGTTCTGCTACCATTTCAAGGGCTTTACCCATATCGGTGCATCCATTAGCGCTTAAATCGTTCCAGGTGAAATTTTCAACAGGAGTAGGCTGCGCAATATGCCATCTCGCCCCATTGGAGAAGGAAATGGATCGCACAAGGACTTTCGTTTGAGGGTTCTCATCAGCAGCGTTCTTCATGTGGGGAATTACTTCTTTAATGGCCATGTTTAAGGTCTGGATTTTGCCGTCACAACCCATAGAACCTGAACAATCAACAATCCAGATGAAATGGAGTGTGCGGTGGGAAATCTCACCGCCAGGTGTTTTTCTTCCGTTTGTACTCATAGTAAATCCTCCTTGATAAGGTTTGAGGGGGGCTTTTTAAGGCCCCCCCCCTTTGTTAGTTAGGCTGTTTCCTTAGAAACTTTAAAAGCGTATAACTCTTCTCCATCCTCTACTTTGGGATAGATTTTTTGGTTCTTACGAAACTTCTTACCATCTCCTTTAGAAAGCGCATATCCGGTAAGATCCATGCCTGAAATCTCTTGTACTTTATTCAAAACTTCAGATAGAGTAGTGCCAGGTTCGACAGTAACATCCATTGGTGTTAACTCAGTAGCTTCAATTTCTACTTTAATGTTTTTCATAGAAAAGTCTCCTAAGTTAATGTTTGTTGTTTCTACTCATAACCTACTATGAAATGTTCTGACTGATCATTCTTACTTCATGTCACTCACCCCCTTTCTCCTGTAGATTGTTTACTGTTGCTCTGTTTCGCCTCCTTCCAGCTCCTCTTTCCACTTCTCTACCGCTTCTGGTCTGGTGCCCTGGATAATCTCTTTGAAATGGGATAGAGACTTCACCTTGGCGCTGGCCAGAAGTTCGAGGATTTCAAGCAGCGTTTTAGTGTGTTTCAAATCAAAGGTCTTAATTTTTTCCCTTGCGATCTTCAGTAACACACCACTGCTGAAATCCTCTTTCTTGACTGCATTGCCAGCCATATAACCACCTCCTTCCACTGGCAAAATTGATGGCTTTTAACCACTATCTGCCTGCTTTAATGTAAATTGTCGGGGATAGGACGAAGATATTTTTCCCCTTCAATTAATCAGTCTTGAGGAAAGCGGAATTTTTTAGAGAGCTTTTTCTCCTCCCGATCTAAAGATTACTGTCAGGAATGAGGGTGCAATATTGCCTTTAAAAGCAAAAAAAGACTCCTTTTTGCTGCATAAAATCTTTTCCAACATGCTGAAAAACCAACCGAAAAGTTTATATATAAGCTCTGATTTCTAGTTACTATTGAGAGGTAATAACAAGATTAAAGGTGAGCTTATGTACCAAAACACACAATTCAATTCCTACTTCGATTTAAAGTACAAATACACGCCGGTAAAAACCGTAAACTTGCTCAATTATTGGTATATGCCTAAGAATTCCGGCTATCTTGAAGCCAAGGGATTATCGGGAATAACTGAAGAAAAATCCTATCTTGGATCAAACCCCATTGATGAGCTTATGGGTGAAAAAAGAGAGTTATTGCGCTCAAATATAGAGATGATCCTTTCAGGAATTGAGGTGAGAAGAAGTATAAAGCAGGAGAACTTATATAGGATTGATAAAGACTCCTGTGACTGCACTACCATGATCCTTCAGATGCCTTTTTACCGAAGGTATGGGTTTCACAGGGAAAGGATGATGATCGAGAAAATGAAGAAGGATTTAGAGAGTCAGAAAAGGATGGAAGAGGTAAATTACTTTAGAGACCTGGCCTTCCTGCAAAAGGATTTAAAGGATACCATCATTGAGTACCTAAGTGAGCAGAATAAGCAAAGTCTTGTATCTGGTCTGGAGGAATGAAGATGTATGTGACTGAAGAAGATATCAAAAAGCTTTTATACTATCCCCTAGACTTTGCTATCCAGATGGAAACCTACCAGATAGATTATGTGTTAGAGAAATTCCTTGATGTAAGGAGTGTGAAGGACAACTACAAGGAGAATTTCATGAAGACAAAATGGCAAAAAGAATCCAATCCCCCTCTTCAATAAACATGTACAAGGCATGCCCGAGGAAGTATTACCTCCACTACATACTTAGAAAACCCATAAAACCAAATATCCATCTCCTTAGGGGTGGATGTATTCACAGCACAATCAGTGCGTTTGAGAAACTGGGAATAATAAAAATCAATCCAGATGACTATCTCACTGTAAGAAAGACATTGCTTAATATCTTCGATGATGAGTGGAATAAAAAATCAGAAGATTTGACAAGGCTCGGTTTACGTGAAGAAGATGTACGATGCTTCTATAATGAAAGCGTCATGATGCTAGACAACTGGCTTTTTCATTTAATCAATGAACATGGTAGATCACCACCTTCTAAAAAGGTTGAATTAAAACTCTTCTCATCTGACGAGTACTCAGTCATGGGGATAATCGATGTGATAAAGGAAGATAAAAACAGCATAGAAATCATTGATTACAAAACTTCAAAGAATCCCATAATCACAGATGAGTATAAACTTCAGCTTGCCATTTATGCACTGCTCCATGAGGAGAATTTCAAGATAAGACCTCATAGAGTGGGAGTACATTTTTTAAAGTTTAGGGATGGCATAAAGCTTATTGAAGTTGATGACAGTTTGATTAATCTCGCTAAGAGAGAGGCAAAACTAATCCATATCAATACCATCTCAGATAATCCTGCTGATTACCCCTGCACCTGTGGAGGGTGGTGTGTGAGGGATTTTGAATGAGAGAAGATATCAAACAAACCCTGCAAAAGCTTAAACCTCTTATCGGAAAGAAAGCAGAAGCGCTCTGGTATTTATACCAGTCTTCAGACTATAGAGAGAGGGATGATGTTGAGATAAAGATAAATCTCATTGCAGAAAAGTATCTCAAAACCTTTCAGGATAAAATAGAACTGCCACCATTAAGCAAGGATGAAGCAGAGGGGGATTTAAAGCTGGGCGAGATAAGCTACATTAATAAACCTCTTTTTGATTTTAAGCTGAGAAAAGATGAATTACTAAAACACATCGGTATCTTCGGCCAGACCGGAAGCGGTAAGACGGTAGTGAGCTTAAATCTACTCAAGGCGCTCTGCAAAAAGAAGATCCCCTTCTTGATCTTTGACTATAAGAGAAATTACCGCGATATCATTCATCACCCTGATTTCAAGGATGAGGAGATCCTGATCTTTTCAGTGGGACGGGAGGTATCTCCCTTCTACTTTAATCCTAAAGTAAGCCCTCCAGGGGTAGAAGCCCATGTCTGGAATAAGAAACTCTGTAGTATCATCGAGAAGGCATACTACCTTGGCTATGGCGCTATGGATATCATTATGGAGAGTTTTAATGCAAAAACCTTCAAAGAGATGGAAGAGTACCTTAAGAAACAAAGAAAGAGAGCAAGGGAATTACTCTGGTATATGTCAGCGCGTAGATCGCTTAATTCCATAAACTTCCCTGGCATATCTGAGGTAGTAAACTGTGAACAAGGCTATCCTATAGAGAAGCTTTTACAAAAGAATGTCATCTTAGAGCTAGACGGATTATCTGAGACCGATAAGGCTTTTTTAATTGGAAGCCTGCTCCTCTGGATTTACTATTACAGGATGTGTGAGCAAGAAAGAGAGGTTTTAAAACATGCCATCATCATTGAAGAAGCCCATAACCTCTTTTATAAAACAAGACAGGGGACAGAGGATATAACCGACATTGTTATGAGAGAGATACGAGAACTAGGAGAGAGCATCACCATTATTGACCAGCTTCCCCATAGGATATCGGTTACCGCTTTAGGGAATATCTACACCAAGATATGCCTAAGCCTCTCATTAACCCAGGATATTGTTGCCATGAGCAATGCCTTGCTTTTGGATAGAGATCAGAAGAGATATCTGGGGATGCTTAAAATTGGTGAGGCGATTGTTAAATCAGGCAGATACTCATTCCCCTTCCTTGTTGCAATAGCTGAATTTAAGCTAAATAAGGGAACCATCACTGATCAAGACTTACAAAGCCATATGAAGAGGTATTTAAAGGATTTAAGAAAGGATATGCCTCCCCCTCTCAAAGTGAGCGGTATTCAGGGTATTCAAAAAAGAGATTCACTCTCCCCCATAGGCAAGATTCTGCTCAATGATATCTACCTTAATCCATTCACTGGCATTGTGAAACGGTACAAAAATCTTGGACTAGGCACCTCCGAAGGAAACAATGCTCAGAATGAGTTATTTGCTCTTGAATTTATAAAACCTAAAATCATTGACGGGATTAAGATACTTGAGTTAACTGACAAGGGTGAAGAGAAGCTTAAAGGCATGGGGATAAAAACAGATGAAAAAAGATCCCGCGGCGGAACCATTCACAATTTTTATATTCACCTGATAAAAAAGGAATTAATCAAATTAGGACACTTCACCTTTATTGAGCAGGATAAACTTGATCTGGTCGCAGATAACCTCAACCAAAAGACAGCCATCGAGGTGGAAACCGGCTATTCAGACCTTGAAGGAAACCTATGGAAATTAGCAAAATACAAGGCAGACAAGAAATTCATGATTGCTACCAATAAAGAAACAAAGCTTACCATTGAAGGAATTTATGCTCCGCTCTTAATCCCTGATAAAGAAAAGATATCAATTCATTTCGTAAAAGACTTCCTTAAAAATCTTCCTTACCTTATTTCATGCTAACCCTAAAAGTATCCATACTATTCGTAAAGGATACACATCAATAAAAAGGCAGATAACTAAAATAGTGACTTTGTTGCCATAAGGCTCGGTAACTAAAAGTAAAAGGTGAGCCAAAAGTGTAGAAGCTTTCCCGACGGTAACGTTGGGAAGGCTTTTTTTATATAGCGGTAGCTCAATTCTGAGGAAAGGGGGTTTTTATATCATCAGCGTTTTAAAAACCAGCCAAAAGGAAGGATTTTTCTCAATAGTAACCCCTTAACCCAGACTAATTACTTAGAAAGGAGGTGAGAGAAATGGCTTATACCCCAGAGCTAAGTTTTAGCTCATCATGCACCTTACGTAGGATTGCATGGGCGCTTAAGGTTCCAATGACTAAGGCAATAGAGATGGTCTTTGAGCACCTGCCAAAGATTTTAGACAAGAAGAAGGTATGTGAGGGGTGCAGAGACAAATCAAAATGTAAAGAGTGCAGTTTTAAGCCTGACGACTAAAGGGCGACTAATGAATGACTAGTCGGGCTCTAAATCAATAATTCATAGTCAGTAAAGGAGGTGAGTAAATGGAAAAGCAGGTAATTGAAAATGACAAGGTATGCAGAGTTTGTGGCGCCCCTAACTGGTACTTCCTTGAGTATTGCCATGAGTGTCAGGAAAAGATTATGGATAAGAACTTTGATGATGAGTTTTTCTTAAGGTTCAAAGGAGTGCCTTTTACTCAGGCAAAAAGAATTCTCAATCAGGAGAGAAACGATAACAAACAAGAACTTTTAAGAAAAAGGAGGAATCATGCACCAGAAAAGAACGAAAATCATCATGCACAGAGACCATGTAGTACGAAACACCATCATGAACATCAGGTACAGGGTGAGGAGAAGCCCATTCTTAATAAAACTCCTCATTGCAACTGAAAGACTTCTGGAATTAACCCATATCATTACCTCAAGGGCATGAGGCGTGGAAAGGAGAACAGGAAGTGATCAGAAAAGACATAATTACTAGCCTTATACATGCAGTAACCTGCCTGTTTCAGGAGATGCAGGATTTATTCTCTGACAATAACGTAAAACGAGAGGAGGCAATCAAAGAGTACAAAGACCACACCCAAAAGCTTATCAAAGCCTTAGAGTATATTCTTGCTCAGGCAGAAAAATATCACCAGTTTAAACTAAGTAAAGGAGGAGAAGACAATGGAAACCGTAGTGTTATTCCAATGGGAACTGAAAAAAGAGCTTCTTGATGAGGAAGGAAAGTTACCTAAATGCCCTGTCTGTAAAGCTGACACTGACCTTGGCACAACAGAGGAGATTATGGATAGTGTGTTTGTCTACCACTGCTGGAAGTGTAACACCCACATTCTCTTTGAGGATTAAGTAATAAACAATAGCCACAATAATCACAAGCACTTATAGGCAATATTAGAGAGGAATTAATCCCCTCTCTTTTTTTGCCTTAAAGTAGCAAAAAAAGAGGAGGATGAAGATGGAAATCACAAACATAGTACATACCGGTGGGTTTGGAAGTTTAAGTGAAGAAGATAAGGCATCTGCCTTTGATGAATTCACCGAGAAAAAAGAAACGCTTAAACACAACACAGATATGGTTACCGTACTCAACGGGAAGGTGTGGGTTATTGCTAATGAGTATGACTACGGAGAATTAACTGCAACCTTTTTACTTCCAAGTGAGTATTAGAAAAGGAGAGTGATTACTATGGGAATTAAGGTACGTACATTCAAAGACGGAAGATATCTGCTTTGGGATGGGTATAACTGTGAAGCGTTAAACTGGGAACATCTGTTTTTAGATGAACAGAAGGTAAAAGACTACCTTGACCTTCATCCATTCCCAAAAGACAAAGAATACTCAGAAGAGAATCTGCTCATGGATATACGTGCAACAGGCAGCATCACTCTACGCTGTGAAAAAGAGGAGACCGCTGATTATATTGCCGAGATGATTTACAAAATTATCTAAGGATAAGAAGAGGAGAAAAAGAAAATGACTCAACAACTCACCTTATCGGTAAATACAGAACAGAAAGAAAAAATACCGTTAGAGAAAGTGAATAACCCAACTGCTGATTATGGCAACACAAAGCACAGCGTAGAGTACATCAAAAGCCATTGGGCAAAAGACTGCCATATATTTGATTTACGCTGGTATCAAAACAACGCCAGCAGAGAGGAGGTTTTAGAGAGGGTTAAGAATAACTACATAGAGAATGCAGGGCATAGCAGCTTTCTTCTCCCTATCATGAAAGATCACGGCTGGTCTGATGAACAAATCACGGACTACCTGATGACTCTAAAGGAAAAGCACCTCAGTAAGTTGAGGGACTATGCACAGGCTGAGATAGAAAAGATTGATCTAACAATCTGGGCAATAGAAAGGGTTATCACCTGTTATCAGGAATTCAAGAGGTACTGTATTACCTTAAAGCAGATTCCAACACCCTTACGAGAGATTTTAGAAAAGCTTAAGGATAAACACCGAGAGCAATTGAGGGAAGAGAAACAAAAGCTCAATGAAAAGATACTCAGGATAGCTCAGAAAGTTAAAGAGCTTGAGAGGAGATGCAATGAAGATACAAATCTATAGGGTTGATCCCAGGCTACAGGGAACAGGATTTTTTACCTTTAAGCCATGTGCCTGCGGCTGTACTGAAGGATATGGCTTTGGGTTTAACACCAGGAAAAGAGGTATTTCAATCCAGATAAGAAGGAGAAAGTTTGAGAGCATGAAAAGAAGCTAACCAGGAGTATAAAAAAGGTAGTTTAAGCTCACAACCTCCGAATTTAAAACAACCTGAAAGAGGGGTGCGTTTTTTTGCACTCCTCTTTTTTTTATTTAAAAAGGAGGAGCTATGGCACGACTGGCATCAAGAGTAAAGATGCTCTACTACCCGACTCCACTTACTGTAGTAGAGAGGATAAAAACGTTTATTGAGTTTCCAGAACACGAATGTACCATCCTTGATCCCTGTGCGGGTGAAGGTTTAGCCCTGGGAAAGCTTTGCGAGGGGACAAAGGCAGTAGCCTATGGGGTTGAGCTTGATGAGTATAGGGCACAAGAGGCAAAGAAAAGGCTTACCCATGTTTTACACTGCGGGATTGAAGATGCAAAAGTAAGCAACAACGTATTTTCATCCCTCTTTTTAAACCCACCCTATGACTTTGAGACACAGACAGAGGATGAGGTTAATAGCTCAGAGAGAAAAGAAAAAATCTTTCTCAAAGATACAGCAAAATACCTCCAGCCTGAAGGGTTGCTCATCTACATTATCCCTCAGCACCAGCTTACCAAAACAGTAGTAAAAATCCTCTCCTATAGGTTTGAGAGATTTTACCTCTATCGTTTCCCCGATGGGGAATTCGAGCAGTTTAAACAGATTGTGCTTTTTGCAGAAAAGAAGAAGGGAAATAGCTTAAATGAAAATGCTTACGAAAAGCTCTCTCAGATTCCAAACAATGATTTAGCAGAAATCCCCTTTAGAGATACACCCCTCTATAAACTGCCCCAAGGGAAATCCATTCCCTTATTCAAATCCACCAAGATTGACCCTGAGATTTTAGAGAGGGAACTAAAAAATTCACCCCTCTGGAAGAAGTTTAAAGAGATGGCACGGGTTGAGGAGAGCAAAATAGAACGGCCTCCACTTCCCCTCCACACAGGGCACATCAGTTTGCTTTTAGCAAATGGGATGCTTGATGGTGTAGTGGGAGAAGGAGAGGAAAGGCATATTGTACGAGGAAAAGTCGAGAAGGTAGTAACAAAGTATGAGGAAGCACAGGATAAGTACTTGGAAGAAAGGGAGCTTGAGAGTTTTAGAGTGTCAATCAAAATACTGAAACAGGATGGGGAGATTATAACCCTCATGTAAAGGGAGAATACACATGACAGATAAACAGATAGTAAAGCTGATTGAATCTTTAATCAAAGAAAAAGGGATAACCCTCCAGGATATGATTGGTGATGACTATATTGATCCAGAACAAAAAATTGATGATTCATACGGTAATCCGGAAACTTCCAGATGGAATAGATTTAAGGCAGACTCGTGGTCAGATAGGTTAGTAGAGCTTATATGTGAGGAAGAGTATAACTCCTATGCGGATTATCACAGACTGAAAATAACAATACAAGACCTTATACGGTTCTGGTGGAATAACTGCATTGAGAGAAATGAAATGCTGGAAGACATTTTTGAGGATGTTTTCTGCTACTTCAAAGACAAGATGTTACCAGCCAGAGAAGAACCAAAAATTAACCTAACAATCAAAACAGATGATCTCCTATTGCCAGAGAAGAAGTCAAAGGTTTCTAACCTGTTTTAAAGGAGGTGCTATGGATAAGGTAAGGTATGTAGATTATGTGAATGGACAAGATGTTGAGGTGTTTACTGATGGTTATGCTCATGATGAGTATAACACGATTTACCTTCTCTCAGTGTGCGGCCAGGACTCTGCGGTGAAGGCAATCACCTCAGCACTGGTAAGTTTTAAAAGTGTAGAGATAATCGCCCATGATGATGAAGTCAATGTAGATACTGGCTACAATAACAAGTACAAAATCTTAACCACAAAGCTAGAGTGCGGACAGCTCCATCAAATTCTGCTCAGTGAAACCTTCTTCAATAATGAATCAGGTGAGAAACTGATTTATGTTGAGGAGGGCACTGACATCATAAAGGCTGTCTATAACCAGATTAATGAGACCTATCCTGTACCTTTAATTTCAGAATGGTCTCAGTGGCTCTACCAGAGAATAAAAGAGGCTGGTGCAATCACAGAACTTAAGGGGAATATCAAAATCCTTAAGCTGAATGTTACAGAGAAGGGATTAGATGAATTAATATCTGATGGAATTAAGTCAGGAGAGATTAGTTTTTGCTAAGGAGGTGAATAGAGAAATGCTTGATGAAGTTAGAACGGTAAGTGATTATCTCAAATTGTATGGAAGCAGTCTGGCAGAGAAGATTACAAAGGAAGCAGAACCACTCTTTAACCCAGGGGATGAGTGGGATGAGAAGATGCACACATTACTAAGGAAACCATTTCCTGCCCAGGGTGATGTGATAATGGGGGTAGTGAAAGCACTTGAAAAACAGAACAGCATTATCATTGTCGGAGAATGTGGCGCAGGCAAAAGTCTGATAAGTATAGCTTCGACCTATATCTCAAGCAATGGAGGAAGACCGCCAAGAGTATTGATAATGGTTCCTGGACATTTAATTTTGAAATTACGCAGAGAGGTAATCCAGACTATACCTGATGCAAAGACACACATCATCCGAACCCTCAAAGACGTTATGGCTATTGATACAGCTCACCCCAATAAAGTACCTGAGTATTACATCATTTCAAAAGACAAAGCAAAGCTCAGCTACCGATGGGTACCTGCGGTAGTGAAAAACAGCAGTGGCTATAGATGTCCTCAGTGCCATGAGCTTATTACCAATGATGATGGTATCCCTGTAGATTTTGCCTACTTTAAGAAGGCAAAACGATTCTGCCCTAACTGTAGAAGTGCACTATGGCAGGCAGACAACAAGAAGCTGAGGAGGTTTGCGATCTCTGAGTACATCAAGAAGTATATGAAAAATTTCTATGACTTCTGCATTTTCGACGAGGTGCATGAATTGAAAGGAGGCTCTACCGCTCAAGGAAACGCATTTGGTGCACTATCTTCTGCGGCAAAGAAGACCATTGCTCTTACTGGAACTCTGGTTGGTGGCTATTCCAGTAATTTCCACTACATCAATTTCAGGCTTAACCCCAAAAGAATGAAGGATGAAGACATCGGGTACCATCAGCTCTCCAAGTGGGTTTCGCGGTATGGTGTCTTAGAAAGGATAACGAGACACTATGAGGATGAGGATAATCGGTGCAGTAAAGGAAAGAAAAGCAGAACAGTGTTAAGAGAAAAGCCAGGCTTAAGCCCTGCGGTGTTCTCAAGACATTTGCTGAGTAGCAGTGTGTTTTTAAGGCTTGAGGACATCTCAGTAAATCTTCCACCCCTCTCAGAAGAGGTAGTTCAGGTGAAGATGGATGAGGAGCTGGAAGAGGCTTATAAAGAATTGGAGAACAAACTTGCCTCTGTAATGAGGGCTGAGCTGCAGAGAGGCTCAAAAAAGCTCCTAAGCGTCTACCTCATTAACCTCCTTGCTTACCCTGACTCACCCTTTGAGTGTAAGTCTATAACCCAGGACAGAGACGGGGTAGAAGTGCTGATTGCAGTTCCACAAAGCCTACTAAAGTCAAAAATCTACAATAAGGAACGGCAGTTGATTAAACTGGTAAAGGAGGAGAAATCGCAGAACAGGAAGGTATTTGTCTACTGCCAGTACACGGGAACAAGGGATATGACTGGAAGGTTAAAGGAGATACTGTCTAATGAAGGGTTGAAAGTAGAGGTACTTAAATCAACCGTTACTCCTGAAAAGAGGGAGGAATGGATAGCAGAGAAGGTTAAGCAAGGTGTGGATGTAATTATTGCAAATCCAAAGCTTGTAGAAACAGGTTTAGACCTCTATGACTTCCCAACCCTCATCTTTTTTCAGACAGGCTATTCAATCTTTACCTTACGGCAGGCATCAAGGAGAAGCTGGAGGATAGGTCAGAAAAAGCCAGTGAAAGTCTACTACTTGTTTTATCAAGATACAATGCAGGAGAAGGCATTACAGCTTATGGGAAGCAAACTTGAGGCTTCCCTTGCGATTGAGGGAAAATTCACTGAAGAAGGCTTAGTTGCCTTAACCTCTGGCGAGGATATGACCACTGCCTTAGCCAAAGCATTGGTTGATGGGTTGGAAACAGAAGGGGTGGAGCAGATATGGAGAAAGATTAATGAGAAGAACCAACCGCAGAAGACAATCTCTCTTACTGAAGAAGAACCGAGAGGCGAAGATAAAGTTGCTATAAAAGAAGAAAAGGTCAAAGAAGATCCCAACAAGACCGTTGTTATTGAGTTCACCAAATTTATAAGCAGGAAGAAGAAGCAGATTGAGAGGGTTGAGGTAAAGGCTTCAGAGCTGGAGCAGGTCTTGGAAGAGAGAGGACAGAGTGCTCAGCTCTCTTTGTTTTGAAAGATAATCCCTTATCACATTCAAGGAGAGGTTCTTAGTGACCTCTCCTTGAGGTTGGAGGTATTGAACATGGAAAGTGAAAACAATGTGAAAGAATTATTCGGCGAAGTTATCTACGCCTATACCCGTGAGCAGGCTATTGCTGACGGTGTGCTGATAGATGTCTCAAAGATGGCAAGGGAAGCTGGGATAAGGTTTCCTGTGGCAGTGACAAGTGCGGTGTGGCATGAATACATTATGCCTGACAAGGCAATGACTGAATTCGGTCAGGATGAGAATGGCAGACTTTGGGATGTGCTGTGGATGTTTAGGTGCAATGCTCTAAGAAATAGTTCAGACTTGATGTTATTTGAGGTTTATTTTTTTATAGATAGTGATGGCGTCCCGAAAAAAGAATTGGTAACGCTCAAAGCGGCGTGCGGTCCTGGGGATAATGGAGAAGCGGTCATTACTATTATGAAACCAGATGAAGATTAGGGAAAGAAAGGGAGGGGGTTTTTTCGATCCCCTCCCTGTTTTTTTTGAGATGGATAGATTATCGAACAGCCTTCCTCAGTGCAGAGCCAGCTTTGAATTTAGCAACTTTTCTGGCTGCTATCTTTATGGGTTTGCCCGTTTGAGGATTTCTGCCTGTCCTTGCCTTCCTATTAGATACAGAGAACGAACCAAAACCTACCAGTGAAACTCTTTCTCCCTTTTTTAAGGCTTTTGTGACACTATCAATGATAGCATCGATAGACTTGCCTGCTGCTGCCTTTGTAACCTTAGCATCTTTAGAAACTTTTTCTATCAATTCTGCCTTTGTCATTGATATCTCTCCTTTCTTTTTATGGTTTTACTTCCCTTTTTGGGGTTCCAGCCTATGGTTGATTGAAGCAATTAGAATCTTTAATTCTTTTTCTTCAAGCTTATTTAAGAAATCAAGACCCATGTCTTCTGCTGATAAGAGCCTTTTTATGGTTTCGATCAATTCTTTTTTAGCATCCATGAACATTCCTCAGTTGAACCTGCTGAAGAATAATATTAGAAATAGGTTAATAAGGCAATGTAAAAGTAGCCTTAGATTAGATACCACCGCTTACAAAAGAAGGTTCTTGGCAATTCTGGTTTTAGAAAAAATCAGATATGAAGAGAAGTGTCGCAAAGAAAAAAAAATAAAAAGAATACTCGTTGTTTTTTTAGGAGCACCCCCTATATATTATTCCCATTATCATCGCTGCCTTTTCTTACCAGATATTCATAGGCTTCTTGAGCAACCAATCTCAGTTTTGGTATATCATTAAGTCTCAGGCTGTTGGTGCTTTTCCAATTCCCGTCTCTATCTTTATAGCTTCTCTCGAAGGCAACGCTGTAGACAAAAAATATTTTGCCCTGCTTATCTCTCATTTCATTCGCCCAGACAGTAGCAGTCACAGCCCCAGCCTTAAACTTATTATCTGGCTTTTGTTTTTCTTCCATTGTATTCCTCCATTCCTATTCGGTCATTCTTTCAATCCGAAGGAATAGAGGGGAGGAAGACTTTTACCTTTATAAATGTTGCTATTTTTGAGTGGGAGGAAAGATTTTAATATGGGAGATTATTAGTAATGGGATATGGAAGATGAAAATAGAGATAGGCTTATTGATGACTTAATTTTCCCCAGAAAGAAAACGTTGACTGATTTGTGGAGGGAGGAGTGGGAGAGAAAAGAGAGCGGGATAATCATTAAGAAATAGAGCTAATATCATGAAACCTTTCCTTCTTTATCTACTTGGCCAACTTTTTCTATACATATTTTTCTTGTATCATAAATAAATCCGTCATTATCAATGAAACCAATTTCAATTGGACAAATATCATTCGAATAAATTTTCCCATTAATGTCCACTCTTCCAACATCCTTTCCAAATTTATTTTTTAATCTATCATGCTCAGTTTCAAGGAAATCAGTCAATCGATGTCTTTTAAGAACTTTAACATAAGCTTTAGTAAAACTACTATCTCCAAGATCAATTTACCACGTTAAAATAGCGATAACTATTGCAAGAAAGAGTAGAGTGATTTTTTTTGTTAACGGAACTACCCTCCACTTGTAAATATATTGACAAATGCAAAGTATATGCTATCCTTTAGTAAATAGCTAAATAGCTAAATAGTATTTTGAAAGTGAGCGAATGAGAGGGTTAGTTAAGGTTTTCAAGGCGCTTTCTGATAAAAACCGCCTCCGCATACTTAAAATGCTGCAGCATAAGAAAATGTGTGTATGTGAATTGGCGGCAGCCTTGGGTATTACTCAGCCCAGTGTCTCAAGACATCTCAGCTTGATGAAGGATGCCGGTTTGGTGAAAGACGAGAGGAATGGTCACTGGATAGATTATGGACTATGTGATGAAAGTATTAACCCCTATGCCACTATGATTCAATCACATCTTAAGGGATGGATTAATGATGATACGACTGTGAAAGAAGATCTCAAAAGGATGAAATCTTTAAAAAGAGAGGACATCTGCAGAAAAAATTAATTTTTTTTTGTTTCCTAATAGCAATTTGGCTAATTTGCTTATTGGTGTGCGTTTAATCAACTGAAATCAAAGTTGCCCTAATTAAGGAAGGCATGAGAGGAAGGAGGAATTTAAAAAATTTGGGGCATTTGTTGGCATATTTATCATTGCCTACTACCTGCCACTCAGTAATCCCAAGGTAAAGGAGGTAATTCTTGAGGCTTTTAGATTATTGCAGTAGTATGCACGAGAACATACCCTTGCCTGCGTGATTCCTGCCCTCTTTATTGCGGGAGCCATTACCACCTTTCTCTTTCAGGCTTCGGTAATGCGTTATCTTTGTCCGGGTCAAGGGTTTGAGGGTTCAAGTGATTATCCGATAAATTATATCATTTAAAAGGGGGTTAGAGATGACTGAGTCAGTTGCGAAGAAGCTCTCATTTTTGGATAGGTTTCTGACGCTGTGGATATTTCTTGCCATGTTCATCGGTGTTGGCTGGGGGTATCTGTTTCCGGGAGTTGTCAATTTCTGGAATCAGTTCCAGTCAGGCACCACCAACATTCCTATTGCCGTTGGTTTAATACTGATGATGTACCCTCCTCTGGCGAAGGTTCGATATGAGGAGCTTGGTGAGGTATTCAAAAATTATAAAGTGCTTGGTCTCTCTCTTGTCCAAAACTGGGTTGTCGGTCCCATACTGATGTTCATCCTTGCCATTGTGTTTCTGGGCGGATATCCGGCGTATATGCAGGGTCTGATCATGATTGGTCTTGCACGCTGTATTGCCATGGTCATCGTCTGGAATGAGCTCGCCAGCGGGGATACTGAATACTGCGCAGGTCTGGTTGCCTTCAACTCTATCTTTCAGGTGCTTTTCTTCTCAGTCTATGCATATATTTTTATTACTGTCCTTCCACCAATGCTGGGTCTCTCAGGGGTTGAGGTGGATGTTACCATAAGTCAGATCGCAAAAAGCGTATTCATCTATCTGGGTATCCCCTTTATAGCTGGTGTGATCACCCGTTTTACCCTCATTACTATCAAGGATAAGAAGTGGTACCATGAAAAGTTTATTCCCAAGATCAGCCCCATTACCCTGATTGCTCTATTGTTCACCATTCTGGTCATGTTTTCTCTTAAGGGCGAGTATATTGTTAAAATTCCATTGGATGTGGTGCGAATTGCTGTTCCGCTGCTGATCTATTTTGTGCTGATGTTTTTAATCAGTTTCTACATGAGCAAAAAGGTTGGAGCTAGCTACGCCCAGAGTGCAACCCTTTCTTTTACCGCTGCCTCCAACAACTTTGAGCTTGCCATTGCGGTTGCCGTTGCCGTCTTTGGCATTGACTCCGGTCAGGCATTTGCGGCCGTGATAGGACCCTTGGTAGAGGTGCCTGTCTTGATCAGTCTGGTCAATGTTGCGTTAAAGTTTAAGGTGAAGTACTTTAGTAATGGGTAATGAGTGGCGGATGGGATGTGAGATGTGGGATAATGGTGCATAGATAACGCTTACCTCATTACTCATCACTGGGTACTCGGTACTTTTGTACTGTAGGGATGTGCGTTATGGGAAAAACTGAAAAGAAAAAAATTCTTTTTATCTACACAAAAAATTAGGCTCGCAGTCAGATGGCAGAAGGATTGATGAGAGAGCTGAGAGGAGATGAGTTTGAGGTGTACTCTGCCGGTGTGGCTCATCAAGGGTGAATCCACTTGCAATTGAAGTGATGGGAAAGATGGGGATTGATATTTCAAGCCAGAGATCTAAGCATGTGGATGAATATGCAGATGAAACATTTGATTACATTGTGACACTCTGTGATAACGCAGCCACAACCTGTCCTTTGTTTGAAGGCGGGGGGAAACGAATCCATCGGGGATTTATCAACCCCACAGACACAGAAGGTACTGAGGAAGGAAAGAAAGAAGCATTTAGAAAAGTGAGAGATGAACTGAAAGAATTTATTCTTTCTTTTTCCCCTGGTTAATGGTGAGACCATAAAAGGAGGTAGAGCGATGAAGCTTACCGTGATAGGAGTGGTTCCTCCCTGCCCGCGGTGTCAGCATATGTATGATCTGGCGCTGGATGCGACTAACGAACTGGGGCTCAAAGTAGAAATGAAGAAGATTGCCTACGATTCAGATGAGGCGCAAAGGTATGGTAGGGTGGGAACTGCCCATGATGTAGCAGAGTGGGCAGGTATAGAGATTGATTGGAGTCAAATTCGAAACATTATTACAGAAGGGTGGTCTAAAGAGCTGGATGAGGTAATGATGCCGTGTACAAGAAAAGCAGAGGAGAAGGGATGGCTCATGACACCAGTCCTTTTAATTGATAATAAAGTTGCCTTTATGGGCTATGTTCCTGAAAAGCAGGATATCAAAAAGGCCATTCAGAACGCATTGCGAATAGAGGATTAAGCTGGTAAAGGGAGTTACTTATGAAGATTGAAATTTTAGGACCTGGCTGTCCCAAATGTAAGAAACTTTATGAAAATGCTGAGAAGGCAGTAAAGGATTTAAATCTTCAGGCGGAGATAGTCAAGGTAGAAGACATACAGAAGATCATCAACACGGGAGTAATGATGACACCTGCCCTTACGGTAGATGGCGAGGTAAAGTCGGCAGGAAAAGTGCTCAGCGTAGATGAGATAAAGAAACATCTTCAATAAAGGAAAGGAGGAAGCTGGTGATGGATACACAATGTTGTGCGCCAGCCGAGGTTCTCATATTTACCTGCTCGGGTGCTTCCAATGTGGGTCAGGTAGCTAATCAGGCAGCACTTGATTTGCAACAGGAGGGTGTGGGGAGGATGCTCTGTCTCGCAGGCATTGGAGGACATGTGTCTGGAATGATTGCCTCAGCCAGAGCGGGAAACCGGCTGTTGGGAATTGATGGTTGTCCGATTGCCTGTGCGAAAAAGACTATGGAGCATGCAGGACTTCCCCTTAATGATTATCTGGTGATTACTGAGCTGGGGTTTGAAAAAAAAGCTTATTCAGGTGCAGTTGAGCAGGAGATGCTTGATAAGGTGAAAGACGAGCTAAAGCGACAGATTGGATCCCTCAAAGAGAATGCGTAAAGAGGGTGCAAAGAAAGGAGAGTGTTGTATGGTATTGAAAGCAAAGAGAGTTCTGTTTTTCCTGTTCCTTTTGGGCTTGTGTTTTGTTGACAAAGAACCCTGTTTTTTTGTGAAGTCACTTGCGGTGGGTGGTGGAGCGAATAGTATTCCTGCTTCAACCGCAGTGGCTGCAGAGAAAAGTCCTGAACAAAAAAAAGAGTTAACGAATATCACTGCCTTCTATTTCCATGGGAATTTCCGTTGCAGTAACTGCAGAAAAATAGAGCAGTACTCACGTGAGGCGATAGAGAAGTATTTTGCAGCACAGCTCAAAAACGGGAAATTGGTTTTTAACGTCATTAATTATGAGTTGCCAGAGAATACCCATTTTGTTGAGGACTATCAACTCTATACCAGATCGCTCATTATTGCTGAATTTAAAGGTAGTACACAGCTCAGGTGGAAGAATCTCACCGGGGTATGGAATTATCTGGATGACAGAGAAGCATTTTATGACTATGTGAAATCAGAAATTCACGGATATCTGGGGTCGAGCTGATGGAAGTTACAGGTTTCCCACTTCTCTCTGCATTGTGGCTGGGTATCCTTACCTCTATCAGTCCCTGTCCCCTTGCCTCAAACATTGCCGCGGTATCTTTTATACTTAAAAGGATTGAACACCCCTTGTACGTTTTTATCTCAGGGGTGCTCTATACAGTAGGGAGGGTTGTTGGCTATACGGGGCTGGGGGTTTTGGTTACCTTTTCACTTTTAAGTATCCCCCAGGTCTCCTTTTTCCTTCAGCACTATTTGAATAAGATACTCGGTCCGGTACTGATTGTTACAGGATTTTTATTAATGGAGGTTATTCACGTTCCTTTTTTAACCTCATCCGTTTCAGAAAGGACTGTGGGGCGGGTGAGGGATTTTGGCGCTTTTGGCTCACTCCTTTTAGGGATACTTTTTGCCCTCTCTTTTTGTCCTATATCGGCAGCACTATTCTTTGGGAGTCTGATACCACTCTCTTTGAAAAATAGTTCACACTTTATTCTTCCCTCGCTCTATGGGTTGGGGACGGGGCTTCCGGTACTGGGATTTGCAGTGGTGATTACTTTCGGGGTTACAAATATAGAGAAGATTTTTAGAAGGGTGAGGGTGCTTGAGTACTGGATGCGAAGGGTAACCAGTGTTATCTTCATCCTGGTGGGAATTTACTATATCGCAGCCCATATATTCTACCTTAATCTATTTCTATAAGAGTTATCGAGGTCGTGCGGGATCCGAATAAGGGTGGTGAGGTGCGATGCCTGAGGATGTAAAAATGGTACGGGTGAGTGCGAACAGGGTTGCTATTATTGGCCTTGAGAAGGTTTTTGAGGAATTGAAGACACAGGGAATACAGGGAGATGATCGTTTAAAAACTGAGCTCATCCAGCGGGTAAAGGAGAGAAATTATATTCCTCCCACGGTTGAATGTAGTTACGCAGATGCCCTGCTCGATGAGTATAAGGTGTTTCTTGGCATGCCGGTGAAGAAAGGGAAATATCTGGAGATAAAGATACTTGGTCCGGGGTGTATGCAGTGTGACAAACTGGAGCGGGAGGTAATGAGTGTGCTTGCGGAACTTTCTCTTCCCGCAGACCTCGAGCATGTGAGGGATATAAGCAAATTTAAAGAGTACGGAGTATTTGGAACCCCCGCTTTGATTATCAATGGAGAGGTAAAGTCGGTAGGTAAAGTTCCCTTGAAGAGTGAAATTAAAAAGTGGGTAGAGGCAGCAGATAAGTAAGTATATAAGTGGGTGATAGATATGCTGGAACTAACGAAGAAAGCCTTCGTACTGGAACCTCAGGAGATAATGGAGCTTGAGCGGATCATTACCGATGAGGATAAGGAAGGTGCCTACCAATTTTTAAAGAAGATTATTTACCAACGTTGTCTTTCTTCCCAGGAGAATAGATTAAAATCGCATCTTAACGGATGCAGTGACCCTGCGGCTGTTTTCTCAAAAAAATAGGTGGTGTCATATTATTTACTAATCATGGGTGAGAAAAGCCTATGAAGCATAAATCTGTTTCATGCGCGCACATAGACGATGAGGGAAGATTAATCCTGCCTGAGGAGGTGTTGCTCCGTCATGGGTTGAAGCCCGGGGCTAAGCTGCCTATCGGTGGAAATGAACATAGTATAATTTTGCGACGGCCCATAAACCATCTCGCAAAGGTCTACATTGAACCGACCAATCAGTGTAACCTTATCTGTCGCACCTGTATTCGTAATATCTGGGATGAACCGCAGGGCATGATGGATGAGAAAACTTTTGAGCGTGCGGTGGAGGGACTTCGCATCTTTTCGCCACCTCCAATGATTCTATTTGGTGGTTTCGGTGAGCCACTGTTCCACTCAGGTATTGTAGAAATGGTATCAAAGGCAAAAGGCCTTGGAAGCTCAGTTGAGTTAATCACCAACGGGACACTGCTTACAGAAGAACTTTCACGACAGTTGACAGAGGTCGGGCTCGATGTGCTCTGGGTTTCACTGGATGGAGCAACACCAGAGAGCTATGCAGATATTCGTCTGGGCGCGCTACTGCCCGAAGTACTTGAAAATGTTACTCGATATCGAGATATACACCTGGCGTGCCGTAATCGTCTTCCCCAGATGGGGATTGTCTTTGTCGCAATGAAGCGCAACATTGCCGATTTGCCTGCGGTAATGCGTCTTGGAAGAAAATTGGGTACGGATCGCATCCTGGTTACCAATGTGCTTCCCTATGGGGAAGAAATGGGTGATGAGGTGCTTTATAACTTAGCACTTAATGACCTTGCTAAAGCTCCGTCTCCCTGGTTGCCGCATCTGAATTTATCGAAAATGGATATGAATGAGCATACCTGCGGACCCCTCTATAAAATCATACGGGTATGGCGGATTAATAATTTTGCTCAAGAGGGTATGCATACCTCGAACAATTACTGTCCTTTTATCGAAAGCGGTTCAACTGCAATCTGCTGGGATGGGGGCATGAGTCCCTGCCTTCCTCTGCTTCACACCCACACCAGTTTTTTAAATGAGCATATGCGTGTTTCTCGGCGATATGTGGTTGGTAATGTAAATGAGCGAAGTGTGGGTGAGTTGTGGAATACACCAGAGTATGTTGCCCTCCGCGAGCGAGTACAGACCTTCGATTTTTCTCCCTGCACTTTCTGTGGTGGCTGTGATCTTTCAAAGGGGAACGAGGAGGATTGCAGTGGTAACGTGTTCCCTACCTGTGGTGGTTGTCTCTGGGCACAGGGTATTATCCACTGTCCGTAATCTTTAACTGATCCCATCATGCATATAAGGATTGAAGTATATGATGATGATTTTTTAAAACTCTGGGACTATTGAGTGTGTAAGTGAGAACAGAGAGACGAGCATAGTATTTTGTGAATTTGTACTCAAAAGAATAAGGGGGAGATGAACCATGGATCAAATAAAAAACAATGACCAAGATAGAGAACGCAGTTGTTGTCCTACAAGCCCTGATCAGATTAGATCATCGGTGAGAGAGCATTACTCTAAGCTTGTGAGCAGTGAAGATAGGAATACTTGCTGCGGTCAACCTGCTTCTCATGTGAAGAGTACTGTAAAAGAGAAAATGGCGAAGATGATTGGTTATTCTGAGGAAGAGCTCTCTTCCATTCCTGAGGATGCCTATAACAATGCGCTAGGATGTGGAAATCCTCTGGCTTTTGCTGAGGTGAAGGAAGGAGAGGTCGTATTAGATATTGGTTCAGGTGCGGGGATTGATGTGATCCTCGCTTCAAAGAAGGTAGGTACAAGGGGAAGAGTGATCGGATTGGATATGACACCGAAGATGATTGAGAGGGGAAGAAGAAATGTGGAGGAAGCGGGTGTTGATAACGTAGAATTTCGCTTCGGTGTTGCAGAATCAATGCCGGTAGAGGATGAATCGGTAGATGTAATAATCAGCAATTGCGTGATAAATCTTTCACCTGATAAGAAAAAAGTTTTTCAGGAGGCCTATCGGGTATTGAAAGCAGGTGGAAGGATTTTAATCTCTGATATAGTAACGCATGCTCTGCCTCAGAAGATCAGGAATAACATGAGTGCCTGGGTAGGATGTGTAGCCGGTGCCCTTGAGGAAGAAGAGTATCTTACTACTATAAAGGATGCAGGATTTAAAGGCGTTGAGGTAGTGGGTAGAATGTTTTTTGATGAGGCAATGGTGAAGGGAATGCTTGGCGCTTGTGAAGTTGATGATAACCTTTTGGAGGGAGCTTCAACTCTTATGAAAAACGAAGGTTTTCAAAATGGTATGATATTGAGTGTCAGGGTTAAAGCTTCCAAGTAGGGTAAAACTGCGTTTTTTTGCCAATCATCTATCGCACTGTAAGCAATAAATGGTTATTTGAAGACTTTAATAGTTTAAGTGTGTAGTAAGTATCAGGAGACTTACGTTTTCAGACCGGAAATTTTTAACTGTTAACATAGGAGAAAAACCATGACAAAAAATAACTTCGTGACAGTTAGGATTCTCGATTTGCCAGGAGCTGGGGGTGGTTGTGCATGTAGTGATCTTTCTCTCAGTCCAGAGTATGCTGCCATGCTTCTGCAGAAGGTGGCAGAACTCAAAGCGGCGCTGGACGAAAGTTATCCCGGCAAGGCTGGCGTCGAATATTTAGATCTGCGTTGCGCCCCAGCCGAGAAGGAAAGTGAAATTGGGCAACTTCTAGTTACAAAGAAATATCCGACTCCCTTGGTGGTGATTGGTGGTCAACCCAAATTCGCAGGTTCCGTCCAGGTCAAGAAGATCGTTGTGGAAGTAGGCAATGTCCTGAATTCATAAAACAAAAAGGGGATAATATGGAAAAATTCCTTGAAACCACTTATGATAAGTTTATTTTTCGGGTAAAAACCGATTGCTTTTACACCAAGGACGATTTTTGGGTATATCTGCAAGGCAAAATAGCCACGGTAGGAGTAACCGACTTCCAACAGAAGGTCAGAGGGGATGTCGTCTTTCTTGAGACCATAAAGCCGGGTACAGAGGCAAAACAAGGCCAGGGAATCGGTACAATCGAGACTATTAAGGCAACCTTTGAGATCCTTTCTCCAGTCACGGGCAAGGTGGTGGAAGTCAACCCTGACATGTATGAGAATCCTTATCTGATCAATCAAGACCCCTACGGTACAGGCTGGATTTACAGGATTGAATTGACCGACCCTGAGGGCGACAAAGTAGGTCTCCTTAAAGCCGAAGACTACTTTGAAGTAATGAAAGAAAAGATCGATCAGGAGGCAAAAAATTTATATGGATAAGAAACCAAAAAAGGTAGTGGTACTGCCGTGCAGCGGTATTGGCAAGACCTATGGAGCTCTGGCCCGGGAGACGGCCTATGAACTAGTGGAACGGGTTCGACCAGGAGTGGCCACCTTGACATGCCTTCCGCTTCTGGTGATCAATGATCCGGAGGCCAGGCAGTTAGTTGTTGAAAACCCGGTGATCACAATTGATGGTTGTCCCAGGGACTGTGCGAGAAAAAGTTTAGAAGCACTTGGGGAAAAAGCAGCCGAGGCGTGCCAAGCTATAAAATTTTTCACGGCGCATAAGGACCTCAAGCCCGAGGGGTTGGCACAATTGAATGCTGCCGGTCAAAAGCTGGCCAAAGTGACGGCAGAGGAATTGGCTGAAACGGTGGATCGGCTGGCTATGGAAGGAGATAAATGATAGATATCCAAATCACAAAGGTTGGAATTGTTTCCTGCAGCGGTGAGGGAATACCCGAGGGAACATTATGTCGCTTAGCCTGCCGTAAGGTTCTCGATGAACTGAGGCCCGGGGAGACTGTCACCATTTGTCTGCCGTTGTTTATCGCAGGGGGTGAGGAGGAGCGGACCTTTGCCTCTCGATATCCCACTATTACAGTGGACGGCTGTGAGAAATTGTGTGCTGCTAAGGCTACTGAAATGCTTTCAGGTAAGCTCAGTAAATCGATACTCATTCCCGAAGTTTTGAAGAAGCGCGGGATTGCCCACCCTGCGAAACTGCGAAATTTCGGGCCGGAAGAAGCACCTGCTGTTCAGGCGGTGGCAGAAGAGATTGCAAAGGCAGTAGACGAGGTTCTAGAAGAAGGATAATTGCATCGCCTTCCATAGAAAGGAGCGAATATGGTGGTTTATAAAAACAAAGTGGAATGGCGTGGTGGACATGAGGGATACACATGGTGCCAAAACGGTGTGGAGATGAAGTTTTCCGCTCCACCGAGCCTTCACGGCATGCCCAATGTGCTTACCCCTGAGGATGCTTTTGTGGCGGCATCCAACACCTGTTACTTAATGATGGTCATCTGGGCTGCCGAACGCTTCCGGTTGAACTTGGTTTCTCTAGAATGCGAGGCTGAAGGCGAGGTGGAGGAATTCATTGATCGGACTTCGTGGGTTAAGAAGGTGACCCTGTATCCCAAAATTGTAGTCAAAGGCAAGGCTAAGGAACTCGTCCAACGGGCCTTGAATATGGCCTTGAAATACTCCACCATCAACCAATCCCTAAAGTCTGAGATTATCATCAAACCAGACATTGTTATCCAACAGTGAACCTTCATCACGAAAATAAATGATGTCGCTCTTCTGGGAGGTGGCATAATGTCAGTGTCAGCGCCCCAATGGTTGCTCACCGAGGTCCGCCAGGCCAAAGTAGGTAGCGGGACGGAGCAAGTGAAACAGACCAG
>Ga0315288_10001119_pt1 | contig 34398 bp, 36 predicted proteins | sample YL17G11_20_MG_FD_203454 | JGI IMG/M metagenome (GOLD analysis project Ga0315288, IMG submission 203454) | Sediment microbial communities from Yellowstone Lake, YNP, Wyoming, USA - YL17G11_20 | ecosystem: Environmental > Aquatic > Freshwater > Lake > Sediment | place: USA: Wyoming | collected...
TTCGAACTTTTTTTGAGGAAAATCCGAATTCCGAATTTTAAAACCCAATCGCTCGGGCGGGCAAAAAGGAAGGGGGTTGGGGGGAAGGAATTTTTGCCCGCCCTCGCTTTCTGATTCCAATTTTTTTCCTCCGCCGCCGAATTTCGTATTTCGCTTTGCGAAATGCGCCGCCAATAATAAAGTTGTGTTTGCCCCGCCCACCCGTGCGCACACAACAAATTTGTTCTCCCTTTTAGCGCTGTAGTATAATTGCTCTCCATAGACCAATCATACAACAATTGCTATAATGTTTGCAAGAGTGGATATATCTTTATGAAAAAAGAAATCACAGAATTTAGTAAAAGAATAAAAGAAGTACGCCTAAAAAAGAACATGTCGCAAGGTGATGTGGCAAAAATTTTGGGAGTGCATCGTTCTTATATTAGCGGATTAGAACGAGGCGCAAGAAATCCCTCGCTTATAACTGCCCAAAAAGTTGCCAAGGCGCTTGGCGTTTCAATAAAAGAAATACTATGAAAACAATCAAACCAAAAAAATTACAAAAAGGCGATACTGTGGCGATTGTTTCACCATCAGGCGCGGTGCCAAGTGAATTAAAAAACCAATTCGATCAAGGTGTGAAGTTTTTGGAAAATCTTGGATTAAAAGTAATAGTTGGAAAGAACGCCCTAAAAAGATTTTACTATTCTGGCGGAACTGTCGCTGAAAGATTAAGTGATATTCACGATGCATTTTCTGATAAAAAAGTTAAAGCGATTATTATGTCTATTGGCGGGTCAACAGCAAATAATCTTTTAGATGGGTTGGATTTTAATTTAATTAGGAAAAACCCAAAAATGTTTTTGGGAATTAGTGATGGGACAACTTTACTTAATCCAATTTTTTCCAAAACAGGTTTAATCACTTATCACGGTCCGGATTTAATGTTTACTTTCGGATTGCCGATGTCGTCAGCAATCAAAGAAAATGTAATCAAAACTCTGTTTGAGGGAAAAGTTGGTCAATTACGTTGTAATCCAAACTGGAAAGGATTGAGTTCGCTTAATAAAAACGAGAATTATAAAGGTTGGCAATGTATTCGCAAGGGTAAAGCTAGTGGGAAATTGATTGGTGGCAATATAAATTGTCTTATGAAACTTGATAATACGGAATTTAGACCGAATTATAAAAACTCAATCTTATTTTTAGAGGCCTACGGAGCAACTGTTGAGAATTTAGATTGTTATTTCACGCACCTTCGCCAGACAAAAGTTTTTGGCGAAATAAATGGATTAATTTTAGGTCATTTTTATGGTTCACATCTTGAGAATAAAGAACAGGATAGGAAAATTAGTGATGTAATTTTAGAAGCTGCACAAGATTATTCTTTTCCTATTCTGGAAATTGGCGAACTTGGGCATAATGTTGAAAATTATATTTTGCCAATTGGCTGTATAGCAACAATTGATGTGGGTAAAAAATATTTTTCTATTGATGAGCCAACGGTTTTATGAAAACTCAACTTTTAAAAAACAAAAAGGATTTTTTTATTTCCCCAAGTTCGCCATTTCACTTTGATGGCACTTTTCATAAACCTTCTCATTTCCCGGATAAATTAAGCGACTGGGAAAGTGGAAAATACTGGCAAACAATAAGAATTGGCAAAAAATTGTTTGGTTTAAAAGTTGAAAACAGAGAAGAATCCTCAAAACCAAAAATCAAAGTTACGGTTTTTTACGACGATATTTCCGACAAAGAAATTGAGAACATTAAAAATGAAATTATTTGGCGATTCGATTTGCACGCAGATTTGAAAGAATTTAACAAGCTTACCAAAAGCGATAAACGCTTTTATCCAATTTTCAAAAAATGGATTGGCATGCGAAATTCCAGTGCTCATAATTTGTATGAGCTTCTTATTGTTGCGGTCGTTTTGCAAAATGCAACAGTTCGGCGGACAGTTCAAATGATGACCGCTTTGTTGGACAATTATGGAACGAAAGTAAATTTTGACGATAAAGAGATTTTTGCAATTTGGCTTCCTGGAAAATTGGAAAATGTTTCTGAACAAAATTTACGAGATTTGAAAATTGGATATAGAGCAAAATTTATAAAGCGTTTATCGCAAGATTTTGCCGAAGGCAAAATTGATGAGCAAAAACTTCGTGAGTTTGATCAAGAAAGCGCGAAAAAAGAATTGCTAAAGTTATATGGAGTTGGACCAGAAACCGCCCGCATACTTCTCTTTGAAGTTTGTCATCAATACAATACTTTTGATCATATCGCGCCTTGGCAACAAAAAATATATTCCCAACTTTTTTACAAAAAACCTTTGGTTTCAGCAGGAAAAATCAGAGACGATATTAGAAAACAATACGGTGAATACTCTATGCTTGCAGTTCATTATATTTGGGAAGATATTTTTTGGAAAAGAAAGAACGAAAAAATTGACTGGCTTGAGAAAGAAATCAGGCTTTAATTTTAGGCGGCAATCTGTTAAATTAAGAAGGTAAAAGGCGGCGCGCCAGTTTCACTGGCACGAAATTCGGCGGCGGAGGAAAAAAATTGGAATCAGAAAGCGAGGGCGGGCAAAAATTCCTTTCCCCCAACCCCCTTCCTTTTTGCCCGCCCGAGCGATTGGGTTTTAAAATTCGGAATTCGGATTTTCCTCAAAAAAAGTTCGAACTTCGTCCAAAAAACACCGCATTGACAACTTTTTATCGGCGCAACCCGAGTAATCGATGAGGTAGTGCGACCCGAGTACCTAAAATAAAAAAACTACGACTGAAATAATTGAAGAAGAAAAGAGTAAAAGATATGAATAAAATTAAAAAGGATCAAATTTTAAACGCGATTTCAATAGTAATATTACTGTTTACTGCGTTGATAAACTGGACGATTTATTCTTGGCTAATTTTGGTTTCCGTAATTATAATTTTGTTTGCTTGGTATTTTAGAAAAACTTGAAATCATCCTTTTTATAGGTTTCGGAAACCTATAAATTTGGAACATTAATAAATATAAAAGGGCTCTATTGAGCCCTTTTGTCGTCTTAAAAAGACGTTATTTCCAGCGAGGGTTTGGAAAAATCTCTGCGGCACTATATAAAAGACCATCGGCAATTTCGCTGAAGGCCAGGCGCCCTGACGGGTATGGAATAAAGAGAATCGTGGCCAAAAAAACAACTCATCAAATCACACGAGTAAACATCAGACCCTGGGAAAAACTGAAAGAGAAAGGCGAATTGGCCTTAAAGGATAAGCCCGTTAAGGCTTTCCTCATCCATTACTTAAGTAATGGATGTTTTGAAACACTTCAAGGAGCTGTATCTTTAATAAAAACCGGCCGCCCAAACCCTCTATAACGAAGGTATTTTCATTATACCGATTCGTCCTTTAACATTGCAAGCATTTTCTTTTCCATTCTGGTTCTTCTCTTTCTTCTGCCTCTGTATTTTTCCGCAAAGAAAAGATAATCTCTCATTGTCTTTTTTTCCAGTTCATTCAGAGGCCGGCCTTTGCGCGGGGGGATTGTCGCCCAAAAAGCTGATATTAAGCCTTTTACAATATTTACCGGGTCTTTAGCGCGTTTTTTCTTTGGCGCAAAATTAAAAGACAATTGAACTTGCAGTTGGTGGCTATTAATCAGATGCATCAAACCGATTATTTTTCGCAGAAAACCTCTTCTTACGAAAATTCTTCCATCTGTTGCTATGCCGATTCCGGTAATCATTATCGGTGTTTTTCTGATGTCAGCGATAACGGTTTTCTTATGACTGATTTCAAAACCGCTTTCTTCAATTACCCGCCTTATTTTTTCTCTTTTGACTTTTCCGAATCGCCTTTTGGCGGAAAAGGTCAAATCATCAAGATAGCGAGTATAAGTGAGATGATAAGCGTTGCATATTTCAGCCAATTTTCTGTCCACAAAAACTGCCAGTGTCAAATTTGCCAAATCCGGCGCCGCCGGAGAACCGATTCTCAGCCGTCCCGATCCATCAAAACAATATTTTTTTAAAAATTCGGCGAGTTCATCGGATTTGATGTAAGACGGCGCAAGCTCGTTTAAAGCTTGAACAACATGGTGGATTTTCACGCTCGGGTAAAAGTCCTTAATGTCAATAAGATAAAAATATCTGTTTTTGGCATTAGTATGCTTCAACACATTTTTTAGCGGCTTGCTTCCCGGAAATACGGCAGTGCAAAAAGGAAATTTCACTCCGGATTTTTTAAACTTAAATCTTAATAACGTGTAAAACATTTCATTTATCGCATACATCGCTTTATTCGGAGAGGATATCAACCGTTTTTTTATCGTTCCGGCCAGGGGATTTTTATCCTTTTTGATAAACTCAATGTAAGCCGGTTCGCCTTTGGCTTTACCTCTTTTTTCTATCGATTTTAATATTTCAAAGGACATCTCGGACCTCCTTTCTAAAAATCCGTAAAATGAAATTTTTTCTGCGCTTAATCTATCACGGCGTTAAAAAAGAAGCAAGAAAATCAAATTTTGGACTATTTTTTATAGGTTTCCGAAACCTATAAATTTGGATAAATAATTTAGAATCATTCCTTTATTCCTGAAAAGAAATAGCAGTATTGCTATTTTGATTGACATAGTGTATACTCACCATTGTAAGTTTTCTCAAATAAGTTGCGGTTCTTATGCTTTTAACAGTGTAGGACGAGCTTAAAGAGAGGTCGTCTTACGCTAATAAAATAAATTTAAAACGCAAAATGGCTAAAAAGTTATACGTTGGCAATTTGTCATACGACATGACAGATGATACCTTGAAAGATACTTTTTCTCAGGCTGGGACCGTGGAATCGGCTATTATCATAAAAGATAAAATGTCCGGTAGATCCAAAGGATTCGGCTTTGTGGAAATGTCCACTGATGAAGAAGCCCAAAAGGCAATCGAAATGTTGAATGGCAAAGAGCTTGACGGCCGAGCGCTTACAGTTAATGAAGCGCGGCCAATGGAAGAGCGCCCAAGACGGGAAAATCGCTATTAATTCCAAAAACAAATCAACCCCGCAGTTGCGGGGTTGATTTGTTTTTGGGCATAAAAATGAGTACAATAAGTACAAAATGTTTGAGATCCGCGAAGTTAGAAATAAAACAGAATATAACCCCTTATTAGTTTCCAAGCAGACGCCATTTACCCAGGCATGGTTTTATGGCGAATGGCAGGAAATGATGGGCCGCAAAGTCAGAAGATTTGAAGTAAAAAAAGGTTCCGAAACTGTTTCATTTTTTCAAATCATAAAATATCCGTTGATATTTTCTAGAAATCTTCTTTATATTCCTCATGGACCTATTTTAGAAATTAATAGTTATTCAAATGGTGAATTTTTAAAAGTGTTTTTAGAAAAAATAACTCGAGTTGCCAAAGAAGAATGCGCTGTTTTTGTCAGATTTGATTTCTTTCCGCTTGATAAAATCGGCGTAACGGATAAAGTTTTTAAAAAAATTCCTTCTTATGGCTATCGTTCGTCTTACTTCCAGCCGAAATTTGAATGGGTTATTGATTTAGAAAAGACCGAAGAAGAAATATTTGAAAATGTTCATCCGAAGAATCGCTACAACATCCGGCACGCGGAAAAGAAAGGCATAAAGGCTGAGATTGTAAAAGATGATTTTAAAAAATATTTTGAAACATTTTTTTCTTTGCTTAGCGAAACCGCAAAACGAGACAATTTCAATCTTCATCCGAAAGCGTATTATCAAAATATTTTCGCAACGCTTAAAGAAAATAATGCTTTTCTTGTTATCGCGAGATACGGGGAAAAAATTCTTCTCGTCAATTTGATTTTACTTTTCGGGGAAACGGCTTATTTTCTTTTCGGCGGATCAGGCGGCGAATATAAAAATCTGATGTTTTCCCATCTGGCGCAGTGGGAAGCGATAAAAGAGGCGAAAAAGCGGGGCTTTGCCGCTTATAATTTTGGTGGCGTTGACGGTGGAAAACAAAAAAATCTCGGCGGTGTTTCATTTTTCAAAAAAAGATTTGGCGGACAGCTTTTGGAATATTCCGATTCTTATGATTTAATTTTAAAACCATTCTGGCACTACCTCTATAATTTAAGAAAATGGGTATTAAATCTAAAATAAAAAAATTAATACCGGAAAAACTTATTTCTTTTTACCATTTTTGTCTGGCTGCTTCGGCGGCTTTCTATTACAGTTTTCCGTCAAAAAAAATGATTGTTGTCGGCGTCACCGGCACCAAAGGCAAGACTTCGGCAGCGAATTTTATATGGTCTGTTTTAAATGCAGCCGGATTTAAAGTGGGGCTTATGGGAACGGCTAATATCAGAATTGGCGATATTGAAATGCTGAATAAATACCATATGACAATGCCGGGAAGATTCATTCTTCAGGGGCTTCTGAAAAGGATGCTTAAAGCCGGCTGCAAATACTGTATTGTGGAAACGACTTCCGAAGGCATAAAACAATGGCGGCATTACGGAATTTTTTATGACATTGCCGTTTTCACTAATTTGTCTCCGGAGCATTTAGAGGCGCATGGTGGTAAATTCGAAAATTATAAAAAAGCCAAGGGCGAGATGTTTAAAAAACTTACTGAAACAAAACGCAAAATAATAAACGGCCAGGAGATTAAGAAAATTATCATTGCCAATTATGACGATTTGCATAAGGAATATTTTTTGGCTTTTCCGGCAGATAAAAAGATAACTTTCGGAACGATTGAAGGCGCCGATTTTCAAGCTGATAAAATAAGAAACACCAAAGACAGCCTGGAGTTTTTTGTCGGCGCGGAGCCGTATGAAATAAACATTCTCGGGAAATTCAACATCTATAACGCGCTTCCGGCAGTTGCTATTGGCTCGGTTTTTGGCGTTTCCAGCGAACAGATTCGCAAGGGTTTAAAAAGTTTAAAAAATATTCCTGGCAGAATGGAGAAAATAGATGAAGGACAAGATTTTACCGTTTTTGTTGATTACGCGCATGAAAAAGAGGGGATGAACGCTGTTTTGGAAACCGTAAGCGAAATCGCGGTTGAAGCAATGAGCAAAGTCATTGTCCTTTTGGGCGCCGAGGGCGGCGGCAGAGACAAAGCGAAAAGGCCGATTTTAGGCGAAATTGCCGCTAAGAAAGCCGATTTTGTGGTTATTTCCAATGTTGACCCTTATGAGGACGATCCGAAGGAAATCTGCGAGGATATTGCGGTTGTGGCGGAAAAATTCGGGAAAATTAGAAATAAGAATCTATTTGTAATAGAGGATAGGCGAGAAGGTATTAGAAAGGCGCTTTCTATGGCAAATAAAAATGATATAGTATTGATAACGGGGAAAGGCGCGGAGCAATCAATTATTATTGGCGGCAAGCGTTTTCCATGGGATGATCGCGTTGTTGTCCGCGAAGAACTGAACAAATTATTGCGATAAAGCTAATATTTTTATTCTATATAAAAAAATGGCGCAAATAATTCCGGCTTTAATTACATCAGATGAAGATTCAACCAATGATTTTAAAGAGCTGAAGTTGAAGTTTAAAAAGCTTCGGCCGTTTTTGGCCGATTTTGGTAATTGGGTTCAGATTGATATTACTGATGGAAAATTTGTGCCGGCAACGACTAATTTAGAATTGGAAGATTTAAGATATTTCACCGAAAGGGCCAACGTTGAGTTTCATTTGATGATAAATAGGCCCGAAAAAGTTATTGGCGAATGGGCTCGGCTCGGCCCGAAAAGAATTATTGTTCACATAGAGGCGATTGAAGACATGGATGAACTGTTAAATGTTTGCCGGGAAAAAGATGTTGAACTTGGTTTGGCATTAAATCCGGAAACGCCCAATGTGATGATTGAACCCTGGATAAACGCTGTTGATTTGATTCTGTTTTTGGGAGTCCATCCGGGAAAAGGCGGCCAGGAATTCATTCCCGAGGTCTTAAAAAAAATAAAATCATTGCGCCAAAACTTCCCAAATGTTAAAATTGAGATGGATGGCGGCGTTAGAGCCGCCAATATTGAAGAATTAAAAAAGGCCGGCGTTGATATTTTTGTTATTGGCTCGGGGATTTTGAAGGCGTCGGATATTGGCGAGACGATCAAAGAGTTGAAAGAAAAATAAATCATGTACGACATTCTTAATCAAAAAGAATTAGATAATCTTAAAAAGAAGGAACCGGAAAGGTTTCAATATTTAACCGAAGGCGGTCTTTATTTAGATTTGAGAAAATTGGATTTAAAGCCGATAGAAGGGATTGATATTGGTAAAATCGGAAGTTTAAGCCGGATTGTCCGCGGCCTGATTTTTACCGCTATTAACGGAATAAAATCCGGCCATCCCGGCGGTTCTTCTTCCAAAGTGGAGCAGATTTTAACATTGCTCGCTACTGGCGTTATGGCTTTTGACCCGTTAGATCCTAAAAATTCCGCCAGAGACAGAGTTGTTTGGTCGGCTGGCCACTGCACGCCTTTATCCCATTCTGTTTTGGCTTTGATTTATGAATCGCTTAGGCGGAAAGGACGCGTGGATATTGCGCAGAAAGAGGAACTCGGCGCGGTTTTTCCGGAATGCCTGAGCCGTTTTAGGCACTGCGATGGTCCAACCGGCCATGTTGAAAGCCGGTATGCTTTAGCCGACGTCTCCACCGGTTCTTCGGGCCATGGATTTTCCGCGGCCTTGGGATTAGCCCTTCTTCATAAGTCTTGCGGATTGCCCACGAAAGTTTTTGTTGTTTCCGGCGACGCCGAAACGGAAGAAGGAATAAGTTATGAAGCAAGAAATATTATTAATACGCTAGGCATTGATAATATTATTATTTCTTTGGATTACAATCTCTTTGGCATAGACGGCCCGATTAAAGAAGTTATTTCCTCTCCTTATGTTAACCATTGGTTTAGTCCGGGCTGGAATATTATCGAAGTTGACGGCCACAATATTTTGGAATTGGCTTATGCTTATTTGAAAGCCGACCGGGGTTTTGGAAATAAAAAAGCGACAGTAATCGTTGCCCACACTATAAAAGGGAAGTATTACGGAAAACTGGAAGGAACCGCCGATTCGCATGGCACGCCGGCTCCGCAGGCCGAATATGTTGAAATTATGAAGAAATTGGGCTTTGATGTCCCGGGGATTGAAGGAGAGTCGCAAAAAGACATTGAGGCGGTTATTAGCCAATTGAAAGAAAGTGACGGAGAATATTTTTTGGGGCGTTTGGAAATAGGAAAGAAAAAATTAAAGCCGGAAAAAGAATTGGTTGAACAGATGGAGTCGGCGCTTCAGAACCGGCCGATGGCTGATTATAAAAAAATAAAACGGCCGGAGATCTTGCCAAAAGAGTTGGTTTTTGAAGAAGGGGAAAAAATTGCCACTCGCAAGGCGACCGAAGCGTTTTTCAAATGGCTGATGGGGCAAACCGCTTTTTTCTATATCGGCGCTGGCGATTTGACGAAATCAATTTTAACGGGCGCGGCGGAAGACGTTTACGGAGTAATTACCGAGAATAATCCTTTGGGCCGCGGCATCCGCTTTGGTATTGCCGAACAAAATATGGCAATGCTTTCAACAACTTTGACCCAGGATATTTTACCCGGCGGATTCCAGGCAATGAGCGTTTTTGCTTCCTATGGCGTTTTTACTTCTATGATGTCAAATCCAGTCCGCATGGCGTTAATTAACAACGCGGTTAATCCGCGATGCAAGGGTTTTTTTGTTGTTTTAGCTGCCCATGACGGGCCGGAAACCGGTGAAGACGGGCCGACTCACCAAGGTCTTTTTTGGATGTCGCTTTTTACCGCTTATCCGGGAATAAAAGTATATAAGCCTTTAGACGCCAATGAGACCATAGAAATGCTTTTTTATGCTTTAGAAAGAGGCGAACCGGTTGCCTTTTCGGTGATGAGGCCGGGGACGCCGGTTTTGAAACGCGGACCTGGCGCTTGTTACGGCCAGGATGTGCCAATGGCAAAAGAAGCGATAAACGGCGCTTATGTTTTTAAACCTTTTAAGGAAAATGGGGAAAAGAAAATTGTTTTAGCAATTTGCGGCGGGCAAGTGATGGCGAATGTTTTGGAAATTTTGCCGGAACTTGAAAATCAGGGACTAGACGTTAAAATTATTGCCGTTACTTCGCCGGAACTTTACGAAGAATTAAAAGAACGCGAACCGGAAAAAGCGCAATCCATTCTTTCCGATGAAGAAAGAAAATATATCGTTACTCTTCATAATGGCTGGCCGGGATTTTTATATCCGTTTATTCTGCCGCCAAATTATCCTGAGCGGGCGCTCGGCATTAATAAATTTTTAAAATCCGGGCCGCCGGCCGAAGTCTATCAAACAGCTGGTTTCGACTCAAAAAGTTTAAAAGAAAAAATTTTAAAAAATTTAAAATAATACATTTTTATGGCAAGACAATATGATTTTTTGGGAATAGGAGACACGGTGGTTGATGCTTTTATTCGTCTTGAGCAGGTGGATGTGCGTTGCGACAAAGACAAGGAGAATTGTTTTCTTTGTTTAAATTTTGCCGATAAAATTCCTTATAAAGACGTTTATATAATGCCGGCTGTCGGCAATTCGGCTAATGCGGCGGTAGCTGCTTCACGTTTGGGATTAAACAGCGCTTTGTTCACCAATCTTGGCGGCGATAGCAATGGCAAGGATTGCCTTAAAATTTTGAAAGCGGAAAACGTTGACACTGATTTTGTGGTGATTAATAAAGACCAGAAAACAAACTATCATTATGTTTTGTGGGCTCAGGATGACAGGACAATTTTAGTTAAGCATGAGAAATACGCTTACAGCATGATTGATATCAATGATCCGCGCTGGGTGTATCTTTCTTCGCTTGGCGAAAATTCTTTGGAATTCCATCGCGAATTGCTAGTTTATTTAAATGAGCATCCGGATATTAAATTGGCGTTTCAGCCAGGCACATTCCAAATGAAATTTGGGAAAGAAGCTCTCGCCGGAATTTATAAAAGAAGCGAGGTATTTTTTTGCAATAAGGAGGAAGCCCAAAAAATTTTAGAAATTGACGAACATGATATTTCAAAACTTCTTAAAACAATGGCGGCTTTGGGGCCGAAAATCGTGGTGATTACCGACGGAGTTAAAGGAGCTTATTCCTATGATGGAAATGAAATGCTTTTCATGCGGCCGTATCCTGATCCCAAACCGCCGCTTGAGCGCACCGGCGCCGGAGATGCCTTTTCTTCGACTTTTACATCCGCTTTAGTTTTAGGGATGAGCGTTCGCGACGCAATGAGATGGGCGCCGATTAACCCGATGTCAGTGGTTCAGCAGATTGGCGCGCGCGCCGGGCTTTTAACGCGCGAAGAATTGGAAGGATATTTAGCAAAAGCCCCGACAGATTACGAACCTAAAGTTTTAGAATGATAAAAAATTATTTAAAGAGGACAATTGAGGAAAAATGGGCGCTGGGGCATTTTAATTTTTCGGAAGATGAAGCCATAAGAGCAATTGTTGAATCTGCCGCCGAATTAAAAACTCCGATTTTTGTCGGCACTTCGGAAGGGGAAAGAAAACATTTTGGTATTAAAGAAGTCGTAGCTTTGGTTAAAGCATTTAGGGAAGAATTTGGAATTCCCATTTTTTTGAACGCCGACCATCACAAAAGTTTTGAAACCGTAAAAGAAGCGGTTGATGCCGGCTATGACGCCGTTTTGGCCGATTTTTCCGCTCTGCCATTTGAAGAAAATATAAAAATGACAAAACAGAGCGTTGAGTACGCCAAATCAAAAAACCCGGACATTATAATTGAAGGCGAGCTGGGCTATGTCAGGGGGGAATCTAAAATTCAGGAAGTAATTGAGATCAAACCGGAAGATTTGACCAAACCGGAAGAAGCAGGTCAATTTGTCAGAGAAACCGGGGTTGATATGCTGGCGCCGGCTGTGGGCAATATTCATGGTATTGTTACCAAAAGTCCGGAATCAATTGATGTTTCAAGGATAAGCGACATTAAAAAAGCGATTGGCGAAAATGTTTATTTGGTCTTGCACGGCGGTTCCGGCCTTAGCGAATCCGATTTTAGGCACGCGATTGATGCCGGCATATCAATGGTTCACATTAATACTGAAATCAGGGTCGCGTTCACGGAAACTTTAAGAAAAACTTTACAAGAGATGCCGAAAGAAACCACGCCGTATAAAATCTTAACGCCATCCGTTGAAGCGATGAAGAAAGTTATTGAAGAAAAACTTAAAATTTTTGGCAGTATAAATAAAATATAAAAAATTTATGGCAAAGATATTTGTAACAAGAAAAGTTCCGGAAAGCGGGATTAAAATGCTTCAAGGCAAGGGTTTTGAAGTGGTGATTAACCCCGAAGACAGAGTTTTAACCAAGGAAGAATTGATAAATAATCTTAAGGGCCAGAGCTATGACGCCTTGTTTTGTCTTTTAACCGACAAAATTGACGCCGATGTTATGGACTCATTCGGGCCGCAATTGAAAATTATCGCCAACATGGCCATGGGTTTTGACAATATTAATATTGGGGAAGCGAAGAAGCGGGGGATAATAGTTACTAATACGCCGGGCGTTTTGACAGAAACGGTGGCTGAACACACTTTTGCTTTGATGCTGGCTATTGCCCACAGGATAGTTGAAGCCGACAAATTCACAAGAGCTTTGAAATGGCAGGGATGGGCGCCAGTGCTCCTTTTGGGAAATGACTTATCAAGGAAAACTCTTGGCATTGTGGGTCTTGGCCGCATTGGTTCTCGGGTTGCTTATCACGCTTTAAAAGGATTTGAAATGAAGGTTTTGTATTACGACGTCAAAAGAAGTGAGGATTTTGAGAAAGAATTTTCTGCCGTTTATTTGCCGCTTGAAGAATTGTTGAAGCAATCGGATTTTGTTTCCATTCACGTGCCGCTTCTTGATTCAACGCAACATTTAATCAACGCGGAAAATTTAAAACTGATGAAACCCTCGGCTTATCTGGTGAACACTTCGCGGGGGCCGGTTATTGATGAGGCGGCCTTGGCTTATGCTTTGGCAAATAAAGTAATAAAAGGGGCGGCTTTGGACGTTTTTGAATTTGAGCCGAAGATAACGCCGGAGCTGTTGAAACTTGATAATGTTATTTTAACGCCGCATATTGCTTCGGGGACCGAAGAAACAAGGTCAAAAATGTCTGATTTAGCCGCTTCCAATATTATTGAAGCGCTCGAAGGTCGCACCCCTCCGAATCTTGTGAAATAATTGACATTTTTAGCTAATATATTTATATTTAGCAAGCATGACAACTTTGGAACTAAAAAGTGAAAAAAGAACCCTGCTGGGCAAGAAGGTTAAATCCTTAAGAAGAAAGGGTATTATTCCCGCGGTTGTTTATGGCGGGAAAGATGGAACTATTCCGATAGAATTAGACCAGAAAGAATTTTCCAAGGCTTTTAAAACCGCCGGTGAAACCACCTTGATAAAATTGCTCGTGGGAGAGAAGGCGAAAAACGTTCTAATTCACGACATCGGCCGCGATCCGATAACCGGAGAAATGAATCATGTTGATTTTTATGAAGTTAAAATGGACGAGAAGATTACTACTAAGGTGCCTCTCATTTTTATTGGAGATGCTCCGGCCGTTATTGATTTGGGCGGCGTTTTGGTTAAAGCTATGCAGGAATTGGAAGTCAGGGCTTTGCCGTCTGATTTGCCCCATCAAATTGAAATTAATATTTCCCAACTTGAAACATTTGATGATAATATATTAGTGAAGGATATTAAGCTGCCTAAAAACGTTGAGATTTTGGAAAATATTGAGACCTCGGTTGCCACTGTGGCTCCGCCCCGGTCTGAGGCCGAAATTGAGGCCTTAAAGGGTGAAGTTGTGGAGAAAGTTGAAGAAGTGGAAGTTGAAGCTGAAAAAAAAGCTAAAGAGCGGGAAAGCGAAGAGAAAGAAGAGAAATCAAAAGAGGCAGCAGCTTAGATTAAAATTAAGTCGCTATTTTAATGAGAAAATTTGGGTCTTTGTTGTTTTTGTTTTGTTTTTTGCTTTTTATAGCTTTTATTCCTAAAGCAGTTTTTGCTGATGCTCGCGATGATAAAATAAAACAACTTGAAGCCTCAATAGATCAATACACCCAGCAAATCCAGGAAAAAGGAAACGAAGCTCAGAGTTTAACCAACCAGATTTCTATTTTTGAGTTGCAAATAAAACAAATACAGGCAGAAATTGATGCCACAAATCTAACCATTAGCCAATTTACTTCGGCTATCAATCAAAAAGAAAATAGTATTGCCTTAAAAGAAAAAGAGATTAAGAAGCAGGATGAAATTCTGGCCCAGTATTTAAGGCAGACAGCCAGAAACGACTCGGGTTCTCTTTTGGAATTTTTGCTTAAAAATGATAAATTCTCCGATTTTTTTAGCGATTTAAATTATTTAAGTAATGTTCAGAGCCAGATTCAGGACACGCTGGCGACGATTAAAGATCTTAAAGATAAACTTACTGCGGAAAAAGAGGCACTGGAAGCCGATAAAGCGGAGCAGGAACAACTCAAGATAGTGCAGACAAGACAGAAAACAGGTTTAGCGAACTCTAAACAGCAAAAGCAAAAGCTTCTTGACCAAACCAAAGGCCAGGAAAAGGCCTATCAGCAGCTTCTCAGCAAGGCGCGCGAAGATTTGGATAAAATCAGAAATCAACCCTACGACTTGGCCATGGGTTTTAAGATGACTTTTGAAGAAGCTCTTAAGAGCGCATTGCCGGCAGCGCAATTGACCGGGGTAAGAGCGGCATTTATTATGGCGATTTTGAAAATAGAATCCGATTGGGGCGGCAATGTCGGAAAGGGCACTTGGCGAATCGACATGCATCCAAGGGATTTTAGTGCTTTTCAGCAGATAACAAGCGCTTTGGGGCTTAATCCTGATTCAACGCCGGTTTCCAAAAAACCATATTATGGCTGGGGCGGGGCGATGGGGCCAGCCCAATTTTTGCCGACAACATGGCTTTTATATGCCGATGCCGTAGCTAATTTAACTGGCCATAAGCCGGCGTCGCCCTGGAATATTGAAGACGCGTTTACTGCTTCCGGTTTGATGCTTGCTCAATCTGGCGCAGATAAACAAACTGTCGCCGCGGAAACCAAAGCCGCAAAAATTTACATAGCCGGTGGCCGTTGGAACACGTCTTTAACTGCCAGGATTTATGCCAGAAACGTTATGGCTGAAGCCACCAAAATCCAAAAAGACATTAATATCTTAAACCAAAGCAAATAATCCCGCAGTTGCGGGATTATTTTAATTTCTGTGCCAAAGTTTCAATTATCGGTTCAATGTTGCCGTCTAGGATTTTTTCCAGATTGTGCCAGGATTTTCCTACGCGGTGATCGGTTATTCTGTCTTGGGGAAAATTATAAGTTCTGATTTTTTCAACTCTTTCGGCTGTTCCAATTTGGGAATTTCTCTCCAATGTTATCTGCCCCATGGCTTTTTCTTTTTCAATTTCTGCCAGTTTCGCCCTAAGAATTGTCATAGCTCTTTCGCGGTTTTGCGATTGAGAACGCTGGGTTTGAGAGGTAACGACAATATTTGTCAGCAAATGGGTAATTCTTATGGCTGTTTCAACTTTATTTACATTTTGGCCTCCGGGGCCAGAAGACCTGAAAGTGTCAATTTTAATGTCTTTTGGATTAATAATCACTTCTTTTTCCGGCACTTCTTTTAAAATTGCGATCGAAACGGTTGATGTGTGGATGCGGCCGCTTTTTTCAGTCTCGGGGATTCTTTGAACTCTATGGACCCCCGATTCATATTTGAATAAATCATAAATATCGGGCCCTTCTCCCCCTTCGGGGGATCCGCCTTTGGCGGAAATTTCAGCCACCAAAGTTTTAATGCCGCCGACGTTTGATTGCGAAGAATCAATTACCTCGGTTTTGAAGCCGCGGCGTTCGGCAAAACGGCGGTACATCCGCCAGAGTTCAAACGCAAAAAGACCGGCTTCATCACCGCCGGCGCCGGCTCTAATTTCAATGATTATCTTATCCATAAATTTTTAATTTTTTTCACCCTTCGGGTGATCCCCCGTAGGGGGAGATTTTCGTTCATTTTTTGCGCTTGGCCGGGGTTTTTTGGAGTCTTTTCTTAAAACGCTCAACGCGCCCGGCAGTGTCGATTATTTTATCTTTACCGGTGTAAAAAGGGTGGCATTTCGAACAAATTTCAACATTGATTTTCGGCACGGTGGAGCCGGCGGTGAAAGAATTGCCGCAGGCGCACTTCACTTTGGCTTCGGAGTAGTATTTTGGGTGTATGTCTTTTTTCATAGGTAAGTAAGTAAAAATATTATCATTATTAAAACCTCTTGTCAATTTAGAATAATTTTGTTATTATCGTAAAGTCATGGAAACAAAAAATAATATTTTAGAGCCGGATTTGGAAGCCCTGACTTTGCACGGCGTTCATTTGGGCGCTTTGCGGTCTCACAGTCATCCGAAAATGAAGCCCTATGTTTGGTCAAATAGGAATATTTTTCAGATTATTGATTTGGAAAAATCAAAAGAAGATCTAAAAACAGCGCTTGATTTTCTTGTTGGCATTAAGGAAAAGGGCGGTACTATTCTGTTTGTGGGTACGGGCTTTGCCGCCAAAGAGATAACCAAAAAAGTGGCTGAAGACCTTAATATGCCGTATGTCACCGAACGCTGGCTTGGCGGAACGTTCACCAATTTTCCGACCATCAGCCGCCGTATTGATTATCTCAAAAATCTCGAAAGTCAGAAAGCGAGTGGCGAGCTTGAAAAGTACACAAAATATGAAGTTGTAAAGTTACAAGAAAAAATTAAAAAACTAAAAAAAGATTTGAGCGGCTTAGTTAATTTAAATCGTCTGCCCGATGCCATTTGGGTAAGCTCGGCAAACTATGATAAAATTGCCGTGAAGGAGGCAATCAAGAAAAATGTACCGGTGGTTGGTTTGGTTAATACCAATGCCGACCCGTCTCTTTTTAACTATCCAATCCCGGCAAATGATAGCGCTATTAGCGCCGTGGGTTTTATCTTAAATCTGGTCAGAGAGGCCTTGATTGATGTTAAAATAACAATGCCGGTCGAGTTAGAAAAGAAAGAGATTAAGAAATAAGTGAGTTATCCGCCTTCGCTAAAGCTCCGGCGGATGCTCATAAATTTAGCTAAAATTTATTAAAATTTTAGAAATTTATGGCAAAGATTAATGATTTAAAAAAAATTCGGAATATGACCGGCGCTTCGGTAGAGGCCATTCGCAAAGCCTTGGAAGAGGCCGACGGCGAAATTGAAAAGGCCTTGGGATTGCTTAAGGATAGGGGAGCGATGGTGGCGGCTAAGAAAACTGGTCGGCAAACTGACGAGGGGATCGTTTCTTGTTATATTCATGCTAACAGCAAGGTTGGCGTGTTGGTAAAACTTTTGTGTGAAACCGATTTTGTGGCGCGCACCGAGCAATTTAAAGAACTCGGCCATGAATTAGCAATGCACATCGCCGCTATGAACCCGATAAGCATTGACGATTTTCTTTCACAAACCTATATTCGCGACCAAGATATGACGATTAACGCATTGATTAAAGATTATATTGCCAAGTTGGGTGAGAATATTAAAATCGGCGAATTTTGCCGTTTTGAAATATAAAAAAAAACAATTTATGTTTAATTTAATTCCAATTTCACTGTTAATAATGGCTTTGAGCGGCGTTATTTTTATCGTGTCAAATCATTTGTCAGAATTTGAAGAAAATGATGAAGCAGCTGATTCCGGATTTGGCCTCAAGGCGAAACTGGCCGGCTGGATTAACCAATTGCCTTTGGATAACGTAAAAGCTCAATCTCTGTCTTGGACTCAAAAATTGCTGCATAAAATGAGAATAATCCTTTTGAAAACCGATAATCATTTGATGAAACTTATCGGCAAGATTTCGAAAAAAGACGAGGCGGCCTCCACTGATTTTTGGAAAGATTTTTCAGACGATAATCAAAAAGTTTTGCCAGAACAAATTCCTGAACCGGAGCCGGAAATAAAAGTTGATTTAGCTTTTAAATCAAATCCCGAGACAGAAAAGTTTTTTGACATTCAACCGGTTAAAAAAGTTTCAAAACCTCAACTCAAGGCTGACCAACCGAAGATCGGAAAACGGCAAAGAAAATGATGCCAACGTAGCTCAGTTGGTAGAGCAACTCCATGGTAAGGAGTAGGTCCGCGGTTCAATTCCGCGCGTTGGCTCTGGTTCTTTTATTTACGTATTTACGCGCAGGTGGCAGAGCGGTCAATTGCATCAGACTGTAAATCTGACGCCTTCGGGCTACGCAGGTTCGAATCCTGCCCTGCGCACTCTTCGATTCGTCGCTTAATAAAACTATAAGCGACTCACTCAGAGTAAACCCTTAAAGAAAAATATAATCTTAGTTTGATAATCGAAGAACCCTGAGCATGTCGAAGGGCGCATTTTAATATAATATAATTAGGTTGTTTATCAATAGATTATGTTTTGGTATGTATATATTGCAGAAGCAAGAACAAAAAAATATTATACAGGCATCACCAATAATCCTAAAAAGAGAATTGTGAAGCATAATACTGGTAGAGGATCGCAACTTGCTCGACAACAGGGACCGTTTTCGCTGTTGTATGTGTCTAAACCGTTTCTTAATAAATCAGAAGCAAGAAAAAGAGAAATACAAATAAAAGGTTGGAGTAGAGATAAAAAGGAAAAATTAATCAGAGGTGAGTGGAAATGAAGGGTCGCGGCTCGTATCTGCCCTTTCATTATTGCTTTTTAATTTGTTTTGTAGTAGTTTGTGTCAGAAGAAGTCAAGCAGAATAGCTTGTTTTAAGGTGTACTCTAACAACTAAAATACAGAAAAAGAGGTGATAGAAATGAGAATTGTCATTAAGCAAATAAAAACGTATTCCAATAAGTTTAAAGTATGGCGAGAGGGTGGAATAGTGGGGACAATGATGGCAGAAATGGGAGCAAAAATGTGCAACTCCCAAGAGGAAGTACTCGAAGAGGTAAAAAGACTACTACCTCAAATAGACCCCGAGATAGAGAAAAAAATAGACGAAGCAGGAAAAACTTTGCTAAACAGGAGGTAAAACCATAAACGAAAGCGGCCTATCATAAAAAACGAAGCCGCTTTTTTCTTTTCAAACCCATTTTTCTTGAAAAAATTTCCGAAATGAGTTACGATTAACTTATATTTGTAGCAACGCTTTGCCGCCCTAGCTCAACGGCAGAGCAACTGTTTTGTGCCAGCCCCGTTAGATATGCCGAGATAGCTCAGCGGTAGAGCAACTGTTTTGTAAACAGTAGGTCGTCGGTCCGAATCCGACTCTCGGCTTGAATATCTAACGGGGTAAATAGGTCCTCGGTTCAAATCCGAGAGGTGGCTCAGGAACAGCTAAAAACTAAAAACTAATCATATGAAATCACAGGAAAAAATAATAAAACTTCAATGTTCGGTCTGCAAACGGCTGAATTATTATACGCAGAAAAATAAGAAAACAGTTGAAAGAAAACTGGAATTTAAAAAATTCTGCAAATGGTGCCGCAAGCACATGGTTCATAAAGAAACGAAGAAATAGCTTATGGCCAACGAGGGGGCTTGGTTCAGTGGTAGAACAACGGTCTCCAAAACCGTTGACGGGGGTTCGATTCCCTCAGCCCCTGCCCCAGAAAATAATCGCATATTCCTGCGATTATTTTTTACACCCACAGTAGACGTTAGAACCTTTTGGTGATTTAATATTATTAACACCCTCTAAGAATTTTTTTTTCGTATATGTATGAATAAGAAAATTATTGTCATTATTATAATAGCCGTGTTCTTTCTTTTAGGTATTGTTTTGGGACGCTATTTATATTTCCAATCTCAGATTGATAAAGGACAAATTCAGAGAATAACAGTCAAAAACCTTGATTATAAATTTATCGATCCTTTGCTTGCATATGACAATACTATAGAGAGTAATTTGCCAATTTATAATTCTTTTAAAAATAAACTGCAAAATTTAGTTAATAAATTAAGTCCAAATACTAGTACGGAAAAAATCGGATTATTTTTTAAAGATTTCAAAAATGATTTCTCATACGGAATTAATGAAAATAGCCAATTTCATCCAGCCAGTCTGTTTAAAGTGCCACTTATGATGAGTTATCTTGCTGCTTTGCAAAACGATCCTAATTTACTAAACAAAACAATATTATATAAAGGAGGAGTTGACGCTAATCAACTTGAAACCACAAAGCCAAAACAATACATTGAACCTGGAGATACCTATACCATCTCTGATATAATTAATTATATGATCATTTATTCCGACAACAATGCTACCAACCTTTTACTCTCTATTATTGATAAACAATCTTTTGACGCAATTTTTAATAATCTTGGAATTCAGTTGCCGAGTTCGGTTTCAGAAAAATTCATAAATTTTGTCACCCCAAAACAGTTTGCTCTTTTTTTTAGAATTCTTCGAAATAGCACTTATTTAGATCTTGATACTTCCGAAAAAGCGCTTGAGATATTATCAAAATCTGATTATAAAAATGGCTTAGTGGCTGGGGTTCCATCCGGCATAACAGTAAGTCATAAGTTTGGAGAATATGCTTCTGAAGATTCCAGCGGCAATAAGATATATCAACTCCATGACTGTGGCATAATATATGGTCCGCATAACTATCTTTTATGCATCATGACAATGGGCAAGGATTATGACAACCTAAAAAACGACATTGTGTCAATTTCAAAGTTTATATATAGGGAGATAGTCAATAATTATCAATGATAATATACTTCACCAATCCCTCACAAACGCAAACGGCGAATTAGTTAAACTTCTCAAACAGGTTCTAACTTCGTCCAGTGCCCCTGCTAGGTTTAGTTATATGAAAAACTTTACGGATGAACAATTAGTTAAAAATTATCTTAAAGGTGATGAAAAATCGCTGGAGGAACTTGTTCGGCGATATCTACCGCTGATTTATAATTTCTCACGCCGGTATAGCGGAGACGCGGATAACGCTTCTGATATTGCCCAAGAGGTTTTTGTTAAAGTTTGGAAAAATTTAAAAAAATTCGACACTGCTAAGAATTTTAGGGTTTGGTTATTCACTATCGCGAAAAATACTGCCTTGGATTGGCTTAAAAAGAAAAACGCCCTGCCATCATCGTTATTAAATGAAAATGAAGAGGGTGAGAATCTTGCTGAAAATTTTGTTGATGAAATTTATAAAAAATCGCTTTCTCAAAATCTTTCACTGGCCATTGAAAAATTACCGCCAAAATACAGTTCAATAATAAATCTTTATCATATTAAAGGCCTTAATTTTCGCGAGATAGCGGACTTTCTTAGAGAATCAATCAATACTGTTAAAAGCCGCTATCGAAGGGGACTGATTTTACTCAAAAAAAAGTTATCCCCAGATTTATAGATTTCGGAAATCTATAAATTTGCACCAAAAATGGGGACTCTGTCGTATTTATATACAGAGACCCATGGACGAGAACAAACATTTTATTCCCGAGATGAACCCAAAAAAGCCGCCAAGGCGGCTTTTTTGGGCGATTATAAAACGTCTGAAGTTAGAAAAGAATCTGAAAACGTTCAGAGGAAAATTTTCTTTCTTTTTGGCGGCGCTCGTTATTTTCGGCATTTTGGCTGTCGCGGCGTTTTTTGCGCTAAAAACCGAGTTGGTTAATTCGGAATCGGGTTCTTTATTTTCGCTGATTTTTTCAGACACGTTAATAGTTTTGGCGTACTATAAATATTTTATTCTCGCCGTTTTGGAATCAATGCCTGTTGTTCCCATATTGATTTCTTTTATCACTCTGGCGCTGGTGATGTTTTCATTAAAATTTGCCGTCGGATATCACGAAAAAATGTCGGCGGTGAGCCAATTAATAAAAAATAAATAAAAAATATGGATTTAAAAAATTTTATACAATCTAAACCCTATATGGCGCTAGCATTGTCGGCGGCCATCGTTGCTGTTATCTTTTTGATTTTTAGCATTGGTATGTATGTGGGTTTTCATAAGGCGAGATTTTCTTACCAGTGGGGGGAAAATTATCACAGAAATTTTGCCGGGCCTAAAGGAGGATTTTTTGAAGATTTCGGCGGCAAAGATTTTATTGACGCAAACGGCGTGGCCGGTCAAATTATGAAAATAGACGGTTTCACGCTTATTATAAAAGGCCGCGATAATATGGAAAGAATCATCTTAGTGGAGGAAGATACTACCATTATGCGTTTCAAAGAAAGCGTGAAATTAGCTGGAATTAAACCCGACGATTTCATTGTGGCGATTGGCGAACCAAATAATCAAGGCCAGATTGAAGCAAAGTTTGTAAGAATTTTACCTTCTCTGTCGACTTCCACTATGCCATTTATGTCGCCTATGCGGGGTATAAAATAAAAAACAACTATGAATATGGCAACTATTAAAATTTGGTTAAGCAAAATTTGGAAAAAAATTTTACAGCATAAAATTCTTTCAGTTTTTTTGGCGATTGTTATTTTAGGTGGCGGCTATTACGTTTATGGCAAATTTGCCGGTGGCGCTACTGCCACGCAATATATTTTAGCCACTGTTGAAAAAGGGACGCTTGTTACTTCTGTTTCCGGCAGCGGCCAAGTGTCGGCTTTAAACCAGGTGGATATTAAACCTAAGGCTTCCGGCGACATAATTTACGTCGGAGTGAAAAATGGCCAGTGGGTGAATGCCGGCGCTCTTGTTGCCAGAATTGACGATACTGATGCCCAAAAAGCAATTCGCGATGCTCAAGCCAATCTGGAGAGCGCTAAACTGTCATTTGAAAAATTAAAACAGTCCACGGCCGACATTGTAAAACTTCATGAGGATGCTTTTAATGTCATCTCCAATTCATTTATCGATCTGCCTAATATTGTGAGTGGCGCCCAAACTATTATTTTGGGTACAACGTTGAGCTTGGCAAACAATCAATCCAATAAGGGTGTATACATAGATTTCTTTCTCTCCCAAGACCGGGATAATGCCACGGCATTTGCCAATATTGCCGAAAACGATTATACAGCTGCCCGGACGCGTTATGACGCGACACTGCTTTTATACGAAAATACCAGCCGTTCTGCTAATCCTTCGGATATTGAAAAACTGCTCAGCAATACGATTGAAACAACCCGGTCCATAGCTCAAGCATTAAAAAGTGAACAAAATCTTTTGCGGCTTGTTAACGATTATGCTTCATCGCACCAAAAGAGTCTTCCCACGCTTATTTCGACTTACCTGAGTAATCTCAACACTTACACTAGCCAAAATAACAGCCATATTTCCAATTTGGTAAATAGCCAAAATGATATTTTGAATGCACCGCTTGATATTGCTTCGCAAGAATTATCGCTCAAGCAAAAAGAAAACGCTTTAGGCGATGCCCAGCAAAATGCCAACGACTATTATATCCGAGCGCCCTTTTCCGGCCTTATCGGCCAATTAAATGTCAAAGTATACGATTCGGTTTCTGCCGGCACGGCTGTAGCTGTTTTAGTTACCAAACAAAAAGTTGCTGAAATTTCTCTCAATGAAGTTGATATTTCAAAAGTGAAAGTCGGTCAGAAAGCTACGCTTACTTTTGATGCTATTTCAGAGCTAAGTATTACCGGCGAAGTGGCTGATGTTGACGCTATTGGCACTGTGACTCAAGGCGTAGTTAATTACAGCGTTAAAATAGCTTTTGACACTCAAGACGAAAGGATAAAATCGGGTATGAGCGTCTCAGCGGCAGTTATCACTGATACTAAGCAAGATGTCTTATTGGTCCCCAACGCGGCGGTAAAGTCCAATGGCGAACAGTATGTTGAGGTGTTAGAAAATAATATTTCTCGCAACCAAACAGTTGAGGTAGGACTATCAAATGACACGATGACAGAAATTAAAAGCGGTCTTAAGGAAGGCGATAAAGTAGTTACGCGAACTATTACTGCGACTACCAATACTACACAAACCACGTCTAAAAACACAGGAGGGATGAGAATTCCCGGTTTTTAAGGAAGCATTCATTAAAATCATGATTGAATGTAAAAACATTACGAAAATATACAAAAGTGAAGCAGGCGACACTCTTGCTCTTAAAGAAGTTTCATTTTCAATAAAAGACGGGGAATTTCTGGCGATTATGGGGCCTTCGGGTTCCGGCAAATCAACGCTTATGCATATATTGGGATGCCTTGATACGCCGACGAGCGGCACCTATTTGGTTGATAGTCAGGATGTTTCGAAAATGTCCGATGATGAACTGGCAGACATTAGAAAAAATAAAATCGGCTTCGTGTTCCAATCCTACAATCTCTTGCCGCGGGCGACGGTTTTGCGCAATGTTGTGCTGCCGCTTGTGTACGCAGAAACTCCTCATGAAGAACGGGAGGAAAAAGCGAAAATTGAACTTCGGAACGCGGGTCTGGACGAATCCCACTTTTATCATCTTTCAAACCAGCTCTCCGGCGGTCAGATGCAAAGAGTGGCGATTGCCAGAGCGCTCGTCAATAATCCATCGCTCATTCTCGCGGACGAACCCACGGGCAACTTAGATACAAAAACTGGCGAGATTGTTCTTGATACTTTTCAGACGCTAAACAAAGAACAAAATCGCACCATTGTGCTTATTACTCATGAACGTTACGTAGCCGAACATGCGGACAGAATTATTCATATCCGCGACGGCATTATCACGGAAGACGAAAAAGTCACAAAAAAGAAAATTATAAATAATAACCCTTATCATAAATCTTTATGATGGTTTCAGATTTATTTCAAGAAACATATTCCGCCTTACTTTCCAATAAAGCGCGTTCCGGGCTTACGATTCTTGGCATTGTCATTGGCATCGGTTCGGTCATTGCCATGATTTCCGTCGGCCAGGGCGCATCAAGTTCTATACAATCGAGTATCCAGTCTATTGGTTCAAATCTGGTTATGATAATGCCTGGGGCGCAGCGCGGGGTCGGGATGCAGGTAAGTTCAGGCAGGGGTTCGGCACAGACGCTTAAACAAGACGACGCTGATGCTATCCAAAAGGAAATTATTCTTGCTAAAGCCGTTGCTCCCGAACTTTCCGGCCGTTATCAAGTTACGGCAAAAGGTAAAAATACCAATACTTCAATTCTTGGGACAACTGCTGCGTATCCGGCGGTGCGAAACGTTGAAATCACAGAAGGATCGTTTATATCTGACCAGAATGTAAGAAGTATGTCGAAAGTGGCGGTGATCGGTCCTTCGGCTAGAGACGATCTTTTTGGGAAAAATACAAACCCGATTGGCCAGACAATCCGCATCAAGAAAATTGATTTTAAAATTATAGGCATAACAAAGGCAAAAGGAGGAAGTGGTTTCAGCAGTCAGGACGATATGATTTTTATTCCATTGTCTACTGCCCAGCGTTTTTTGGCCGGTAGCGATTACGTAACTACTGTCAGTGTGCAGGCAGTTGATCAGGATTCAATGGCGGCGATGCAGGAACAAATAACTTCACTTTTATTAAGCCGCCACAATATTTCAAATCCCCAACTTGCCGATTTTAGCATTATGAACCAAGCCGATCTTGTGGCCAGCGCTTCCTCAATAACCGATACTCTTACAATACTACTCGGAGCGATTGCGGGGATATCTCTTATAGTCGGGGGCATCGGCATTATGAATATGATGCTTACCACGGTTACCGAAAGGACGCGGGAAATAGGATTAAGAAAAGCTATCGGCGCAAAAAAGAGAGACATTAACCTTCAGTTTTTAACCGAATCCGTAATGCTCACTTTTATTGGCGGAATCGTGGGGATATTTTTGGGTTGGCTTCTTTCTTTCGGCGTGACGCAATTCGGAGGTATTACGACCAAAATTTCGCTAATGTCGATTTTACTGGCAGTCGGCGTTTCGGCGACAATTGGAATTGTTTTTGGTTATTATCCGGCTCGCCGGGCGGCAAGTTTAAATCCAATTGAGGCTTTGCGATATGAGTAATAAAAATTAATTAAAAAATATATGAATAAAAAAATAATAATTGCAGTTGTCGCAACATTAATAATTGCCGGAGGAGCGGGCTTTTACGGCGGTATGTTATATGGTCAAAGCAGTAGCGCGAATTCACGAGCCGATTTTAATAGGCAAGGCGGATTTGCTGCGGGTATGGGCCAGAGAGGGAATGGTGCGCCGCAAAATGGCGGCTTTTCCGGAGGCGAAATAATTAAAAAAGACAACAACAGTATTACGGTTAAATTGAATAATGGCAGTTCTCAAATCGTTTTATTTTCCGATACGACAAAAGTGACGAAATCAGCCGAGGGCTCAGCTGTTGATTTAATTGTCGGGAAACAGGTGACAATCACTGGTTCCAAAAATCAGGACGGCAGTTTGACCGCGCAATCAATCCAGATCCGCCCGGCAACACCAGCCAAATAGTGATAAAAACGGCAAAAAGTGCTATCGTTAGAAAGTGGATAGTTTAGTTTTACTTCTAACAAAGTACGGATATTTTATTCTTTTTCCCTTGGCCGCGTTTGAAGGACCGATGGTTTCTTTGGCGGTTGGATTTTTTGTATCTTTAGGATATCTTAAGTTTCTTCCGGCTTATGTCATTCTTCTTTTAGGGGACCTTATTCCTGACACTATTTACTATTACATCGGACGTTTTGGCAGTAAGAGAAAAATCATGGAGAAATACGGATCACGCCTAAATCTTATGGAAAAACTTTGGCTGGAACATGGTAAAAAAACAATGTTTCTAAGCAAATTGGCGTATGGTTTAAGCACTCCATTTCTGATAAGCGCTGGCTTAGTAAAAATGCCGTTAAAAAGGTTTGTTTCATATGCTTTTCCGGTCACTGTTTTTCAATATGCCGCTATTATGGCAATTGGATATTATCTTGGAAGTTCATATCAATTGGCCGCTAAATTTATAGATTATACAGGAATTATTATTGCCATAGTTTTTGTTATTTTTATTGCTGTGTATGTATTTTTCGTAAAATACGCCCGCCGACAGATTGAAAAAATGGAGAAAGAAGAATTATGAGAATCGCAATTTTTTCCGATAATTTTTATCCGGAACTTTCAGGAATAAGCGACTCAATAATAACTTTAGCCAAAGAGTTGAGCCGCCGCCACCGAATTCATTTTTACGTTCCATATTATTCAAAAGCTAATTATAAATTTGTGAATGCTTTGCCTAAAGAAATTGATCTTGGGAAAAATATAGAAATTACGAGATTTTTTTCATTGCCGGTAAAAACCGGCACCAAGCAGGGAAGAATGGTAATTCCCAACGGCTTTCGGTGGATAAAAGTAAAAAAATTTAATCCCGATATAATTCATACCCAATTATTTTTTGGGGTCGGTTTGGAGGCACTTTGGACTGCGCACCGGCTTAAAGTTCCCCTAATAGGGACAAATCATACTGCCATCAAAGAATTTCTTAGATATTTTCCTTTGAGGACTGTTTTTATTGATAATTTAATTACCAAATATGTTAATTGGTATTATTCCAAGTGCGCTTTAGTTACCGCTCCGTCAAAAATAGTTTTGGAAGAAATGGAAAAGAACGGTTTAGTTGCCAATACTAAAACAATTTCCAATCCTATAGATACTGTGACTTTCCAGCCGTTGCTTAAAAAGTCGGTTGAATATGATTTGATTTCTGCTGGCCGGCTGGCGCCGGAAAGAAAGACAAAAATTATTATTAAAGCTCTGCCATTGGTTAAGAAAAAATTTCCCAATGTGAAATTAGCACTTGCCGGCAGGGGGATTGAGGAAAAGGAATTAAAACAATTAATTCATAAACTTAACCTTGATAACAATGTTGTTTTTTTGGGATTTGTAAATCAATCAGTATTAAATCAGGCCTATAATTCCAGTAAAATATTTGTTATTGCCAGCACATCAGAAACGCAAAGTTTAGTAACGATGCAGGCAATGGCTGCCGGTTTACCGGTTATTGGCGTTAGAGCGATGGCGCTCCCGGAATATTTGAGCAACAATCATGGAATTTTGGTTGATCCGGATAATTCTGATTTATTGGCTGAAAAAATAATTTATCTTTTAGCAAATCGGGAAATTCGGGAAAAAATGGGCCAGGAAGCTTGCCGTTTTGCTCAAAATTTTTCTATTTCAAAAATAACAGAAATATGGGAGAATATTTATCTAACAGCAATTAATAGTTACAAGGATCATTAAGTTCAATGGATGATAAACTAAAACTTAGTTTTGTTATTCCGGCTTATAATGAGGAAGATTTGATTGACAAGTGTCTCGATTCTATCCTGAAGCAGGCGGCGAGCAGGCCGGATGATATTGAAATTATTGTCGTAAATAATGCCAGTACTGATAGGACAAGAGAAATTGCTTTGTCATTTCCTGGGGTGATTGTTGTTGACGAACCCAAAAAAGGCATAGTTCACGCCCGTCACGCCGGCTTTTTGGCATCTAGCAGCGATCTCATTGCCAACATTGACGCTGATACAATACTGACTCCCGGCTGGATAGATAAAGTATTGGAGGAATTTTCAAAAAATCAAAAACTTGTTGCTCTTAGCGGACCTTTTATCTATTATGATTTGTCCAGGATCCACAATCTTTTAGTTAGAGCTTATTATTATATTGGATATCCAAGTTATATTGTGAATCATTTTATTCTGCGCGTTGGTGCAATGCTTCAGGGAGGCAATTTTATTATAAAGCGGGCAGCTCTTGAGAAAATCGGGGGATTCGATACAAATATTAGTTTTTACGGCGAGGATACGGATATTGCCAGGCGTATCCAAAAAGTCGGCAGGGTTAAATTCACTTTTAAATTGCCGATGTATACTTCCGGCAGGCGTTTGAAAAAAGAGGGAATATTAACGATGGCATTGCGTTATCCTGTAAATTATATCTGGGTTACATTTTTCAAAAAACCTTTCACTAAAAATTATCTTGATGTACGCTTAAAAAATGAAGAAAAACAAGTATGAATCATCTTCTTGAAAAACATAAATTTCATTGGTCTCAAAAATCGTTTTTATTCTCAACGCTTTTGGCATTTTTGTTTTTAGCGTCAAGTTTAGTTATCAATTATGCCGCTGGCAATTACGCGATCAAAAAAGCCAGCAATGGCGTGACCGATATTATACTTGATAATTTGCCGGTAATGGATGTGGACGGCATTTTTGTTTATGGTGCTATTTTATTTGGTTTGTTTATATTAGTTCTTTTGATAAAAGAACCAAGGCAAATACCTTTTATAATCAAAAGCATTGCGCTTTTTGTTTTTGTTCGGGCAATTTTTATTTCCCTTACCCATATGGGCCCGATTATCGGCGAGCCGCCAATACCTTCAAATATTTTTCTTCGCAATTTGATGTTTGGGGCTGATTATTTCTTTTCCGGGCACACCGGTTTGCCGTTTCTTATGGCTCTGTCATTTTGGGGAAGCAAATATCTCCATTATGTGTTCCTAGCGATTTCTTTCATTTTCGGAGCTTGCGCTTTATTGGGACATTATCACTATTCCATTGATGTTTTCGCAGCTTTTTTCATAACTTACAGTATATTTCATATTGCCCGACGGCTGTTTGCTAAAGATTATCAGCTATTTCTCGATAGCTTGCGCCAAGATACGATTAATGAATAAAAAAAAGCCGCTTGCCAGCGGCTTTTTTTTATTCTAAAATATCTTTATGGCTAAGAAGAAAAAAGCGAAAAGGATTGCTCCCGATTATTCAAAAAAGCCTCTTTTTGATTTGGAAGACCAAACCAAAAAGGCTATTTTAGCGATTCTTTTTTTTAGTTTTGCAGTTATTGTATCTTTAAGCATTTGGCATCTGGCCGGCCCTTTTGGCGAGATGGTTTTTAGAGGTTTCAATTATTTATTTGGATGGGGTTATTTTGCCCTGCCGTTGGTATTTTTAATGATGGCTTTTGAGTTTTTGAAATCGCGCCGGAAACATATTTATTTTGCGACTATTTTTGGCGCCTTTTTGCTTTTTGTTTCAATTTTAGGGATTCTTGAAATATCATTTTCAAACAATTACGCCGGTTTAACCGGCTATGTTGTGGCCATTTCTTTAAATAAAATATTTGGTTTCTGGGCTTCTTTAGTGCTTTTAATTTCTTTTGTTTTTATTTCTTTCATAATGGCTTTGAATATTCCTTTGAAAATTGGCAAAGATGGGGACGAGGAGGAAGATGAAGAAGAGGAAGAAACAATTCAAAAAGCAAAAGATGAAAAATCTGTTGAAGTTAATCCGGTTGTGAATCAGGCGATTAAGGAGGAAAAGCGCATAGTGGCATCAGATAAATCCTCCTCCGCTAAAGCTACGGAGGACAAGGAAGACGAATTTAAAATTCCAAAATTTGTTGGTGGCACTTATAAGCCGCCCGTTATCGATTTAGTTGAAAGAATGGAAAGCCGGCCGATGTCGGGTGATATTAAAGCTAATGCCAATATTATCAGAAGAACTCTCCAGCATTTCGGTATTGAAGTTGAGATGGGGGAGGTTAATGTGGGTCCTACGGTGACTCAATATACTTTGCGGCCGGCCCAAGGCGTTAAACTTTCAAAAATTATAACTTTGCACAATGACTTAGCTCTGGCTTTGGCGGCCCATCCCTTAAGGATTGAAGCGCCGATTCCGGGCAAGGCCTTGGTTGGGATTGAAGTGCCGAATAAATCAATTGCCTTGGTTCGGCTTGGTAGTTTGCTTGGCAGTGAAAGTTTCGGGAAATTGGGTTTTCTGAATTTTGCGCTTGGGCGTGATGTCAGCGGTATGCCGATTTTTGCCGACCTGTCAAAAATGCCCCATTTGCTTATTGCCGGCGCCACCGGCACCGGCAAATCAGTATGTATCCACTCTCTTATTACTTCGCTTATTTGGCGTAACGGCCCTTCGCAGCTCAAGTTTATTCTTATTGACCCAAAACGAGTTGAACTGGCTTATTACCGGGATTTGCCCCATCTTTTAACGCCGGTGATAAACGACGGGAAAAAATCAATTAATGCTTTGAGGTGGGCGGTTAAAGAAATGGAACGCCGCTATGAGATTTTGTCGGATTACAACGCCCGGGATATTATCGGTTTTAATAATCAGAGTATAAAAAACCGGGAGCCGGAATCTTTTATGCCCTATTTGATTATTGTTATTGATGAGTTGGCCGACCTTATGGCTTCTTTCGGCAGGGAAGTTGAAGGGACGATTATTCGTATTGCCCAAATGGCGCGGGCCGTAGGGATTCATCTTGTAGTTTCAACCCAAAGGCCGTCAGTTGAGGTTTTAACGGGTCTCATAAAAGCCAATATCACGGCTCGGATTGCTTTGCAGGTGCCGTCCCAGGTTGATTCCCGCACTATTTTAGATATGGCCGGAGCGGAAAAGCTTTTGGGGAACGGCGACATGCTGTATATGTCTAATGACAGTTCCAAGCCGCGGCGACTCCAGGGAGTTTTTATTTCCGAAAAAGAAATTAAAAGAATCGTTGATTACATCGCGGAAAAAAATCCTTTGGCAGCCGCTGAAGAAAAAGAGTTTCCGGTAACGGAAAATAATTTGCAGCCGGAATCGGGCTTTTTGGACGAATTTTCTGAAAGCATTGGCGATGACGATGAATTATTTGAAGAGGCAAAAGAAGTCATTTTTCAAGCTAAGAAGGCCTCAGCCTCACTTTTACAAAGGCGGCTACGAGTCGGTTATGCCCGGGCGGCGCGCCTTTTGGATATTTTGGAGGAAAAAGAATTTATCGGGCCGGGCGATGGTGCTAAACCGAGAGAAGTTTATTTAGAAAAATTTGACCCCGTTAGAAGCCTAGCTTCTAACGGGGTTGAGCCGTCAGCTATCGGACAAGACAAAGAAGATGAAATCTGAAAATAAAAAAAACTTAGCTGAATTTTTAAAAGAGAAAAGAAAAAACAAGAACTTAAATCTGGATAAATTAAGCGATCTTACCAAAATTCAGATTTATCATTTAGAAGCATTGGAAGCCGGACAATTTGAGAAATTACCCCCTTCAATTTATCGGGCAGGAATCTTTAAACGTCTCGCAAAATTTTTAGATGTTGATGAAAATGAAATTATTCAAATGTATCAGCAGGAGATTCAACCGGTTGGAATATCTTCTTATAATGAAAATATTATTAAGCCAAAAAAAAATTCATATTTTGTTTTGACGCAAAAAAAAATAGTGATTTTTTTAGGCATTCTGCTTTTGATTTTACTTTCCGCTTATCTTTGCTATCAGTTTAAATTTTTGGTTGGGCCGCCAAATTTGGCGGTAGATCCTAAAGAGGACATGATTATACAGCAGGAATCGCTTACGATAAGAGGTAAGACCGATAGTGGCGTTGATTTGACAATTAATGGCGAAAACGTATATGTTGCTTCAGACGGCAATTTCTCAAAAGAAGTCCAACTGGCTAATGGCATAAATATTGTTGAAGTTAAGGTAGTTAACAATTTTGGGAAGAGTACGAAAATAGTCAGGCAAATTTTTAGACAATAATAAAATAAAATTTATGGCAAAAGAAAAAGAGGTAAAAGTTGATGCAAAAACTAAGGCCTTGGACGAGGCCGTAAAAGGTCTGAAAGAAAGATTTGGCGAAGGTTCAATAATGAAACTTGGTGAAATTCCCAAGGTTGATATTGATGCCATTCCAACCGGCTCGCTTTCTTTGGATTTGGCGCTCGGAGTCGGCGGTATTCCTAAAGGGAGAGTAATTGAAATTTACGGGCCGGAATCTTCGGGAAAAACCACTTTGGCCCTGCATATAATTGCTGAAGCCCAAAAACGCGGCGGTTCAGCTGCTTTTGTTGACGCCGAACACGCTTTAGATCCGGAATATGCCAAAAGAATCGGCGTTCGGGTTAATGATTTGTTAATTTCTCAGCCGGATAACGGCGAACAGGCACTTGAAATTGTTGAAAGCCTGGTGAGGTCCAATGCCTGCGATATTATTGTTATTGATTCGGTTGCCGCCCTGACGCCTCGGGCCGAAATTGAGGGTGAAATGGGCGACCAACACATGGGACTTCAGGCGCGTTTGATGTCTCAGGCTTTAAGGAAGTTAAATGCTATCGCCGCCAAAAGCAATACGGCCGTGATTTTTATAAACCAGTTGAGAATGAAAATCGGCGTGTTTTTCGGCAATCCCGAAACCCAGCCGGGCGGCATGGCGCTTAAATTTTATTCTTCGGTGCGGCTTGACGTTAGAAGAAATGCCCAGATTAAAAAAGGCGAAGAAATAGTTGGCAATAGAGTGACGGTCAAAGTTGTCAAAAACAAAGTGGCGGCGCCGTTTAAAATCGCCGAGTTTGATATTATGTATAATGAAGGAATATCAAAAGAGGGGGATATAATAAATTGCGGTTTGAAGTACGGACTTTTGTCAAAATCCGGCACTTGGATTAATTATGAAAACCAAAAACTGGGGCAGGGCTTGGAAGCCGCTCGCCAATATCTGAAAGAAAATCAGGACTTGGTTAAAAAATTATCCCACGAAATCAAGAAATCAATATCAACGCTCGCGTAATTTTTATCTTGCTGTAAAAGGCAATAATGCCATAACTCGGGCGCGTTTTATGGCGCTGGCAAGTTTTCGCTGGTGTTTGGAGCAAAGATGGCTGCGCTTTCTGGGCATAATTTTTGCCTGGGCGGAAATAAAATGGCGCAGTATTTCCACGCTTTTGTAGTCAATATCTTTTATATTTTGAGCGCAAAAATAACAAACGTTCTTTTGATTTTTTATGTCCATATTAAAACGGTATATTTTCTACTTTAATCTCCTCATCTTCTTTGGAAGTTTCCATAGGGGCTTCGCCGATATCTTCCAGTTGTACTTCCGGCAAGACTACAGGTTCGGGAACATTTTGAAGCGGTGTTTGGGGCGGATTCGGGGCTGAAGCGAAACGCGGCCCAAGTTGCATGTTTTCGGCAATAATTTCAGTGCGGTTTCTTTTTTGGCCGCTTTGGTCTTGCCAAGTGCGGGTATTTAACCTTCCTTCAATAAAAACGAGACGGCCTTTGGCTAAATATTGATGAGCAATTTCAGCCAATCGGCCCCACAGAACAACATTATGGAATTCAGTTTGATTTTGTTTAACTCCCGATTTATCCGTCCACATGCGGTTAGTGGCAATGCCAAAACTGGTTACGTTTTGACCGCTTGGCGTCTGGCGCAGTTCCGGGTCGCGGGTTAAGTTGCCTAATATAAAAACTTTGTTTAAATTCATATTTTTTTATCCTTTTAATATACTTTCTAATTTTTGGTCGAAACTTTGCGTCGGCTCTGGGGTTTTCGCCGGTTCCGGTTCTTGAACGGCTATTGGTTTTTCACCCTTCGGGTGATCACCCGAAGGGTGAGTCTTTACGGGTTCGTTCAGTATTAAAAATCTTAGAATTTTTTTGTAGAAAACAAGGGTTTTTTTAATCTTTTCGAGTCCGTCT
>Ga0315288_10001120_pt1 | contig 34375 bp, 13 predicted proteins | sample YL17G11_20_MG_FD_203454 | JGI IMG/M metagenome (GOLD analysis project Ga0315288, IMG submission 203454) | Sediment microbial communities from Yellowstone Lake, YNP, Wyoming, USA - YL17G11_20 | ecosystem: Environmental > Aquatic > Freshwater > Lake > Sediment | place: USA: Wyoming | collected...
GATGCCTGCCTCGACCGCGGGATCGGCCTGCCCGCCCTGATCCGCGAGAACGAGGACGCCTCTCATGGCCTCGGCCCGGACGAGGTCCGCCGTCGCCTCGATCTCCTGTGGGGCGCGATGACGGACTCGATCGAGTCCGGCCTGCGCACGCAGGGCCTCCTGCCAGGCCGGCTGAAGCTGGAGCGCCGCGCGCCAGAGCTGCTCGAGAACCTAGAGGGCTCTCTCCGCAGCGGGCGGATCCTCTCCCACGAGACGACCCTCGCGGCAATCTACGCCGTCGCCGTCGCGGAGGAGAACGCCGCCGGCGGGCGCATCGTCATGGCGCCCACCTGTGGGTCGGCCGGGATCCTCCCTGCCGTCCTGAAGCTCCTCGAAGAGCGGCTCCTCCTCCCCGCTCTACGGGTCCACGACGCCCTCCTCGTCGCCGGGATCGTGGGGGCCATCGTCGCCGCGAAGGCCTCGATCGCCGGGGCCGAGGTCGGGTGCCAGGGCGAGGTGGGGACCGCGTGCGCGATGGCCGCAGCCGCCGCCTGTCAGGTCCTCGACGGGAGTGTCCCCCAGGTAGAGGCAGCCGCAGAGATGGCCCTCGAACACCACCTCGGCCTGACGTGTGACCCGGTCTGCGGCCTCGTCCAGATCCCCTGCATCGAGAGGAACGCCGCGGCCGCCGTCAGCGCCCTCTCCGCGGCGAGTCTCTCTCTCTTGGGCTCGGGCAGGCACCAGATCAGCTTCGACCGCGCCGTCGCCACGATGAGGCGCATCGGCACGGACATGGATCGCAAGTACAAGGAGACGGCCCTCGGGGGTCTCGCCGTCTCGGCGGAGCCGGACGCCCCTCCCGCCTGAGGACAAGAGCTCGCCTGCACACCTCTTCCCATCATGGGTCTAGCTTCACCCGAAACCGAGGGTCCTGTCCGGTGTATAGTGGTCGTGGCAACACGGTGGGACAAGACGGAGGTGAGAGCTGTGAAGCGCTGGTCGACGTGGGCAATCGCTCTGTGTATCACTCTCGTGGTGTTGGCGGGGATTGGCGCCCAGGCGGCGACGTCCTCAACGCTCGGCGCGGGACGCTACAAGCTCGGGGAGGCAATCGTCTTTGAGGTCAGGACAAGCTCCACCAGCTGGTGGAGCTGCTCGTCTTGCTGCCAGCCCGCCTGCACGGACCCCCAGGTCCTGGGTTGGCGGGTGGAGAACGCCTCGGGGGGCACGGTCTACGCGGTCATCCATGACGGACCGGTCGCTGCCTCGACCTGGGAGGGGACCTGGGACCAGAAGGACTCCGCCGGTGCGGCCGTCGCGGCCGGGACGTACACGCTGTACGTCGACACGTCGGTGGGGACCCTGTCCTACTGCCTGAGGATCTACGACCCGTGCGGCTGCTGTTCCTGGTCTTGGACGAGCTGCCCGTGCCAGGCAAGATCGACGATCACCAACTGCTCCTGCAAGACGAGTCTCGTCCTTAGTGCAGGGTCGGGCGGTTGCTCGTCCCTCTTCTCCTGGTGGCCGTGGGGCGGGTGCGGCTGCTCGAGCTGCTCAGGGTGCTCCGGGTGCGGGTGCTCGACGGGGTGCGGATCGACCCCGGCTCCAGTCCCGTCTCCCTGCCCACACTGTCCGTAGCCAAGCCTGAGGCGCAAAGTGCGCACGACCCGCCCTAGGCTCGTGTTCGTCCCGACCGGGAAGCTCGAAAGCTCTCCCAAGGAGGTTATTGTGAATAGGTCGAGGGTTCTCCTGGCCCTGCTGGGGGTCGTCACCCTGGCCCTCGCCGGCGGCTTCGCCCAGAGCAGCCCACCGGCGCCCATCCTCTCGGAGATGGTCTCCCTGACGCAGGCGGCCTCCGCCGCCGCGGCAACCGCCGCGGCTGACGCGCAGGCTTCCGCGGACGCTGTCGCGTCCCTGTTGGCACAGATCTCGGACCCCTGTTCCCTGTGTGAGAGCCCGTGCGACGCCATCCAGGCCGCACAGGCGTCGGCTTCGGCTTCCGCCTCGGCCTGCGCGAGCGCGTCGGCGAGCGCGGAGGCCATCCTTAGAGAGATCGCAGCCGCGGCGGCCGAGGCCAGTGCCGCCGCCGAGGCCTCGGCCAGCGCCTGCGCCGCGGCCAGCAGCACCGCCGAGGCGAACATCGCGGCCATCGTCGCCGCCGCGGCTCGCGCCGAGGCCGCCGCGCGGGCGTGGGTCACCGCTTGCGCGTCGGCAGCTGCCGGCGCGGAGTCCCTGGCGGAAGCCAGCGCATCGGCCGTCGCCGAGGCTCTAGCCTCAGCTCAGGCCTCGGCGAGCGCGTGCGCCGCAGCCGCGGTGACCGTGCAGGCGTACGTCGAGGAGATCGTGGGCGTCGCAGCCCACGCCGCTGCCGCCGCGTCGGCGCAAGCCCACGCCGCTGCCGCCGCCTACGCGAACGCCAAGGCGACGGCGAAGGCCGTGGCGATGACCGCAGCCCAGGCCCAGGCTCAAGCGAGCGCCTGCGCCGAGGCAGCCGCGAGCGCACAGGCCCAAGCGAGCGCGACCGCGATGTCGGCGTCGAAAGCATCCGAGATCGCCGAGAACGTTTCGGAGACGATCCAGACCCCGGTCCTCTGCGGCCGGGTCGTGACGGAGATCTCGGGAACGGTCGGCGCGGCCGCGTACGCGGTCGCTGAGGCCCAGGCCGCCGCGTATGCCGCCGCTGAGGCGGCCGCGCAGGCCCAGGCGTCGGCCGAGGCGCGCGCCTACGCCGCCGCGATGGCCTCGGCTCAGGCGGAGGCCCAGGCTCAGGCCGCGGCCGTAGCCTACGCCCGCGCGGAAGCGGCAGCCCTGGCGTGTGCACAAGCCAAGGCCGAAGCCGAAGCCGCTGCCTACGCCGCAGCGCAAGCGGTCGCCGAAGCCCAGGCTCTCGCCGAGGCCCAAGCGAAGGCCGCCGCCCTGGCCGTCGCCGACGCCCAGGCCTCGGCCAGCGCAAGCGCGACGGCGATCGCCAAGGCAAGCGCGCAGGCGATGGCGCACGCCGAGGCCGCCGCAACCGCGGTCGCCCAGGCGGAGGCAGCGGCCCGCGCCTGTGCGAGCGCCATTGCCCAGGCGAGCGCAGAGGCCGAGGCACAAGCCTTTGCCGCCGGTCATGCTGCCGCAGAGGCGGAGGCAGCCGCCCGCGCGGCCGCGTCCGCCGTCGCCGAGGCGTGCGCGACGGCAAGCGCACAAGCGCAGGCCGCCGCCCAAGTGGCCGGCCAGTGCGGGTCCACTTCGTCCTCGATGGCGGACGCACTGGCCTCGGCGCAGGCCGAAGCGAGCGCGCAGGCGCAGGCCGCTGCTGCCGCCGCCGCGCGCGCGGAAGCAGCGGCAGGGGCGGCCGCCCAGGTGGCCGCCAGCGCGGCAGCGTCAGCTCAGTCAGAGGCGACTTCAACGGCGGGGACAGCGTCCGCCGCCGCCACCAGCACGTCGGAGGCAACGAGCGTCGCGGAGGCCTTCGTTCACGTTCAGGCCGCCGTCACGGCCCAAGCGGAGGCCCAGGCCGCGGCGTTCGCCGCTGCTGCAGCCCACGCCCAGGCAGCGGCCGCCACACAGAGCGGTCTCGACAACCTCTGCCAGGCGCAGGCGACCGCCCAGGCGGCCGCCCTCGCTGCCGCGCACGCCGAGGCGCAGGCCGAGGTCGCAGTCAGCGCCGGGGTGAGGGCCGCGGCGAAGGCCGTCGCAGAGGCCTATGCCGCTGCCGAGGCCGCGGCCCAGGCCGCGGTGAGGGCTGAAGCCGCGGTGAGCGTCGGCGTCTATGCCGCCGCGAGCGCGGAGGCGAGCGCCTACGCCGCGGCGGAAGCCGCCGCGCAGGCCGCCGCCGCCGCGCAGGTCGCCGTCTCGACCGCCGCGAGCGCGATGGCCAAGGCCCAAGCGGTCGCCCAGGCTTGCGCCTTCGCCGCGGCGGCCGCCCATGCGAACGCCGAGGCGTCGGTCGCGGTCGGCGTGCACGTCTGCGCGCAAGCGCAGGCGAGCGCCTTCGCCGCGGCGGGCGCCGTGGCCGAGGCGTTTGCCGCGGCCCAGGCCAGCGCAACGGCGACAGCGGAGGCTCAGGCACGGGCGATGGCAGCCGCGGCTGCGGCAGCAGAGGCCTACGCTCAGGCGCAGGCCGCCGCACGAGCCGCCGCATCGGCCGCCGCGAGCGCCGACACCTCCGTCTCCGTGATGACGGACATCCACTCCTCCACACAGGCGATCATCAGCGACGACTGCCTGACCGATATGTGCGGCCGGTACCAGCCGAGCGGAACCACCCAGCAGCCCGGCCGACCGGGGTGCCCGGAGGTGAAGAACCTCCTGTGGGAGTTCGGCGACGTCCCTGGTGGGTACAGCATCAACGCGACGAAGTCCCTCCCCTACGACGTCTCCTCGACCCTGTCCGGCCTGGGAGCGATCGGCATGAGCTTGACCTCGAGCGACCTGCCGGGCGAGGTGGCCTTCTCCCTCGATCTCACGGCGCGGACCGGGACGCTCAAGGGCACCCTGCCCGCGATTACGACGACGTACCACGTCTTCTACACCTTCTTCGACCGGAACAAGTGCGAGGTCGCGACCCTCCACGTGGCGATCTCCGCCACCGGGGGACGGAGCGGCGGGACGCAGACCCCCGCGCCCTCCGCGCTCTCGGTCATCATCACCAGCGTGGGGGTTGAAGCGCTCTGCAAGGAGAGCCCGACCCACTTCCTGACCATCTCGTACACCACGTCCGGCGGCGTCCCGCCGGTCGTCGTGGACAGCGTCGCCATCACGCTCCCGAATGGGCTGACCCAGGGCGTGTTCGACATCGCCGCGACGAGCGGCCAGGTCCCGGCGAGCGTCACCTACACCTCGGGCGGGGGGATCAGCGTGGTCCTCCAGGCTCACGACGCGTACGGGACCACCGCCACGTCCAACACCTACAGCACGTACCTCCCGCCCTGTCAGATCGGCACCCCGGGCTTGACCGTCACGCCGGGGATCACTGGGACACTCGAGAGGCTGGGGGTCTGCGTCCGCGTGAGCGCAGCGCTGCTCACGGCCGGGTCGCAGATGACGACGGCATTCCTTCCCCCGACGTACACAGACATCTCTGTCCAGATGCTCGTCGATGGCAAGACGTACGACACGCCGACCCCGTTTGACCTCTGCCGGGCGCCCGGCTCGCGGGTCCAGATCGTCGCCCCCGGCCGGGTGACCCTTCCCGACAAGACGGTCCTCTCCTTCGTGCGCTGGGAGAAACTGAACCCCGAAACGCAGGTCTACGAGCCGATCCCGGGGGTCACGGGAGCCCAGCTGATCATGGTCTTCCAGCAGGGAGGGTCCGCCCGAGCGGTCTACCAGCGGGCGGCTAAGTAGGAGAGCGGCATGGAAGGACGGGGGATGGTGTCGTGCCATCCCCCGTGTCTTCTCCATTGACGGCGCGGCAGATTCCCGGTACCTTGCAGCAGGCTTCACGCGAAGGTGGCGGAATCGGCAGACGCGCTAGCCTTAGGAGCTAGTGCCACGCGGCGTGCGGGTTCGAATCCCGCCCTTCGCAGTTGCGACCCTGACTCGGCCAGGCTATAATGGCGCCCGCTTACGCGGGAATAGCTCAGCGGTAGAGCACTGCCTTGCCAAGGCAGGGGTCGCGGGTTCAAATCCCGTTTCCCGCTCATTCGAGAGAGGAAGCCGGGGTGCCAGACGCCGGGATGGCGGAATGGGCAGACGCAGGGGACTTAAAATCCCTTGAGGGTTCCTCGTGCGGGTTCGAATCCCGCTCCCGGCAGAAGACCGCGGGGTGGAGCAATCAGGAAGCTCGTCGGGCTCATAACCCGGAGGTTGCCGGTTCGAATCCGGCCCCCGCAACCAGCGTGGCGGCGTAGCTCAACCGGTTTAGAGCGCTCGGCTCATATCCGAGAGGTTCGGGGTTCGACTCCCTGCGCCGCTAGGAGCACCACGAAGCACCTGGGGGCGTAGCTCTAATCGGGAGAGCGCTGCGTTCGCATCGCAGAGGTTGGCGGTTCGAATCCGCTCGCCTCCACCACTCACCGGTTTCGACCCCGACGGCCACGACGTCGAAGGGTTTCTTGTAGACGGGGTCTACGTTTCCTCGCCTGATCATGCAGTTCGAGACTACCGCCCTGAGTAGGCGAGCCCTTTCCTCGTCATCCCGCTTCAAGTAGAGAACTGGAGCCCGTTCCAGGAGTTCGGAAGTGAGCCGCGCGTCGTCCGCCGGGCTCTCCACGAGCGTCTCCAGTGACTCGCGCTCCCGCCCGCACTGGTCACACTGCTCCCGGTCTTCAGCTCGTCCGAAGAGGGAGCCCGATCGCAGAGAACAGCCTCTTCTGTACCCGCGCCGGCGTGTTCCCGGGCTGGTAGATATCGCAGGCCTGAGGAGCCGGCTGGTCAGTCCAAAGCCATGTGATGGCAATGACCGGATCCGTGCGCGACGCGTTCGTCCCGGGAAGGGAGCGTCCATGTCATTGAGGCACAGCGAGCCGAGGAGAGGCCCCTCACGTCAGATCGCAGTCTGCTCCGCTCTCCCTGCAGCGGCTGACATGGCTCCGCCGCAGCCTGTCCGGCCCAGGTGTACCGCGGGAGATTCTAGCGCATCCCCATTGCACTTTGCACGCAACAGCTAGGCGGATCTGACTGCCCCACAGGACCTTTGCACTTTACTTGACCTCTGCGTGGTTCCGTGATACCCTGGCTTGGGGTATGGGCGGTGCTCGGGGAGAGCTCTGATTCAGCGTACGTCGTGCAAATAGGCGCCAGGGAACGCCCTCTGTTGATTTTCGCCCCGGAAAGGATGCGCTTGGGCGCCGCGGCGGTGATTTGCCGATGACCCGCGAGAGGTGACCATGAGAAAGGGTTTGTTGTTGCTGCTCTCTCTGTTCTTGACGGCGGCGAGCCTTGCGAGCTCTGCGTTTCCTGCGGGAGTCGACGCAGGCAGCTTCATCCGTGACGGCGTAGGCGCTCGCGCCTTCGGTCTGGGCGGCGGGTTCGTCGCCGCGGTCGACGACGTCTCCGTGCCGTTCTGGAACCCCTCCGCACTCGCTGTCGTCCCGGGGCTGAACGTCGGCGGCATGTACACGGACCGGTACGGACAGGGGATCGTGCTCCAGTCGCTGGGCGCAACCTTCGGCCAGGATCGTTGGGGCCTTGGCCTGAGCATGGCGAGGTCCTCCATCGATGGCATTCCCTTCACGGGCGAGCATGAGGGGGAGTTCTTCTCGGAGACACAGACGGTCTGGCTTGCGTCGCTCGGCTACGTCCTGGCCGGCGAGGCCCAGACGGAGGGAATGGCGCTCTTCTCGGTTGGCGCGAGTTTCAAGTACTACACGCACACGATGCTTGAGGGACGCGCCAGCGGGTTTGGCCTAGATGTGGGTCTTCTCGCTCGTATGCCCTTCCCGTGGGGTGAGGTGGCACTTGGCCTCTCGGCGAAGGACGTGGGGGACTCCTTGATCCACTGGACAGGAACGGACCACAACCCGACGAACAACGTAGCCTGGACGAACAGCCTAGGGGCATCGGTGTCGCTCTTTGAGAGCGTCGTGCGGCTCGACGTGCAGGGAGACATCGCCTTCGGACACTCCGACTTGAACCGGCTGCATCTGGGAGCTGAGCTCTGGCCGGTCACCTACCTGGGTGCGAGGTGTGGAGCGGTCGTCTCGGCCGCGGGAGAGTGGCGAGGTGCCTTGGGTGCATCGCTCCAATGGAAGGGCCTCACTCTGGACTACGCCTATGTGCCTCACGCGGTCCTCGGGGCAAGCCACGTTCTTTCTGCGCAGTTCGGGATCGCCATCCCAGGCGGTACGCCGACGCAGCAGACCGAGGACTGAGCATGCATCAAGTCCACAGGAGAGGCCGATCAGAACCGAGAGGTCTGGTCGGCCTCTCGTTTTCAGGAAGGGGGCAGCGATGAACGTGACGAAGGCACTTGCCCTGTCTGTTTTGAGCGCAAGTCTCATAGCCGGCTGTGCCGTGCTCGCGGCGGCGCAGCCCCCGGGCTTCCCGCAGCTCTACAACGTTTCCCTCGAAATAGAGGGCGAGGGAACCGTCTCCGTGGACCCTGCGCCGCCCTCAGCCCCGAGCGAGTACTCAGGCAATGCAGTCCTCTACTACGCCGACCCCGCGAGCACGGGGCTGACTATCCAGGCTACGGCAGACGCATCCGATGGATGGCGTTTCGTTCGCTGGGAGCTTGGACAGACCGGGAGCACCACTCCGGCGACGGCGAACCCCGCAACGCTCAACCTCGTGCCAGGAGGAGGCAGCCCCTCCGAGTGGACCCTGCGTGCGCTCTTCGTTGAGGCAGAGGCGGGCTGGCTGGACGATGTGGAGTCTGGGGCGAATGGTTGGGTGGGAACGGGGACAAGGGCCGTGACGTGGCACATCACGCAGCGCCGGCCAGACTGCCCGTCGCCGACGCACGCGTGGTGGTTTGGGGACGAGAGCGCGGGCACCTACCGGTCTGGATCGCGCAGGGTCCAGGGCACGCTGACCTCGCCCGCCATTCCCGTTCCTGCGGGTGCGGTGATGCGGGTCTCGTTCCAGCACTGGCGGCACGTGGAGGCGTACGCGGGGAGCGCACGGGACAAGACCTGGGTCGAGGTGAGCGTGGGGGGAGGAGCCTGGCAGATGCAGTGGAGCCAGGACTCGAGGAACGCCTCGCAGCAGGCCTGGGAAGAGAAGAGCTTCGAGGTCGCGGTACCCGCCGGCGTCACTTCGATCCAGATCCGGTTCTCGTTTGACTCCGTCAACTCCTCGAACAACGCCTTCCCCGGCTGGTTCATCGATGACATTCGCGTCGCATTGGCGCCGCTGCGGTTCGTGATCAGCCCGGAGCGTGTAGTGGTCCCCGAGGGCGAGACGGCGGACTTCGGCGTCAGGCTCTCGGGTCCTCCGAGCGAGGAAGCGGGAGCCGAGGTCGTTCGTCTAGGCGGGGATACCGACCTGGACGTGAACAGCGGTGCGACGTTGGCGTTCGACGCGGCGAACTGGGCAACAGAACAGCGCGTTACGCTGGAGGCAGCGGAAGACCAGGACCAAGATGATGAGACCGCGACCTTCCGGGTGCAGTGCACGCTGGGTGGGCCCATCCCCAACAAGGACGTCGTCGCGAAGTCTCGCGACAAGGACGCCTGGCTAGAGGACGCGGAGAAGGGATTGAATGGTTGGGTCGGGACCGGGACGAACGCCGTGACCTGGCACATCACGCAGCGCCGGCCAGACTGTCCGTCACCAACCCATGCCTGGTGGTTTGGGGACGAGAGCACGGGCACGTACCGGTCTGGATCGCGCAGGGTCCAGGGCACGCTGACCTCGCCCGCCATCCCCGTACTTGCGGGTGCGGTGATGCGGGTCTCGTTCCAGCACTGGCGGCACGTGGAAGCGTACGCGGGGAGCGCACGGGACAAGACCTGGGTCGAGGTGAGCGTGGGGGGAGGCGCCTGGCAGATGCAGTGGAGCCAGGACTCGAGGAACGCCTCGCAGCAGGCCTGGGAAGAGAAGAGCTTCGAGGTCGCGGTACCCGCCGGCGTCACTTCGATCCAGATCCGGTTCTCGTTTGACTCCGTCAACTCCTCGAACAACGCCTTCCCCGGCTGGTTCATCGATGACATTCGCGTCGCATTGGCGCCGCTGCGGTTCGTGATCAGCCCGGAGCGTGTAGTGGTCCCCGAGGGCGAGACGGCGGACTTCGGCGTCAGGCTCTCGGGTCCTCCGAGCGAGGAAGCGGGAGCCGAGGTCGTTCGTCTAGGCGGGGATACCGACCTGGACGTGAACAGCGGTGCGACGTTGGCGTTCGACGCGGCGAACTGGGCAACAGAACAGCGCGTTACGCTGGAGGCAGCGGAAGACCAGGACCAAGATGATGAGACCGCGACCTTCCGGGTGCAGTGCACGCTGGGTGGGCCCATCCCCAACAAGGACGTCGTCGCGAAGTCTCGCGACAAGGACGCCTGGCTAGAGGACGCGGAGAAGGGATTGAATGGTTGGGTCGGGACCGGGACGAACGCCGTGACCTGGCACATCACGCAGCGCCGGCCAGACTGTCCGTCACCAACCCATGCCTGGTGGTTTGGGGACGAGAGCACGGGCACGTACCGGTCTGGATCGCGCAGGGTCCAGGGCACGTTAACCTCGCCTGCCATTCCCGTCCTCGCGGGGACGACCGCGAGGGTCTCGTTCCAGCAGTGGCGGCACGTGGAAGCGTACGCGAGGAGCGCACGGGACAAGACCTGGGTCGAGGTGAGCGTGGGGGGAGGCGCCTGGCAGACGCAGTGGAGTCAGGACTCGCGGAACGCGTCGCAGAAGGCGTGGGAGGAGAAGAGCTTCGAGGTCGCAGTGCCCGTCGGCGTGACCTCGATGCAGATCCGGTTCTGCTTCGACTCTGTCAACTCCTCGAACAACGCCCTCCCCGGCTGGTTCATCGACGACGCGCGTTTGGAGGACGAGCTCTGGCCTCCCAGTCCGCCGGCTGGGTCCAGTGAAGAGGCTCTTGACCCCCCCGCAGATTCCGCCACTTTCAGGGTCGACGGAGTCCGGAACACCCCGAACCCCGTCACCGACGTGCACACGACGCGGTTCGAGGTCATGGGCGTTGGGATCGAGCAGATCAACGTGCAGATCTACGACCTCTCAGGGCGGCTGGTCTTCGAGAGCGGCTGGCAGCCAAACGGGTACGAGTGGCATGTGCAGACAACCGACGGGCAGACAGTTGCGAACGGCGTCTACCTTTACGTTCTGCTGGTTCGGGGAGTCAACGGTCAGTTGGTGCGGTCGGAGGTATCGAAGCTTGCAGTACACAGGTAACGAACGGGCTTGCTGCGACCGTCGAACGGCGGGGAAGGGAGTCGAGCCAGCGGTCTGGGAGCTGCCTCGACAGCAGCGTAGGTCCGCAGGAGAAGATGCGGTGGTAGGCCGAGGAGGTGTCGGACAATGAGATGGGCTGCAGTAGCGGCCGTGGTCGTGGTGTTGGCGTGTTCAGCAGCCTGCATGGCAGCAGTCGAGAAGATGGAGCTGGACCAGTTGTCCCGCGATGCCACGTCCATCGTACGCGGTACGGTACTGGCGGTGGAGCCTACATGGGAGAATGGCCGCATCTTCAGCTACGTGACGATCGAGGTGCGGGAGTACATTAAGGGGACGGGACCAGCTCTGGAGAGCCTCAAAATCCCAGGAGGGACGATCGACGGCGTGACAGCCTGGGTGTCGGACGCTCCTGTTTTCGAGGTGGGAGAGAACGTCGTTGTCTTCCTTCGAGGCCAGTACATGCGAGTTCTCGGCTGGTTCCAGGGCAAGTACACGGTTGAGAATGGCCAGATTGTGGAGACACGCCAATCTCTAGGCGCCTTCCTGGACTTTGTGCGCAGGTCGGCCGGGATCGAGCCGACGCCCGCTGAAAAGGGAGGATCTGCCCCCACAGTCGAGCCAGCTGTTGTGACGCTTGACCTCGCGCGCGCGCAGAGGATCCTTCCCCCCGCCGGAGACGACGGGAAGACACCGATCGAGGAGCCGCGCGTCTGGGAGGACATCAAGTGCGAGGATTTTGAGGGCGCCTTCCCGAACACCTGGACTATGTTCCGCGGCGCAAGCGCTCCCGATGCGGTGTGGGGTGACGTCCGCACGGGACCCGTCGTCGGTGGGAGCTGGAGCGGGTACTGCACAGGCCACGGAACGGCTGCGGTACTGCCACCGGGTCCGTACCTCAACAACATGGAAACGTGGATGATCTACGGGCCCTTTAGCCTCGTCGGCGCCCAAAGCGCAAAGCTGATCTTCTACCACTGGACGAAGACAGAGACGAACTTCGATTGGCTTTTCTACGGCAGCTCGACGAGCTACACCCCCTCCACGGGTGGCACATTCGACGGCGAGCAGGTGTCGGGCAACTGGGTCACGGGATGTGGGGGATACTGTTACAAGGAAGTGGACCTCACGCCACTGTGCGGCAACGCAAGCGTGTCGATTGCGTTTCGCTTCACGAGCGACTCGTCGTTCACCCACGAGGGGGTGTACCTCGACAGCATCTGCATCCGCAAGGAAATCGGTGGGCCAAGGATCGACAGCATCGCGCCGACCAGCGGTCCCGTGCGTGCCGCTTGTCTTGGCTCGTATGCTCCTGCAAGCGACAGCACGTCGTTCACAATCCGTGGCTCCGGCTTCGGAGGGACAGCCGGCCTTGTCGCATTCTGGCGGAAGGACTCGACCTACATCACGGCGTCCATCAGCAGCTGGAGCGATACGCAGGTATCCGGCAGAGTTCCGGGAGGGGCCAGCAGCGGTGACGGCGTGTTCGTCCGGACGTCCAGTGGACAGGACAGCAACCTCGTTCATTTCGATGTGACGTACTCATACGGTGGAGCCAAGTGGCCCGGAAGCTGCCCAATGCAGGACACAGATTGGACAAACCAGCAGTACTACTACGTGAATCCGAACTCGCCCCACACGACAGGTGAAGTCGCGGCAGTCCAGGCAGCAGCTGGAGCCTGGAACAACGTGACGGACAAGTGCTTCACCTTCCGGTACGGCGGAACGACTTCCACGGCGGCAGTCAACTACGACGACCATGCAAACGTGATCTTCTGGAACCCGTCCGACACCGGCTCAATTGCCACTACCTGGCTCTGGGCAAGCCCCTGCTCGAAGATGATGCAGTTCGACATGGAAATCAACGACGCGCTAGTGGAGCCTTGGGGCACGTCCGGCTCGAGCACGGAATGGGACATCCAGAACATCGTTACACACGAGCTCGGGCATCCGCTCGTCTTGCTGGACATGTACGGTGCGCACGACTCCGAGAAGACGATGTATGGCTACGGGGCCCTCGGTGAGACCAAGAAGCGCAGCCTTGATGCCACGGATCAGGAAGGCATCCGCTACATCTATCCGGGGGCGTGTCCGTCGGCGCCAGCAGCCCCAACTAGTGTAAGCGCCTCGGACGGAACGTACGCGAACAAGATTGTGGTCTCCTGGACAGCTTCCTCAAGTGCTACGCGCTATGAGGTGTACCGTGCGCCCAGCTGTGCGGGCACGTACGCAAAACTAGGAGATGCGACTGGGACCACGTACGAAGACACGACAGCGGCCGCGTGCACAAGCTACTGCTACAAGCTGAAAGCGTGCAACGCCTGCGGCTGCAGCGGCTACTCGGGCGAGGATGCTGGCTCGACGTCAGGAAGCCCGGCGGCCCCGACTAGCGTCAGCGCGACGGACGGCACCTACTCTAACAAGGTTGTCGTTTCCTGGAGCGCCGTCGCAGGGGCCACGCGCTATGAGGTGTACCGCGCCCCCAGCTGCGGGGGAACGTACGCGAAACTAGGGGAGACAACCGGGACGACGTACGAAGACACGACGGCGGCCGCATGCACGAGCTACTGCTACAAGGTGAAAGCGTGCAACTCCTGCGGCTGCAGCGGCTACTCGAGCGAGGATGCCGGCTCAATGTCAGGAACGCCGACAGCCCCGACCAACGTCAGCGCGACGGACGGCTCTTACTCTAGCAAGATCGTGGTCTCGTGGACGGCGTCCAGCTGCGCCACGCGCTACGAGGTGTACCGTGCGCCCAGCTGCGGGGGAACGTACGCGAAGCTAGGGGAGACAACTGGGACCACGTACGAGGACACGACGGCGGCGACATGCACATCGTACTGCTACAAGGTCAAGGCGTGCAACGCGACTGCCTGCAGCGGTTACTCGGGCGAGGATGCTGGCTCGACGTCAGGAAGCCCGGCGGCCCCGACTAGCGTCAGCGCGACGGACGGCACCTACTCTAACAAGGTTGTCGTTTCCTGGAGCGCCGTCGCAGGGGCCACGCGCTATGAGGTGTACCGCGCCCCCAGCTGCGGGGGAACGTACGCGAAACTAGGGGAGACAACTGGGACCACGTACGAAGACACGACGGTGGCGGCATGCACACCGTACTGCTACTACGTAAAGGCGTGCAATAGCTGCGGCTGCAGTGGGCCCTCGACCACCGACACCGGGACCGCCGGAGCAGTCCCGCCTGTGCCGACAGGTACTAGTGCATCGACCAACGTTCCGAACAAAGTGGTCGTCACGTGGAACACGGTAAGCGGCGCTACACGCTACGAAATCCATCGTTCCTCATCATGTGCTGGTGTCTACTCGAAAATCGGGGAGTCTACTACGTTGTCGTACGACGATGAGACGCCCCCCTCGGGAGTTGACTCGTTCTACAAGGTCAAGAGCTGCAACGGCTGCGGCTGCGGCGAGCTGTCCTTATGCGCGTCGGGGCGACCGTTTGGTGGCGAGTGCCCAACTACCGTCACAGCAAGCGACACTTCTGCAGGATGTGCCGGCAGTCCTGGGAAGATCACTGTGAGTGTCGACAGTCTCCCTAACGGCCTCGCCGGTTACATCATCACGCTGAACCTCGATTCCCAGGGATGCGCCAAATTCACAGGCACTGTGACTTGCCTGAAGCCAGCCGGTGGCTGCAACGTGGATAGCTACACCGACACCTCGATCACCTTCCGCGACACTGACTTCGGCGGCGTCGTCCAGCCCGGAGCCACAAACATTGATCTTGCGCAGGTCGAGGTCGTCTGCCTCAACTGCAGCGGCGCCTGCCAAGCGGCGGTCCATGGCGTCGTGAACCGTCTCGAGCAGGATGACGGTGTAGTCGTCACGCCCTGCACTCGCGACGCGACCGTGCGGTGCGGGGGCGGCTGCCCATCCCAGCTTTTCCCAACTTGCCGAGGTATCCTGGTTACCGGTCCTTCTCTCGATCTGGACCGAGACACTCTCTGCGAGGACATCGATGGGAGTGGGAGCTTCGGGTTCATCGACGCGATACTCCTGTCCTGTTCCGTGGGCAGTACGGATCCCGCGAATCCGGCCGTCATTGCAGCGCCGCGCTTCGACTTCTGCGGCAACGGTGGAAGCCTCAGCTTCGCGGATTGCATCTGCCTTTCGAGAATGGTGAGGGCCGCCGAGACACCAAGAGTGGTCACGACGACGGTCTCCGCCAGCAACACCGCGTTCACCGCTGTGGGCGAGAAGAAGACGACCAAGATCAGCGTGGACAGCCTGCCCACAGGCCTGTCGGGGTACATCATCACGCTGACCTTGGATCCTCTGGGCGCGGCGCGCTTCACGGGCATCGTCACGTTCATCAAGCCAGCCGGAGCGGGAAATGTTGACAGCTTCACGGACAGCTCGATCACCTTCCGGGACACCGACTTTGGAGGAGTGGTCCAGGCAGGCGCCACGAATGTCGACCTGGCGGAGGTCGAAGTCGAATGCCTGAGCTGCGCTGCTGCTCAATCGGTGACGATTGTCGTAACCGTCAACCGCCTCGAGGACGACGGTGGCGTAGTGACCGCACCGAGTGTCGACAACGGCGAGATCTCCGTTGCGTGTGGTGGGTGCCCATCGGCGTGCACGGACCTTGGCACGGTTGGCTGGCACATGATCACGCTGCCGGGGACGCTCTGTGGTACCTGCTCAACGACGGGAATCGGTGATCTATGCTGCGCGCTGTGTGACGAGCTGAACCCCTGCTACATCTTTCGTTGGCAGCCAGCGACGGGGAAGTACGGGATGATGCCGCCGTGCGGAACGATCGGTTACCAGGCTGGAGTTGGCGTGTGGGTGCGGACGTACCAGGATCCCGTCCAGATCTGTGCGGGGTTGACCCCTGCCACGGACACCACGTGCATCCCGCTCGGCGCAGGTTGGAACCAGATCGGGAACCCGTTTGACTTCAGCGTCGCGCTGGCGAACGTGACGGTGAAGTACCAGGGGAACGAGGTGTCGCTGGCGCAGGCCGACGCGAACCACTGGGTGAGCAAGTACCTCTACGGGTACGACACCGCCGCTGGCCAGTACCGTCAGTTGGACCCGGCGTCCGGGGTCTTCTCCGCATGGGCGGGGTACTGGGTGCTGGCCTACGTCGACTGCGAGATCTGTGTGGCTCCGGTTCCTGCTCCTCCCAGCCCTCCTTCGGGAGCGCTGCTGGAGGTCTCGGAGCTACGAGCGCGAGGGATCCCGGTGCCCCCTGCGCCGCCGGTGTTCACTCAGGAGGCCGAAGCCCTGCTGGGTGGGCTCGAGGTGCGCAATGAGCCGAACCCGATCCGCAGCGAACACACAACGACGTTCAGGCTGATGGGAGAGTCAGCGGGGTTGGTCGAGGCGATGCGCGTAGATATCTACGATCTCGGCGGGAACCTGGTGTTCACCGAGGAAGCCGCGGGGAAGGAGATACCGTGGCACACGGTGAACGCCGCAGGGGAGCTGGTGGCAAACGGGGCGTACCTCTACCAGGTATGGGCGAAGATCGGCGGGACATGGTACCCAACCGGGGTCCGCAAGCTCGCGGTCTACAGGTAGGCGCGAGGGACGTGCCCCTGGGGCGCCGCAGCTGCCCCAGGGGCCTCGCATCTGTCAGGGGAGGATAGAGCCTGTGGAATCCTGTCCCTCGCAAGGGACGCGTGACTTCGCCGGAGGACGGTTGGCAGAGAGGAGAACCGCCAGGAGCTCCTCGGGGAGGGCAGTCAACTTGCGTCGCACGATCGGATTGCTCTTGCTCATCACGGCGGCGACTGGACTGGCTACGTCATTCGCTATCGGGGCTGAATGGTCGGCCGATCTCCGCCTGACAGAGGATGCAGCTTTGTCAACCGAGCCGGACATCGCGGTTGACTCAGACGGCAACTGCCACATCGTGTGGATCGACAGCCGAGGCGAGCCGAGCGGAGACAAGCTGTACTACACGAAGCTGTCGCCCACGACGATGTCCCTGGTAGCGGCCAAGGCGCTCGATGTGGCCTTCGAGGCGAGAGCTCCGCGAGCCGTCGTCGACCCGGGCGGCAAGGTCCACGTCGTCTGGGAGCGGCGGGAATCGAGCTACGGATCGGGTACGCGGGAGATCTGCTACGCCCAGCTGAGTAGCGGCGGCGAGCTCCTGGCCGGGCCCGTGCGGCTGACACCCGACGACGGCCAGCCCTCCCAGTACCCTGACGTCGGCGTCGACGGCAGTGGGAACGTCTTCGTGGTCTGGCAGGACCAGCGGGACAACGGCATCCACAATGAGGTCTACTTCACCAGGCTCGATCCTTCGGGCAACACCGTTGTCGACGATCTGCGCCTCACGGACGCCGACGGGAAGAACTCCGAAAGCCCCCGAGTCGCGGTGGACAGCGTCGGATACCCTCACGTTGTCTGGCAGCACGCGACAGGAGACCCGCCGAGATGGGTGATCGCCTATGCGCGGCTGAACGGATCCGGACAGGTGGTCCGCCAACGCACCTTGACCTCACCCGATCGCTGCACCCGCCCCTCCATCGCCTTTCAGGCGCCACCCAATGATCCGCAGTTGCACATCGTCTGGCAGACGGGCGTGGGGGGATACTCGCGGGAGCTCCACTACATGGTTCTGGACTTGGCGGGCGACACCATCGCCGGAGAGACGTCGATCGCTGCGTCCTCGGGGCAGACCCTGTATCCGGAGATCTGCGTCGGCAGTGCGCACGTCGTCTGGCAGGACGACCGAGACGGCAACCCAGAGGTCTACTACGTCGAGGCCGGCCAGCAGGTGCAGCGACTTACCGAAGATGCGGGGCAGAGCTGCTTGCCGCGGACTGCCGTTGGGAAGGACAGAGCGCTCTACGTCGTCTGGCAAGACGACCGCTACGGCAACAGCGAGATCCTCCTCAAGACGACGGCCACCATCCCCAATCCAGACGACGAGATCACGTTCGAAGACCCGCGACTTGAGCAAGCGGTGCGAGAGGCGATCAGCAAGCCGAGTGGCGCAATCCTGAAGTCAGATGTGCGCGGCCTCGCACGGCTCGACGCGGAAAGCCGGGGCATTGTCAGCTTGGAGGGCATACAGTTCTGCACGAACCTCTCTTGGCTGAACCTGCGGGGGAACGTCATTGTGAGTATAGGTCAGCTTGCGGCCCTGGCAAGCCTGACCCATCTTGACCTCGCCGAGAACGTGATTGTCGATGTAGCAGCGTTGGCAGGTCTTACGAACCTGACTTGGCTGCGGCTTTGGAACAATCGGGTGGAGCAAGTAGATGCTGTTGCAGGTCTCACCAAGCTGACCTACCTGTCGCTCACGGGGAACCTCTTGACAACGACGGCTCCTCTCTCGGGGCTTGTTGGACTTGTCGAGCTTTGGGTTGATCGCAACCAGGTGGCCAGCGTGGACGGATTGCGCAACCTGACGAAGCTGACGAACCTGGACCTCACCCTGAACCGGATTGTGGACTTGAGCCCTCTGGCAAACCTGACGGGCCTGCGGACGCTGTTCGTCGGAGGCAATCCGCTCCAAGGCGGCAATCTGGGTCCGCTTGCCGGACTCAGAAACCTTCTCCTTCTCCATGCGTGGAGCACGGGCGCGAGTGACCTGCGTCCCCTAAGTGGCTTGGTGAGCCTGGAGGAGTTGGAGGTCGGCGAGAACCGTGTCTGGAGTCTAGATGAGCTGGCCCCTCTGGTGAGGCTTAGGAAGCTCCGCGCGCAGGGCAACTTGATCCAGCAGATCGACGTACTGGTCGCGATGGGTCTTCCTGAGGGTGCAAGTGTGGACGTTCGCTGGAACTACCTCGATCTCTCTCCATCATCGGACGACAGGCAAAGCATTTCAACCCTCGTCCAGCAGGGCGTCATCGTGCAGTACGATCCGCAGCGAAGCTGTCAGGCTGGGTGCTGGGGCGTTGGACTCGCCAGGCTGCAAGTCCAAGGCAGCGGATCGGACGAGGAGAAGGCGTTCGGAGTGGCTCCGGATGCGCAAGCCTGCCGGGATGCCCTCGATGTGTTGGATCTCCCTCTGTCGCCGAGCCGACAGACGACGCTTTGGTTCGCGATGGAAGCGGATTGCAGCGACACCCAACGCTACGCCCGGGATGTGCGGCCACCCTTGGAGTGTGGGACCTCGGAAAAGTGGGCAGCCGTGGTGACGGACGACGGACCAGAGCAGCTGGTGACCCTGCGCTGGAACCTCGGTGACTTGCCCGTCCTGGGGGGGTGTGGCGACGCCAGCAACCCGCAGGTGACTCTGCGCGATCTCACCGCCGGCCAGACGATCGACATGCGGGATCAGGCGGCCTACACTTACGAGAAGGCGGCGAACCCGGAAACGCGAGCCCTTGAGATCACGGTCGACTGCGGCGCCTGCCACAACGAGTGTCTCGATCTGCACGCCGCCGGCTGGCACATGCTGACGTTGCCGGGGGCGCTCTGTGGCGACTGCGCAGCGGGCGAGGTCGGGGACCTGTGCTGTGCCTTGTGTGACGAGCTGGACCCCTGCTACCTCTTCACGTGGCAGCCCCAAGCGGGCAGCTATGTGATGGTGCCCCCGTGCGGGGGTATCAACTACCAGCCAGGCGTGGGATTCTGGGTGCGTACCTATCGCGATCCGGTGACGGTCTGCACTGAGACGGAACCTGCAATGGAGACGGTCTGCATTCGCCTGGGGGTTGGCTGGAACCAGATTGGGAACCCCTTCGCTTTCCCCGTCTCACTTGCCCATGTGACGGTCAGGTATCGTGGCAGCGAGGTGCCCCTTGTTCAGGCGGAGAAGAACCACTGGATGAGCAGGTATCTCCAGGCCTACGACACGGCCGCTGGAGTCTACCGAGCACTGGACCCCACTTCCGGAAGCCTTACCTCCTGGACGGGGTACTGGGTGCTGGCCTACGTCGACTGCGAGGTCTGCGTGGCTGCCATCCCGGCACCTCCGAGTCCTCCCTCGAGTGCTCTGGCGGGAAGCGCCCGATCGACGACGACAGGCATTCCCGTCCCGCCCTCACCGCCACGGCTCTCTGCGGAGACGGAGGGGCTCCTGGACGGGTTGCAGGTGTGGAATGAACCGAACCCGGTTCGCAGTGAACACACCACAACCTTCAAGCTCCGTGGAGAAGCAGCGGAGATCGTCGAAGCGATGCGGGTCGAAATCTACGACCTGGCTGGGAAGATAGTGTTCAGCCAAGAGATCGCCGCGAGAGAGCTCGCCTGGCACACACTGACCACCGAAGGCGAGCTTCTCGCGAACGGCGTCTACCTCTACCAGGTGTGGGCGAAGATCGGTGATACGTGGTACCCAACTGGAATTCGCAAGCTTGCGGTCTACCGCTAGGCAAGAGAGACGGAGCGGTCGAAGACCCGGCCTGTCTGGACCTCCGCTCCGCGTGTCGCCGCGCTGCGCAAATGGGTCTCTTCGAGGCGCGCACGCACCGGACCCCGCACGATCGAGCCTGATGCATAACTCGGTTGCCCGTAGCGGCGCGCGCAACAGGAGGCAAACAAGGGAGTCTGCGACGACACACGTCCTGCGACCTCTCGCCGTTCTCGCTGCCGCTGTGTCGGCCATCCTCTTTCTCTACGCAGGTTGTGCCTGGGCCGACTACTACGCCGTCGTTGTCGGTATCTCGGACTACCCCGGCTCCTCACATGACCTGAGATACTGCGACGACGACGCCATTGATCTGTATGGCGCTCTCCTCGAAGACGCCGACCGATGGAGCCCTCCACGCGTGACGCTTCTCTTGGATGCCGCAGCGACCAAGGGGGCGATCCAGACGGCCATAGACGCGATGGCGCGAGTGGTCCGGCCGGAGGATGTCTTCTTGTTGTACTTCTCGGGGCACGGCACGGCTGGCCCCGACCTTGAGCCAGTTGACGAAGCCGACGGGCGGGACGAGTACCTCTGCACGTACGGCTCGACTCTTCAGGACTACGTGCGGGATGATGAACTTGCGGACTGGCTTGCGGGTTTCCCGGCCCAGAGGATTGTGGTCGGCCTCGACTCGTGCTACGCGGGGGGGCAGATCAGGACCCGCGCAGGTGAGCCGCTCCCCAAGAGCATCTTCACCGGGGCGTCTCCCGCTGCAGGGGATGGGTTCGTTTCAGACATTCAGCGGGCTGCTCAAGAGGGAATTCGCCTCCAGGATCTTGGGGACTTGGAGGGTCGGGTCGTCGTCCTGGCCGCCTGTGCTGACGATGAACTCTCGTGGGAGTTCGGAGACCCAATTGGGCATGGCCTCTTCACCTACTACCTCCTTGAGGCGTTAGGCGGGGCCGCCGATGAGGAGGGTGACGGTGACGGCGATGTTGCTGCGGATGAGGCGTATGCGTACGTTCTCCCCCGGGTCGTCGCGACAAGCGATGCCTTTGGCCTGAATCAGCACCCACAGCTACTCCATCTGCCGACGGAACCCGTTGCCCTCCGCTCTACTCATGGCGAGGGAACGTGCCTTTCCGTTTCGACCGAACTGGATCATGCGGGCTGGCACATGATGGCTGCTCCAGGCATCCCGTGCGCAGGGAGCGAGCCGTGCACGGTTCTCGGCGACGATCTTGCCCCGCTTGAGTTCTACGCGTATGACCCGTCAGTTGGCGACTACGCCAGCGTGCCGCCTTGTGGAGCGGCGCACATCGCGCGAGGTCGCGGGTTTTGGGTCTGGAACCCGGCGCCGCGGACGGAGGTCGATCTCCCGCTTGAGCTGCGAGACAACCCAGTAGCCGTTGTGCTTCGCAAGGGATGGAATCAGGTAGGGAACCCCTTCCCGTTCCGCGTCTGCCTGGGCGAGATGCAGGTTGTCAGACAGGGCGTCGCGGCCTCGGTCAGGGATGCGGCCGACCGCGGCTGGCTGAGCGGCTACTTCTTCCCCTACGATCCGGCAGAGGGTCTCTATCGCGCTGTCCAGGGAACCAGCGGCTCTGTCGAGCCGTGGGAAGGGTTCTGGGTCAGGGCTCTCACCGATTGTGAACTCGTCATGGCCCCGTCTCCTTGTCCTCCTACCCCTCCAGTAGGCACCCTCTCAGCGAGGAACGCGGACAGACCTCCTGCTGAATACCCTCCCCCTCCCCCTGGCGGGGCGCGCCTCGTGCTTGGGACCAGGAAGGACCTCCCTCCGGGAGCAGCTCTAGATGACCAGGAAGGAGAAGAGGAGGCGGCACCCGAAACGATGAGAGTGGCCCTTCTGCCGAACCCGGCAAGGACGGATCGTGTCACCTTTGCGGTGCAGGGGGTCTGTTGGTGTCGAGTGCGCGCCCTTGGCGTTGAGGTCTACGACTTAGCAGGCAGCAAGGTCTACGTAGCAGAGTCCGACCAGCCTTCAGTCGAGTGGCTCTTGTCTGGCGGGGATGGTGGAGCCGTGCCGAATGGCGTCTACCTTGTCTTTGCTTGGGTAAACTTCGATGGCAGCATACAAGCGATGCCGCTCCAGAAGCTGGTCGTATTGCGTTAGGATCCCAGGGCGTTCCATCGGAAGGAACTAACCCTGGGCGCAGACCAAAGGGAATGGTTCTGCGGTCGGTCTTCCGCACGACTTTAGGTGCTCGGTTGTGCTAAGGCAACCAGGGACCGTGGCAGGATCACGTCTCTGACCCGACTTTGAAACCGCTCGAGACAGAAGGCGCAACAAGAGGGCGTTAGGGTCTGGTTGGGGTGTCGCGTGGCATCACACCTTCCCGCTTGGGGGAGGTCAGTCGAGCTTCTCGAGCCTGCGCGGAGAGGCGATCTTGAGCGCGTGGAACACGGGAAGCAGGGATGCCGGGATCTCGTCCCGCATCCGGTAGCGCTCCCCGTTCGGAGAAGCGATCGTCACCGCGCGCAGGCGGGACAGGTCGTCGAGGACCGCGGTGAACGATCCCTCCCAGCCCGCGTCATCGAGACGTTGCTTGAGGACCGTCCGCAGGAGGAAGGCGAGGAAGCACACCACGAGGTGCCCGCGGATCCGCTTCTCTGTCCAGTGGTAGATCGGCCGCAGCTCCAAGGGCGTCTTGAGCGTGCGGAACGCCTGCTCCACCCGCCACAGCCCCTTGTACGCCTGCGCCACGTCCGCGGTGGACAGAGCCGTGTTCGTGCGCAACACCCACTTCCCGTCGTAGCGGGCGTCGCTCTCGATCTTCTCCCGGTCCAGGGCCACCGTCCCGCCCTCCGTCTTCACGTAGCGCCGCGCCGCTCCCCGCAACAGGGACCGCGTCGTTCCCGAAGAGACCACTTCCTCCAGATGCTTGACGATCGCCTCCCGTTCCCGCGCGTCCTCCTTGGCCGCCTGCGGGTTGTGGCACACGATCCGCCGGTCCTCTCCTTCCTCAACGGCCACTTCCTTCACAAGGAGCGTCTCCTCGATCGCGTGGTAGCGCCCGGCGCGGGACAGCGCCTCCTGGGACGCTTCGTCTCTCCGCATCCGCGTCGCCAGGATGTACTCGAGCTGCGCTTCCCGCAGGGCAGTCACCGTCTGTGCGGAGACCATCCCCCGGTCGGCGCAGACGATCACCTTCTCCACGCCCAGGGTCTCCTTGAGGTAGCGGATCGCTTCCTCAAACGCTCTCCGATCGGCCGTCGCCCCAGGAAGGACGAGGTGCGCGATGGGCAGCCCTGCGCGCGTCACGACGACCCCCACCGCGAGCTGGCGCCGGTCTCCGCGGTGGTCGCGCGAGTAGCCGAACTGGGCCCATCCCTCAGGGTGACTCCCTTCCAGGTAGCTTGAGGTGGTGTCGAAGTACACGAGGTCCGTCCCGGTGAACAGATCCCGCTCGTGCAGGAACCAGGCCCGCTCGATCGTCTCCTTCTTCGCGGCGAGAACGTCCAGGGCGTGGTAGAGGTCGTGCAGTTCCACCTTCTCCAACCCCGCGCCGTACACGTCGCAGGCAAAGCGGAACGCGGCGCACTTGGAACCGGGATCGACCAGGCGGTGGAGGATCATCAGGTACGCCGCCTGGGAAAGACGACCGCCTCCCAACGCCTCATCCACGAGCGGTCCTACCGTCTCTCGCCACACCCGCCGCCAGACGAGCTCGGGTCCCCACACCTGGGTGTTCACGGTCATCCCCTGTTCCAGGAGGAGGGTCGTCAGGCGGGCGTAGCGGGCGGCGGTCTCCACCAAGCCGGAGAGGTGCTTGCCCAGCCGCGGATCATCCTTCCGGCCGAGGGTGGACAGCACCTTCTGGCGGGAGCGGCCAGCGAGGCGTTGGCTCTCCACCAGTTGCAGGTAGGTGGTGACGCTGCCGTCCTTGTTCTTTCTGTGCTTCTCGCGGATGAACATGACACCAAGACACTAGCACAAGACACTCATCCTGTCAAGCACCCCTCCCGTCAACGTGGCACCACAGATCGCTCCCCAACCGACCCACAACAGGCCTCAAAGCACGTACCGATGCGATTGGGTTCCTGGCGGAGAGCCGAAATCCGTCAAAGTCGGGTCTGCGAGCGCGTTGTCGTACGAGTCCCCCACGCTGCCCACCGAGGGTTCAATCCCTGCTTCCGCTAGCCGTTCCGTGGACTGGTTCAACCACCGGCGGCTGCTTGAGCCGATCGGCAACGTTCCACCCGCTGAGTTCGAGGAGGTACACTACCGGAACCAGGAGGGCCCGGTCACGGTGGCCGGACTCAAGTAATACACCCTCCGGAAAAGCTGGGGCGGTTCAACCTTCCGCCTCTTGCAGACCGCGCCTGCCAGATGCGTATTCGTAAAGCAGAGTCTCCCATTCTAGAAGTGGAACTCCGCCGAAACCAAGTGTGCGCCTCCCAGAGACTTGGCAAGCGAGTAGGCGTAGTCGACAGTGATGAAGTTCAGGAAACGAATGCCCACTCCGCCGGACAGCGCCATGGTGCCTTCAAAGTCGCTGCTCCAACCCCCGCGCAATAGGAGCGCTTCCGTCGGCTGGAATTCGAGCCCGACGTGGACGTTCTGTTCCCGGGCTGTGCGGTCCACAGCCCAATCGAGATCGCAGGCGATGAGCAGCATGCCGTTGAAGAGGCCTGCCGACAAGCCGATCTTGTTCACCCATGGGACGAAGTTCTCGGGCTCCCCTATCGTGCCGTGCCACGAGAGCTTCGTCCGACCGATGTCCATTGCATTGACGCCAGCCCGCACGGTGATGTCCCCCAGCGAGAACGCAAGAAGGACTCCGAGGTCGAGGCCGATGCCGTCGGCCCGGCCTTCGAGAATCCGCTCTTGGTAGTACTTCAGTGACATGCCGACCGATGCGTCCATGGGCACTGGCAGAGGGTACCCGGCTGAGACAAGGTAGAGTGAGCTGTCTGATGAGAACGTCCCGCCAGATCCCTCATCGTCCGAGATGGGAATACCCGACACTTGGAGCCCCAACCATGTCAAGGCAACCCCGAGCCCTGCTAGTAGCGAGGGACTTTGCGTGCCGAGCGGTCCCGACACGCCTAGGTACTGAAACGAGATGCCCAGATCCGGGCCGAAGGGCTGAGTGTACATTCCGCTCACGTTCAGTTGTGGCACCCCAGCTAGTCCCGCTGGGTTGTAGTACGCGGCAGGTCCTCCTTCGGCTACAGCGACGAACGCTCCGCCCATTCCAGCAGGGCGAGCGTCAATTCCGCGGCGGGCGTACGCCGCAGCTCCCATTCCCGAGGGCGTCTCAGCAAGCGCCAGTGTGCCAATCGTCGCGATCCCGGCGAGCGACGCCAGCAACAGCCGAATCAGTCTGCGCACTTCCATCTCCTTCCGTCGAGCCTTCGTTCCACTCGGACAGAGCCGCGAGACGAACGGCACTTCAAGGAACGAACCGTCCTCTGATAGCTAGTGCCTCACGGCGCAATCAAGAAAGCCTAGGAGCAAATCGCGACCCTCGCCGTAGGCGGTCAAGCCGGTTCTCGAAACGAACGAGCCCTGGGCACTCCCAGGGCTCGTTCGTTCTTGGCTAGCGAAGGATCACCAGTCTCTCCAACGGCGTGGCAGTCCACTCGCCATCGATGCAGACCAGGGCACGATAGAGATAGACCCCGTTTGCGAGATACTCGCCCTGCAGGTCCACGGTGTGCCAAACCAGCTCCGTCCCTGGCGTTTCCTCCTCGAACACGAGAGACCCGTTCAGATCATAGATCTCGATCTTCATCGCCTCCGCGTCGACTCCTTGTACGTCGAACGTGGTCGTATTTACGTCCCGTATAGGGTTCGGGTAGTTGACGACGTGGATGGAGCCTTCGCTCAAGTCGCCCGGCTGGCCAACCTGCTCGTCGGTCAAGGCGGTCTCGAGTGGTGTGGATGCAGCCTGGCAGGCGGCGTTCCTCACAGCGACGTTGTCGATCGCCCAGCCCGTGAAGGTGTTGTTGCGGCCGTCACCTGAGTCAAACCGGAAGCGCAGCTTCACCTGGGTCCTGCCTCGCGGCACGGCGCAGGTGATCTGCACCCGCACGCAGTTCGGCGAGGCGTTCGTCGAGCTCCTCGTCCAGACCGTCTTCCACGTGGCTCCGGTCCAGTTGACATCGACCGACGTCGTGTCGCGGCCCCTCCTAGCGCTCTCGACGGAGCGATAATGGTCGAACCGGATGACAAGAGAGGTGACGCCCGAGGTGATCCTGATCGATGGGGAGGTCACCACGCCCTGCACCCGCGCTCCAGTCGAGTAGTTGCATGACGCGTCCTTGCCGAAGTAGGCGTACTTTCCCCCAAGCTGGCCGCAGGAGATGCACTGGAGGGCCGCGGTGACGTGCCATAGGCCGGTCACGGTCCAGGTCGCCGCGCCATCGAACCCATCCTCGAACAGGGTGCATGCATCCTGTGCGAAGTGAGCGACCAACGTGCGGTTCCCTTCCGCGGTGAAGCTGTACGAGGCACTCGTGCTGACCTCAGTTCCTCCCTCCGTCCAGTTTACGAAGGCGTAGCAGGGGTTGGGAGTGGCCACGACCGTCACCTGGGTGCCACACGCCTTCGGCGACCCTCCGGTGACCGCCGCCGTGCCTCCAGCCGTCGGGTCAGCGCTCACACCAATCGTGTACATCGTCTGAGCGAAGTGAGCGACCAACGTGCGGTTCCCTTCCGCGGTGAAGCTGTACGAGGCACTCGTGCTGACCTCAGTTCCTCCCTCCGTCCAGTTCACGAAGGTGTAGCAGGGGTTGGGAGTGGCCACGACCGTCACCTGGGTGCCACACGCCTTCGGCGACCCTCCGGTGACCGTGGCCGTGCCTCCAGCCGTCGGGTCAGCGCTCACGGCGATCGTGTACATCGTCTGAGCGAAGTGAGCGACCAACGTGCGGTTGCCTGCCGCGGTGAAGCTGTACGAGGCACTCGTGCTGACTTCAGTTACTCCCTCCGTTACTTTCTCCGTCCAGTTCACGAAGGTGTAGCAGGGGTTGGGAGTGGCCACGACCGTCACCGGCGCGCCGTCGGCATACGACCCGCCTCCACTTGTGGTGCCTCCGACCGTCGGGTCCGCACTGACGCTGACCAGGTGCGTGAACACCGCTCGCAGAACCCAGTTCGACGGCGAAGAACCAGTCGGGCTCAGAGCGAGCGTTGCTGGATTCAGCGCGGTTGTCGAAGGGCTTGCCTGCCGACCGAGCAGCCAGTGGTCGAAGTACCAGCCTGCCGCAGGAGTCGCCGTCGCGATGACGTTGATTCCGCTGCCGGGGATATCGGAATAGGAGATCGTTTCGTTCGACGCGAACGCCGTGTGTCCAGGGAAGAGCGGCGCCTTGTCGACTGTCAGCGTCCCCTGCCCCTGCAGCTCCACGGACACCACGTACGTGTTCGGTTGTCCGGGGATGGCGAGCACTGGGAGCGCGAGCACGGCGACCAGAATCCCCACATAGAGCGGCAGCATGCACAAGTTGCGCTTGTTCATTCCTTCCTCCCTTCGATCGGGAGAGCAAGGCGGCCTGCGCCGACCGGCTCAGGCCGCCTTGCGCCCACTCTAGCGAAGGATCGCGAGCTTCCTAGTCGAGCTCACGACCCAGCGGCCGTCGACCAGCGCCCACATTTTGTACAGGTAGACCCCATTGGCGAGGTATTCCCCATAGTCGTTGTCCGTGTGCCAATCGAGACTCGCTCCAGCGGTTTCCCGCTCGAAGACCAGTCGGCCTGCAAGGTCGAAGATCTGGACCTTGATTGCACTGACGAACGCCGCCATGGCTCCCTTCACGGAGAACGTCGTAGTGTTGACGTCCTTGATGGGATTCGGCGAGTTGCCGAACTCGAGCGCACCCGTATCGAATCCTAGTGTCGGCACGGCCGGCGGCGGCGGCGGCGTCATCCCCTCGGGCACAGCCTTGAAGGTCAGTGCAGCCGAGGGTGCTACCGGCACGTACGGCTCGTCCAGCGGCAGGATCATCGCGAGGCCATCCTTGTACGTATAGATCCAGTAGGCCTTCCACGGCTCGATGGGTCCCGTGCCCACGTCCACCAGCTTGTAGGTCCCCGCTGCCGTGTCGTACCAGTACACCGCGGAGAGAATCCACAAGTCAGCGACCGCCTCCGCGAACGTCTTTGTGTCCTTTCCATCAAAGAACTCCAGCGACGTCCAGGCGATCGGCCACCTCGGAGTCGACACCTGCTGCCAACCTGTGTCGCCGAGCGCCACTGTGTAGTCTCCGGTTGGGGCGGCGGCCGTCACGGCCACCGTCACCGAGCCCCAGAGATACAGCCAGTACCCCTTCGCCGGATCGATCTCGGTCGGCGTGTGATAGGAGGCTCCCGGGACCCACTCATACATGACAAGGGGCTGCCCCGCAGCGATGACGTCGTGGAAGACCGTCTCCGGCACGTTGTCCGCGCCGACGGCCGGCACCGAGACCATGTTCCAGCCCGGGCCGAAGGTCATCGAGGCCGCCGTTTCACCCGCCCCGACAGTGAACCCCTCCGTCACGCTATCGACCGTCGCATCCGGGTCTGGCTTGCGGTCACGAAGCTCGACCTGAAGGGTGTAGGAGGCGCTCAGCGGGGCATTCAGTTGCGCCTTCATCCGGAAGGCTGTCACGGGCGCCCCGCCAGGAGCGACTGGAGCTGTGAAGTCGTAGCTGCCCACGATCTGGCTCCCGCTCTGCGTGAGCGCGACATCGTGCCAGGTTCCCGAGTACTGCAGGCGGAACATATCCGCCGTCAACGCGGTGGGGCCGGTAATCGTGAGACGGAGCTGGAGCTCGTTGTACGTGACCCCACTACTGGCCGGATTTGTGACCTTGATCTTGAACTGCGCGAAGTCGCCGCCGACGACCAGACTCGGGGTCTGCGTGAACCACTGATCCACACTGACATCCAATGGGTAGACTGGATCGCCGCCGCAGTCGTCCAGCCACGGCGTGTAGTCCACCTTCGTCGAGACGTGGTCACCGCTGCCCAGTCCCACCGGGCCCGGCCCATCGGCGTTGCCCCACCAGTTGTAGGTGGCATTGAGGGTGCCCGTACCGCTATTGGAGACACCATAGGTCGTGTTCCCCGTGATGCAGTTGTTGTGCACTGTCTGAGAAGTCGCGTCTATGTCTGCCGTCGCGATTTCGATGCCGATCGCGTTGAGGGAACACGTGTTCTCCGTCAATGTGTTGTTGTTGCTTCCCGCCTTCATCTTGATGCCGTCGGCGCCGTTTGAGCTGAAGGTGTTGCCCGTTAGAGTGTTTCCGCTCGAGCCATCCATGCGGAAACCGTGGTTGACGTTCGAGCTCGCGATGTTATTTGTGAATGTGTTGTCGTTGCTACCCGTTCCGCCAGCAACGACAAGGAAGAACCCGCAGCCGCCGCTAGTGTTCCCGGGCGTCCCATTCGAGTTCGCGGTGTTGCCCGTGAACGTGTTGTTCTTTGAGTTGGCTAGCCTGAACCCCTGGCTTCCATTCCCGTTCGCGGTGTTGTTTGTGAACGTATTGCCCCACGTGTTCTGCATCTCGATGCCGGACACGCCGCAGTTCGAAGCGGTGTTGTTCGCCACCGTATTGTTTCCCGTGGTCGTGTTACTGAGTGGTTCGAGCAGCAAGATGCCATACTGGTTGCCGGAGACTACGTTGTTGTGAATGTTGGAGCCCGTCACACCATTGGCGAGCTTTATCCCCGCATAGCCCTCGTTGCTTGCGAACTGCGTCCCAGTAGCGGTGAACCCCGAAAGGTCCACATTGCTCGCCGTTACAGTGAAGACGCTATCGGTCTGATTCGCCGCGGTGACGGTAGTAGCACCGCTGCCCGCGCCTTGCAGGATGACCGATTCGTCCACAGTGACATTCTCAGTGAACGTCCCCGCCGCACACGTGATCACGGCGCCAGCTGAAGCGGCATCGATCGCGGCTTGGATCGAGGCGTAGTAGGTCGCGACGGTGTTCTTCGTCACCGGAGCAAACGGGGTTCCTCCCACCGCAGCGAACCAGGGCACGTAGGTAACGTTGTCAGAGACGTTGCCGCCCTGCGATCCGACATTGAACTTGTTCCCGGCATGCGTCGGACCATTGACAGAACCCCACCAGTTATTGGTGGCAGTGAGGGTGCCCCCGCTATTGTCATAGAGGATGCCGAAGAGGGCGTTCCCCGAGATGTCATTGCCGCTCACTGTCAGAGTGGTGGCGTCGATGACTGGAGTTACACCGTCGTCGTCAATCTGGATGCCATACTGTGTGTTGTTGGTGAAGTGATTGTCCGTCAACACCGTGTCGTCGCAGTTGAAATCCAACCGGATGCCAGCTCTGCCATTCAAGCTCGCAGTGTTGTTCGTGAACGTGTTGCCGTGGCTCCCCCTCAGGCGGAAGCCATCCCTTCCGACGTTCGAGTTTGCAGTGTTGTGGTCGAATACGTTGTCGTTGCACCCGCCGTTGCTGGCTACTAGATAGAAGCCTACGCCTGACCCAGAGCCGTTCGAGTTCGCGGTGTTGCCCGTGAAGGTGTTGTTCCGTGCGGCATACAGCTTGAAGCCGTAGCTACCATTCGAGTTTGCGGTGTTGTTTGTGAACGTGTTTCCGTACGTATTCTGCATTTCGATGCCGGAGACCCCGTTGCTCGAAGCAGTGTTACCAGTGAATGTGTTGTTGCCCGGAGTAGTGGTGAGTGGTGTTTCCGGTTCAATCAGCAAGATGCCATATTGATTATGCGTTAGAGTATTATCGTGGATAGCGCAGTTCACCACACCGGCGTTGAGCTTTATCCCGGCGTAGCCTTCATTGCCTGTCCAAGTCGTGTGTGTGACCGTGAATCCCGAGATTTCCACGTTGCTGGCCGCAACAGTGAAGACGCTATCGGTTTGACTTGCTGCGGTGACGGTAGTCGTAGCACTGCCCGCACCTTGCACGGTGACCGATTCGTCTACAGTCACATTCTCGTTGTACGTCCCCGCCGCGACCTGGATCGTATCTCCGCCTACGGCCGCATCGATCGCCGGTTGGATCGTACTCCAGATCGTGTGGAGCGACGCCACGACGACCGCCTTGTCAAACGTGTTGCCGGTGAAGATCCCGCCGATGTTGAGGTCGACCGAATCATCCAACACCTGGACGCTGTTCGAGTTCAGCGTGTTGTTCGTCACGATAAAACCAGTAAGGTTCGCGGCAGCGCCAGTCCCGAAGTGCATTCCCCGGATGAACCCGGCACCGGCACCCGAGCCCTGAATTGTGTTCGAGGTGATTGTCACGTCGCCCTGGTCGTCGCCGTGCCAGTTGACGATGTACAGGCCCGTCGGTGTGCCCTGGAATTGCGCGCTGTACGTGTCTGCCAAACTCCAGCCGGTGGTGAGCGAGTTGCCGTGCACGACAGCGTGCGATTGCTCAACTGAGATGCCCTTGTAGATCTTCCCGGCCAACGTGTTGTCTTGGATACTCACCGAGTCTGTCCCCACCCCGGCGTTGATGTAGATCGCCGAGTACCCGCCGCCTGGCGTTCCGGTGAACGTGTTGTCGTGGATTGAGAGGTCATCGATGCTCTCAGACACCCACGTCTGGATGATGACGTTGCCGCCGTTTCCGGCGCCGAGGGCCTCGAATTGGCAGTGGTCAATCTCGATCCCGGTTCCTGAAAGCACGATGCCGCTGGAGTACGAGCCGTCGGTCACAATCGGGCTCTTGATGGCAATGTCGTAAATGCGGACCCCATTGGCGTGGATGTTGATGTTCGCGCTCGCCAACGGATGGCTCCCCCATACATCAGTAGCCACGCCCTGGATGGTGACGCTCGCAGTGCCCCAGCGACTGAGCTCGACGTCGTTGTCCGTGATGATCAGATCCTGCACGTACGTGCCCGTTCCAGCTAGAATCACGTCCCCAGCGTTGGCCTGATCCAGGGCGTATTGGATGGTCTGGAACGGAGCCCAAGGCTCTCCAGTTCCCGTTGTGTCACTGCCCGTCTTCGCCACGTACCGCGTCGCCGCGTTGACGGCGCACGCCGGCGCCGCCATGGCGACGAACAGGGCGACAAGCCACGCGGCCAGTACTAGAAACCGCTTTTCGGTCTTCCTGGTGGTTGACATTCTTCCCCAACCTCCTCTTGTCGCTTCCCCGCAACTAGCCCCTTCTTCCCAGTCCCATGTCGCGCCCCGGCCACACGGTCCCGTACTCAACCTGCCTTGCTCGTGACTTGAGACTCCGCGGCCTCCTGTTGAGTGCCGCTGGCCGCTAGTCTTGTCACGGCGCGGCATTTCTCGCAGCATCGCTAGATGGAGCATCCATTCCATACCAGCGCCCAAGATCAAAGCAGTCAAGGCCAACTTGCGGATCGAACCGGTACATGGGCTGCTTTAGAGTAGTGCGAAAGACGACTTCATGGGCGCCCCACCCTATCATGGCATGCGTACCTGCACAATTGATCGACAACGTGAGACAGCCTACCACCAAAGGCTCTAGCTTGTCAACCAGTCATGCATGTCGAATACGGATTGAGGAGGAGTGGACCCGGGAATCGAGCGCGAGCGTGTCCGATCCATGAGAACGTCAGGAGAACACCAGAGACGGAGGTCTAGACGGGGCAAGACGCGTTTGCGGTTGTCCTGGGAAGAAGGCCATGGCCGCCTCCCCCCGGCGGGGATGACTCCCGGCACGCGCCAGATCTTTCGCTGACGCGTTTCTCCGCGGGGAGTATGCGCCTTGAGTTGCTGTACCCCGTTCGGCGGCGGAAGACATGCCGAGGGAGGATCCCCTCAGCTGGGCCCGGGAAGCGACCGGCCTGAGCTGATGCGCGTTCCGTCAGTCGCTGAGTCGCGATCTTGGAGGTGACATAGCATCAGGTCAGGCATCTAGAATAAGATGGCCCTGAGACCGCTTCTGTGCTTCGACGCGGCGTAGCCCTAGCCGGGAGGGGGAGGCGGCGGCGGAATGTCGTAGTCCACTTGGATGCTCCTTTGCTCAACTCCCTGGGCGGCATCGTTGTCGGTCACTCTGAGGACGGCGCGGTAGCGGCCGGCGGCGGCGTATGTGTGCATCACGGTTTGCCCGCTCGCAGTACCACCATCTCCAAACTCCCAGGCGTATGAGGTGATGGTTTTCGTCGAGATTCCGGCTGGGTCGTAGCTTCCTGCTCCGGAGAAGGTGATGACCTGACCGACCTTGGGGTTCGCTGGGCTCACCGTGAACCTCGCTACCGGCGGCACGATCGTGGGGGGCGGAGGCGGAAGGACTTCAATGCCCGTGGAAGCTCCGTCCCAGCCGCCACGATCATCGGTGACTCTGAGAACCACGATGTAGCTTCCGCTGGTCGTGAACGTGTGGGAAACGGTCTGCCCTTCGGCGGTTTTGCCGTCGCCGAAGGTCCACTCGTAGCGGGTGATTTCGCCGTCCGGATCCCTTGAATTGCTGGCGTCGAAGCTGATGTCCAGTGGCGCGTACACGCCTTGCGTACTCCACTCGACATCCGCCGTCGGAAGCTTGTTGGGAGGGACGATGTTGTTCTGACAGGCCGTCGTGAGGAACAAGGTAGCGCCCCAGGCGACCGCCGCAGCAAAGTGCCTTGCTCTTCCCGGTCTCATTTGTCCGGAGTGTACGCGGGAGCTCCTGCATTGTGAAGGCCCCCCATGACCCGCCCCCGGTGAATGGTCCACTTCTTGGGCTGGTCCGATGTCGTTGACATACGATTCCGTCAGTAGCTAGCGGTCAAGGGAGAATGTCAGTCCGATGAAAGGACTGACGTTGAACCAGACGGAGCAATCAAGGCTGGAAACGTTGAATCGGGTGCTGGAGGGACAACTGCGAGTGAACGAGGCAGCGGTAGTGCTTGGGGTCAGCGAGCGTCATGCATGGCGGATGCTGGCGGCGTACCGTAGCGTACCGTAGAGAAGGAGTCGCTGCTGTTGCTCATGGGAACCGAGGCCGGCGGCCAGCGAACGCAACCACAGAAGATGTCCGGCAACAGGTAATCGAGCTGGCCCGCATGCGGTACGCAGGGGTAAACCACACCCACCTGAAAGAACTCCTGGCCGAGAGAGAAGGGATTGTTCTGAGCCGCTCGACGGTGCGGAATGTCCTGATGGGTGCCGGGATGGAAAGCCCGCGAAGGCGGCGTCCTCCGCAACATCGGATCCGTCGAGAGCGACTCCCGCGGGAGGGAATGCTCCTGCAGATTGACGGCAGCGTCCACGATTGGCTCGAAGACAGAGGACCGCGAATGACGTTGCTGTTAGCTGTTGATGACGCTACGGGAACGGTTCCTGCAGCGCTGTTCCGCGAGCAGGAAGACAGTCGGGGGTACTTCCGTTTGCTGTGGGCGATGATCGAACGCAAGGGGATCCCCCTGGCGTTGTACAGCGATCACCACGGCGT
>Ga0315288_10001121_pt1 | contig 34324 bp, 29 predicted proteins | sample YL17G11_20_MG_FD_203454 | JGI IMG/M metagenome (GOLD analysis project Ga0315288, IMG submission 203454) | Sediment microbial communities from Yellowstone Lake, YNP, Wyoming, USA - YL17G11_20 | ecosystem: Environmental > Aquatic > Freshwater > Lake > Sediment | place: USA: Wyoming | collected...
AGGAATTATGTAAACTCCACCCAAAAAGGAACACGCCAGTCTACACCGTATGGATAATTGGCGTCGCAATGGCGTTGTTGGCACTGTTCGCGGACCTGTCAAGAGTCGTGGCCGTAAGCTCCTTCGGACTGCTCTTCTTTTACACTATTGCAAACGTTTCAGCCCTGCGCTTGAAAGTCAAAAAACGCACCTATCCAAAGATTCTGCCTGCAGTCGGGGCAGTTTCATGCGTGTTCATGCTGGGCTTTCTGCTTTTCGCTTCATCACAATCGTGGATCATCGGCACCGTATGCTTAATAGCAGGCACAATCTACTACGTCGTCAGACAAAAGCTAAGGCCAACGTGACAAGGCATGCTGGACTGGTGGCTACTCACCGTATTCGGCTTCTTGATCGGCATACTAGCATCAATGACAGGTGTAGGCGGCGGCGTCTTCATTGTGCCGATTCTGACCTTCTTCTATGGTTTCGTCGTCAACGCCGCAACAGGGACCAGCCTAGCCACAATAATCTTCACAGCCATAGCCTCAACGTTCAACTACGCCAAACAAAAACGCGTCTACTACAAGACAGGCCTAATTCTTGTCATCACAACGGCACCGGGAGCTTCCATCGGCTACTGGCTCGGATCTATCGCAAAAGAACGTCTCCTCGCAATAGTCTTCGGAGTCTTCCTCATACTCGTCGCCCTCCGCACGATAATCAGCCTAATCAGAAATAAAACACAAGAAAAAGCACAAAACGTGAAAACCGACACTGAACTCATCCATTCAGGAAAAACGATCACCTTCGGCGTTGGTTTGGGCTTCTTCGGCGGCATCGCCTCGGGTCTACTCGGTGTAGGAGGAGGAACCCTCATCGTCCCCATAATGACTTTCGCGTTGGGAATGCCTATTCAATTTGCAACAGCCACGTCCATGTTTACAATGATCTTTACATCAATCTCAGCCGTCGCTACGGCGTCGGTATTATCGGCATATTTCCCGTCAAACCCCATAGATTTTCCAGTTGCCCTAACTCTGGCTGCAGGGTCAATCATAGGAGCCCAAGTAGGAGCATACACATCCAAAAAGATCTCGGGCAAAAACCTCACACTAATCTTCGGCACAATACTCATGATCGCCGGAGTCAACATGATCATAAAATATCGGTAGCCAAAACGTGCCTGAAAATCGCGGACTCATCACAGGATAAGATGAAGAAACCGCCAACGGCTCAGAGACAAACAAAGAAGCAAAAACAGGAAAGGCAAGAAATAGACTGAACTACTGCTGCTGTTTTCTCTTCAACATGTTCTCCAGAATCGGCTTCATTTTCGCGTTTTCAGCCTTAATCTTCTCTTTGCCTAAGGTCTGCATCTGAGCCGCCATTTCCCTGATAATCTCCGCGAACTTCACACCTTCCGCTGCCGACACGTACTCTACTCTGAACCTTTCAGGACTCATCCCGAGCTTCTGCAACATCGGCGCCAACGCATCCATCCTTGCCTTCATCTTGTAATTCCCACTAATGTAGTGACAGTCGTAGGGCAGATGACAAGCCCCAACCAGAACCATGCCAGCACCCAGCCTAAACGCCTCAAGCACGAAATCACGGTCAACCCTTCCAGAGCACATCACCCGGACAGGCCTTATGATCGGCGGATACTCAAACCTGCTAGTACCAGCCAAGTCCGCGCCGGCATAGCTGCACCAGTTACACAGAAAACCAAGAACCTTGTCCTCAGGGTTCTCTTCTAACGCCGATCTTATCTGAGACGTGATCTGTGCATCAGTAAAATGCTTCTGGTTAATCGCGTCAGCAGGACACTCAGCCACGCAAGTGCCACAACCATGACACATGGCAGTAAAGACCTCGGCAACCTGCCCCTCCGGAGCCCTCACCGCACCGTACGGGCAAGCTTTAGCACAGAGTCCACACTTCACCTTCGTGTTCCGACACTTTGACGGCTCAACAACAGCAACAATAGGCTGAATCTTCCACTTCGGCTGCGAAAGAATCGTGGCCGCCCGCGAAGCCGCACCCATACCCTGAGAAACGCTGTAGGGCACATCCTTGGGTCCCTGGCAACCGCCTGCAACGAAAACCCCGTCTGATGGAGTATCAATGGGCTTAAGCTTCGGATGACTTTCCATGAAAAAGCCGTCACCACCGCGGCTAATATTAAACACTCTTGCCACCTCATCCGAACCCTGCGCCGCAACTGCAGCCGTGGCCAACACGACCATGTCAGTCTTAACCTCAACAGGTTCACCGTTCTCCTTCTCAGCTCGCACGACGAGCTTTCCTAATTCGGGGTCTTCAGTGACCTTTCTGCCTGTCAGCTTCGTGCGGATGAAGTTCACGCCAAGTTTTTTGGCTTCCCTAAAAAGCTCTTCGTATCCTTTCTTGTTAGCACGCATATCAGTGTAGATAACGTCAATCTTCAGCTTGTCGCCATACTTCTCTTTGAGGAAGACAGCGCTCTTCAACGTGAGCATGCAGCAGAAACCTGAGCAATACTCAAACTTGTTGACATCGCGAGACCCTACACACTGAATGTAAGTGAGGCTTTCGGGCATTTTCCCGTCTGATGGCTTCCAGAGCGAGCCAAGAATTTGAGTTCCGGAGTCAACGATGCGCTCAAGCTGCAAAGCGGTGATTACGTTCTTGTACTTGCCAAAACCATAGTCTACAAGGTCATAGGGCTCATAAATATCATATCCTGTCGCGACCACGATGCAGCCTACGTCAATTGCCTGCTGCTTAGGCTGCTGTTCGAAGTTGACTGCACCCACCGGACATATTTCTTGGCATTTGCTGCAGCTTCCGTCCTTAAAGTGGAGACACGTGTCCTTGTCGATGGCATAGGTGTTGGGAGTAGCGTCCGGGAAAGGCGTGTAGATGGCTTTTCGCGTCCTCATGCCAGCGTCAAACTTGCTTGGCACCTCGACCGGACAGACTTCAGAACATTTTCCGCAACTTGTGCACTTGTCCTCTTCGACATATCTTGGTTTCGTGTGGACCTCGGTCTTGTAGTTGCCGATCACGCCTTCAACCTTCTTGACTTCAGAACTCGTGAGCAGCCTAATGCGCGGGTGAACCGCCACAGCCCCTATGCGAGTGGCAACACAGGAAAACCTAGGACAGTGAATCTGCTGAGGACAGTTGGAACAATCGAACACTGGAAAGGTCTTGCCCAACTGCGCCATGTGACCACCGATGACTTCGGCTTTGTCAACCAAGTACGTTTCATATCCCATCTCGGCAAGGGCAAGTGCAGCACTTGCACCCGCCACACCAGCGCCAACAACCAGCGCCTTGTTCGTTACAGGAACTTCAAAAACGTCCAAGGGTTCAAGCAACCGCACCTTCGCAACAGCCATCCTCACCAGTTCCTTGGCCTTTTCAGTCGCCTCCTTAGGCGTGCTCTGATGACACCACGACGAAAACTCGCGAATGTTCGCCATCTCATACAGGAACTGGTTTAATCCTGCTTCAGAAACTGTTCGACGAAAAGTCGGTTCATGCATCCTTGGAGAACAAGCGGCCACAACAACACGATTCAAATTATGCTCCTTCACTCCCTTCCTAATCTCATCCTGCCCAGGATCAGCGCACGTGTAACGATTGGTCTTGACATAAACCACGTCGGGCAATGTTCGAGCGTAATTCGCCACTTCCTCCACATCAACAGTCCCCGCGATGTTGAGACCGCAGTAGCACACGAAAACACCGATTCGCAGTTCTTCAATCTTGGGAGCTGACAGCTCAGTCATGCTTTCGTCTCCTTCTGCATGACAGCACCTATTTGAGCCGCAATCTGCTTGTCAGAGTAGTTCGGCATCATTATAGCATCAACAGGACATGCTGAGGCGCAAACGCCGCAGCCTCGGCACAATCCCTCAGCAACCTTTGCCAGCTGTTTATCACCAGTTTTCTCAACATTAATCGCGTGAAAGCCGCAGGCAGATTCGCAGACTCGGCAACCGCTACACAGATCCTCGTTCACCTTCGCAACGAGCGGTTCAACAGGCCACGAATCCTTTCTCAGCACACTCGCGGCCTGAGCTGCCGCCGCGCTGCCTTGGGCTACACTGTAGGGAATGTCTTTCAAGCCTTGGCAGGCGCCTGCCAAGAATATTCCGGGGACGTCTGTGTCTGTGGGCCTTATTTTCGGTTGGCATTCGATGAAGAAGCCGTCTTTGTTCAGTGGCACATCGAGTATTTTGGCGAGTTCTGGTGCGTTCTGTTGAGGGATAGCTGCGTTTGCCAACACGACCATTTCGACGTCAGCATGAACTGGCTTGCCGTCTTCTGTTTCACCTGAGACTGTCAAGTTCTTGGTTTCTGGTTCTTCGGTCACTCGGCGGTTTTCCAGCTTCACCCTGACGAATTTTACTCCTGACTTTTGGGCTCGGTTATAGAATTCCTCGTAGCCTTTAAAGTTGCTTCGCATGTCGTTGAAAAACACGTAGACATCCATTCCGTCTCTGTATTTTTCTTTGAGCATGACTGCGTGTTTCAGCGTGTACATACAGCAGAAGCTTGAGCAGTACTCGTACCTGTTGACGTCACGTGAACCAACACATTGAATGAATGCTATGGAATGAGGCTTCTGTCCATCTGAAGCCCGAACAACTTTGCCTCCCGTGGGTCCAGCAGCTAAGATGAGCCTCTCAAATTCCAGAGCCGTGAATACGTTATCATATTTGCCGTATCCTGTCCACTCCAAGTCTTTAGGGTTGTACATGTCGTAGCCTATAGAGACTATTATGGCTCCGACGTTCAGCTCGATTTCTTCAGGTTTTTGATCAAAGTTTATGGCTTGCCTAGCACCGCATGCGTCTACACATTTGAAGCACTCGATGCAGTAATCCCTGTTTATGGTATAGATCAAGGGGACGGCTTGATCGTAGGGAACAGAAATCGCCTTTCGCACGCCCAAGTACATGTCCGCATAGTTTGGATACTCGATTGGGCAAGCATTTTTGCATTCACCACATCCTGTGCAATTCTCTGCTATGACATAACGTGGGTTTTTGCGTATTTTCACGCGGAAATCGCCGACGTTTCCCTCAACTTTCAGCACATCAGCAAAGGAAATGATCTCGATGTTGAGATGTCGTCCCACGTCAACCATCTTTGGTCCTTCAATGCATATGCTGCAGTCGAGGGTTGGGAACGTCTTGTCCAAAAGCGCCATGTAGCCGCCGATGGTTTCAGTTTTCTCCACCACGTAGACCTTGAACCCCATGTCTGCTAAGTCTAAGGCCGCGTTTATGCCTGCTATGCCGCCGCCGACGACCATAACCTTCTTTACCATAGGCAACTCGATTGGCTCCAACGGTTCAAGAAGCTTGGCTTTGGCCACGGCCATCCTAATTGTGTCTTTGGCTTTCTCAGTTGCTTCCTTTGGCGTTGCTTTGTGACAGTAGGACGAGAACTCGCGGATGTTGGCCATCTCGAAGAGCCACGGGTTAAGCTGGGCTCGTGAGACGCAGCGTTGAAAAGTCGGTTCATAGAGTCTTGGCGAGCAGCCTGCTACTACTACTCGGTCAAGTCTGTTACTCTTGATTGCAGCGATTATTCCCTCTTGGCCTTTGAGGCTGCAGGGATAGTCCATGTTTTGAGCGTGAACCACGTTGGGCAAAGCTTTCGCATAATTTGTTAATTCCTCAACGTCCATCACGGAGGATATGTTGGAGCCACATTGACAGACGAAAACACCTATCCTTGGTTCGTTCATCTTTGGCATTAGCTTGTTTTCGCTTTTCCTGAGACTACGTTTACCTTTCTCAGCTTTGGCTTTTGGTGATGTGGCTTTCCTAGGCATTTTGCATCTCCTCCTTCAATGCCACTCTTTTCTTGACTGATTCTCTTGCTTTGAGAGAACCTTTGGTCTTCAATTCTTTCGCCATATCAACCGGCGACGCTAGCCTTTCCAGCGCCTTGTTCCAAGCTCCAGACCGAACCAAAGTGTGGCTTATGCTGGTTCGTTTGAGGTTCAAGGCTTCTTCGACTGGACAAACAATCTTGCAGGCTCCACAGTAAACGCAGAAAGCCTCGTTGACATGCACTTTCCTGTCTTCGCCAGAGAGGTAAAGTGCTCCAGTGATTGGACAAACGTCTAGGCAGTCTTTGCAGCCTGCTGGACATTTCTCCGTGTTGATGTTGATTCTGCCGTTTAGGAATTTTCGTACATGTATCATGCCTTCGGGGCATTTGACCTCGCATATTCTGCAGCACGGGCAATATTCTTTTTGTATGTCAACCTTAAGCTTAAGCCCACTCTTCTCAGGTTCAAGTGGACTGACACCTTCAACGGTTTTTCCGTCAGGCATGAGTCGCGAAACTTTGATCAAGTCGAGTGGGCAAGCTTCTTCGCATTCTATGCAGTCGATTGGGCATTTGCTTGTGTCGACTTGAATGTCACGGATCAGTTGTGGGAAGCTTTCTTTTTCGACGACGGAAAGAATGTGTTTTCCATCCAGATTGACTTCTATCGCCCCGTACGGACATAGTATGTCGCATATTCCGCAGAAATTGCATTTTGCCAAGTCAACGTCGGCCACGGGTTTATTGGCTTTTTCCCCGTTGAGTTTCGGGCGTTTCTCCACTTTGATGGCTTCTTTTGGACAAGCCAAGCTGCAGATTTGACAACCTGCGCAACGATTCTTGTCGAGGATGAGTTTGTAATCTTTTACGTGCAAAACCCATTCTAACATCAGTGTATCGGCCGTTTCTTTCTTTATGGTTTTTAACGGCATCTGTTCGCCACCAAATCTATGTGACAAGAATGGGATGTCTAATTCACGATAGGCTTACGTTCACTTTCATATATAGTTTGGTCCAAGCTATGGTGTTTTTGAATGATGCGTCCTTGTGCATGTTGCAACGTAGCATTTTAGGTTACTTTCATCTTTTAATGCATTGAGTCTTAGAGTTGACTTGCGAATCAAATCTTCAAAACGTTTCTTTGAAAAGACTTTCTTCAAGCCAGTCACCACTACTACGGCTTCGTCCTTTGAAACGCGACTGATCTCTTGCAAAGTCACGAGCGGATTCGGCGAGTTCTGGATCAAAGTCATGGCATAGACATGGCTGAAAAGCTTCTCTCCAAAAGGCATGTAATCCACATCGGCGCAAACCAGATGCACGTTTGAAAAAGCCTTTGCATGCTCTTTTGCAACGAGTAGGGTTTTTCTGGAAATATCAAGGCCAACGATGGTTTTCGCCCGATTTGTAGTATAGTCAAACAGTAGTCCAGTTCCGCAGCCAGCGTCTAGCACGAACGTTGAATCGGAGTTGCCGACGCTTTCAAGAGCCGCTTCATATTTTGCTTTCTGCTCTTCAGCGTACCGCATGTTATAGAGTTGTACAGTCAAGTCGTATCGTCGCATGATACCACGCTTTTTTCCCCATCTGCTCATAGCTATCCTCCGAGAAATTTTATGTATACAACGAGTCTTTCATTGAGTAGTGGCGATAAAATAGTGTCAGAATCCAAGCCTTTAACGGTTCTGGTGAACCCTAGCGTTGTCGAGGCAGAAAAGACTGCCAAGGAAGCCATTTCCCAACATAAAATGCTCATCGTTGTGGGCAGATGTCACGTGGATTATCAGGGCCGAGCAGGATCGAAGCTTGAAACAGGTGAACGAATGTTGATAATCAAGGAAGACGGTTCGCTCCTAGTTCACCGTTCTCTAGGTTATGAACCAGTCAACTGGCAGCCCGCTGGCTGCGTTTTCCACACTCGTGCCAAAGAGGATATGCTGGAGATTCATTCTGTCAGACACAGGCCAGAAGAATCTGTGAAAGTAGTCTTTGACAAGATTCAGATGATCTCGACTATGAGCCTTGAAGACTCGGGAGAATTCTCATTGTATGCAAGTGAGGAAGACATGCATAAGGCCATACTGGCTAAACCGGCGCTACTGGAAGAAGGGTTTAAGCCCATAAGCTACGAAAAGAAAGTCGAGCCAGGTTTCGTGGACGTCTACGGAGTGGATAAAACAGGAAGGCTCGTTGTGGTTGAGGTCAAACGGAAGACGGCGAGCAGAGAAGCTACCCTTCAGCTTGCGAGATATGTTGATGCAGTGAGACTCAAGGCTGATCGCGAAGTCCGCGGAATTCTAGTTGCACCAACGATTTCGAAAGGAGTCCAAAGACTACTGGCCACGTTGGGGTTGGAGTTCAAGGCTTTGGACCCTAAGAAGTGTGCTGAAACCTTAAGAAAGGCCAGATCAGGAAAACTTGAATCGTACTTTGTGAAGTAGGAGGCTCAGAACAAAGTGTGAGGGGTCGGGCCTTCAAGAAAGTCTCCAATCGATGATCCATCATCGGCTAAGAAGGTTGATGACAGTGAATCTTTGGAAAGACATTCCATCGGGCGACAAGCCACCAGAGTTGATGAACGTTGTTATCGAGGTTGTGATGGGATCAAGAGACAAGTTTGAATACAACATTCAGTGGGAGGCGTTCGTTCTTGACCGAATCATACCTTCTTCAGTAGTTTTTCCGGTGGACTATGGTTTTGTGCCACGAACGTGGTATGATGATGGCGACCCTCTTGACGTAATGTTGTTAACCTATGAACCTCTTGAAGTTGGTTGCATCGTCAAGGTCAGAGTGATCGGGGCGTTAATATTTGAGGACGAGGAAGGTGAAGACGCCAAGATACTCTCAGTGCCTCTGAACGACGCTAGGTTCAACGGCTATCACAATATTGCTGACGTTCATCCTCATTTGATTAGGGAGATTCAAGAGTTCTTTGAAACCTACAAGCGCCTGGAGCCTCACAAGTGGGTCAAGTTTAAAGAATGGAGAGATGTCAAAGAAGCGTGGAAAATAGTCAGTTACTCCATGGAAATATACAATGAAATGATGAAGCAAAGATAGAAGCTCGCTAAAGACTGACATCTGTTTAGATAGGCAAGATGCTTCACAATGATCTTTTGCGCGTTTGTGAAACCGTGAGAACGACTTGTTAGGCGGCTCTTCTCGAGAAGTAGTCTGTGATTCGTTTCTGGAACAGAGCATTTTTGATTAGTGCGCTTTTGCTTATCCATTGCTGCAGCGGAATCTGGAATCTGGCTGCGATCCATTTCAGCGCCAATTCCAACGTGTTGAATCTATAAGGTGGTTGCCGCATCGCGTTCCTGACGTTCTCTCTCACCTGCCAGACACCAACAGGCATTATGTATCCTGGTCGAGCTTCGCGAAGAACTGCGACGGCTGCTTGTCTCTGCTCTTTTACGAGCCGTTCACACACGGCTAAGCGCGCGGCGTAGTAACATCCGCCTATTTCTGCATAGGTTGTTCGTCCGTCGATGCCTTCCCAGTCGCCGAACATGACTGCTTGTTTGCCGTTTGGGTTCCATGTGGTGCCCGGATACCACGCTTCGATGGCTTCGTAGCTCCATGGCAACGGGAGCATTAGGACTTCGAAAACGTTGTCTAAGTATCGTGATTCGTAGATGCGGTATTCACTTATTTCTGGATACTGTTTGACTTTTCTGACCAGGTTTTTTGAGAGAATGTCATCGACCGCGGTTATGCTCCATCGTGTTGGTACCATGCGCCTGTTCTTTTCTATGCCAAATGCGCCGACGCTGAAGGCTCTTTGGATTTTTGTTACCATTACCCCTTTGCTGTAGAGTTCCCGAACAGCTTCTACTGCCCTAAGATCTGTGTCACTGTAGGCGTTTTCCATATGGTGATCCCAGTGAGTGTTGCTCAGGTTTAGGTCGCGGATTTGTGCAGACGGCCCGAACGGTTGGACTTCGTCATCCATGAATATGTTTCCTCTGGGCTTGTTCTTGAGGATCAGTTCGATGTCTACTGGGTTTACTGCCAGTGCGAGCTCACGGGTTTTCTCAACTATTTTTCCAGCGTCAGCGAATTCATGCACGTTTACTCGGTGTTTGCCTCGAACAAGCATTGAGCGAAAGCTGACGATTTCATCCATGGACCTTCCGAACCAGTATTCAGGAAGATCAAAAAGGGTTGTGTCCCCTTGAACTGGAGGCACGAGTGGGCCAACATACACGTTTGGGTATCCAATTCTGCCGATGAAAACACTTGGTGGTGATGCTCCTGCGATGTCCTTGCTGTTCATCAGGGAAATACTTTTCAGGTAATGGTTTACTTTGACCATTATTGGGCAGCGCAGTTTTCCGCAGAGGTTTCTTGAACCTTTGCAGATCACGCATTGACTGCTTTTCGAGGCCCTGGTTGTGACTGTGAGATTTTCGGTGGCGTCGAGTTTTGTGGCTTTCAGCATGTCATGTAGCCATGTGTTGGATGAGCTGTTGCTTGTTGCGGGTTGAGAAAGGGCCACCTTTATCATTCTAGATGATGGCTGACAGTGGTTCTTATGTTTTCTGGGGCAGCTTTTCTTGCGAAGCCGAGAAAAGCGTGCATTTTATATCTGTTCTCGTGTGAGCAATACTTGGTGCTTTCATGGACGAAGAAGTGAGGTTCTACAAAGGGAAATATATGGTCAAGATTCTGGCAGAAAGCCGAGGCAACTGGGTTGTTAAAGCGTTGGAACCCTTCGAAGACATCGTTAACGGTGAGGAAACATGTGTAAAGGTTGGTGAGAGGCGAATAGTGGCCCCGAATCTATTATTCAAGAGGAGAGGCTTGTCTCCACCGATTAAAGAGCATACGTACGAGTTGAAGATGGAAAAGAAACTCAAACTGCTAGTTGATGAGAAAAAGAATGCAGGCAAAGAGAAAACTCGCTAACTGAGAGAAACACGATGCCGTAGCGACGTTGAGCAGAAAGAGGGGCGGATTGGAGATAATATCCATAGGCATGATTTGGCACTCACGTGATTAGTTCATGAACTTCTAATGAACGGGTTCGTGCTTTGCTAGTCCAAATCAGACGAGTTCCCCCTTGGCGATCATCACTACTTTTCCTCCTACGTAGACATGTATGTCTCCTTCTCTGTTTTCCGCCTTGAGATACAGCAAAGAAGGTCGCCCTATTTCGTAGCCCTGCTCAACTCTGACGCTTACCAAGTCTCCGCCGAAGTAATGGTGGCTGGACAGGTAACCTGCCAAGCAACCATTGGCTGAACCGGTTGCAGGGTCCTCTGGAATCCCAAACAAGTCCACGAAGACGCGTACGTTCAAGTTGTTCTCTTTTTTGTAGGTCTCAGGGCAGAAAACAAGAACTTCTGCTTGCGCGTCCTTTGCCAGTTCCAAATGCTTGTCTTTGTCCATTCTGGCCCGTCTTACCGCGTCTAAGGCTTTCAAAGGGACTATGATAAAAGGAACGCCAGTGGACACTTCCTGAATGGGATAGCTGCTGTCGATCTCATCGACACCAAGGTTCAACATTCGCGAGATCTCTGCGGCATTAAATGTCTTGCCGAACGTTGGTGGTTTCTGTTTCATCCATAACATTTCTTGGCTTTCCCCGCCTTTTTCGAATGTCACCGGTATCTGCCCCACCTTCAGGTTAAGCACTATTTTGTTGATGGTTTTGTCAGCTACGATGTGTCTTATTACGTAAGCAGTGCCCAAGGTCGGATGTCCAGCAAAAGGCATTTCCCTTGCAGGTGTAAAGATTCGAACATCGTATCCACCATCTCGTTTTTCGTCTGAAAGGATGAAGCTTGTTTCAGAAAAGTGCATTTCATTGGCGATTCTCTGCATTTGAGCGCTGGGAAGCCCGCCAACATTGCAGATCACTGCAAGCTGATTTCCAGCGTACTTTTCTTCAGCAAACACGTCAACCAAGTAGAAAGTCAAACCTCTCATTTTGACCTCCAGTCTCCTGATGATTCAAGATCTCGTATATAATGAGTGTGTGTTGAAAGCAGCTCGACTGAGAGGATCGCTAGTCCTTTTGGGCAATAGCAGAAAAAAAGTTAGCAACCAAATTATCAGTGTTCTGTTGCAGTATTATGAAAAATCGCAATCGACAAGCCAAGAACCTAACAAAAATTGGCGTTCCCTCATGCTCATGATTCGCCAAGCCGGGTTTCAGGGAGTCAAGACCGAAAGAGTTGGCGCCCTGGCCGGGATTTGGACCCGGGTCCTGCGGGCGACAGCCGCATATACTAGACCGAACTATACTACCAGGGCTATCTACTTGGCCTAGACGCCGTACTGAGTAAGGAAGAAGTTTGGTTAATTAAGTTTTCTTGGTGACTCAAGATACACTTTTCAAGAAACGCTTGGCTTTTCTCGACGGTGTCTTGTCTTTGGCACGTTTTCATCTTGATTGATGGAACTGGCGAACAAGCTTTTTAGCAATCTTGCGTCTAGGAAATCTCATCAAGGGAGTTTGAAAGCTGTTGTCTAAGGACTCTTTGGCTGGTCAATTCTTGACACCATCTGTTATTCTTTTGAGCATCGTGCTGGGTTTCGTCTTTCCTGACATCGGGTTGATTTGGAAGCCGTATCTTGCTTTTCTGCTCATGCTCCTGATGTTCTTTGTCACGTTAGGTCTTGAGCCAGAACAGATTGCCAAGTCGCTTAGAGCTTATCCGGTTATTGGAGTTGGTTTATTTGCCGTTTTTGTTTTGTTACCGCTACTCTCACTGTTGGCGAGGCCGTTCTTCTCACCGATTATCGTTGCAGGTGTCTTGCTTGCGTTCAGTTGCCCTTCTGCAGTGGCAACGGCGTTCTGGGCAGGGGTTTTCAAGGGGGACGTGGCTACTGGCCTGGTCATCAGCACAATTGCTAACATGCTTTCGGTCGTGACAGTGCCTATGACTATGCTTCTCGCCATGGGAACCACGGTTAACGTGGACATCGTTGGGATGGTGATTAACCTTGCTGAGATTGTTTTGATTCCGATGGCTGCGTCGCTTCTGCTGAAGAGGTTTCTTCGCTTTGACTGGAAGAGGATTACTGGCTACGGCTTCAGAGTAGAGCTTGCATTGCTGGTTTTGCTTGTTTGGGGGTCGATAGCGCCAGGAGTTGCGATTGTTGAGTCAAACGTGAGCGAGTTTGCAGTTCTTGATGTCTTCATGTTCCTGGTGCTTACGTTCGCATTTGGAGTTGCCTACGCTTTGGGCAGACGATTTGGTTATGAGCAGGCAATAGTTATCGCCATAGCGACGAGCGTGAAGAACGCTGCTCTTTCTTTGGTTATTGGTTTGGCAGCGTTTGGTCCGCAGATTCTTCCGCCTTTGATTGCGAACTTGGTCGCTCAGAACCTACTACTGGTTCCGGCGAGAGCGATATTCAAGAAGAATTAGTCACTTGCTAGGCGGATCGCAGTTTTGACGAGTTCTCTCGCTGTTTTTTCCACGGCTTGTCTGCTGTTCAGTTTGGGTTTCCAGCCTAGCGATTTGAGTTTGCTGGAATCTAGCAGCATGTTTTTTACATCTCCTTTCCAGCCTCTTCCGTCATCTACGCCTCCAGTGCAGGTGAGTTTGACGTTTTTCAGCCCCATTTCCTTGATGACTATTTGAGCTATTTCTTTGACGTTGATTTGGTCCTCAGAGCCAATGTTGTAGACTTCAAGTTGTCTTTTTGATTTTTCCGTTCCAAAAATCAGAGCTTCTACACAGTCGGACATGTAGAGGTAAGATTTGTTTTGTGTTCCATCGCCCAGAACCTCTAGTTCATGGGAGTTTTTCTTTAGTTTTTGGATGAAGTCGTAGATTACTCCGTGTGCGCTTCTTGGGCCAATTACGTTGGCTAGACGGTAGATGACAGCTTTGAATCCATACGTGTGAGCGTAGCCGGAGATGAGGGCTTCGCTGGCAAGTTTCGTGGCTCCGTAGACTGAAATTGGTCTTAGAGGCGAGCAGTTTTCCGGTGTAGGAATTATTGCGGGTTCGCCGTAGACTGTTGAGGTTGAGGTGAAAACCAGCGTGGGAGTATCCTGTGCCTTTCTCAAGTATTCAAGCAGGTTTTGGGTGGCGACTACGTTTTGCTGAAAGTGCATGTTCGGGTTCGTAGAGCCTACTCTGACCTCGGGATTCGCTGCTAGATGGAAGATGGTATTGTAGTTCTCGTGTCTCAGCTTTGCCAGATCAGAAGAGCTTAGCAAATCGCCTTCTATGAGGGTGAAGTCCACGTTGCTCAGCCACTGTTTGACGTTTTCTTTGGTTCCTGTGGTGAAATTGTCAAAGACGTGGACAGCGTCTCCCCTGGACATGAGCTTGTCTGTGAGGTGGCTACCGATGAAGCCAGCCCCACCAGTGACCAAAATCTTCTTCATGTTTCTTGCCAACACGTTCAAGTCGACAACTATGTTCTTCAATACAACACGATATAAGCTTGCCAGAAATCACCGCGTACCCAATGCTTTAACTGTAGACAGTTGTTTTGCAATAGTGAAGGTTTAATGCAAGTTCACACCCAATGTTTTGCGGTGCTAACCGTGATGGACCGTATTCTCCCATCGCAAAAACAAAACATTTAATACTCAACAAGCCGATTCAACAAACTCTATGAGATTTTTGAAGAAAAACGAAGAAAAATGGCAGAAAAACTGGGAAAACAACAGAGTTTTTGAAGCCAACCCAGACAAGAACAAGCCAAAATTCTTCGTCACCTTCCCATATGCTTACATGAACGGGCCACTACACGTAGGCCACGCCTTCACCGCTTCCCGCGTAGACGCATACGCTCGCTTTAAGCGCATGCAAGGCTACAACGTGCTGTTTCCTTGGGCATGGCATTGGACAGGTCAGCCCTTAGTAGGCGCAAGCCAACGCGTTGCGAAAGGAGACGCGGACTTCATCAGAGGTCTGAGAGAAACAGACGACGTGCCCGAAGACGAACTCAAGAAATTCGTGGATCCGCTTTACATGGCCACGTACTACACGAACGAAGGACGAACAGCCGCCAAGAGAATGGGTTTTTCCGTAGACTGGCGCAGAGAGTTCAACACCGTGATGCCGACCTACCAAAAATTCATCGAGTGGCAATACGCAAACCTGAGAGCCCTTGGGTACGTCACGAAAGGCACACATCCGGTTGTCTGGTGCACAAAATGTCAAAGCCCAACAGGAGACCATGACCGACAAGTCGGTGAAGGCGTCACACCAGAAGAATACACTCTCATAAAATTCAAGCTGGACAAAGACATCTTCTTGCCCGCTGCCACCTTAAGACCAGAAACAATCTACGGCGCCACGAACATGTGGATAAACCCAGATGCAACCTACGTTGAAGCCCAGGTCGACCATGAAAAATGGATAATAAGCGAACAAGCCGCCGAGAAACTGAAAGAACAAGGAAGAACCATTAAAGTCCACCGCCCGGTGAAAGGCAGGGCATTGATAGGCAAGACTTTTGAAAACCCAGCAACAAAAGGTAAACTGCTAATCCTGCCAGGATGGTTCGTGGATTCTTCCCAAGCCACAGGCGTCGTCTACAGCGTACCCGCTCACGCACCTTACGATTGGTTAGCACTCAAAGACTTGAAAGACAAGCCAGAACGCCTGAGAGAGTTCAATATCGATCCTGAAACCGTCAAAAACATCCAACCAATCTCCCTGATCAAAGTTGAAGGCTACGGAGACTACCCTGCCCTTGAAATCGTGAAACAGCTAGGCGTAAAAGACCAAAACGACCCCAAAGCTGAGGAAGCAACCAAGCAACTATACAAAAAAGAATTCCATAACGGCGTACTGAAAGAAAACTGCAGAGAATACTCTGAAAAAAGAGTCAGTGATGTCAAAGAGACGCTGATAAGAGACTTTAGAGCCCGCGGAATCGCAGATTCGATGTATGACTTGCCGCAAAAAGTAACTTGCCGATGCATGACCCCATGCTTGGTCAAGGTTCTCCAAGATCAATGGTTCCTGAATTACTCGGATCTGGAATGGAAGGAAAAGGCAAAGCAAGCCCTCGGGAAAATGAGGATTTATCCTGAAACAGCCAGACCATGGTTTCTAGCGGTCATCGACTGGCTGAAAGAATGGGCATGCGCGCGGACAACAGGGTTCGGCACGCCTCTACCATGGGGCAAAGGCTGGATCATTGAAACCTTAAGCGACTCCACAATATACATGGCCTTCTACACGATAAACAAGCACATAAAACAACACAACATAAAACCAGAGGTCCTGACAAAAGAAGTGTTCGACTACTTCTTCCACGGCAAGGGAAAAGCTGAACAACTAGCCACAACAACTGGAATCAAAACAAACGTACTAAAGGAAATCCGAGAGGAGTTCCTATACTGGTATCCTGTGGACCTCAGAGTGTCAGCAAAAGAGCTCGTTCCAAACCATCTGACCTTCTTCATTTTCCACCACACAGCACTGTTTCCGCCGGAACACTGGCCCAAGGCCATCGGAGTAAACGGCATGCTGATGGTCGAAGGCAAACAAATGCACAAATCAAAAGGAAACTTCGTAACCATGAAAAATGTCACAGAAAAATACGGCGCAGACGCCATAAGGTGCGCTTTGCTGATGGGAGCCGAAGGCATGGAAGACCCAGACTGGAGAACCGAAAACGCCAAAGACACTCAAAGCAAGCTTGAAGCCCTCCACAATTTCGCAAAATCCATAATTGAAAAACCAAAGACAAACGAGAACTCTCACATGGAAAAATGGCTGACAAGCATCATGCAGCGCCGCGTCACTGAAGTAACCGAAAGCCTTGAACAAATGAAAACCAGAACAGCCTTGGAAACAGCCCTGTTCGAAGTCTGGAACGACTTCCGCTGGTATGCCCGAAGAAAAGGAAACACCTGCACGAAGGCGATATACGAAGCTTTGAAAGTGTGGCTGCGACTGCTCGCACCGTTTGCTCCGCACATCTGTGAAGAATTGTGGAGTCAAACGAGCGAAAAGGGTTTTGTCTCGCAGGCTGAATGGCCAAGACCAGATGATAACCAGATTGACGTGGTTGCTGAAGAACAGGAGAATCTCATAAAAGAAGTCATCGAAGACACCTTGAACGTTCTTAGAGCTACGAAAATCGTTCCGAAAAAGATCTGTTACTACACGGCTGCCAAGTGGAAGTGGAAGATTTACCTCAAAGTGCTGGAGAAGTCAGCACACGGGGAAGCAAAGATAAATGAATTGATGAAGGAACTGGCGGCCGACAAAGACTTGAGAAGCAACATGAAAGAGGTGGCAAAATTCGTGCCAAAAATGGTGAAAGAAACAAGTGGAATGCCTGAGGAAAGGAAGCAACATCTGTTAGAAATTAGAATGCTTGAAGAGAAAGCGATAATCGAAGGCGCCAAGGGCTTTCTGGCTGAGAGATTCAAAGCCCAGATTGGAGTCTACGACGAGGAAGGCAAATGCTATGATCCCAAACAGAAAGCCAACACAGCAATGCCTTACAGGCCAGCCATTTATTTGGAATAAAGAAAAAAGGGGTTACAACATCCTTGACATTGAACTCAAAGTGTGATTGTTGACTTTGATATGGTAGTTCCGCCTTCCACTACTAGTCGTCGTCACGAAGAAGTCCTTCTCTTGATCAAGCTCAGCACCGTACAACATGGCCAGAATCGTGCGACAAACATTAATCGTCGTTAGTTTATCATCTTCAAGTTTCTTCTCAATCTCTTCCTGCAGAATCCTCGGATTGATCGTGTAAACAACCTCAGAACATTGTCCGGTCTTGTGATAGCGCATCTCCATGTCTTTCATGAGAAACTCTACTATCTCGTAATACGGCCTTTTCCGATTCTTTATCAAATATATATAGTTCACGAGAGGAACTGGAACCTCAGACACTTAATCCGCCCCCCATAATACATAGTCTTTCAGCCATTTAAAAGGCTTAAGGAACGTTCTTCTACGCAGCTAAGCTCCCGGCTTTTCTCAAAACGCAGCATTTACAGACAGATAAAACTATATCCGACATTTTATATCACTGTTGGCGGGGTCCGTAGCGCAGCATGGATAGACAAATCCCAGAAAGCGCGGCGGCCTTCTAAGAGCAATGTCGAAGATAGCCGCAGGTCCTGGGTTCAAATCCCAGCGGACCCGCCAAGCTTCAAATCCAGCCTCTTGCTGAAACAGCAGACATCATCTTCCATGCTCGCAACACGAACGGAAATTTTAAATTGCCAAGTCAATAATAAATGAGGGACATGACGATATTTGATTTATCGATGTATAAGGAATGTTTATGAGTACACACGCAGAGGATTTGAAGTTACGGTTAATGACAATTGACCTGCTTAGAACAGCAAAGTACAAGAGAAACATAACCTACCGCGAATTGTCGTCAAAGACTGGCCTGCCAGTTACTGTTCTGAGCAGATACGCAAAAGGGCATGTTCTTCCGAACACGGCCAGAGCCAAACAACTGTGGAGAGTTCTAACAAAACTCGTGGGGTTAGAGCCTGAACTCCGCAGCAGAATAAAGTTCGACGAAGATGGATATTTTGACAACACTGAAATAATAGGCGACTTCAACATACTCCAACAGGCAGCTAATCATGCGCTTGCCAACTTTGCCGGAAAACGAGTGACGAAAGTCTTGACAGCCGCCGCTGATGGCATCCCGCTGGCTACAATGGTTGCGAATTCTTTGGGAGTGAATCTTGTAGTTGCCAAGAGAAACAAGGAAGTGGGTGTCAAAGCTTTCTTAGAAGAAACCTATGTTCTGGGCAGGGGGTCGGGCGTGACAATAACGCTTTACATTCCAAAAGACATACTGAAAAAACGGGACAGCGTGCTCATCGTAGACGACATGATAAAAAGTGGAGAGACACAGGTAGCACTTGTGAATCTGGCGCGAAAAGCGAAAGCTGAGATTTCAGGAGTGTTCTCACTGGTTGCCGTGGGCGAAGAGTGGAAAAGGAAGCTTAAGCCATCCGCTGACTTCATGATAGAAGTCATAACCTACGTCAAAGCACCCTACGATCTAACCCCACACTACTAAGACCGAATCATTCAGGTCTCCTCAGAGCATACTCCGAACGATTTTATACATAGACCGAGATAGAATGGTTCATGAGGTCCACGGATTGAGAACAATCGAATGGCTCAATGGAACAGTCAGAACAGTAGACCAGACAAGACTCCCCCAAGAAACCGTGTTTCTGGAAATGCGAAGCAGCAACGAAGTGGTTGAAGCAATCAGAACCATGAAAATAAGAGGGGCACCACTGCTCGGAGTAGCCGCCGCCTTCGCACTGGCCTTAGCCGCATACAACTCAAAAGCAAGAAATAGAGAAGAACTGATGAACGACTTGGAAGACGCAGCGAAAACTGTAAAAGGAACGCGTCCGACGGCCGTCAACCTCTTTTGGGCGCTAAACAGGGTACTGGAGAAAGCAAGAAGCTTCAATGGAAACCCCAGAGACCTGTCCATGCTCGTGGTTGAAGAAGCAAAGCGAATAGCTGACGAGGATGCGGCTGTGAACCATTTGATAGGCAAGAATGGTGCCGAATTGATCAATGATGGCAACGTGGTCTTGACGCACTGCAACGCTGGGGCCTTGGCAACCGTTGAATACGGCACGGCTTTGGGAGCCATCAGAGCCGCGTTCGAACAGCGAAAGAAGATCGAAGTCATCGCAACGGAGACCCGGCCGCTACTGCAAGGTGCAAGGCTCACGGCCTATGAGCTTAAGCGCGACGGTATACCTGTCACGTTGATAACTGACAACATGGTTGGTTATGTCATGCAGAAAGGTCTCGTAGACAAGGTCATAGTTGGAGCTGACCGCATCGTGCAAGACGCTGTCATAAACAAGATTGGGACTTTCACAGTCGCAGTTCTGGCCAAGGAGCACCATATACCGTTCTACGTTGCGGCGCCAAAATCCACGTTCGACCTAGATCACAAATCCTCCGACGTGATCATTGAGGAAAGAAAGCCTGAAGAAGTCACTTCGATCGGCTCACAAAGAATCGCTCCAGAAGGAGTGAAAGTTCTGAACCCGGCTTTCGATGTGACCCCACTGAAGTACGTGACGGCCATTATCTGTGAAAGCGGCATTTTATATAAGGAAGATTTCCGTAAGTTTAAAACCAAAAATCCGAAATGAAAAAGAGAATCCAGATTGGTTGAGAACGCAAATGGGTGAAAACAAAGAAAAAACATCTGAAACCTCTGAGCTTAGAATAAAGGGTCTACTCTCAGAAAAAGGCGTAAAAATCCCCAAAAAGCAAAACATGGATGAACTTTCCACAAGAGGATATGGCACACCCGAAGATGACGGATTACTACTCACTTTTTATGAAGCCCTTTACCTGTTGGACAAAGGTATTCTTGAGGTCGAAGAAAAAGGTCGAAAAGCTGGTTTTCAGAGGCTACTGCAGTGTTTCGAGGTTGTCGACAAGAATGCTTGGCCCATGTATCTGGCCTACAGGGATCTGAGAAGCCGAGGGTACGTTGTTCGTGAAGGCTTCGGTCTCGGCGTTGATTTTCGAGTATACGAGCGAGGCGATTACGGAAAGGACACAGCCAAGTACCTGATTTTGAGCATACAAGAGGGAAAACCCATCTCACTTGAAGACCTAGCAAAAGCCCTGCAACAATGCCAGAGTCTGAAGAAAGAGCTGGTTCTAGCAGTCATGAATCGCAGAGGAGAAGTAGTCTACTACTCAGTTTCCAAGCTTATTTTGGCGTGATGGAGAAGTGTCGAGATGACCGAGTTCAAGACTGTTCGAGGAATGAGGGATTTCCTGCCCCAAGAAGCGCAAACTTTGCGAACCGTTGAGGCTAGGACTCGAAAAGTAGCTGAGCTTTACGGCTACGGGGAAATTATAACACCAGTCGTGGAATCATATGAATTATTATCGGCTAAGGCAGGTGATGAAGTTCGGTCACGAATGTTTGCTTTCAAAGACCTAGGCGATCGTGACGTGGCTCTGCGCCCCGAGTTTACGGCTTCTGTCGCCAGACTAGTTGCGACATCTATGAGGAACGAACCGCGACCATTCCGACTGTTCAGCGTGGGCACAATCTACCGCTATGATGAGCCACAGAAGGGACGTTACCGGGAGTTTTGGCAGTCAAACTTCGAGCTTTTGGGTTCAAACAGGCCAGAGGCAGACGCTGAAATCTTGATGCTAACGAACGGCTTGCTAGAAAAGATTGGACTCAAGAACCACGCGTTCAAGATCGGGCATGTTGGAGTTCTTCGGGGAATATTCAGCCAAGAGAACGTGGATGAGAGCATACAGAGCACGGTCATGCAGTTGATGGACAAGAAGCAGTACGATGACGCACTGGAAACTGTTCAGAAAGCGCGGGTCTCAGAACGCTGCTTGAAAGTCCTTCGAAGACTCGTCGAGTTAAAGGGTGACAAAATCCTCGATGTGACGGACAAAATAGAAGAGTGCATCAAGGATTATGAAATGGCAGTGGCGGCGACAAGAAACCTGCGTGAAATTCTCAAGCTTGCCCGACAGGGCGGATGCAATGCTGCCATGACTGTTGAGGCTGGATTTGAAAGAGGCCTTGAGTACTATACAGGAATGATCTTTGAGGTCTACGTGCCTGATCTTAACATTGCCTTGGGCGGGGGCGGAAGATACGATAGGCTCATTGAACTGTTCGGAGGAGCGCCAACGCCCGCTGTAGGAGTTGCACACGGGTTGGACAGAATATTGTTGGCGATGAAAGAACAGAAGTCTGGGTTGAAAGGGGAAGAAACGAAGAAGGTTGTGATAATTCCAATTGGAGACGAGTTGAGAGGTGAAGCACTGAGGATCTCTCAGAAACTGAGAGAATCGAATTTGAGTGTGGAAGTTGAGGTTATGGGAAGAAAGATGGCTAAGGCTTTGGAAGACGCTGACAGAAGAAACTTTGATTATGCAGTGATTATCGGTGAAAAGGAATTGAAAGAAGGGGCAGTGGTGCTCCGTAACCTGAAGAGCAGGGAGCAAAACACTCTGAAGATCGAAGAATTGAAAAAGAGAATAAAGTAGGGCACAAAGACGAACCCACTGGGGAGTCAGTAATGGAAGAAGCTAACATTGTAATTGTTGGAGCGGGAGTCGTAGGCCTAGCCGTAGCTGCAAAGCTTTCAGAAAAATATGAAAGCGTGTTCATTTTCGAGAAGAACTCGAGGTTTGGGCAGGAAACGAGCAGCCACAACAGCGGAGTAATTCATTCAGGTATCCATTATCCTCCAGGGTCGCTGAAGGCTAGGCTATGCGTGAAAGGCAATTTGATGCTTTACGAGATATGTGAAAAGTACAAGATTCCTTACAAGAAACTGGGCAAATTGACTGTTGCCATCGAGGAAGAAGAAATAGAAGAGTTGGACACTTTGATGCGGGCTGGAAACGCCAATGGCGTTGAAGGCCTACAAATGCTGGACCGAGAAGGGGTCAAGAAGCTTGAACCTAACGTTGAGGTTGAAAGAGCGCTTTACTCTCCTTCCACAGGCATAATCGAACCTGACGAGCTAGTAGGCTATTTCTACGCGAAGACTCAAAAAAACAACGCCGTTCTGGCCACGAAGACTGAGGTCACTGGATTGCGAAAAGCGGAAAATGGCTTTGAGGTTGCAGGAGAAAGTGTCGGCGAAAAATTCAAAGTCGCTGCGAAAACGGTTGTCAACTGTGCAGGGTTGTATTCAGACAAGGTAGCTGCGATGGCTGGATTGGATGTGGATAGGCTTGGCTACAGACTGCATCACTGCAAAGGCGACTATTTCAGGCTGGTCGGCAAACCTCCTGTCAAGATGCTGGTTTATCCCGTTCCAAAAGGACCCGGTCTTGGTATTCACTTGACGCCAGACTTGGCTGGGACAGTGAAGCTTGGACCCAACGCGTACTACGTGGATAGCATTGACTATGAAGTCACGTCAAGCGAAGAAGAATTCCGTAAGGATGTGGAAAGGTTTCTACCACTCATTAAGGATCGTCAGATACAAGCTGACACGGCAGGCGTCAGGCCGAAGCTGGAAGGACCTGGAGACTCGTTCAAGGATTTTGTGATAAGGCATGAAGCTGACAGAGGCTTGTTTGGGCTGATCAATCTGGTCGGTGTCGAGTCGCCGGGCCTCACGGCGGCGCCCGCGATAGCCGAATTCGTTCTTGAAATATATGAAAACCAGATCAAGAGATAGTACGTGTGCCCGAGTTAGAGGAATAGCTACTTCTGTTTCTTGATTGCGATTGTCAGCAGCAGCTTCCATTGCAGATCCCGTATCTTCGAGAATGAATCCTACGTGAAAACCGAGCCAAGCTGGTTTGTTTTGCCAGAGAATAGATGCTCACAACTACCTGAAAGAGTTAGAGAAAGCGGATGTGCGCACATTTAAATAAAGGCGCGAAAACCATACTGAGCCAAATGAAAAAGGTCAAAGCGTTAGCGCTCTTGTCTGGCGGTCTGGACAGTACACTAGCCGTGAAGCTGGTCCTAGACCAAGGCATAGATGTTGAGGCGATAAATTTCGTGACGCCTTTTTGCCTCTGCGGGAAAGGCGGATGCGGCGCTGCGGAAGCGGCAAGAAGGTTCAACATACCTTTGAAAATTATGAGCGTCGGCGAAGACTATTTGAAGACCATAAGAAAGCCAAAATTCGGATATGGGAGGAACCTGAACCCGTGCATTGACTGCAGAATTTTCATGCTGAAGAAAGCCAAAAAATACGCGAGAGAAACAGGAGCTGCATTCATTCTCACGGGTGAAGTCCTCGATCAAAGGCCCATGTCTCAGCACAGGAAAACCCTAGATTTGATAGAGGAGAAAGCGGGTCTAAGAGGAAAGATCTTGAGACCCTTGTCCGCAAGACTATTGCAAGAGACCGAAGAGGAAAAGAAAGGACTGGTGAACAGAGAAAAACTCTGGAACATTGAGGGAAGGTCCAGAAAGAAGCAGATTGAGCTCGCTGGAAAATTAGGAATACAGGACTATCCGTGCCCAGCTGGAGGTTGCTTGCTAACGTACAGGGAATTTGCTGACAAGATGAGAGATCTGTTCAAACATAAGAAGAGCGTTTCATTCAAAGATGTTGCTTTGTTGAAGGTTGGAAGGCACTTCAGATTTGGGAAGAACAAGATAATAGTTGGGAGAAACGAAGGCGAAAACAAGGTTCTGCTCCGAATGAAAGAAGCAGAAGACTACTGCTTTGAAGCTCAAAACTGTGGAAGCCCGGTCACGCTGCTCCAAGGGCCTAAGACGAAAAAGGCAATTGATTTAGCCGCTCGCTTGACAGCTTACCATTCGGACCAGAAGACTGGACAAGTACAAGTGAGGCTTGGCGAGAAAAATGAAGGCAGATTGCTAACAGTGCCTGTGCCTAGTAGGAATGAAGTTGATCAGGTGAGAGTCGCTGGACAAACTCGGGCAGGAAAGTAGGCGGGATTTTGTGGTTGAAGAAGAAGTGGGTCAGGTGAAGAAGCGAGCGCTACGGGTGTAGCTCCAACAGTCAAATTGGCACAGTTCTAACATGAATCCTCGTTACTGATCTGGCATTCACAAGCGTTTTATCATTGATGGAACTCTTGGGGTAAACATTCAACGTCTCTATGTACGTAGAGTGTGAAGTGGATTTCATGACTGAACGATCTGTTGAGTCAATGGCAGGAGTTGTTATCGACCTGAAAGAGAAGAAGCCGATACGAGTTTTGCACGTTGATGACGAGCTTGACTTGTTGAAGGTTGCGAAGCAATGTTTGGAGTTGCAGGGCCCGTTTCAAGTCGATACCGCAGGCTCTGTTGAGGAAGCCTTGAACAAGCTGAAAGAGAAAGAGTATGACGCTGTAGTTTCTGACTACCAGATGCCGGGCAAAGACGGCTTGGAGTTTCTGGAGGAACTCCGGAAAAGCGGTAACAGCATTCCATTCATCTTGTTCACTGGTAAAGGACGAGAAGAAGTTGTCATTAGGGCACTGAATTTGGGGGCAGATCAATATGTAAACAAAAACGGTGACCCCGAGACAGTGTATGCTGAACTGAAACATGCATTAAGCGAAACCGCAAAAATCAGGAAAGCTGAAAGCGAACTGCAAGAAAGCCAAATGCGTTATAGGAATCTGATCGAAAATGCACCAGATGTAGTCTACACTATTTCTGAAAACGGGACACTGGCATCGCTAAATCCTGCGTTTGAAAGACTCACTGGTTGGAAGCGTTCCGAATGGATTGGCAAGAGCTTCGCTTCTCTAGTCCACCCTGATGACTTGAACACCGCTATGGAAACGTTCGAAAAGACATTGCACGGAGAATGCTTACCACCGTATGAACTGCGTGTGCGATCAAAATCTGGGGAATATCTTGTTGGAGAGTTTACGAGCAGGCCATGGTCTGAGAAAGGAAAAATCGTCGGGGAACTTGGCATCGTTCGTGACGTAACTGGGCGCAAGAAAGCTGAGGAGGCACTTGGGCAGTCTGAAGAAAAATACAGGAATCTCTTCGAAAACGCAAAAGACGTTATCGTCCTGTTTGATTTAAAAGGAAACGTGATTTCCGTAAACAAGGCGGCAGAAGAATATGGCTTCAACAGGAGTGAGATGCTTGGAAAGAATATGCTCAAGTTCATCGCCAAGAGATATTGGCCGAAACTACTCATAGACGTTGCCCAAATAGCTCAGGGAAAAACAGCGGAAGGTATAATTGGAATACATGCGCCGAAAGGAGACACAATAGCAGAGTATAGAAGCAACCCGGTATTCTCTGACAACAGAGTTGTCGGAATACAAACCTTTCTAAAAGACGCCACAGAACGCAAGAAAGCAGAAGAAGCTGTTAAAGAATCAGAGGAAAAATACAAGGACTTGTTTGAAAACGCTATGGACACGATACTCACATTAGACTTGAAAGGAATCGTTACCGCAGTAAACAACTCTATTTTGCGTTTTGGCTACAAGAAAGAAGATTTGGTCGGAAATAGAATTCTAGATTTTGTTTCCAAAGAATACTGGCCAACAATTATGAGGGATCTCTCGCAAGTGACTCAAGGAAAGCCTGCGAAGAATGAAACCGAAATAGTCGTCCCCACAGGAAAGATACTTGTGGAATACCACGCGCGTGCTATAGTAAAAGAAAGCAATGTTACTGGTGTGCAAATAAATCTAAGAGACGTGACTGAACGCAAGAAAAGCGAGGAATTGCTAAGAGAGTCTGAGGAAAGGTTTAGGGGCTTGTTCGAAAGCATACGAGACCCTGTGGCCATCTTCGTTGGAAGAGAAGGTCGCCTAATAGATTACAACGCAGCGTTCAAGAGATTATCCGGATACACCGATGAAGAACTGAAAGGCAAAGCGTTCTTGGATTTTGTCCATCCTGACGACCACGCCTTGGTTCTAGAAAAATACCAAACAGAATACTCAGAAGAAGAACTTCCCATCGTATACGAAATAAGAGGAATGAACAAAAAAGGAGAATCTATTCCACTTGAGATCAGCGTCAGCACGTACAAAAAGAAAGACAAAGTTATCGGCATAGAAGTCATACATAGAGAAATCACAGAAAGGAAACGCTACGAACGAAGCCTTTCAACTTTAAACATTCATAGTCTGAAATTGAACACGGCAAAGAGCATGGAAGAGATCTATGAGCTGACCCTAGACGCTGCGGAGAAAACCTTGGGATTTGAATTCGCTGATGTCTTCATGGTAAAGGGAAAAATGCTTCAGTTGGTGACTCACCGAGGAAAAACTAGGATTTCATCACTTTCGTTGCCAATGGAGGGAGACAGGGGCATATCCGTTAGGGCTGCGAGGACAGGCAAGCTCGTTCTCATTCCAGACATAAGCAAGGAAGAAGCCTACGTCGAAGGCGAAGAGGGAGCACGCTCTGAGCTTGCAGTACCCATCACGATTGGCCCTAGAGTTCTCGGAGTATTAAACGTGGAAAGCAGAGAGTTGGATGCTTTTGACAAGAAGGATCAGGAACTGCTTGAAATCCTAGCGTCGCATGCTGCCACCGCAATAAGCAGCTTGGATCGTGCTAGAGGGTTGGAGGCGTACGCGCGGGAAATTCGAGAAACCAAACAGAAATTTGAGGGATTGTTCTTGGGCAATCCTGAAGCCACAGTCTATCTTGCCCCAGATTTCCGCATCCTAGATATAAACCAACGCTTCGAAAAACTCTTAGGACATTCTCTTTCAGAGATCAAGGGAAAACACATCGACGAGGTCGTAGTGCCGAAGGATAAGATGAAGGAGGCCAAGATGCTTGATGGAAAGGCTGTAGAAGGATATGTTTATCATGACACCTTCAGAATGAGGAAAGACGGATCCCTAGTCCCAGTTTCGATATCTGCAGCACCAATAAAGGTCGAGAACAAACTCGTAGGCTACATCGGCGTGTACAAGGACATTTCTGATTTGAAAAAGATTGAGAAGAATCTGGAAGAAATGAATGAGAAATTGCAGGTCGTTGGCCAGTTGACTAGGCATGATGTTCGAAACAAGCTTTCCACGATAACAGGAAACGTTTACCTGCTGAAGAAGCAATTAGCCAGTAACAGCGAAATTCTTGACAAACTCAGAGACATGGAAACAGCAGTCCAAAAGGTGACAAAGATTTTCGACTTCGCGAAAGCCTACGAGATGCTGGGCGCTGAAAAACTAGCTTACATTGATGTGGGGAAGGCTGTTGATGAGGCTGTTACACTATTTCCAGACTTGAAAGGCGTAAAGATGACAAATAGCTGCCAAGGACTAACCGTGTTGGCTGACTCGCTGTTGAGACAGCTCTTCTACAATCTAATCGATAACTCGTTGAAGTACGGCCAAGAGATCACCAATATAAGAACCCATTGCCAGCAAACGAGCCAAGGCGAGCTGAGGCTTACCTACAAAGATGATGGCGTAGGCATACCCGAAACTGAGAAACCGAAACTCTTCAAGCAAGGATATAGCACAGGCGGAAGCACTGGCTATGGACTATACCTGATTAGGAAGATGATCGAGGTCTACGGCTGGACCATACAGGAAACAGGCACACCAGGCAAAGGAGCACAATTCACGATAACAATACCTAAGACAAATCAAACCCGAGAAGAAAACTACCGACTTCAGAGCGCGTGAGAAAGCGGAGGCGTAGTGATTGAGTGAAAACATCCTGGTTGTTGACGACGACACTGAGGTGAGAAAGACCCTTTCGACGATCCTATCCCAGGAAGGATACTCGGTTGTAACTGTGGAAAATGGCAAGCAAGCGGTTAAAGCATGTGAGAAATCGAGTTTTGACGTAGCTTTGATTGACATTAGACTACCTGACATGGAGGGAACTGAGCTCCTCAACTGGCTGAAGGAAAAGCAACCCCATATGGTCAAGATAGTCATTACCGGCTTTCCAACTTTGGAGAGTGCCATGGAGACGGTTAACGAGGGTGCCGATGGATATGTTCTGAAACCTCTCGACGTGGAAAAACTGTTGGAGATGATCCGAAAGCATCTGGATAAGAAGACTGCTGAACACGTTCGCAATTGGATGGAATTTGATCATGATAACGCACGGGAATCTCGCTTTAATCAAGATAATTATAAACGGAAATCTCTCTGGGGAGGAACACAATAAGCCGAAAAGAACAGACAAACTATCCAACAAACCGAAGAAGCCAAGCGTTGCACGTAGCACGCGTTACCAAAAGCGTGGTTGTTGTGCCTCATTTTGTTTTCCACTTCACGAAAATCGTCACCACGAAGACCACAATTCCTGAAAAAACCACGAACGGTCCGGTTGGCAAGTTCAAGTAGCTTGAGAAAAGAACCCCAGAACAAGCGCTGACTGCTCCGAAAGAGGCGCTCAGCACTGCATACTTGAATAGGTCTGAGCTAACGTTCTTCGCTGCTGCTGCCGGAACGATTACTAGGAAGCCGACTAGAAGTGTACCTACGATTTTGATGCCTATAGCCACGACAAGGGATACCAGCAAAAGGTAAATCAGATTCGTCCTGTTAACGTTTATGCCTTTTGAGATCGCTAGTTCTTCTGAAATCATGCCAAGCACGAGTTTCTTGTAGATCACCTTGGTCAAAATCACTGCCAATGCGGAGATGATTACCGCCGCGGCAGTTTCTAGGATTGTTACCTTCGTTATGTCTCCAAACAATGCTTCAAGAAGCTCAGTGTCCCGCATAATCAGTATACCGACTGCAAGGGCAAGAGTGAACATTGCACCAACGATCGTTTCATAGGACAGTTTAGTGGCTTTCCCCAGAAACCAGATGATGACGGCTGATGCAAACAGGAAAGCAAAAGCTCCTAAAAGCGGCGGAAAGTTGAACAATATTCCAAGCGCGAGTCCTGGCAAGGCTACGTGCGAAAGGGCATCGCCAACGAGCGCCATTTTTTTGAGAACCATTAGGGAGCCCAAGTAACCTGCTGAGATGCCTACAAAGATTCCTGTCAATAGGCTAAGGATCAAGGCTTCTGCCAAGAATGGTCACTTTTCCTCGTCGGGTGCTCCAGCGCACACTGTTTCGCCGTAGATTATTTTCTGTACTGACGGATTCATTATTTCTTTTGATTCACCGAAGAATGTGACGCATTTGTTCAATGCCAGCAAATAGTCCGAGTATTCCCTGACGATGTGCACGTCATGAGTGATTAATAATATGGTTATGTTGTTTTTCTCTTTCAGCTCATTAAGGGTGATGAATATGGGTTCTTCGCTGTCATGATCGACGCCGGTTGTGGGTTCATCGAACAGCAGAACACTCGGGTTGTCAGCTAAAGCCCACGCAATCAATACCCTCCGAAGCTGTCCGCCGGACAATACGCCGAGAGTTTTGTCTGCCACATTCTTATTGCTAAGTCTAACTGGACTGAGGGAGCTTTCCACGTTCACGTTATCTTTGAACAGCAAAAAATCTTTCACAGAGATGGGAATATCATCTACTGCGATGTTCTGTGGAACGTAACCTATCTTCACTTTTTCTGCCCACTCGATTTTCCCGGTATACGGCACAAGGTTTAACAGGGCTTTGAAAAGCATCGTCTTGCCCGCGGCGTTTGGTCCGACAATTGCCAAGGTGGTTCCTCTCTTCAGCCTGAAACTTACGTTGTCCAGAATTGTCTGATTCTGAAGCTTCAGACCAAGATTTGACACCTTCAAAACGTAATCGTCACTATTTTCCATAGTTCACGTGCACAGCTCATCCTTGATTCCTTTGTCAATATAGGCTTTGCTGAGAACTAGTTATCCGCCAAGAGACTCAAGTAGATATGGGTTAGGCCAGATCATGAGAGCTTGTCTTCTTCTTCAAAGAAATGCGTTGCATGTCTTTCGCTTACAGACAAAGCAAGATCATTTCAACTTTCTTAGTGATGAATTTCTCGCAGTCGATTGGCGACCTTTTTCGGCACCTCTGTATTTGCTGCCGTCAAGAAGGTTAGAGGTCAATCGGGCCTTGGTTCTAGTGTTTACTATGAGCCTAGCTTAGATATCTTGATGCCTAGTAGGGGACTACCAATGTCGTAGTCGCTATTTTTATTAATTGAGACCTAGAAGTAGATTCTCATGCAAGCAGAGATCGGAATCATTGGAGGAACCGGCTTTTACGATCCGAAGCTTCTCAAGAACGTTAAGGAGATAGAGGTGCGCACTCCCTACGGTCCGCCTTCTGATTCAGTTACGATGGGGGAATTGGAAGGAAGATGCATAGCATTTCTACCGCGACACTCAAAGAAACACACGATAAGGCCAACTGACATTAATTCGAGAGCAAACATATTCGCTTTGAAAGAACTCGGTGTTCAAAGAATTCTCGCACCTTCAACGGTTGGTTCTCTTAGGGAGGATTTCAAACCTGGAGATATCGTATTCATAGATCAATTCATAGACAGGACAACCAGGCGAGAACAGTCATTTTATGCTGGAAGCAAGGTATGCCATATATCGGTAGCCGAACCAATGTGTTCGGAGTTGAGGCGGACTCTGATAAAAGCAGCCGGGGACGTAGGCGTCGCCACCCACAATGCTGGCACTTATGTTTGCATAGAGGGGCCAAGATTTTCAACAAAAGCGGAGTCTAGAATGTTTAGAATGTGGGGAGCAGACGTTGTAGGCATGACTCTTGTTCCAGAATGCGTTCTTGCTCGAGAAGCCGAAATATGCTATGCTTGCATAGCAACCGTTACTGATTACGATGTATGGAAAGACAAGCCGGTTAGTGCAGCTGAAGTCCGGAAAATTATGAAAGCAAATGTGGAAAAAGTCAAGAGCATCATTACCGCAGCAATTCCAAATATACCGAAAGTTAGAAGATGCGAGTGCAAGACCGCATTGCAGAACGCACTAGTTTGACTGAGTCTGATGGAAGGAGTGAAGGATGAAAATTGGATCTCAAATCGAAAATAAGGCGAATACCCGAGTTCAAAGGCGTAGTTTTCTGGGACATAACTCCACTCCTGAAAGACAAGCACACGTTCAAAGAATGCGTCAAGCAGATAGCTGACCATTGTCGAGATAAGGACGTGGACGTTATTGTATCAAGTGAAGCAAGAGGTTTCATATTTGGAGCAGCACTGGCTTATGAGCTGGGGGTCGGTTTTGTGCCTATCAGAAAGAAAGGAAAACTGCCTTCAAAGGCAGTAAGCCTCACTTACAAGAAAGAATACGAATCCGACACTATCGAGATTCATGAGGACTCCATCAAGCCCGGTCAGAAGGTTCTGCTTATTGACGATTTGCTAGCTACAGGTGGCACAATCAAGGCTAATGCTGAATTGGTTGAAAAGTTAGGCGGAAAAATCGTTGGAATTGGCTTCTTGATAGAACTGGGGTATCTCCACGGGAGGCAGAACCTTGGAGAAAAATATGAAGTATTCTCAATAGTAAACTACAAAACTCCAGATGGATAATCCCTGCAATCTTCAGCTGATTATCAGTGCTCTTTGAGCACCCTCATCTGTGCCCTTACTATTTCGGTTCTGTCGTCTGTCTGTGAGTAATTCTAGCACTTGTCGCCTTCTTGAGGTAGGCTTTTGCCAGAGACGTGTTTAAACTCAGAATGGCCCATTTCTGTTTCTGAAGCCGCAGACATTCTAGAAAGCGAGAGTTCGACTCACAACTTCTAGGGAGTCCCCCGAAACCCTAATGAAGAGCTAAGTTTTCGATTCAAGTTTCTGCTCTCTTTTCTTCATTTCATTGTAGAGGTATTCAAAGTAATAGTATATTGTTGGGTCATTGAGTTGCCGTCTGGCTTTTATGACTCCTGTCTTCATCTTTTCCCATGCCCTTGCAATCGCGCCACCGAACAAGTCTTCAATCATCCTGGTGTCTACAAGCTTCCTCTGAAGGAGAATGCCTATTCCCTCAAAGAACAAGCACACTTGATTGACTTCTCGAAGTCCAACTTTCTTGTCAAAGTCATAAATGTCATCTATGCTTTCAAAGTCGCTGGCTCTGGTTCTCACTTTTGCCCATGCATCTTGGAACTCATTGCTACTGAATGTAGCATACAGCCGCATGACAAGGTCTGTTTGTCTCGTTCTGGCTTGGTGTCTTATCTGGAGAACGTAGTAGATAGCTCCTGCAAATACGCTAGCAGAAGCAATCAAGATCGAAACTGTCTGCAAGGTCTGTACGTCAACCGTTCTTAACACCTCCATTGCTGGAACGATAATTCAAAAGGCTGATAGAATAATCTTTCATTGCTCTCGGACAACTTCATGCTACTCCAGCCAAGCATCTCTCTGCCTGTCTTGCCATTCGACTATTCTGAGGGTCTTCACGTCAATGCAATCGAGCCATTGCTCTTTTAACGCAGAAGCCTTTTCGTTCTCCTCAATCTCCGTTCTAAAAAACTCCCAGTCATCAAGAGACTCAAACTCGAAAGCCAGCACTCTCCCATAATGGAACGAATCACCCCCTAACGCTTGTGCATAGTACTTCATCGATTTCAGTTTCAGGCGTTTGGCGTTCTTGTGCCAGTAACTCATGTTTTTCTTGATGTTTTCTTCGTGCCGTTCCAATTGACCTTGATGAATCATGGTCCAAGTCACAATTATGAACTCTGCCATAGGCAATTTCCCGTTACCTAATCCATTCAATTTAGCTATAACATTTCCGCAAGAACGAAAGTTGGTGGGGCAAAGCTCTATTCCTACACAGGGCTAGGCCGGCGATTGAGGCTTCTGCTTTCTCTTTTTCAATTCCCCGAGCACATTGAAGACCTCAACAGTGGAAGGGTCAGATGCAGCTAAGAGGGTTCATCGGTACCAAGGATTTCGGAGGGTCAATTGCTGACATACTACTGGGGAGAAGCGGTTCGGGTGCACCAGGCGGCTTCAATTGGAGAACAACATACTTTAGCGGTTGCGACGATATTGTGTTTCTTACCGATGTCTTTACGTACAAACTATGCGCTGGCGAGGATGCAACAGCTCGGAATATGATTCAAACCGTCTATTCAGGGGTCCCAACTATCGACGGGGACATAATCACCTAGATACGGCAGCTACACTGTCGTTCTTTTTTTTGGATTATCATATCGAACTGATAAACAAGCTTCTAGAACTAGAAACCTCTCTAGCGAGATTGCCAAGACTATTTTGAAGCTATTAGAATCTAGGCCTCTTCAATGGGGTTTTTCCCTATCCAAAAGGACCGCTTTATCAGCAAGAAAGTCACGTACCTCACCATTAAGGCCATTTGGCCCTAATGGTTGGTACTTTCCATCTTCTCTCCTCTGTTTTTCGGTTACCTTCAAAGCCCGAACGCCCGAGTTCTACACCAAGCATGCAGGGAAAGGGTGGTGAGACATGCCATCCAAAAAAGTTCCTTTTGCAAATTGAAGGAGAAAGAACCAGTGTGAAAGGCACATCTCCCCTTAAAGTATCATATGAGTCAAGCGGTATAAGCCTTACCATCAGCATTGAGCAGTGCATCTATCGAACAATCTAATATAGACTCGCGAGTAATTGAAATGATAAATAAGTGTGGCACTCCCGCGCGCGCTGTATTGTTGTCTTCTAGGTATAGGCTTTTAGATGGTTACCATAGCTCCTTTAGTGGCTTTAACGTTTCTTGCCCTTGGCAGGAAGTTGCTGTCTCAACTGTTTCTTTTTCGCTTCTTTATCCCGTTCTATCTTTTTCTGTTGTGCGATTTGAGTATTCTTTTGTTTACGTTTCGTTACACTCGGCATAAATCTCAGCTACAAATTAACGATAAATAAACAAGTTAAAACATATTTCGGTAGTGTGCCAATCCGAGATACTTAATTCAAAAGAGCACAATTCAAGCCATTTCCCCAGTGAAAAGAAGGCAATAAACAAAAAGTATTCTAAACTGGGACACTACCCATATTTCCTTCGCATTAATGGAGGAAGCCAATAATATCCAAAACTGACGCGTCTTTCTTTCATTTCACTAAAGAAGCCAACTTTATGGTAAAAAGAGAAAAAGAGTTTTGCAAAGCTCTTTCTTGGGGCTTAAGAAGCCTGTGTTTTGCTTTGCTTTTCCTTATGTTTCTTCCTTTTCTCGTCTCGCTCTTTCTTAGTTAACGGTTTTTCTTTTTTCGGCATTTA